>SPJJ01002015.1_pt1 | contig 16181 bp, 12 predicted proteins | sample 3741741 | NCBI WGS metagenome assembly SPJJ01 (sample SAMN10925908, study PRJNA522277) | cold seep metagenome | isolation source: Elba SIP-enriched marine methane seep metagenome, extraction at timepoint T1 | place: Italy: coast of Elba, Mediterranean Sea | collected 2014-05 | reverse complement strand
GACGCGCACGCGCCGCAGGTCAGACGCCCGCCGCTGCTCCGCATCAGGCCTGAGCACGACTCCCGCGCCATGCACTGGAACACCCCGCGCGCGATCTCCGCGGTCGCGCGCGCGCCGAGCGGCGAGGCCTCCCACAGCTTCTGCGCGCGCTCCCGCGTCATACTATCTTGGTACTCCCCGATCTCCTCAGAGTGCCGGCGCGCGTCTATCGCGAGGGCGACAGCCACTGGGGCCGGCACGGCATCGATGGTCCACTGTATCCAGAGGTCGTCGTCCAACAGCGACTTGATGAAGAGCGAGGGCGGCAAGGCCTCCAGAGAATCTAATACAGACGGCGGGACGTCGTATATCGGGAGCGCGCTCTTGAAGTAAACAACAGAAGCAGCTCGGCTCAGGGCCGGGTACTCGGCCTCCCCCCGCACTATCTCTCCCGCGCGGGCAAACAGGGCTTCAACAGCCTCGCGCGTGCTGAGAACAGTGCTGTCGCGCAGTATGCCATCAAGGTCAGGTATGACATCCAAAGGCGGGCCGGAGGCCGGCGGGGCGGGGCCCGGCGCGCCGGCCCGCTCGGCGGCGTCCACAACAAGGTTATGTTTCCGCACCGAAATGGCAGCGTACACCGCAGTGAACTCCGCCTCGATCAGCACCGACCGCGCCAGAGTGCCGATGTGCGACACCTGGAAGAAGGGCCTGAGCGCGGCCATGGTCGTGCGAGCGCGCGACGCCGTGACCGCCGCGAACACGCCGCGGAGGCGCGGAAGCAGGCCGGCAGAGGTAAGCCCCGCGAGTGGCAGGTCCGCCCGGCACTCGCCGTTGAGGCACAGGGGGAGGTCCGCGGGCGGCGCCCCCTCGGGGCTGGGCACCGCGCTGCACTCGTGCCCCTGCAAGACGCAACCCACGCACGCGTTGGTCCCGCAAGCGCGGCACACCACCGGGTTCGAGCAAGGCTCCGTGCACGCGATGCAACACGCCGCCGCGGCCTTCTCGCGCGGCGGTCCTTTGCGCAATCCACTTAGCGATTCGTTTGCTCTGAGAGGACGTCCTGCCATTTTCTTTTGGCTGCCCGAGCAAGACCAGCCTGGGGTTTTGCGCAGTAAAAGACATCATGAAGTCGGGCTTACTTTGCACCAAATCAGAAGACGTAAGGGCCGCGCACCAAGTGACGGCGGCAAAGCTTGCTTCGGACCCGGGCTTTGCTGAGGCACTCGAGTCGGCCGCATCCGAGCAGAGGGCGGCCGAGTGCAGCTGGCTCTCCGCGTCGGCCGGCGCCGGCCTCCCAGTCTGCCCCGTCGCGGAGGCGTTCACAGCCGCTCAGCGCCGCCTCTCCGGGGCCCAGCCGGCCGAGAACGCAGGCGCGTTGTTCTACACCGACCCGGAAAAGATCGCAGCCTGCTTCACTATCTCCACAGAGTTCTACCCGGCCCCGCCCGGAGCTGGCACAGAGCTTGACCGCAGGTTCGCTGAGGTGGTCGCGGCGCTCCGCGGCGTACCCGGATCGGCCGGCGCGGAGGACTGCATCGCCGAGTTGGGCCTCGCCCTAAAGGTCAGCGCGACCGACAGCGCCTCGCGCGACGACATGCGCCACGAGGCCTTTGTCACCATGTTTGGAACAAACCGTCTCAGGCGCGACCTCCCGAACTTCCCGGCCGTCTTCGCCGTGCTTGAGTCGCCGGGCGCCCCCGCCCCGGACAAGCGCACGGCGCGGAAGGCCCTCGCGTCGCCGCGCCGCGCCCGCGCCGCCGCGCCTCCCGCCTCGGCAGTCGAGGCGGGAGGGATGTACCTCGCAGTGGAGGACTACACAGAGCTCCAGACTGTACACGATGCCATACACGCCAAGACCCTGACAGTGTCCAACTTCGAGCGAGTGCTCTTTCAGGTCGCGGTGTCCCTCTCCGAGGCAGGCAAGACGCTTGGTGGGTTCACGCACTACAACCTCTCGCCACAGACAGTCCGTCTCCGCGAATCAGGCGGGACAGCCGCCGCCCCCGCAGTTGCCTCCTATGGGCCGCGGGCTGTTCTGGCGGAGAGTGTCCCGGTCTTCACCGAGTTCGGCTTCTCGCACATCGCCCCGGAGAACGACGAGGGCCGGCAGGTGCCCTTCGGCTTCGCCGCGCGCGGCCGCGCCGCGCTGGTCGAGTACGGCATCTTCCGGGACCGCGCACACCCGGCCTGCGATGTCTACCACTTCATTCTCACCTGCGCGCAGACCGCGCGCGCGGCCGGCGCGTCAGACATCCTTGAGGCGGCGGGCAAGTTCGTCAAGTACTTCAACAACGCGGAGCCGATCACGGACATACTAGATACCCAACAAGAGACTTACTACTACCTCCCGATCACCTCTGTTTCCCGCGCCTACAGCCTGGACGCGTTTGCCAACTTCATGCTCCCGACGGCCTCTGTCCCCCTAAAGATCCAGCGCGGCCGCGCACGCGGCGAGAAGACCCGCTTCGTCCCGCGCGGGTCGCACCTCACCGCGGCCGCGCAGACGGTCGCCAGCACCGGATTCGTCCCGCAGCCGGCGACCGTGGTCGGGTTCAAGGACGCCTACTCCGCTCTTGAGGCCTCGCATGTCAACGGTGACGTTCTACGCGCTGAGCCGGCAGGGTTCACCGACCGCTGGTCCACGCGCTTTTCCGCAGAGGCAGGCGGGTTGTTCGCGGCTCTCCAGTCAGCCCAAGCGGCCGCGCGCGCCACCACTCGCCGCGTCCGGGCAATGTGCGAAGACGGGTGGGCCGACTACTCCGGCCTTGGGGGCAAGCGCAGAGTCACACAGAAGGACACCGCCGGAGTTTACCAGTCCCTGCTCCGCCTGCAGGCCTGCGCGAGTGAACTTGATGGGCTAACAGCGCTAGGATCTGCTCTCAAGTACGTCGGCGGGATCTACTGGCACGACGTCGGCCGGGACAAGTGGCCGATCGAGCTCAGGAGGACCTTGAAGTACATTGAAGAGAGGGAGCCGGAGATCGCTGAGACGCTCGCAAGCGCCTCGGCGGCAGTGTCAGAGGAGGCGTCGGTGATCGAGGCAGTGCCGATGCCCGTCCGTAGAGACGCGTTTTCATACCTCGCGGCGACAGCTGCCCGCCGCGTGGGCAAGGCGGCAAACGGCAACACTGCATGGCTCGGGTAGGTTACCCGAAGCTGTTCTCTTGCACCGCGCGTATCTGGAGCAGGCCCTGCTTGCTTTTGTGGATATCGTGTAGAGCGCCTACAGTCTCGCCTGGGGGCGGGATCACTTCAGGCTTGGGAGTCGGGGGCACAACGATGAAGAACAGAGAGGAGTGGGATGCCGGCCGGTCCACGGTGCCGCGCTTTATCAGGTCCCTACTGAGCACAGACAGCGGGGTGTCCGGCTTTGCGAGCACCACCGACCAAGCGCCCTGGCCCTGGCACCACACGGCGATTGGCGTGCGCCCGCGCTCCCGCGCAGCCGCCACAGCCGCCTCCGCGCGCCGGCGCGGAACGCCCGGCGTGCCCCCGCAATCAGGCTCGATGAACATCGACGCTATGCGAAGCCCTGCGTCGCAGACTGCGGACAGCGTGCCCTTGGCGGCGCGTGTTGTTTCTGGAAGACCCGCCATTGATTGCGTTTTGCTCTCAAAAGGACACGACGTGATGCCGCCGCACCAGAAGAAGAACCCGAACCGCCCCCAGGGCCAGAACGCGCCGAAGCCCGACGCCGGGCACAAGATTCAGATGCTCCCCGCCGCGCCCGCGCCCGCGCCGCGCCCGGCCCCGCGCTCGGGAGGCAGTGCTGGCATCATCCAGGAGGTGGAAACCGTCGACCGAGGCCTCGCCGCCGCAATCGCCTCCAAGAAGGAGACCTTTCAGGCGATGCAGGAACGCCTTGAGCGCGCCCGCGCCCTCGAGAACCGGCTCGCTTGCCTGATCAGTGAGCGCGCGTTTCCCTGCAAGGGCGCGGACCGCTTCACTGAGATCTATCGCGATCTGCACGCGCAGCTGTCCGAGACTATACGCGCTGCCGAGCGCGGGTTTGAGCTCAGAGTCGCTGTCCGGAACACCCAGTGCGAAGCCCTCCGTGGAGAGATCGATGCGCTTGTACTGCGTGACATCGCCTGGCTCCGGAGCGCGAGGGCCGGCCTCGAAGACCGCTGCGAGCGCCTCCGCCATGGCGATATCCTACCGAGCGACACCTTTGAGTTCAACCAATGCCTTCCGCTCTTGATGCTGTCTGCGCCCGCCTACGCCTCTCCAGACGGGAAGGTCCAGTTCGCGCCGGCGGAGGTCCTGCTTGGGTCGGAGCCGCCCGCGGGGCCGCGACGCGACGCGGCCGGACTCGCACGGGCAGTCGATGCCGAGGCCAAGCGCGAGAAGCCGAACAAGGGCAAGTCCGTCACTCCGACACCCAACCCCAAGTCTAAGTCCAAGACACCGAAGCAGTCTAGGATCTCAACCGACCCGCCTAAGCACAAGGAGATACCGGCTGCGGACGGCGAGATCAAGTCGGTCGCCTTCCCGGACAGGTGGGTGCGCGACGAGCAGGGCTCTGACCCCTACAAGACCTTTGTGTTCAAGGAGATCCCGCTAGTATTGATGGCAGGCGGTCCGGCGGTGCAAGCAGCTATCACCCCCGGAGCGCCAGAGTTCCGGTACAGCGTTTCGCCGGGCGCGGGGCTGCTTGTCGTCTCTGACCGCTTCTCGCCTTTCTACTCTATCGCGAACGAGTTCCTGTCTGCCTATCCGACAGCCGAGTGCTCCCTCGCGGGGAGCGCGCCGGCGCCCTCCGCAGGCGTCCGCAGGTACCGCATGTTTGTTGTTGACGAGTCGGCGCAGGAGGACGAGGCCGGGCGGTGGCTCGCGCTGTCCGCGGTATCGGCCTCGCCCGCCTACTTCGCCTGGTGCACAGACAACAAGTCGCAGAGCAGCACTGCCGCAGACATCGGAAACGTTCTCGCCGGGTTTGCTGAGATAGTTGTCTCTCTAACCCCCGAAGGCGGGACCACCGCGACTGTTCTATATGCGGCCGCGCGGTCCTTCGCGGTGTCCACGCGCGTCTACGAGGCGGCGGGGCAGGCGTTTTCCGACAACTGCGCGACTGCTATCCGGCTCACCCCAGATGACACCACGGTCGCAAACGACCTCTGGTCGCTGTCTGCCGTCTCCGCGGGGTACACGCGGGCGGGCCTGGCCGCCTCTGGCCCCTTACTCGTGAAGCCGCTCTGCAAGCCGCGCGCCTGCGTCGGCGTTCCGGAGGCCGAGGCGTTTGTCCGCGCGATCGGCGCTCGCTCTCTGCTCGCCTCGCTGGCGCGGGCGGCGCAGGTTGACGACTCTCGCGGCGTCGCGCCGAGGACGGCCCGTGAGATTGCGGGCGCCGCGACTGCTCACCGCGGCCCGGTTGTCGCGGTTGGGCTGTCTCGGTTCTACGCAGACACGCGTGCGGGTACCGCCCTGACAGGCAGCGTCGTCCACAGCGGCCCCGGCACGCCGGCGCGCGTCGTTGGGGTCCGCCCGGCGCCTGCCCGCCCCGGCGCAGGCCCGCGCGTGCGCCGCCACGCGGGGACGGCCGACACCGCGGAGGTCTTCCGCGCGGAGGTCCTTCCTGTCGGCGCCAAGCCCCCGGGCCTCAACGTGCACGACCTCACGGACGCTCTTGTCCTCACCGCGTTTGGATCGGACGCCTCCGCTCGCGTGTACCACAAAGTTGAGGTGGAGGCCGCCGCGCCGAGCGCCCCCGCCTGGATGGTCACCGTCCACAGCGTCCGCGTCTCAGACTCGGCAGTCGCCTTCTTCCGCTTCGTGCGCGGCGTCCTTGGCGCGTCGACAGACTACGTCCGGTTTAACGTGCCCGGCCTCCCGCGGGTAGACGGCGACACGGAGGCGGCCGAGTCTGCCATGATGGGAGAGATCGTGAGCGCCGTGTCCGGGTCGTTTGAGAAGACCGCGCAGGCCCTATTTGCCAAGACGCGCGCGGACCAGGCGGCTGCGGGTGTTGAGTCCGGGCCCAGCTTCTGGTTTGAGTTCCTGCGCAAGTCGGGGCAGCTGGGGGCGCTCACGCTCCCGTCTCTGATCGACTCCGCGCGTCACCGGAGCCCGCGCGCGGCTGTGTTCCTGCGCAGCGCGTTGGACGTCTTCACGCAGATGTCTGCGAACGCGGACGGGGTCCCGGTGATCCTGGCGGTGGAGGCCGCGCGGCACACGGCGCCGCGGGCGGCCGCCCTGGAATAAAAGGCCGATGACTGAAACGCTGAGAAACGCCCTCGCGGACCCGCGTCTCAAGGACTACCCGCTCAAGGTCACGGCCCCGGGCGGCTCACACTCGCTGTTCCGCGCAGAGGGAGACACTCGCGTTGCGCACAACACGCGGCACGCGCAGACAGAGGCCGACGAGCACGCGCGCCGGTCGCGCGCGCTCGGGATCTCGGCGGGCGCCGCGGCGGCGGCTATCGCGGCGGTCGCAACCGCCGCGGCATTCGCAGTTGGGGCCTCGCGCGGGCACCCGCCTACTCCTTACGCTTGAACGCCATCCGCTTCGGCGCCGCCTTCGCCTTGGGCGCGGGCGGCGGCGTGGGCTCGGCGTCGGACGCCTCCCCGTCGGAGCCGGCTGAGGCCGGCTCTTCAGCTGGCGCGGGCGCGCTCGCCTTCACGTCCGCAATCGCCCCAGCAAGGGCGTCGTGGATGTCTGTGCCAGGCGACGCAGTGGCGGGCTCGGCTACCGGGCGCGCCGCAATCGCGGACGCCACTCCTGAGCCGGTTCCGCTGTACTGCGCGGCGAGGCCGCTGAAGGCGCTCATCGAGATCCCGCCGCTCTCCGACTCGGGAAAGCTCACGACGAAGCACGCGTTCACCTGCCACTGGATCGTCTTCCGAGCTCCTAGGTACACGCGGTACACTTCGTAGTAGGGGACGACCACAATGGGCCGGTTCACGCAGCTGTCAAGCGGGAGGTTCACGGGCACGTCCCGCATCTTCGGGTCGTCAAAGCCGGGGTCCGACTCGCAGCGCGCGCGGGCAAAGCTCGTCTTGACGACCGTCTTGCCTTCCTTGGTGCGGTACTGGGCAAGGTTAACGTACTTGCGCACGCTGACCGTGCCGTCGTCCTTCACTCGCGTGTTGAAGTCTTTGGAGAAGCAGCCAGTCACGCCGCTGCGGACTCGCTTGAAGTACTGCGCCTCGGTCTCGTCCGCCTCTTCGACGGGGAGACTTGGGAGCTGCGCCTTCGGGAGCTTCTTGTCAAGCTGCGCCTGGGCCGTCTCGTCGTGGACGAACTTCGACACAGTTGACACGAAGCGGTACAAGTCGTCATCCGCGTCCACAAGCGTCTGGTTGTCGCGCTTGGAGATAACCGGGTTCTCGACCCCGACGCTGAAGGACCAGGTCGGATTGCGGTCGGTCGCGCCGTCCATAGACTCCTTTGGGAGGGTGATTCCGAACTCGAGGGTGACCTCGTTTCCGACCGCGACAAGCTTCGAGTGGACGTGCGACGAGCCGCCGGCGTCCGTGTGCTTGTACCCGATCTCCATGACGTTGGCCGGGTAGTTGGGGCTCATGGAGTCGGCGATCTTGGACACGAAGAGCCCTTCCGGGTTCTTGGTCACGTCGTTGATGTGCGGGATCCTTCCTGACATTGCTGGTGTTTTGCGGGTGGGTGCTCTGGGGTGTACTAGTGCTGCTTTTGCCTACATGCGGACAGGCGCAGTTTCGCCCCAAGTTTTTCCCCGCCGCTTGTCGCCGCCCGCAGTCCGCCCTGCGACTACGGCAAGCAGAACTGCACCGCCAATCAGCGCGGTGAACCCGACTACAGACCCCAGCGTGATCCCCACGATCTCGCCCGTGGACAGGCTCCGCGAGCCCCCGGTCAGGGTCGCCGACACCGCGGTCACGCCCTCCGGCGCCGCCGCGATCCCGGTGGACGCCACAGAAGCTCCCGGCGCGGAGAACGACATCCGCCCGTCGCTGCCGGCCGGCCACGCGGCGCGGTGCGCGCGCCAGGTCGACTGCGGGACATGAATCAGGGCAGCCGAAGCCCACCGCGGCGAAGTTATCCCGACAGTTGCCGACGTGAAGACGCTGTCCGCGCTCCCGAGGTCCTGCGCGCGCATGAAAGCCTCCACAAGGGGGAGGCTTATCTGCTCGCGCACAGCAGCCGCCAGCGCCGTGAAAGCGGCCGAGTACACACTCACAACAGCGAACTGCTTCGGGTCGGCAAGGTCCGCCGCCGAGGCGGAGGTCAGACGCGTCAGGAACGCCGAGTCGGCCTCCGGGGTCGCGATGCAGTACCCATACGTGCCCGGCCGCGGCGCGCCCGACCCGTCGACCCGGCGCGCGCCAGCGTTAACGTACTCGTTAATGTTGAAGACGAAGGCCCACACGGTGGTCTTCGGAGACCCCCCAGGGCCGGCGCCGATAACGGCGATCTTAGTTACGGAGGCGGCCGTGAATGGCCCTACGTTTGCCCCAGAGAACTCCGGCGCCTTGTACCCGACGCATGCCTCTATCCACGCCGTCGCGCGGAGCCAGTCCGGCTCGATATCCGACGCGCGCGAGAGCCAGCCCGGCGCGTCGCCCGCGTCTCCGGGGTCGGTCGACGCCGTGTCCGGGAGGAGCGTGTGCCCGTCCGGTGCCATGACGAACCTCAGCGACTCCTCAAACGCCCGGCTCTCGTCCGTCTCCAGGGCGGTCATCACGCGCTCAAATACGGCTCGGATCTTGTCCGAGTCCGACTCGTGGTAGCCGCCAGCCGCAACCGTCTCCGACCAGAGGACGGTCTTTGCTATCCGCAGTGCGGCCGCGGTGAGATCCGAGGCGTACACGCTCAGGGTGATCGCCGTGTCTGCTGGAGTGTTGGCTGTCATTCCGTCTTGCTTTTGGCCTGGTTCTTTTGTGCGACTTGCCTCGCCAACAAAACACAGCCCAAATGCAGATTGGTAAAGGTCTCTTCACCGTGACGCGCCGCGCGTATTCCCAGCCTAGAGGGGGCCCGCCGGATGGGCCGTCGCGCGAATTAGGCGTTATCATGCTCTTCACTTGGGTGTTCGCGTGTGGTTTCTACACGGGCAACTTAGCCAATCGCAGGGTCCCTTGGCACTAGGCGCACCCGCCCGCGGGCGAGTGCCTATCCGCCGACTGGCGGGATCAGCCGGTAGTCCAGGCTCTGGCACACCGCCGCGACCTTCTGCGCGGGCGTCCGCCGCGGCGCGTCCGCGTCCGGCTCTAGCGCGGCGCTCAGCGCCCCGAGCGATATCTCACGCCGGAGCACCTTGGCGGCAAGGCAGCCCAGGACGAGCGCGCGCTGCCGCGTCGGCTCGCTGTGCATGTTTCCGTCCGCGAGCCAGCCCGCTAGGCGCTGCACCGCCGCGTCGCGCGGGACTACCTCCGCGACAGAGGCAGCAGCGGCCAGGCCCGGCGCCGATACCGCCTCGGGCGACGAGCTCCGGCCCACCGACTCGCGCGGGCTCCCCTGCGCAGAACTGGCGGCGAAGTAGGAGTGCTCGGCGACCGCATCCGCACCAAGACGAGCCATCGGCGACATCTGGAGGCAGCCCGCAATCGCGCGCCGCGCGCCCTCCGGGACAGCGGCCCAGGCCTCCGGCGAGAACTCGCACGTGGTCGGCTCCGGACCAGCGGGGGCGAGCTCGGGGTGCGCTGAAAAGAGGTCGATCCTCTTAGCAAAGTCTTCGATTCCAGCCGTGGCGGCCCCCGCGCGCGCGGCCGAGTCGCGCGGGGTCGCGAACAGCCGCCGCCCCGTAAAGAGCTCATACGCCGTGCAGCCGAGCGCCCACACGTCTGCCGGCGGGCCCCAGCGGCTCCGCCACCAGACCTCGTAGGGGCGGAAGGCAGCCGTGTAGTACACCGTGCTGCTCCGGTCTAGGACGTACCCCGTCTCGGGGTCTACCAGCGCGCTCAGGCCGAAGTCGGACAGGCGGACAGTCGCGAACCGGGTCGCCGCGCCGAACGCTCTCGCGGCAAGCTCCGCGTCTGCTGGCGCTATTCTGTGTGTGAACCGAGCGGCCATGGCCGCGGCGGCCGCGACCGCGCGGCGGAGGCCGGCCTCGACCCCCGCCGAGCGCGGGACGACGATGAGGTTCTCCGGCTTCACGTCGCTGTGCACTATCCCCTGCGCGTGGAGCGCGCTGACCGCGCGCGCGGCGGTCGCGGTCCACGCGCGCGCGGTCGCAGTCGGGAGGCCGCCGCCCGTGGGGGCGATGGTGTAGCTTCCCGCGCGGGAGAGAGATAAACACAGGGCCGCGTCGCCGAGGCCCTCCGGCATGGTAATGACCGACTCGCGTCCGCCGTTCCGCATCTGGACCTGGATCGCCGGCATGAGCGAGTCCGCGTGCTCCCGCGCGATGTGCTTCATCACCGCCGGCTCGACTAGCTCAGACAGCGGACACGCGCCCGTCCGCGCGACCTTGGAGGTCTTCACGCTCTTGGACACCGTCCGCACCGGCGACGCGTCTACGCGCCGCCGCGCCGAGTCGACCACGGACGGGAATATGCGGCCAAAGGCGCCGTGGCTCAGCGGCCGCTTTGTCAGCTGCCGCACGGTAAGCTTGCCCGTCCGCCCGCGTAGCGCGTCGCAGCGCTTCAGGACGCTGTCGATATAGTTATCGGCAAGCCCTACAGCAGCCTTCTCGGCGGCGCTGATATCGAGCGCGCGGAGACCGGCGAAGTCGCCGGCAAGCGCGCGCTCGAGCGCGGTGGCTATCGCCTCAACCGCTGACACATCTGCCATTATTAGTCAGAGAGGTCTGGGAGGTCTTGTATCGGCCGAGCCGGTGCGTCTCCCTTTTGAGCTTTTGCACAATGCGCGCGGGACGCCGTAAGTATTTCGTCCGAGTGGCGCTTCATCTTCTCCTCCATGAACTTGCCCCAGCGGCGCTCGGGCGCGAGGACGGACCCGCGCGAGGAGGCCGGCGCGTCGGCGGGGACTGTCCCCGAGCTCCGCACCTCCGCCGCCGCCTCCACGAGTGCTTTCGCGGCGGCGGTGAGAGCCATTGTGCGCACTCGCTTCTGGTCCGCGACTCCGGCCGCGCCGAGAGCCCAGTCCACGAACTCGACAGTTTGCTGGGGCATGTCAGCCTCCGCCTTTGGCGAGTCCGCGAACGCCGCCACCACGCCCAGCGTCTCTGCGGGGACAGCCGACGCCTCAAGCGCCCGCCGCGTGTACTCGGGCCGGGACAGTATCTCAGCGTCTATCTCCGAGTTTAGATCGCAGATCTTCTTGAACACACTCTCCCCTGCAGCCACCGCCGCGTCCAGCCGGTCCTCCGGCTCCTCCCCCGCCGTCTGCGCGAACCCGACTGCCGCGCAGACGGCGACCACGACACTGTTGACAAAGAACATGTCGCGGAGGTTAGCCGCAACCGCGCGGCACCGCTCGCGCTCGGGCGCGGCCTGAGCGGGCCGGCAGGTCACCGTTGCCAAACCCGCCGCAAGTCGGGCCTCGATGCGCGGCTTCACTGCAGCAACAGCATGAGAGGCGACTATCTTACGGTCAGCCGGCTTGGGGTCTGTGCTGTCCTCCGAGTCGCCAAGGCTGAAAGCGAGGACGTCTGCTGCCACCCTTGGCCGAGCGGTGGAGGACGCTGCCTCAATGAATGCAGAGGCGGCGGTTGCACACCCTCTTCCGCCGGCCCGGCGCGTGATCCTTGCGCTTGGGAGGATGAAGAACTCACCCGTCTCCAGGTCCCGACTCACGCCGCGGATGCCCGTAATCATCCCGTCCTCCAGCACAACTGCTTCCGGCGCCGCGCGGAGGCCCCACAGGCCAATGTTCAGAGTGCGCTTGAGGTCCGCCGCGGCGGGCGGCGTCAGGCTGAGGTCCCGCGCCCGCGCGTTGACAAAGTCGGATATCATGGCGGCGCGGGTAGACTCGCTGCCCACCTTGGACCAGCAGGAAACCGCACCAGATTCAATATCGTCAGCGATGGTGGTTTCCTCCGCATACTCGGCGCCGGCAAGGTCGCGGTCGCGCTCGCTCATGATGTTAAGCTTGCGGTTAAAGAAGCTGCGAATGTCGGCCAGCGCCTGCTCCGGGTCCGCGGGGACGGACGCGCTGATCTCGCGCGCCTTCGCCTTGTACACGAGGCGGCCCACCTCGCCCGTCGACCCGCTGCCCTCCGCGCTGGAGGTCTGCGAGTACCGGAACCCCTTGGGCATCTTCCCCGCGGACATGTCCAGGAAGACCTTCTGCCAGTAGGGGTCGGTTGTGTGGTCGGCCGCGCGCGCAAACACCTCGTGGGTGGGCTCGGTCGCGCGCCGGGCTGCGCTGCGCCCGCTCCGGGCTGCGGCCGCGCGCGCGGAGGGGGCCGCGTGCAGGCCCGCGGCAGCGCCGCAGGACACAGCCGCGCCCGCGCGGCCGTCAAACAGGACAGTAGAGTCCTTCGCGTAAACCGCAAGGACTCCAGACATTTTCTCTTTTGCGTTTACTTCGGTGCAGTCCGGTTTTGCGCGCCGCCGCGGCGGCGCGTGCAGGTTTTCCTCGCGGCGTCACCCGCCCGTGAAGACGGCAGGGTCCATGCAGGACGTCTGCCCGGTCGTGAGCGCGCACTCGATAGCGGCGGGCAGCGCAATGTCAAATAAAACCTCCGGAGCGTCTACAACAGCCGACGGGACGTCGATCTGACACTCCCGGTACTCTGCGTCTTCGCTCACCCGCTCCGTCCGGCCGTTTTCGCCCCGGACGGCAACTCGTATCCGGCACACGCGGCCGCTCGGCGTCCGCTTCACGGTGGGCTTCCAGGAGACGGAAGCCGTCATGTGCGCGGCCACGTTCGCAGCCGAGAGCGTGCGCCGAACAGCATCGGGCGGCGGTACAACAATCATGGGGCGCGGGCCCGACTCGGCGCGCGCGGTTTCGATTGCCTCCTTTGTCGGCTCCCGCGCGTGCGCCAGGATATCTCGGTTGTTGCACATGGCGCGCGCGACGACCGACAGGCCGTCCACTGCGTGGTCCAGATTGAACCCGCCGGCGCGCGCGCGCAGGGCGGCCCCGCGCAGGGCGGCGTGCCACTGCGCCGCGTCCGTGCAGCGCGCGATGCACACCACGTAAGGGTGGCAGTCCTCGGGCGGCATCGCGAGCGCGCGCGCGCACACGCCGGCGCACAGCGAGTCCTTCTCCGCGCCAGTGAGGGCGGGGTCCTCGCGAACCATGCGAGCGACCTCCCGGCCCATCGCGTCAAGCGTGTACTCGCCGTCGCCGAACCGGGCGTGGAACGCCTCTATCTCGCCCCGGTCGGCGCCGGGCAGGCCGCCCGCGTCCGCCCAGAACATCTGCTTGCACAGGTAGCCCGAGTACGTCATCTTTTGCGCGCCGCAGCGCGCAGGGTCTCCCAGTTTTACGACGTCTCAACCATGATAAGCTCCGTCAGGTCGCCGTTCATGCAGTACGTCACTCCGATATCGTAGTCGAAGACCGGAGAGAGGTCAACCTCCTCGGTCAGTTCGTCAAGCGACAGAAGCAGCTCCTCAGCCGCCTCCGCGTCAAGCCACTCAGCGGGAGCGTCCTCTTTGGACTTGAGGACGCCCGCCGCGGCGTAGCGTGGTTCGCTCGTGATTTTCATCTTTTTGCAGGCGTCTTCGGGGAGAGAGACCAGGATGATCTCCTCGGCGAGAAGAGCTATCCGCATGCCGGAAGCGGTCTCGCCGACCTCGCGCAGGCCGCTGACCTCCGACCAGCACTCAAGCGGGACCGGGCCGGCGGGCGCGGACGGCTCGTCTTCCGGGGTTCCGAGCTCCGGGACCCCGGGCTCGTCTCCGAGCTCACTCCCGGGTTCGGGGGACCCCGCCGCTTCGGTATCGGCAAGGTCCGCCTTCTCAAGGTGGGTTTGCAGCTCTGAAGTGGCGTTCGCGGGCTTCCCGTGCGCAGTGCACCGGTAGCACTCGAACTCCGTAACCTTCTTGGTGTTGGTCGCGGCCTTCCCGCAGAGCTTGCCCTTGGCCGCTCCGCGCACGGGGATCCAGGCGCAGGTCTTCGGCGGTGTGGAATCGCCGGAGCGCTGCGCTCTCACGATCGCGAGGCCCTCTGCGAGGCCGGACGACATCGGGGGCGGGGGCGGCGCGGGGGACATGCCGAGCGCCTTCTCGGCCGCCTTGTGCCCGCGCGTGAGGACGGCGGGAAGTGGGACCTGGATGGCGTCGGCGGGCGGCGTGAGCGCGGCCGGCGCCGGAGAGGCAGGAACCGCAGCACGCGGCGCCTTCACCGGCTCGGGCTCGGCGATCTTCGCCACAGGGGTCTTCGCGGCCTCAGCGGAGTGCGGTTCGTACCTGGCGGCGCTGTCTCCGATCAAGGCCCTGATGTTGGCGGGGAGTAGATCCGCATGCTCACCAAGGATAACATTGGCAAGAGGCGTGGCCTTTTCTCGCAGTTCCGCGGGAAGGCGGTCGAGGAGCTCAAAGACCAGTTTGGACCCGGCTTCGAAGTCTGCGAGTTGGTGGCCGATGCTGTTCATGAGTGGTGATCTACTTTTTGCGCGAAGTTGGACTGCCCGTTTTGCTCCTCCCAGAGCGGCGCGCATCAATTTTTCTGCAGGGCGACCCCGCGGCGAGGCAGTCCCGCGGCGGCTCGCGCTCTGCCGCCGTGCTCCCAAAGAGGTACCGCGCCGTCTGCGCGACCGCGCGCTGCGTCGCGGGTGGGAGCGCCGCGAACAGCGCCGTGTCCATGACCGGGTACTCGTCCAGCATCTCTTCCAGCAGCTTGTCTACCGCGGGGGCGAGGTCGACCCCGTGCTCACCGCGCGCCGTCTCTGCGACGTTGTTCTGCGTCATGCGCTCCTCGGGGAAGGGGAGGTCCGTGAAGCCGGGCGCGCCGTACTTGTACACGTCCTCACCCTCGCCCGCCGTCGACAACAGCTGGTCCACGCCGTTGCGCATGCGCTCATATTGCGCGTCTGACTCCATTCAAGCTTTTGCCATCGGCGAAAACGCGCCCTTCGTGGTGGTACATTCCCGGCATGCCCTTAATCGGGACAGGCCCGCCCGGCACGCTCTTGCTCACGGCGGCCCCCGCGCGCCGCCCTGCCCGCGCCATGGTGTTAGCCGCGATCTTCTCCACCTCTGTCTGGTACTCGGGGCGCGGCGGTTTAGAGCGGCTCGCGTGCATGGTCTCGTACAAGGCGTACCCACCCAGGATCACCAGCACGACTGCGATGATCGCATTTATGACGATCAGGGCAATCTTCTCTCCGCGGGAGGGCCCGAGCGAAAGGTCGTCGTGCTCGGCCGTCGACCGGGACAGGTGGACGATGTTCCACACGACCCCGGCGAGGCAGAGCGCGACCGCGATCAGTATCAAGATCAGAAATCCGGTCTTAAGCGTGTCCATGCTCTTTTAAACTTGAGATCGTTTCTGGGCACAGCTCTTCCAGCAGATCAAGCTTGCTGGCCTCTGCCAGGCTCCCGCGGAGAGAAATCAGGGCTACAGCCCCCGCTGAAAAGGCACACAGGAAAAGGGCGTTTGCTAGATCCATTGTCGGTGTCTTTTGTACGCTGCCTGGGCCGGTTAAATCAGGCAGACACGGCGCGGACCTGCGGCAGCCTGTCTATCTCCGAAACCAGGTCGGCCTGCGGCTCAAAGTCGCCTGCAGGCGGCTCAGGCAGCAGCGCGGGGGAAGCGGGTGCCGTGGGGAAGAACAGGTTGTAGATCATGACCAGACCGTCCTCCTCAAATAGGTCGCCTAGATCTATCATAAGAGGCGAGTCTGCGCGGTCGTGCGCGACCTTCAACAGGTAGTCGCGGATCCAAAGCGCCTTGTACAGATGATCTAACCGCTCATTATTTGGTAAGTCACTCGCCGCGCTAAACAAGTGCTTGCCGAACCGGTAAGAACATTTCAGGATAGTATCCGCCTTTGCGTTTGCTATGCCGACAATAGTCCTTATTTGCTCTATACTTGGCGCCATGCCTTCTCCCCCCAGTATGGTTTCGATATCGGTCAGGAAGCCAGGCGCCATGATAAGAATGTTCGCGATTTTTTCCTGTTGGCCCATCTCAGGGTCTTTCCCGCGCGTGGTTGTCTCTCGCAACTTAAAGTTGTTGAACAAGGCTTTCAGGCCCTCTTGCGCGCGCTTGCTGGGGATTTGTATGCTGCTGGAAATCGCGGTGTTGAGGGCCGACCCGTTCAGAGGCATCACGGACTCGACCTTGACGCGCAGAGCCTCTGCCGCCTTTTCGTAGGCCGAGGCTCGCGGAGAGGGCGCGTCTGCGCCGGCCGGCAGCGCGGACG
>SPJJ01036270.1_pt1 | contig 16198 bp, 16 predicted proteins | sample 3741741 | NCBI WGS metagenome assembly SPJJ01 (sample SAMN10925908, study PRJNA522277) | cold seep metagenome | isolation source: Elba SIP-enriched marine methane seep metagenome, extraction at timepoint T1 | place: Italy: coast of Elba, Mediterranean Sea | collected 2014-05 | reverse complement strand
CACCTGGTTTATCAAGAGCTATGTAATCTGCTATTGCATCAAGGTCCGATAAAGCAGGCTCCGTCCATATTACTTGAGCCATTTACTCATTTTTTCTTTTGCTTCTGCTTGAGTATAAATACGATTTTCTAAAACAGCCGTTTCACCTTTGGCGATTCCATCCAGGATTTCCATTCGGGTTTTCATCATTTCATAATCTTGAACGTCAACAAGATATGCGGATGGTTTCCCATGTTCGGTAATAAGTACAGGCTCTTTTGACTCATGTAATTCAGCCAATATTTTGGTAGCCTGACGTTTTAATGTGGTAACTAATTCAATTTTCATAAAGTGATACTATACTGCCACTACTGTATTTACAAGCCTTTTACAACTAACGCCGGCTATAAAGAGGACGCGACCTTTAATTGAAAACTATTGTCTATTTCAGTCATGCCTAGCGTCGCCCGAAGTGTGTTTTCCAATAGCCTCCATCACATTACTCAACGCGGTAATCGGCGAGAAGATGTCTTCTTTACTTATGATGATCGCCTTATTTATTTGGAATGACTTAAAATTTATTGTGAGAAAAAATACCTATCAAACTGTCCTAAAAACCTTGACCATTTGTATCTCTCACCGATGAATGGTTAGCTACCGTTCATCACCTGAGGCCAGTGAGGATGTTTGACCACTCAATGCTGAGACATTGTTCTGTAGATAATTCCCTGGTTTCAATTTCTTCCACACTGGATGGTATCCAAGCGCCCGGGTTGACCCGGTGACGCTGTATGTACAAGTGAAGTAGATAGATAACATGATGACTAAGTATATTGGTATTGATGTAGGTAAAGCACACGTGGATATTTGCTGGCTAAAAGACCCGCAGGCTGGCAAGAAAACAACGAAAAAGTTTAAGAATAAGCCTGATGCCTTTGTGGGGATACAGCGATGGCTTATTGAGCAAACGCAAGGGGAGCCCGCCAACATTATTGTCCTGTTGGAAGCGACCGGTGTGTACCATGAGGCACTCAGTGACTTCTTATATGACCAAGGGTTTAAGTTGATTGTGTCCAACTCGGGTAAAGCGAAAAAATTTGCCCAATCCATGGGGTTAGTTCATAAGACGGATAAATCCGATGCGGCCATGCTGGCTCACTATGGCTATTCCCAACAATATTCACTGGCACCCTGGAAACCAGAAGCCCAGGAAATACGGGAATTAAAGGCGATGATGAGGCGTCTTAGTGCTTTGGAGAAGGATTGCCAACGAGAAAAAACCGTTTGGAAGCCAGTGAGGTCAGCGATAGCCCTGAGCGTGTACTGGGATCGTTGAAAGCGATGATTACGGTATTGGAAAGCGAGATTAAGGCACTTAAAGCAGCGATTGATGATCATATTGACCAACATCCGGTTCTGTGTAAGAACAAACAACTGTTACTCACCATTAAAGGGGGTGGTGATGTGGTTGCCCGTGAAAGGGTGTACTTATTTGCGGCTAAATCTTTTGCTCATGCCAAGCAGGTTGCGGCCTATCTTGGATTGATTCCGAGACTTAATGAATCAGGTGTTTTTAAAGGGCGGACAACGCTTAGCCGATTGGAGCCTTCCAGGGTAAGGGCCAAGCTCGATTTGGCAGCGCTAGCAGCCAGTACACATAACGATGAAATTAAGGCACAACGTAACCGCTTAATCAAAGCCGGTAAAACAAAAATGCAGGCACTGTGTGCAGCCATGAGAAAGTGAGTACAGATTAGTTTTGGTGTGGTTAAACATCAAAGCGAATACCAGCCTCAAACCGTCAATTAGGCACTTGCGGTTGGTGTGGAGAGATGGTATCTACAGCTCACTACTTGTGTGGAATTCAGCCGTTACTTGTGCTGATCCAATACATTTCTTAAGCTTAGTTTTAACAGGTATAATATTGCAAAATAATTACATTACTAAGGTAGGGACTAGATGAACAAATTGGCACAAGAACGGGCTTTTTTTATTGACCAATTAAATGAAGCGTTTTTATCGCATACCGGCTATGGTGCGTATGCTTATCTTTCCACTATTGATAGCGTTAACCTGTTTGATGAATTTAACCAGCAAAAAATTTCCGCGACTGAATTTATCAAACATTACGTTAATCATTTTTTCAGCTGATTCGCGCAAAATGATTCAGAATTATTGATCAAAGTAAACGTCAACACTCTGGCAAATTGTTGTCTCTTGGGATTTTTTTTGGTATTTTCTGAATTTACTTGCTTTCACTCTAAACATAGCCATGGGCTCAGACGATTCAAGAAAACAACCCCGACGCAAAAATGAGCGTCGCCATACTGAACGTCGCAAAATTACTGAGCCTTTTGGCAGCCCCGAATGGCTGGAAGCGGTTCAGAAAGACTATTACATGTGGCCCAAATATGATCGACGCCATAATGACAGACGCAGTCACGAGCGTCGCCAAAACCCTCGCCGACAACGAAATATACCGCATAAACTCCCCGCCATGTTGCTTCAGCCTTCTCTTGACTCGTTGCTCACCGAAGAAGAAAAACAAATGTTAAACGATTTGAGTCAGCAGGATTAATTCATTACGCCAGAATAATAAACCTTACGGCATCGAGTCTAAGTTGAGCTCCCTGAAGAGCCTCTGCAGAACGTTGTAACAGTTGTTGCTGAATGTGTATTTCTTCGTCTTTGATCGCTGTATTAATCTTTTGTAACTGCTGCAGACGTTGAATTTCTGCCTGCAACGTTGCTGACAAGGCGTTTTCTGCTGTCGCCAGTTTTTTATGCATTTGCTGTTCTGCATCCTGGCGGGCAAGGTTAATCAATCCTTCAATATAGTCACGTTGACTATTTAAAAACACACTGATGCGAGCTTGATCAAATTTGCTGTGCGCCTCCGGCAGGCTATCGTGATCAATCAACTCACTGATATTTTGCTGATTTTGATCCATCAGAATTCTAATCGGCGTATGCGGTAAAAAACGTCCCAATTGTAGATATCCCGGGGCGCTGCATTCCACCACAAAGAGAAGTTCCAGTAAAAACTGCCCGGCTTTTAATTGCGGGTGCTTAACGACACTGATTGCCGCATTTCCCGTTTCGCTGGATAACACTAAGTCCATGGAATCCACAACCATCGGGTGATCGTCACTTAAAAATTGCATGTCCTCGCGCGCCAGCGCAATTTCGCGACGACTAGTCACGGTCAGGCCTTCATCTCGCAACATGGGAAAATGCGATATGCGCAAGTTTTCACTCGGCCACAAAATATGGCAGTGCTCGGAATGAAATTCCACATCGACCCCATAACAATCAAAAATGGCTTCCATATACGCCCACAGCTCTTCTTGCCGTTCATACTGTTTAACCTGTTCTACCAGCTCTAAGGCCTGTTGAGGGCGGCAGGAATTCAACTCCAGCAGTTTGTCTCGCCCTTGTTGGTAGTGCATTTCTAATTGCTGCTTCAAGTCCACAGTTGCACTAATCAGAGCCTCCATGTCTTCGGTTTGCATACTCTGCAAGGCCGAATTCAACTCTTTCTCCAACTGCTTGTATAGTTGCGCGGCGCTTGAAATATTTTGTACAAACGCCCCCATTCCTTCTTCATACCAACGATACAGTATGTGTTGGCGTGAGTTTTTCTGGTAGGGAATATGAATTTCCACACAATGCTGTTGACCGATTCTATCCAGACGCCCGATACGCTGCTGCAGTAAATCCGGGTTTTCCGGCAAATCAAACAGTATCAGATGATGCAGAAATTGAAAGTTACGCCCTTCACTACCGATTTCCGAACAAATCAATACACGGGCATTACTTTCTGCATCAGCAAAATAAGCCGCTGCCCGGTCTCGCTCTATAATGCTCATGCCTTCATGAAACATGGCCGCCGCGATTCCCTGACGATTTTTCAGCCATTTCTCCAACGCGATGACGGTTTCTGCCTGTTTGCAAATTAATAAGACCTTTTCATCATCATGCGAACGCAGAAAATCGACCAACCAGATCCAGTAGGGGTTAGACTTGCCCTTTTCAGGTTCTGAAAGCGGGTACGCATGGCTACGTCTTTGCGGAAAGCCCTTGACCGTTTGCCGAGAATTTCTGAACAGAATTCGCCCGGTTCCATGATGATCCAGTAATAAGTGAATCAATGCTTCTCTGGCCTGATCTTCAGTCTCAAGCGGGTCTAATTGTGCAATTAATTCAGGCACTTCGTCCTGTTTTAAGAGCTTGGCAAGCCGCTGTTTATGTTCATTGCTCAAACGCGCTTTATCAATTAACAAGGCAGCCAGGTCTGCAATCGGCTGAAATGCCTGTTCCTCTTGCAAAAAAGCGTCGTAATTATAAAAGCGATCTGGATCCAATAAACGTAAGCGTGCAAAATGGCTTTTTTTGCCAAGTTGTTCGGGCGTCGCGGTCAACAGCACAATCCCTGGTGTTTTTATTGCCAGTTGTTCCAGTAAGCGGTACTCTTGGCTCGGCGACTGTTCATCCCATTCCAGATGATGCGCCTCATCCACCACCACCATATCCCAGTTTGCCGCTAATACCTGTTGTTGACGTTGTTGATTGTCCTTAAAAAACCCTTGGCTGCACATGACCAATTGCTCGGTCACAAACGGGTTTTCGTCACTAATCGCCTCACAACGCGCTTCATCAAACAGACTAAACTGCAAATTAAATCGTCGGTACATTTCCACCAACCATTGATGCATCAGACTATCTGGCAGCAGAATTAATATTCGCTGACTTAGTTGATTGAGCAGGCGGTAATGCATAATCATGCCAGCTTCAATGGTTTTCCCAAGCCCTACTTCGTCGGCCAGCATTATTCTTGGCTTTGGACGACTGGCCGCCTGATGCGCAATATACAATTGATGGGGGATTAGCAAGGTACGACTGCCCAATAACCCTTTAATTTGAGATTGTTGCCAATGTTGCTGTCTTTGAAGCGTTTGGTAGCGTAATTGAAACCATTTTCCGGGGTCAAACTGACCGCTAAACAACCGGTCTTCGGGCTTGTTAAACTGTATATGATGATCCAGCTCAACTTCTTCGACAACATGCTGTTGCCCGTTTTCATCGACACCGTGATAGGTCAGCAAGCCTTGTTGTTCTTCCACCTGTTCAATTGTTATGCTCCGCCCGTCTTCTGAGCTGACTGAATCACCTACACTAAATTGAACCCGAGTCAGCGGTGCATTGTTCTTTGCATAAATTCGTTGCTGGCCACTCGCCATATATAGGACTGTGACGCGATGATGCTCCACGTCCAAAATCATACCTAACCCCAGTTCCGATTCACTGTTACTCATCCAGCGTTGTCCGGGAATATAATTATTTGTCATAAGGTTTTGCTGTAAATCAGAATGATTGCAGCCGCTGCAGTGAAACATACATCAACGACGCAAACACAATATATAAAAATGGAATGAACACAGGCGCAATGGCCACACACAGTAAGCTTAACACGATCAACAATGCGGATAATTGATACATGATACCGACATGTTGACGAAACAGTTGTCGCCCCTGGTAACGCGCCTGACTCCAACTGAGTTGTTGAAATACCATAAGGGGATAACTAAACCAACTGCCAAAACTGGCCAGCATTAACCATACAAATATCAATGTCACGAGTGAGGAGGCGTACAGCCAGCTGGCTTTTTGCATAAATGACATATCCGCCAACGCAGTGTCAGAAAGCTGCCAGTCAAACCAGAATGTCAGGATTTGTTGCGGAGTGTCATTTTGTAAACTGAAGAGTACTCTAAATACAAACCAGCAAGACACAATCATCAATGCAAATACCAGCGCTAAAGGCACACAGTCTTTTACTAAATTGTATTCCCGGCCAGTGTGCTGATCTTGGTTAGCCATATATCCGACCAGAACAAACAGGCTTACGACGGCACAGACAATGCTGGCAGCCAGCGAAACCCGGCCTAACCCCAGCACAAGGTGTAAAGCTAACAAGATGATGGCCAACTTAAGCGGACTGCGTGCCCATAATCTGATAACGTCCTGAATACATGCGGCCAGACTCAACGTTTTCACGAGATGATTTTGGTAATACCTACCGACTCGCGCAATTGCTCGATAAATGGCACTGATATTTCACGCGCCTTTTTCGCACCTTCCTGTAATTGTTCTTCTATATGATCAGGCGCTTGCATCAATGCCTCATAACGTTCACGTGCCGGGGTGATTTCCTGGTTTATTTTTTCAAATAACACTTTTTTCATTTCACCCCAGGCAATGCCTTCTGCATAGGCTTTACGGATCTCTTCCACTTCAGACGAGGAGGCAAAGGCCTGATAAATTCCAAACAACGTACAACCTGCCGTGTCTTTGGGTTCGCCCGGCTCTAGCGAGTTGGTTTTGATTTTGTTAATTAATTTGCGGAATTTTTTCTCGGCCTCAAACAATGGGATCGTATTATTATAACTCTTGCTCATTTTACGACCATCCAGACCCAGTAATGTCGCCGCATTATCATCGACCACTGCTTCCGGCAATACAAAATGTTCCCCATAAATATGATTAAAACGACTGGCTATATCCCGCGCCATTTCAATATGTTGAATCTGATCTTTGCCAACCGGTACTTTATTGGCATTAAACATCAGAATATCTGCCGCCATTAAAACTGGATAACTGAATAACCCCATATTAATTCCTTTATCTGGGTCAGCGCCTTCACCTTCTTCATTTTCTGCCACCGCCGCTTTGTAGGCATGCGCTCTGTTCATCAATCCCTTAGCGGTGACACACGTCAACATCCAGGTTAATTCGAGAATTTCCGGCACATCAGATTGACGATAAAAGACGGCATTCGAAGTATCCAACCCTAAAGCCAGCCACGTCGCGGCAATTTCTCGACTGGACTGCCTGACCCGCTCAGGTTCGTGACATTTAATCAATGCATGGTAATCCGCCAAAAAATAAAAAGGTCTGACATCATCATTTTTACTGGCAGCGATAGCGGGGCGAATAGCGCCGGCATAATTGCCAAGATGCGGCGTACCGGTCGTGGTAATGCCGGTAAGAACGATTGACTTGCTCATGATGTTGTCCTTTTTGTAAACACGTAAAAAGCTGGCTAATATTCCACACTTTCACTGCAATTTCCAGCTTAACCCGGAAATTTCATTAGAGGAGGGGTGTTTCTGAACTGAGTTATTTTGGATTATAGGGTGCGTAACGAGGCGAATAGGAAATCAAACGGATTTGTTTGATCTTTAGAGGCGCATTTAGCGGGTAAACCAGGCTTATCAGGCTGGGTAAGCTCAGTCTGCTCTCGGACTAGCAGAGTGCTGCCATGACAAGCCAGACGGCTCACGAATAATTTCTCTAATCAGCGCAGTCGCATAGCTTCCAGAAGGTAAATCAAACGACAAACTCAGGTCATGCTGGGTTGAAAACTGCCACGTCAAGTCCTCTGGAATCACTCTAAATGCTCTGTACGCACGCTCAAGCTTGAATGCACTGATAAGGGTTGCCAACGGCTGCAGGCGTTCTTCCAAATTTATCTCTAGCTCGGCAATATCGCGGCTTCCCCACATCATTCCTGCCGGGTGAATATCGCCACAGCGCAAGCGCTTCCACAACGTTTCATCGATCTTCTCTGCAATAAACACACTTTTACTATGATTCAGATTACAGATATCTCCCGCTAGAAGCGCGTTCCAACTACCCGCTTGCACTCGCTGAGCCAATTGAGTATTGAAAAGAAAGGCTCGCACAGCAGAAATATAAAGTGCTGAGCGATGAGGGTGTAACTTACCCTGTTTGTGTAAAGTCAGTGCCTGGTTAACATTATCGCCACGTCGGCCGAACCGTTGTTGACCATAATAGTTGGGGACGCCCTGCTCTTTAATCATGTGCAGACGCTGTTCCAATGCCGACTGATCCCCGTTCCAGTCAGTGAGTCTTATTGTGAATGAATTGCTGGCGATAGCACCGCGTCTAAGCTTTCTATCGTGGCGCGTAACGGCGAGCAGTTTTATTTGATCAGATTCAAGAAAATGCCAGTCCGGATCGCGCTTTCCTGGCAACCAAACACTGAACCATTGTGTCGTCAATGCGTGTCGGTCTTTTAGCCCTGCAAAACCAACATCTCTTTGTTTGACTGTCGCCAATTTTGCCAGCTGTCTGGCCACGAACTCTGTATTTTCGCCTTTTTTTTCAATGCACAAAAATGCGTGTTCACCTTGTCCACACGGTTGAAAAGGCAGATTTTCTTTTACAATAAAGTCTTCTGCGTGTTGTTTGATATTTGCCATACCCACGACCTCACCCCATGCATGAGCCCAGTCGGGCAAATCAAAGGAGGTCAATGCTGACAATTATCTACTTTTCAATCAACACAACCGCCTGGACGGCAATGCCTTCTTTGCGTCCTTCAAACCCCAGCTTTTCGGTTGTCGTCGCCTTAACATTGATATTTTCCACCAATGTCTCTAAATCTGTCGCAATGTTTTCGCACATAGCCACTATATGAGGCGCCATTTTTGGCGCTTGAGCAATAATAGTGATATCAGCATTGACGAGTGAAAAGCCTTTTTCCTGCACAATTTTATAGACATGGCGTAATAAAACTCGACTGTCCGCACCTTTAAATTCTGGGTCTGTATCGGGGAAATGTTTGCCTATATCACCAAGCGCAGCAGCACCTAACAATGCATCAGATAATGCATGCAAAACCACATCACCATCTGAATGCGCTTCCAGACCTTTTTCATAGTCAATGTTTACTCCACCCAGAATAACCTCACCTTCATCCACAAATCGGTGCACATCGTATCCTTGCCCAACTCTAATCATTGTTGCTCCAAATAAAATTCCGCCAACGCCAAATCCTCCGGCCGAGTAATCTTAATATTATCCGGGCGACCTGCAACTATTTTCGGTACAAAACCCTGAATTTCCAAAGCACTCGCTTCATCGGTCACCGCAGCATTTCCTTCTGTTGCTAATAATGCATCCCTCAACATGCCAACACGAAACATCTGAGGCGTTAATGCCCGCCACACCCTGCTTCTATCAATCGTGTGCTGAATATCAAATCCATTAACCTGTTTTAAGGTATCGTGTGATGACAATGCCAAAATGCCACCTACAGCATCGTCTTTTAAAGCGTTAATTTGCTGATGAATATCAGCGACTGTCAGACAAGGACGTGCCGCATCGTGAACCAGCACCCAATCACTATCATTAGCCTTATCTTGCAGTATTTTTAGTGCGGATAACACAGAATCTGCACGCTCTTTACCCCCCGGTGCGGTCACAACCGATGGGTTCTGCGATACTTCAAGTGTTGGCCAAAAAGGGTCTTCTGCAGAAATGGCCACCGCGACTGCCGAAAAAACATTGGCATCCAACAATCTGCAAAGCGTTTGCTCTATCACTGTTTTCCCCGCCAGCGGCAAATACTGTTTGGGACGATCAGCCTGCATTCTTTTACCCACACCCGCAGCAGGCACTACCGCCCAATAGCGTGTTTCATGTGTCATTCAATTACCTGAAAAAAAGTTTCGTTTTCCTTGATCATTCCCAGATCGTAGCGCGCCCGCTCCTCCGTTGCCTGATGACCAAATTTAATATCAACAATCTCTGCGTATAACGTATCATTGCGCTCCTTCTTTTCCAGTGCCAATGCATTGAGATCATTTAAACGTTGTTGATGTTGTTGTACCTGCGCAATGCTGGCATCTCCTAGCCACAGCCGATACTGTAAATGCACAATTAATACAACAATAATAGCGATGAGAATTTTCATGAAGACGACGCCCTCACCGAGTTGAACAGGCCGGAATGCTTGATTCCGGCCACGTTTCTGGATATTTAACTACTTTTTGAAAAACCTGAGAAATGTTGCCAGAGCAACCGCAACGAGGTATTTCAACAGCCAGTAATGTTAAAGCATTTTGAAAGCGCTACGTCCAGCGTACACTGCTTTATCACCTAATTCATCTTCAATCTTCATGAGACGATTATATTTAGCAATACGGTCTGAACGACTCAAGGAGCCGGTTTTAATTTGTCCAGTGCCTGTAGCAACAACCAAATCCGCAATCGTGGTATCTTCTGTCTCACCAGAACGATGCGAAACAACGGCCGAATAGCCTGCTTCTTTTGCAGTACTGATGGCTTCCAGTGTTTCAGTTAACGTACCAATCTGGTTAACTTTGATCAAAATAGAGTTACCAACACCCTTATCAATGCCTTCCTTTAGGATTTTAGGATTGGTCACAAACAAGTCGTCCCCCACCAGCTGGATTTTTCCACCCAGTTTATCAGTCTGGTTTTTCCAGCCATCCCAATCGTTTTCATCCATACCGTCTTCAATAGAAATGATTGGGTATTTTTCTACCCAGTCAACAAAGAAATCAGTCATTTCTGCAGAACTCAATTTGCGACCTTCCGAGGCCAGGTCATAAACACCGTCGATGTAGAATTCTGAACTCGCGGCGTCCATACCCAGATAAATATCTTCACCCGCTTTATAACCCGCTTTTTCAATCGCTTCCAGGATGACTTCAATGGCTTCTTCATTAGAAGAAAGGTTAGGTGCAAACCCCCCTTCATCACCCACTGTTGTCGCCAAGCCTTTTGCTTTTAAAACTTTGGCCAAATTGTGGAAGACCTCGGCACCGTAACGAATCGCTTCACGAAAAGTTGGCGCGCCTACGGGCAAGATCATAAATTCCTGCAGATCCACACTGTTGTCTGCATGCGAGCCACCATTGATGATATTCATCATCGGCACAGGCATGACGTACTTGCCAGACGTATTCAGGTATTGATACAAAGGCACATTGCCTTCTTTAGCCGCAGCATGCGCGGCCGCCATAGAAACACCCAAAATCGCATTGGCTCCCAAACGACCTTTATTGTCCGTACCATCAATTTCGATCATTTTCGCATCAAGAGCCGCTTGGTCTGCAGCATCCATACCCACGACGGCAGCACGAATTTCTGTGTTAACAAATTCAACAGCTTTCAATACACCTTTACCCAAATAACGTGATTTATCTCCATCACGCAATTCGATAGCTTCGCGCTCTCCAGTGGAGGCACCCGAAGGAACCATCGCGGTTCCCACCACACCCGAGGCTAATACTACTTCAGCCTCAACAGTTGGATTACCACGGGAATCAAGAACTTCGCTTGCTTTTACATTGACTATCTCTGCCATTTACTTTGCCTTTACAATGTTGTTTCAATCAGATTGCCAGTTTTGACCGCCTGATCCAGGGTTAATAAAACTTCTAATAATTCTTTCATTCTGTGTAACGGCCATGAATTAGGGCCATCACTTAACGCATCCTCAGGAACGGGATGCGTTTCCATAAATAATCCTGAAATTCCCACGGCGACAGCCGCTCTTGCCAACACAGGAACGTGCTCTCTTTGCCCTCCCGAACAGCTGCCCTGACCACCAGGTAATTGCACAGAATGCGTTGCATCGAACACAACCGGGCAGCCTGTTTCACGCATGACGGCTAATGAGCGCATGTCTGAAACCAGGTTGTTGTATCCAAACGACACCCCCCGTTCACACACCATGATTTGCTCATTCCCCGTTGCTTTAGCTTTATTACTGACATTCGCCATATCCCACGGCGCCATAAACTGCCCTTTTTTGATGTTTACTGGTATACCCTGTGAAGCGACTGCCTGTATAAAATTCGTCTGCCTGCATAAAAATGCCGGTGTTTGCATCACATCCACAACTGAGGCCACTTCATCCAGCGGCGTGTCTTCATGAACATCGGTGAGCACTGGGACATTGAGTTCCTGTTTTACTTTCTCCAGAATCTGCAAGCCTTTTTCCAGGCCAGGACCACGGAAACTCATGTGAGACGAACGATTGGCCTTATCAAACGAAGATTTATAAATAAATGGAATATTTAATTCGCTGGTAATTTCCTTTAATGTTCCAGCTGTATCCAAGGTCATTTGCTCACTTTCAATCACACACGTTCCAGCAATCAGGAACAAAGGTTTGTCCACTCCAATGTCAAAATCAAATAATTTCATCTAGTTACCTTTTTTATGTTTTGCTGCAGCTTCTACAAATCCGGAAAATAAGGGATGCCCTCTTCTCGGGGTGGACGTAAATTCAGGGTGAAATTGACAGGCTAAAAACCAAGGGTGATCAGGAATTTCAATAACTTCGACTAATCGACCATCTATAGATTTTCCGGAAAATTTCAAACCTGCTTGTTCAAGTTTTTCAATATACTGATTATTGAATTCATATCTATGTCTATGTCGTTCAGTGATGACATCCTTTTGATACATGCTAAATGCCAGAGAATCGGCTTGTAACCGACATTTCTGAGCCCCTAACCGCATGGTGCCGCCAAGATCAGAATTCTGATCGCGGGTTTCCACATGACCGGTTTCATCTCTCCATTCTGTAATCAAACCAATCACTGGATGCGGCGAATCCGGCAGAAATTCGGTGCTATGCGCCCCTTCCAGTCCGGCAACATCACGGGCAAATTCAATCACTGCTGATTGCATCCCTAAACAAATGCCTAAATATGGAATCTTATTCTCTCTAGCATAGCGTACTGTGGCTATCTTGCCTTCAACGCCACGCTCTCCAAAACCACCCGGTACCAAAATAGCATCGACATCTTTCAGTAATGTGACACCTTGATCCTCCAGCATTTCCGAGTCCACATATTTTATTTTCACTTTGTGACGAGTATGGATTCCGGCATGAATTAATGCTTCATTCAATGATTTATATGCATCTGTATGATCGACATATTTGCCGACAATGGCGACATTTACTTCATCCGTTGGATGTGTCTGTCCATCGACGACAGCTTCCCATTCAGACAAATCCGCTTTTGGCACATCCAGTCGCAGCTTTTCTACGACAATTTCATCCAATCCCTGTTCATTGAGTAATAATGGAATACGATAGATAGTATCCGCATCAATCGCTGAAATTACCGCGTTTTCCGCAACATTGGTAAATAAAGCAATTTTCCTTCTTTCACTGACAGGAATGGCTTTTTCAGATCTGCAAATCAGAATATCCGGTTGAATACCGATAGTGCGCAACTCTTTTACTGAATGTTGCGTAGGCTTTGTTTTGAGTTCACCGGCAGACTGAATAAAAGGCACCAGCGTAAGGTGGATAAAAACGGCTCTATCCCGACCCAGATCAATCCCCACTTGACGAATAGTTTCCAGAAACGGCAAAGATTCAATATCACCGACTGTACCACCCACTTCAATTAGCGCGACATCCTGGCCTTCGGCACTGGCATAGATTCGACGTTTGATTTCATCGGTGATATGCGGGATAACCTGTACAGTCGCTCCCAAAAACTCGCCTTTTCTTTCCCTGCGTAAAACCTCTTCATACACTTGGCCGGTCGTGAAGTTGTTCTTTTTCGACATCGTCGTTTTTAAAAACCGTTCATAATGCCCCAGATCCAGGTCTGTTTCTGCACCATCCCCGGTAACAAACACTTCTCCATGTTGAAAAGGGCTCATCGTGCCGGGATCAACATTTATATAAGGATCAAGTTTTGTAATGGTAACTTTCAGCCCACGTTCTTCCAAGATTGCAGCCAAAGATGAAGCGGCAATGCCTTTGCCCAAGGATGAGACCACACCGCCGGTAATAAAAATAAACTTTGTCATGAATAAATTAAGCGCCCTTAGTGCCTATGACGTTATGTAAAACCCGCCCCCGAATTAACTTCACGGACTCAGGCAATAACCAAGTAAATTTTCAATTTTATCATTTTAATTATTTCATTTCTGTTTTATTACTTTTTCCCAGCAAATTTGGTAACAATGTTGATGACTATCACTGTAGAAATCAGCACCCACCCACAAATCTCCCACCGCCGCCAGTTTATCGTTCAAATAAATCAACGGCACAACATCACGTAACCAGACCGGAAATTTGTTCTCCTGAAACAGTTTTTTTAAGCGATGATGCCCCCGCCTTCCAGGCAATGACAAAACCTCCCCCCCCTGCCGTACTTTTACCGTTACCGTTGCCGCATGCCAACGCTCAACTGGGATTCCCTGTCGCGCCTGAATGCGTCGTAAGCAATATCCGTTCGCTCTATGTAATTGCTGCTTCTCACCTGACCAGTCGCATTCTTTTTCGGTCAATAAATCCTGTTCATTAATACAATACAAATAACCATTGAAACGCCTGATTTGATGCCCCTGCAATACCAGGCATGGATCTGCATCCGCCTTTGCCTTGATCACTTCAGAATAAATCCTGTGAAGAAATTCAGCAGACGGCATTAACACTTGCTGATATTGCAGCCACCGCCTCAGCATCAGGTTTCTTATTTCGCCAGAAACACTCAACACACTGTCAATTTGCAGCCGATTTTTTGATCCATTCATTGCTGATTGCAAATAATTATCGGCTACGTCCAATAACACCTTGTCTGCCGCCGCACAATTTTGTGCTGCTCTAGCCACTGTCTTATCTACAGATTTCCAGCGTTGTTTAATCAGCGGCACAACCTTATTGCGCAGATAATTTCTGTCGAAATCATTGAGTTGATTACTTGGGTCTTCCACCCACTGCAGATTATTTTCGTAGGCGTATTGCCTAATCATTTCCTGAGGAATATTCAACAGAGGACGCATTAAACACCCTGGACCAAATTCCATACTGGGTGCCATCGCGCCTAAACCATGCACACCAGCTCCCCTAAACAGCTGCAACAGCACTGTTTCAAGCTGGTCCTCTCGATGTTGCGCCAACAACAACACATCCCCCGCTTTAAGCATTGTTTTCAGTGCCTGATAGCGCGCATTTCGCGCCCCCTCTTCTGGACTTTGTCCCTTGTCAGGACGAGCATTGACTCGCACTGAGCGATAATTAACCATCAAATCATGACAAACCGCTCGGCAGTGTCGCTCCCAATGTGCAGATTCCTTTTGCAGATTATGATCAATGTATACAGCGATTATGCTTTCTTTGAGTTGCGCTTGACCCGCCAGCAAATGCAATAACACGTGCGAATCAACGCCGCCACTATATGCAAGATATATTGTGTTAAATGAGGCCGGCATATCTTCAGCGATATCCTCATAGTCAAGCGAATGTGTCAGCAATGCAAAAACCTTTTTTCAGACATAAAAAAGGCCGTAAAACGGCCTTTTTAGTACAACTTAACCCTAAACCCGCGGCTTAAATGCGCATATCAAAGCGAAAGATCGCTGTTATTTTACAGGCTCTTCTAAATAAGATCCGTAGCGCATGATCCGCTCATAACGTTTTGCCAGCATACCATCCATATCCTGTGCTTCAACTTTTAACGCATCCATGTGCCTAATTAAGGTTTCTCGTAAATTCAGCGCTGTTGTCTGAAAATCTCGATGCCCGCCTCCTAACGGCTCCCTAACCACTTCATCTAAAAAGCCTTGTTCTCGAACTCTATCAGAAGTAATCCCCATGGCTTCGGCCGCCAATTTAGATTTCTCAGCACTTTTCCACAATATGGAGGCACAACCTTCCGGTGAAATAACAGCATAGGTACTGTATTCCATCATAATCAAACGATCACCAACCCCAATGGCTAAAGCGCCTCCAGAACCCCCTTCACCAATAACAGTACAAATAACAGGCGTACGCAACTTTGTCATTTCGAACAAATTACGCGCAATCGCCTCACTTTGTCCACGTTCTTCAGCCCCAATTCCCGGATAAGCGCCCGGCGTATCAATTAAACAAATAATGGGTATTTGAAAACGTTCTGCCATTTTCATCACGCGCAAAGCTTTACGATAACCTTCTGGACGCGGCATCCCAAAGTTACGATAAATTTTATCTTTTGTATCACGCCCTTTTTGGTGGCCGATGACCACAACCGGTTGACCTTCCAGCCGCGCAAGCCCGCACACTATAGCAGGGTCATCCGCATAAGCCCGATCTCCATGCAGTTCGGAAAAATCGGTGAACATCATATCAATATAATCTAAGGTATAAGGACGCCCAGGGTGCCTGGATAATTGGGATATTTGCCAATCAGTCAATTCTGTGAAAATGGTGGCTGTCAGCATTTCACATTTTTCTTCCAATTGCTTCAAGGTATCCGATATATTGATATCGTTATCAAACTCAACTTTACGAAGCTCTTCAATTTTTGCTTCCAGTTCAGCAATAGGCTGTTCGAAATCGAGAAATTTTAAATCCATTGATTGACCATAT
>SPJJ01015151.1_pt1 | contig 16198 bp, 10 predicted proteins | sample 3741741 | NCBI WGS metagenome assembly SPJJ01 (sample SAMN10925908, study PRJNA522277) | cold seep metagenome | isolation source: Elba SIP-enriched marine methane seep metagenome, extraction at timepoint T1 | place: Italy: coast of Elba, Mediterranean Sea | collected 2014-05 | reverse complement strand
TCAATGAACTGGCCACGGTGGATGAGCTGACCGGCGCATTGAATCGTCGGCGCTTCAATCAACTGTTCGAGCCTGAACTGGCGCAGCGCCGCCAGCAAGGCCTCCCCTTCGCCTTTTGCATGCTGGATATCGACGGTTTCAAGCGCTACAACGATGTTTGCGGGCATCAGGCCGGTGACCAGGTTCTGCAGCAATTGAGTGAATGCTTACAGGCGCACTTGCGCCAGGGTCAGCTGTTTCGCCTCGGCGGCGAGGAATTCGGCATTCTCCTCAGTGCAGCCCAGTCGGATGAGCGTGCCGAGGCCTTCATTGAATCCTTGCGCCAGGCCGTCGAAGAGATGGATTTGAGTCATCCTGAGGTCGGTCGGGTAACCGCCAGTTTCGGTTTGCTGGTGGTGACGCCAGGCGCGCCGGCGCTGTCCGCACATGATGTTTATCTGCGCGCTGACGAATTGCTGTATCAGGCCAAAGCGGCTGGGCGGAATTGCCTGAAGCATGCCAAAGTTTAAGACTTTGCTGCGCTATTGGTCTTGCGCTCCAATGGCGAGATGCGCGGATCGGATTCGAACAGTTCGGTGAGTTCCTGGCGCAATTGCTGAGTGCTGACCACCATCTGATCCAGGTCATGCCGGTGCTGCATCTGGCGCTGTAGCAAGGCCTCGTCGGCCTGGCGAAATACATCCGTGGTGTAACGTGCGGTATCCGCATCATCGCCCAGGGCCTGCAGTACCTGATTGGCCATTTCCAGGCTGGATAACCAGGTTTCACGCATGATGCCGTCGATGCCCAGTTCCATCAGATGCAGCGCATGCATGCGGTCGCGGGCCCGGCAGTACAGTTTGAGATGCGGGAAATGGCGGCGGGCGATTTCAATCGTGCGCAGGGCCTTTTCGTCATCATCCATGGTGATGATCAGCAGTTTGGCGTGCTCGGCACCGGCTGCGCGCAGGGTCTCCCGGTTGTTCGACTGGCCGTAATAAATCTTGTTACCCCAGCGTCGCACCAGGGCCACGTGGGCGGCGTCTTTTTCCAGCGCGGTATAGGCGATGCCACGCATCTGCAGCACGCGGGCAATGATCTGTCCCATGCGCCCGAAACCGGCAATGATGATCGGCGGTTCACTGGATTCGATCACATCGTATTGTTCTTCCTGTGAATGCACTCGAGCCCACAGCCCGATCCGGTCGCTGATCAGGAACAGCAGCGGCGTCAGTCCCATGGATAAAATGACCATGCTGATCAGCGGTTCGATCAGGCTGTCCGGCAGCACATGGGCATGCTGCGCGGTGTGGAACAGCACAAAGGCGAATTCGCCGCCCTGGGCCAGTATCAGAGCCAGTTGGCTGGCATTCACCTTGTCAACATGCAGCAGGCGCGAGCCCAGCCACAGGCTGCCGGCCTTGATCGCCAGCAGTGCAGCGGTGCCACCCAGGATCAAACCGGGTTGCGCCTGCATCACGCCAAAATTGGCGGACATGCCCACCGATATGAAAAACAGGCCCAGCAACAAGCCTTTGAAGGGGTTGATATTGCCTTCCAGTTCATGCCGAAATTCCGAATCGGCCAGCAGCACTCCGGCCAGAAACGCACCCAGCCCCATGGACAGATCCGCCCAGGCCATCAGCAGTGCGGCGCCCAGCACCACCAGCAAAGCCATCACGGTGAAACTGTCCTCATTGCCCCAGCGGGCAATGGCGCGAAACACCGGGCGCAGCAGGTGGCGGCCACCCACCACCAGGGCGGTGATCACGGCGATCGCTTGCAGGGCCTGCTGGCCCAGGGAATGGTTTGTTGCAGCATCGGAGGCCGGTGCCAGTAAAGGAATCAGCGCCAGCGCAGGTATCACGGCAATATCCTGAAACAGCAGGATGCCAAAGGCCTGTCGCCCATGAATGGTGCCGATCTGCTCCTTTTCCGCCAGGGTTTGCAGCACGAAAGCGGTGGATGACAGGGCCAGGGCAAAGCCGACCAGGGCAGCCAGACTCCAGCCGATCTGAAAATACCAGGCGCACAGCAAGGCCAGCGGCACGGCGGCCAGCAGCACCTGCAAGCTGCCATTGAGGAAGATGGAGTGGCGCATCACCCACAAGCGTGCGGGCTTGAGTTCCAGACCGATGACAAACAGCAGGAAGACCACGCCGATTTCGGCGATCTGCATCACCGAGTCGACTTCCGAGACCAGTTTCAGGCCCCAGGGGCCGATCAGCATGCCGGCCGCCAGATAGCCCAGCACCGCGCCAAAGCCGATGCGTCGAAACAATGGCACAGCAATCAGCGCTGCGGCCAGATACACCGCGATTTCAGTAATATGGTCCATGCGGAAAGAGGCTGTGAGTGACCCGAGTTCACGCAGTGTAATGTCTGCCCGCGCCGTGTTCATGGAACTGGCCGGGTTGGCCCCGGTCTTACAGCTCGAATTCAGGGACGTCCTCATGTTTAAATATCTTGGCGGCATCGCCATGCTGCTGGGCTGTGCGCAATTTGCGCTGGCACAGCCACCGGCGCGTAACCAATCGGTCATTACGGCACCGGCCTCACTTCGCCCCATGGGCGCTTCAGTGGAACTGCTGGGCTCGGTGCGCGCCCGTGAATCGGTGCAGATCAGCGCGCCTGTGGCCGAACTGGTCAGCCGCATTCTTTTTGAACAGGGTCAGCGGGTCGAACAGGGCCAATTGCTGGTGGAACTGGCCCATGCCAGTGAAGCCGCGCGCCTGCGCTCAGCCGAGGCTGAGCGTGCCGAAGCCGAAGCCAATCTGAAGCGTCAGCAGGACCTGCATCGCAAGAATCTGAGCTCAGAGGCCGAGTTGGATCTGGCCCGTGCCCGGGCTTTGTCGGCCCGTGCTGCCGTGGACGAAGCCCAGGCCGCCCTGGATGAGCGCCTGATTCGTGCGCCCTTTAGCGGCCTGCTCGGGCTGCGCGATGTATCACCCGGTGCCTATCTGGGGGCGGGCGATGTCATCACCAGTCTGCAAGACACCTCCCGCCTGGAAATTGAGTTTCAGTTGCCCGAAGATGCGCTGGGATACTGGAATGACCAGGCCCAGTTGCAGGTCCGCGTGCCGGCCCTGAATCAGGCCGAACTGACGGCAACTCCGACCCAGGATGCCGGTCGCTTGTCTGCGGACAGCCGCAGCCTGCGGGCTCGGGCGCAACTACCGGAAACCGCGCTGCCACTGCGTCCCGGCATGCTGGTCGTGCTGAATCTGCAGCAGGCCAGTGCGCCAGTGCTGGCTGTGCCGGAGGCCGCGCTGATTCCGACCCAGCAGGGCTACAGTCTGTTTGCGGTTGAGCAGGGCAAGGCCCGTCGACTGCAGGTGACCGTGGGGCAGCGCCAGCGGGGCTGGGTGGAAATCAGTGAGGGCCTGAGCGAGGGGGATGTCGTGGTCATCCATGGTGGTGACAAGTTGCGCCCTGGCGCGGCAATCACGGAACTGGGTCGCTACGATGGCAGCACCTCGATAGCACAGATGATTCGACAGGCCGGAAGCGCACCATGATCCTGTCTGATCTGGCGGTGCGCCGGCCCGTGGTGGCCAGCGTGATCAGCCTGCTGCTGGTCGCCTTTGGCGTGGTCAGTTACGAGCGTCTTTCGCTGCGCGAATATCCGGATATCGATCCACCCGTGGTGTCGATACGCACCAACTACGTCGGCGCATCAGCCGAGGTGGTGGAGCGCCAGATCACCCAGCAAATCGAAGACCGTATTTCCGGTATTGAGGGCATCAAGCATATCTCCTCGTCCAGTCAGGATGGGCGTTCCAATGTGGTGCTGGAATTTGTCAGCAGCCGCGATATAGATGGCGCGGCCAATGATGTGCGCGACCGCGTGTCCGGCGTGTTGAACAATCTGCCAGAGCAGGCTGACCCGCCTGAAGTGCAAAAGCAGGACAGCGATGCGGATGTGATCATGTGGCTGAACCTGACCAGCGACCGCATGGATATCCTACAGCTGACGGATTACGCCAAGCGTTATCTGCAGGATCGCTTTTCCATCCTGCCGGGTGTGGCCAGCGTGCGCGTGGGCGGCAGCCTGGAATATGCCTTGCGCATCTGGCTGGATCATGAGGCGATGGCGGCGCGTCAGGTCACCGTGGGTGATATTGAAAACGCTCTGCGGGCTGAAAATGTCGAGCTGCCGGCCGGGCAGCTGGAATCCCGCGAGCGGCTGTTCACGGCCCGTATCGAACGCAGCTACACCGAGCCGGTCGACTTCAGTCGCCTGGTGGTAGCGCGGCGGGACGACGGCTACCGGGTTCGCCTGGGTGAGGTGGCGCGGATCGAGAAATCCGCGGTGGAAAATCGCACCTTCTTCCGTGGCAATGGCGTGCCCATGGTCGGTCTGGGCATCATCAAGCAGTCCAAGGGCAACACCCTGGCGGTGTCGGCCGCGGTGAATGCCTTGCAGGATCAGCTCAATCCGACTTTGCCCGAGGGGATGCAGCTGCATGACAGCTACGACAGCTCGGTGTTCATCAGCGCTGCCATCAAAGAGGTGTGGAAAACCCTGGCCGTTGCAGTATTGCTGGTGGTGCTGGTGATTTATGTGTTTCTGGGCAGTTTCCGCGCGATGCTGGTGCCGGCGCTGACCGTGCCGGTCTCACTGGTGGCGACCTTCATTGCCCTGTTTGCCATGGGTTTTTCCATCAATCTGCTGACCCTGCTGGCCATGGTACTGGCGGTGGGGCTGGTGGTGGATGATTCCATCGTCATGCTGGAAAACATCCACCGGCGTGTCAGCGAAGGGGAAACCCCGCTGGTCGCCGCCTTTCGTGGTGCGCGACAAGTCGGCTTTGCGGTTGTCGCCACCTCGGTTGTACTGGTTGCAGTCTTTGTGCCGATTTCGTTTTTGCAGGGTGATACCGGACGGCTGTTTTCCGAGTTTGCCCTGACCATGGCCGGCGCAGTGTTCTTTTCCACCATTGTTGCGCTGACCTTGTCGCCCATGCTGGCCTCGCGCCTGCTCAAGAGTCATGAAGAAGCGCCGCCCAAACTGGTCGCCAGCATTGATGCGGCCTTCGAGCGTCTGACCCGTGCCTACGGCCGTTTGACCAAATCCTTGATTCACCGGCCCTTGTGGAGCGTCTTGCTGTTTGCGGTGCTGCTCGCCTCGATTTTCGGCTTGTTGCGGGTGATTCCACAGGAGTACGCACCGGAAGAGGATCGCGGGGCCTTTTTCGTGCTGATCAATGGCCCGGAGGGCGCGACCTTTGAGTACATGTCGGATTATTTGCTGGAGGTTGAGCGGCGCCTGATGCCGCTGGTGGAAGCGGGTGAGGTCAAGCGTCTGCTGGTGCGGGCGCCACGCAGCTTCTCGGTGCAAACCTTCAATGACGGTTTTGTCATTCATACCCTGCACGACTGGAGCCAGCGCCGCAGTGCCTGGGAGATCATGGACGACATTCGCGCCCGACTGGCTGATCTGCCGGGTGTGCGAGCGTTTCCGATCATGCGCCAGGGCTTTGGTCGCGGCGTGTCCCAGCCGGTTGAATTTGTGCTCGGCGGTGGCGAATACAGCCAGTTGGCGGCCTGGAGCGACCAGTTGATTGCCGCTATCGAAGCGGACAACCCGGGGTTGACGGAGCTGGACACCGATTACAAGGAAACCCAACCACAGCTGCGTATCCGTATTGATCCCGCGCGGGCGAGTGACCTGGGCGTATCGGTGGCCGACATCGGCACCACCTTGCAAACCGTGCTGGGTTCGCGGCGTATCACCAGCTATATCGAAGGCGGCGAAGAATACGATGTGATCGTCGAGGGCGAACGCAGCGTGCTGAGCACGCCCGATGATATCGGCAGCATCTATGTGCGAGCGCAAGGCGCGGCCGGTCAGGCCGGTCCACTGGTGCCCTTGTCCGCGGTGGTCAGCGTGCAGGAGGATGCCGGTGCCACTGCGCTGAACCGTTACAACCGGGTGCGCGCGGTGACCCTGTCGGCTGGTCTGGCCGATAATCTGAGCCTGGATCAGGCACTGGATTATCTGGTCACGAAAACGCGAGAGGTCCTGCCGCCCGAGGTGGCGATCGATTTCAAGGGGCAATCGCGTGATCTGCAGGATTCCAATGCTTCGCTGCAATTCGTGTTCCTGCTGGGCGTGGTGGTGGTCTTCCTGGTGCTGGCGGCTCAGTTCGAAAGCTGGCTGCACCCGCTGGTCATCATGCTGACCGTGCCGCTGGCGATTGCCGGGGCATTGGCCGGTTTGTGGCTGAGCGGCTCGACCCTGAACATCTACAGTCAGATTGCCCTGGTCATGCTGGTCGGGCTGGCGGCCAAGAACGGTATCTTGATCGTCGAGTTTGCCAATCAGCTGCGTGATCAGGGCCAGGCCTTCGAGAGCGCTCTGGCCGAGGCTGCGCGCGTGCGTTTCCGCCCCATCGTGATGACCGGCATCACCACCGGGGCTGGCGCGCTGCCCTTGATTCTGTCCAGTGGGGCGGGCGCGGAAACCCGCTATGCCATGGGGATTGTGGTGTTCTTCGGGGTGTTGTCAGCGACTCTGTTCACCTTGTTTGTCGTGCCGGTGGCGTACTCGCTACTGGCCCGCCATACTAGCTCGCCGCAAGCCACTGCCCAACGCCTGGCGCGTGAAGCGGCTGGTCAATAGACGTGTTCACGCGGGCTCATAACGGCCAGCGTGTCGTATTTGAGATCACCCGCGGGCAACGGGGTCCACAGGCGACAGACGTTCGTCCCGTCCAGGTGCTGTTGCAAACCTCCGGTTCTGAGTCTGCCAATCGGGCTCAGTAGCCGGATGAGGTTCCATCCACCGGTTCCAGCGGCGTGGCGAACGGAACCTCTCGACCACACAGGGCTTCCAGCAGCATCAACTCCAGATCACTGTGGTTCATCATTGGCGCGGGCGTGATCAGCGGAATGCCGGCCTTGGCCGTCTGGCTGACCCAGCGCGGGGCATCGTGATGGCGTGAGCGCACCCGTTCGCGCTGTTCCGGCTGATTGCCGGCTTGCAATTCAACTTCGCCATAGCAGGTGCACACATAACTGCGCTCGGGGAAGATTTCGCTGTACAGCGCAGTGCCGCGGATACCGATGGTGGCATTGCGCGCGCGCATGGTCAGCGGGTCACGCCGTTTGCCAAAGACACCCAGCATGGCGCCGCTGATTAATTGCAGGCCGCGAACCAGCAAATCCTTGCCTTCCATTTCCAGCACCGAGCGTTCGCGCAGCACATAAGCGTTCTGACCCACGGCGAAAATAATCTTGCCGCCCGGTGCGGTTTCCACCGTATCGCTGCTGCGGATCAGAGTGTCTTTGCGGGCATTCTTGCCGTTGACCAGTACCCGGCCTTCAAGCTCGAAAATCGAGCGCCCTTGCGGCATCTTGCGTGGCCGGCTGCCGAACCAGCCTGCCAGGACCTGGCTTTGCCAGCCCAGCCCGCCGATCAGGGCGCCGCTGCTCAAGGCCTGAAGCAGAAAATCCCGCCGCAGGTTGATGCTGTTCTTTTCGGGCTGCATGAATGCTCCTGGCTTGCTTATACTGGTTTTACGCTGAGCGCAGGATAAAACAAATGGCAAGAGTGCTGGTTTTTGCGGCGTACCTGTTGATGGCCGGGTCAGCGCTGGCCATGCCGGGCGCGGCACTGCAGTGGAACCTGGCGGCCAGTACCGGCTACGACGACAACCTGAACAATGCCCCAGCCACGGCGGACAAGATCGACAGTGCGATTTATTCCATTGACGCATCCAGCCGCTGGGCCGCCTGGCGCGGTGCCCATACGGGTTTGGAACTCTCTGGACTGGTCCAAGCACAACGGGTGGATGCGCCGAGCAGCCTGTCTTCCTGGTCTGCCGCTGTACAGCCGCAGGCCTGGTGGGTGCTGGGGCCCGGTTTGTATGCGCCGACCCTGCGCCTCGCTGTTCAGGGGCTGGTGGAGGATTTCGACAGTGAACTGCGTGATGGTCATGCCTACCGCGCCAGCCTGTCCCTGGCCTGGCGTCTGAGCACGCGCATCCACCTGCAAACACAGGTGCAAAGCCAACGCCATTGGGCTCAAGCCCAGGAGTTTGCCGGTCGCCGCGAGAGTGCGGGGCTCGGCCTGATGTGGCGTCCGGGCCTGCATTGGAAATTCTTTGTGTTGCATGACTGGCAACGTGGCGATATTGCGGTCAGCGTGCCCAGCCAGGGATCGCAGCTGAGCATGACAGCGCTGCCCTGGGTCGAGGACGATGCCTTGCCCGGCAACTGGGTCTATCGCCTGGATACGCGCTCACGCCTGCTCAGTGCCGGGCTGGACTGGCAGGCGGGGGCGCACTGGTTTGTGCGCTTGGAGGGGCGCGCCATCGACAATCGAGCACAACGCTATGCCGGCCAGGCGCTTGGCGCTTACCGGCGTAAGCAGGGGCGGCTGTCCCTGCGCTACGCTTTTTGAGCGGGCATCGGGCAAGCTGTTCCTGAATGAAACTGCCACGCATCATCGGCCATCGTGGCGCGTCCTGGGCACGTCCTGAAAATACCGCGACAGCTTTTGACCTGGCCTTGCAGGAAGGCGCGGACGGTCTGGAACTGGATCTGCAGCTGACCCGCGATGATCAGGTCGTGGTGTTTCACGACAAAACCCTGTCCATGCTGGGCATGAAGCATCGGCGTATTGCCCAGTATTGTCGCGAAGAGTTGCAGGCGCTTGATGTCGGAAGCTGGTTTGCCGATGAACAGGCCGGCGCCCGCATTCTGGATTTGGACGAAGTGCTGGATCGCTACGGTGCCCAGACCGATCTTTATCTGGAGATCAAACCCGTCGGTGAACTGAAGGATCCGGCACGGGCCCGGCGGCTGGCGCAAATCGTGGCGGATCGCGTTGCTCAGCACAGCCACCTGCACCGCATCTATGTGCTGAGCTTTTCCGATGAAGTGTTGCAGCAGGTGGCACACAGTCAGGGCCATCTGCGTTGCGTGCGCAATCTGGCCCGGCCTGAGGAAATGCCGCAGATCGAGTCACAGCGCCTGGCGGATCTGTACGCCATCTGTGTCGATATTCGTAAATTCGAACCTGATGACGTAAGGCCGGTGCATGCCGCCGGCAAGCGTCTGTTTGCCTACACCGTTGATGCCCCGCGGCAACTGCGTGCGGCAATTGACCTGCAAGTGGATGCGGTGATCAGCAACATGCCCGGGCGTGCTCGCAAACGGCTGACCGCCTTGCTGGACGCGGGCAAGTCCTGAACGGGTAGCTTGTTAAAACACCCCGGTGGACAAGCCGGCCGCCATGGCCATGCCCAACTCTTCGGCTGCTTCGAGATGTTCCGGTTTGGGCCGGCCGCGGCAGATCAGGGCATCCTGCACTTCGCGGGTGGCGTACCCGTTCATGATGCGTTGTATGGCGGCCACGGCACCGCGACCATCATTCGAGCAGGAAATGAAAATGGCATACGGCCGACCGGCCAGCTTGCCTTCCACCTGATAATAGGTGCGATCCAGAAAATCCTTCATGGCACCGGACATGTAGCCAAAATTTTCCGGCGTGCCGAGCAGCAGGCCATCAGCCCACAGCAGATCGGCTTGGTCGGCGTCGTAGGCCCGCTTGATGCGGATGTCGACATCGTCAATGTCGGGATGCCGGGCGCCCTTCAGCACCGCCTTGGCCAGGCCTTCGGTGTGGCCGGACTGGCTGTGGTAAACGATGAGTAGCTTGGCCATGGGCTCATCTTACAAGTTGCCGCAATCGGCCATGCGGCTCAGCCTGGCGTAACGGGTGGACGGTGGGTGCGGAATCCACAAATCGATTCGCATTTTGGGAAGCGTAAGTGCTGTAAAGCCTCTGGGAGGCTGGATGAACATTGAATGATTTTACATAAGGCATTGTTTATTAAGTGATAAAATAATCTCATGAAGACGGCATGGGAGTTGCTGTTGATTCGGCAGACTCGAACGAAGAAGCCCGATGAAAAGTGCAACTCTAAAGAAGCCCTGCGTCAATCAAGAGCTGCGCCCGCCCAGCTGGCGGGAAGTCAGAGGCGCCTTGCAGCGGCGGGATTTTTTTCTCCACTATCAGCCGCAGGTGGATGCCAGTGGGGGACAACTCGTGGGCTATGAGGCCCTGGCCCGGTGGCAGTCTCGACGTTGCGGGCGTGTCAGCCCGGATCAGTTTGTTCCGATGATTGAGGACCATGGCGAGGCTGACACCCTGTGGGAATGCGTGCTTGAAAGGATCGAGCAGGATGCACATCAGCTTCTTTCCTCATCGATGGCGCCACTGCACATCGCATTGAATCTGTCTGCGTCACAACTTCAGAACCGGCAGTTGGGTGAACGGTTCACCGACTGGCTGGCACGTGCCGGTCTGGACGGCAGCCAACTGCACATTGAGCTGACGGAATCGGCCTTGCTGACCAACTCGCAGGCCTTGCGCGACAATTTGCAGGCGTTTCGCAATTCTGGTGTGGCCGTGTGGCTGGACGATTTCGGCACGGGCTATTCATCGCTTCGACACTTGCGGGATTTACCGGTCAGCGGTTTGAAGATCGACAAAAGCTTTGTCGACAATATCGAAAAAGATCTCAGCGACTTCCGCATTGTGAGTGCCATTGTGGCCATGGCTTGCAGTCTTGGTCTGCGGGTCGTGGCTGAAGGTGTGGAAACCACTCAGCAGGCCCAAATTCTGACCCAGCTGGGGTGCACCACATTGCAGGGGTATCTGATTGGTCGTCCTGCCACCGGTCAGGAGCAGTATCACACCTGGGTCCAGGGCAGCAGCCAATCAGCGGCCATTTCGGCGTATGCTTGATCAACTTGATTTGCAAAATGCGAATCAAGTTGCAAATTGCTAGGCCGGTGTAGCGTGCGGCATATCGCGCAGGAAAAATTTTTCTTGTAGAACAAAACCTTGCGGTTTAATTGCGGTACGGCATAAGACCTGCAGTCTGTCATCAGAACTGATGAGGTAAGCCCGTATGAATGCAGAAAACCGCCAGAATGATGAGCTCCGATTGCGCCGACCCGAGGCGCAAAAGCCCTACCGCCGGGCGCTGATCATTGAGGACACCGCGCCACTGGGTGCGCTCTACCAACAGTATCTGCGCCGCATGGATTTCGACGTGGAATGGGTTGCTTCGGGTGCAGAAGGCCTGGAAACGCTGGAAATCGAGCGGCCTGACATCCTGCTTCTGGATTTGCAGTTGCCGGACATGCACGGGCACAAGATTCTGGAGCAACTGCAGGCTCAAGGCATTCAGATCCCCTGTCTGGTGATCACCGCTCACGGCTCGGTGGAATCGGCGGTCGAATCCATGCGACTGGGGGCCGCTGACTTTCTGGAAAAACCGTTTACAGCCGAGCGTCTCAAAGTCACGGTTGAGAACGTGCTGGACAAGATGCGGCTGCATGAGGAAGTACGGGTCATTCGGGAGCAGATCGAGCGCGACGGGTACGCGGGGTTTGTCGGTCGCTCTCTGCCCATGCAGGTGGTTTATCGCATCATTGACAGCGCGGCCACCAGTCGCGCCTCGGTGTTCATCACCGGAGAGTCGGGCACCGGCAAGGAATTGTGTGCCCAGGCCATCCATGAACGCAGCGACCGAAGCAACAACCCGTTTGTGGCGATCAATTGCGGTGCGATTCCCCGCGAGCTGTTCGAAAGCGAGATTTTCGGGCATATGAAGGGGGCGTTTTCAGGCGCGACCAGTGACCGCGTTGGCGCTGCGGAAAGGGCTGATGGCGGCACCCTGTTTCTGGATGAGATTGGCGAAATGGACCTGGACTTGCAGGTCAAGCTGCTGCGCTTCATACAAACCGGCGTGTTTCAACGCGTGGGTGGCAGCAAGGACATCCGGGTCAATGTGCGCTTTGTCTGCGCCACCAATCAGGACCCATTGGCTCAGGTGGCGGAAGGCCGGTTTCGCGAAGATCTCTACTACCGCCTGAATGTCATACCGATCCGCATGCCCGCCTTGCGCGACCGCGATGCCGACGTGATGGAAATTGCCCAGGCCTTTCTGGAAGACCTCAGCGCAGAAGAGGGGCGTGATTTTCTGGATTTTGATGAGCAGGTGCAGGAGCTTTTCAGTACCTATGACTGGCCAGGCAATGTGCGCCAATTGCATAACGTGGTGCACAACATCGTGTTGCTGAACAACGGTACGAGTGTGACCAAGGCCATGCTGCCCGATCCCCTCGGCGATCTCGAGCCGGGGCGTGCTGCCTCATCCCGGCCTTCAACGCGCCCCGCTGCGTCGGCTGCGCCAAGCGGGTCGGCTTTTGCGGATATAGAACCGTTGTGGCTGGTTGAAAAAAGGGCCATTGAACAGGCCGTCGCGCATTGCGATGACAACGTGCCGGTTGCTGCGGCGCATCTGGGTGTTAGCGCCTCGACGCTGTACCGCAAAATCAAGGTCTGGCAGCAAGGCGAGTCCTGAGCATGGTGGGTGAACGCAGGCGGCAGAATCAGGACAGTCAGGCGCGCGCCGACAGCAGTGAGATGATGCGCGCGCTGGCGGCGGCCAGTCTGGATGCCTTGATCACGATTGACAGCGAAAGCCGCATTATCGAATTCAGCCCGGCAGCGGAAAAGCTCTATGGCTATAGCCGAGAGGAGTGTCTGGGCCGGTCAGTCGCCGAGATTGTGATTCCGCAGCGCCTGCGCGCGGCACACCATGCCGGCATGCACAACTACCACCAGAGCGGGCAGGGCCCCGTCCTGAATGCCCGTAGCGAAGTGCCCTCGGTGCGGCGCGACGGCAGTGAGTTCTTGGCCGAATTGACCGTCATCCCGCTGCTGATATCCGGCCAGCGATTTTTTACCGCTTATGTGCGTGACATCAGTGCCCGCAAGGCCCACGAGGAACAATTGCAGGCGGCGCTGAAAGCAGCCGAGCAGGCCAATGAGGCCAAATCACGCTTTCTGGCCTCCATCAGTCATGAACTGCGGACGCCGCTCAATGCCGTGCTGGGCGCCCTGAACCTGCTGCAGGACAAGGTCCATGCCAATGAAAATGCGGGTCTGGTCGAAACCGCGGTGGACTCGGGCATGTCCTTGCTGGGCAAAGTCGATCAGATCATTGAGTTTTCACAGCTGACCGGCACAGATGTTGAAATTCGACAGGAAGATTTCTCGCTGCCGGCCTGGCTTGAGGATTTGCAGCAGCAATTGCAGCCGCTGGCGCTGGACAAAGGTTTGCAGTTGATCATGCCTGAATCGGCTGGTTTGCCTTCGATATTGCGTCTGGACCACCGGCGTCTGCGCACCGCGTTGCTGCAACTGCTGGACAATGCGATCAAATTTACCGATCACGGAACGGTGCGCCTTGGTCTCCATGCGGAATCATTGGCAGATCAGCAGTTCAGGCTGCACTTCAGCGTGGAAGATACCGGAACAGGCATGGATGCGGATACGCAACAACGTCTGTTCGAGGCCTTCTATCAGGCCGACGACAGCAGTACCACCCGCCACAGCGGTCTGGGTATGGGGCTGGCCATGGCGCAGCAACTGGTCCGGCTCATGGGTGGCAGCATTCAGGTGCACAGTCAAAGCGGTCAGGGCACCACCTTGCAGTTCGCACTTGATGCGGCCGAAGGACAGTCTCCGCCTGCTGCCGAGCAAGCGCCTGAAGAACTGCCTGAGCGGGGCCTCAGCGGCCATGTGCTGGTGGTTGAGGATGTCAAAGCCAATCAGTTGATTGCCCGGGCCATGTTGCTGCGGGCGGGCCTGCAGGTGATGGTGGCTGACAACGGCCAACAGGCACTGGATTGCCTGCAGGCCCGGCCGCTGGATCTGGTATTGATGGATTTGCGCATGCCGGTGATGGACGGTCTGGAAGCCACCCGGGCGATCCGCGCCCTGCCTGCGCCGCTGGGGCGGATTCCGGTGATTGCCATGACCGCCAATGTGCGTGACGAGGATCGGCGGGCCTGCGTCGATGTGGGTATGAACGACTTTCTTGGCAAGCCCATCGATCGTGGGCGCCTGCTGCAATGCCTGCAGCGCTGGTTGCCGACCGACAGTGCTGATGGGGGAAGTCCATCGTGAAACAAGCACCGGAAATACCGCAGGACGAAGCGCGATGCGAGGCCTTGCACTCGCTGGACATCCTGGACACACCCCAGGAAGAGCGTTTTGATCGGCTGACGCGTCTTGCCCAACAACTGTTTGGGGTGCAGATTGCCCTGGTCAGCCTGGTGGATGAGCGCCGCCAGTGGTTCAAGTCGCGCCAGGGGCTTGAAGCCAGCGAGACGGCGCGTTCGATTTCTTTTTGCGGTCATACGATAGAGCGGGATCGCATCTTTGTGGTGGAAGACACACACAAAGACGAGCGATTTGCCGATAACCCCCTGGTCACGGATGGTCCGCGAATCCGGTTTTATGCCGGTTGCCCATTGAAAGGCCCAGGCGGCTATCTGATGGGAACCTTGTGTGTCATAGACAGCCAGCCACGCCGCTTTACGGATACGGATCGCGAAGGTTTGCGGGTCATCTCGCAGCTGGTGGAGTCAGAGCTGCGTAAAACCGACTGGGCGCCCCCTGCCAACTCAACCCTGCCCAAGAATTGCCCGATGCGCGGTGCCCTCAAGCGCGTACGCGAGCGCGCGTCGTCCCGTGGGGCGGCCGTGGGCATTGCCATGCTGGTCGGCCTGGTTCTGATTGCGGCTGCGGCTGCCTGGGATGGCTTGCAGTCGCGTGCACATCTGGATCATTCGCGCCGGGAAGCGCTGCACGCGCTCGGTTTGATGCGGGGCGAACTGGAAACAGCATTGAACGCCAAGCTCCATCTGGTCTACGGCCTGAGTGGGCAGGTGCACGCGCGCAACCCACTGAGCCAGGAGAATTTTGCGGCCTTTGCACAGCAGCTGGCGCGCGAAGTGGATCACATCCGCAGCTTGCAGCTGGCGCCACAGGGTGTCGTCACTTACGTGTGGCCCTATGCCAGCAATCGTGCCGCGATTGGGCATGATCTGCTGGCCGATGCGCAGCGCCGGCCGGCTGCGGAGCGGGCTATTGAGGCGCGCCAATTGTGGCTGGCAGGGCCGCTGAAACTGATGCAGGGGGGAGAGGCCCTGATCGGGCGCCTGCCCATTTTCCTGCAAACCCAGAACGACGCTTCCGAAACTTTCTGGGGCTTCGCCACCATCTTGCTCGATATGCCGGGCCTGCTTGACGAGGTCGGGCTGAATAATCCGGATTCCCCTTACCGCTATGCCATGCGTGGCCGCGATGCCCTGGGGCGTCTGGGGGAAGTGTTCCATGGGGATGACGCGCTGTTTCGTTCAGACGAGATGACAGCGCAGATTTCTTTGCCAGCCGGCGGCTGGGAGTTGGCCATCGAACCGGTGGGCGGCTGGCCGCGTGGCTGGCCGGGGCAAAGCGTATTCCAGGTTGCGGCCGCCCTGCTGTCCCTGCTGGTCGGATGGCTGGTGCACAGCCTGATGCGCTTGCCGGCCAATACCCGGCAAACCATCCGCCGGGCGGTGCAGGAACTGGAAATCAGCCAGTCGCGCTTTCGCGATGCCATCCAGACCCTGCCTGCCGGGTTTGTCATATTCGACCGCGATGACAAGCTGAGTGTGTGCAATGATCGCTACAGGGAGTTGTATGCCTTGAGCCGACCGCGCTTGCAGGTGGGGCGTAACTTTGAAGAAATTCTCCACTATGCGGCCCATATCGGCCAGTTCGCCGCTTTGCCGCCCGGTAATGCCAAGGCGCTGGACGACTATGTCGAAATTATTCTGCAGCGTCATCGCATGCCCAGTTCGGCATTCGATCAGCAACTGTCTGACGGGCGTTGGGTGCGGGTGGTGGAAAAGCGCATGCGTGATGGCGGTACCGTGTCGTTTCACGTCGATGTCACCGACCAGAAAGCCAATGAATCGGCATTGATCGAGGCGCGCCAGCGTGCGGAGCAGGCCAACCAGGCCAAGAGCACCTTCCTGGCGACGGTCAGCCATGAGGTGCGTACGCCGCTCAACGGGGTCATCGGCCTGCTCAGCGTCCTAAGCGGGGATGCGGAACTCGGCAGCACGCAGGGGCATTATGTGCACACCGCGCATCAATCGGCCCAACATCTACTGGCCTTGCTGAACGAGATTCTGGATGTCAGCAAAATGGAGGCTGGCAAGCTGGATCTGGAGTCGTCCGATTTTTGCATGGTGCAAATGATTGATGGCGCCATCGATTTGATACGCGGTCAGGCTCAGGACAAGGATTTGAACTTGACCGCGCATATCGATCCGGTGCTCCGAGATCACGTCATCTGTG
>SPJJ01025415.1_pt1 | contig 16222 bp, 11 predicted proteins | sample 3741741 | NCBI WGS metagenome assembly SPJJ01 (sample SAMN10925908, study PRJNA522277) | cold seep metagenome | isolation source: Elba SIP-enriched marine methane seep metagenome, extraction at timepoint T1 | place: Italy: coast of Elba, Mediterranean Sea | collected 2014-05 | reverse complement strand
CTAAAGCAAAAATTAGAAGTAAAATAAATATGATAAAAGACAGCTTTCGCAGAGATGTATAATTCATATTGTTTCGTTCCCGTGAAAAATTTGAATATTTCTAAATGCTTATTTACAAAGCACAGCTTAGCAAAAAATAGCTTATCTTGTTCCCATGCTTCCGCTTTGAAGTACATACCTGCCTAAGACCATATTACGGTATATGTACTCAGCGAAAACTCCATGTTCAGTTGTTTTTTTAGGTTTAAGGACTAAACCTGTCTCCGGCTTAGTCCTTGGTGACTTAATATTCCAATGATTATCCTGTTTGAACATCTACTCAATTTCACTGGCCGCTACGGGGTTGGAAAAATAATATCCCTGGCCAAAATAACATCCCAGTTGTTTCAGAAAATGTAACTGTTCAATTGTCTCTATGCCTTCGGCTAAAGAAGAGATTCTCAGGCTACTCGCCATTTGCACGGTAGCAGATATGATGCAATCGTTGCCGCTTATGCAAGTGGAGCCTACAGTTATTATAAGATAGCAGAGTTTTTGGATTACAATTTGACTGTCGGAAAGACAGACAGGGTGGCAAAATAAAATCTAAATCTGTCAATTCTTCGTTGATCGAGTCTAAACCTGCTTTCCCTTATTTATGAAAATGACCGCGAAGGGGTGTTGCCAATCTTATCGCGTTAGCGCTAAGGCGGCTAAAGTTTTTCCCCAAGAGCATACGGTGCGCTGTCGCGCAGCAAACATATGTGCATAATGGTCGTTGCGTGAGGAAAGAGGCCGATCCGGCAATGGTGTGCTTGCACCCGTCGAAGAGCTTGGTTCGCATGGTATTGGCGTGGAGTCGTTGACGGCACGCAAACAAAATAAGCAGCGGTTACAAATTATTCACCCTAACTATGCTGGTATTGATATTGGCAGTCGAGAGCATTAGGTTGCCGTTGATCCAGATAAGACTAAGGAACCTGTGCGATGTTTTTTGTAAAAACAAAGGGTTATATTTTTGTTTGATGAGAGCCGTAAGGTCATTTGTGGAAGGCTTGACTATGCCGGTTTTTATGGCATAAATATGAATAAATTTTGGACACCGTTATCGCAGAACAGGGTATAAGTCTACATAAGGTGATATTCAATCGGTTTTTTGCCGACCTTTTTTGACCGGTAAATCATAGCGTTTAATCACAAATCGATCTCCTTGTTTTATTGCAATCCAATAATCAGGTGCAATCTTAGGTAACCAAAAAACCAAAGGTTTATTATCCTGATGTCTAGCGTTCCAGTATTTTATAGGCCATTCAACAGCTTTTTCTGGAAAAGCGGAGAAAGAAGACAGCTTTTCCGGCAGAGTGTTGGTTTCCATATAGAAATGATCAACGGCTTTGGCTAGTTCTTCAATCTGGGTTTGTAATGTTGCACGTTGTTTAAAGTTGAGAAGAAAAGCCCCGGTTACTCCAGCAACGATCAAGATAAGAATTATTACATTGATACCGTTTAGTGTAGGTATAACTGTTGGTGATGTTTTTTTCTGGATAGGTTCGTTTTTATGTTTGTTATCGGCAGTCGAAGAGGGGGTAAGTAGACTGTGAATGTCGGGCGTATTTTTAACCGTTTTAGCTGTAACAGTCGCTTTCGATTGTACCGCAGTCTCTGATAGTGTTTCGTTTAACAGGGTATTCAGTGAAAGCGGTTGCTCAAGTTCAGTGTGCGTATTTTTTTGTTGAGGATGTGCCTGTGTTTGGTTGGCGTATAGCGAATCTGGTATTTCAAAGGACTCATGGTCGGCTGCTTTTTTGTCGAGAATAGGTTTAGCCGATTCTGTGCTGTTATTTTTTCTCGGCTGCTTGTTTCCAAATTCATGCTCAATCAAGGCATCAAGATCATCTTCGTGGCTGTTTTTATTGTCATGAGAACTCATATCAATCTTAAAAAAAACTCATTGGTAACATTTAATCTCAGTGTAGAGCATTTGAAATAAAAGAGAACTCTATTTTTCATTCGATTGAAAAAATTGTTAGCTATGCTAGAGTTTGATAATAAATTCGATACACATTTTCCTACTTCAGAACCGGGATAACAGATGAAACAGGGTGTGCGACACCAACACTGGTTATTAGCCGCTGCAAGGACAGCCTATCCCGATGTAAAAATTCCCGCTTCACTACAGTTATCGGATAAAACAATTGACGCCTGGCAGCAAGTAGCCCAGTTATTTAATATCAGCAGCGAACAATTGGCTAAAGCGGTTGCCGATCATTGTGATATGGAATCGGCTCGGCTGGATGAAAGTAATCTGGATGCGGCTGTCATCCCGGAAAAAACCTGCCGACAACTCAATGTTATTCCATTGCGGGAAGCCGACAACGCTCTGGTGTTCGGTATCTGTGAACCTGAAAAAACAAGCACTTTGGAGAGTCAACTGGTTTTCGCAACGGGACGGAATATTCGTTTTGAGATTATTGCTGCAGATGAACTCGACACCCGGTTAACCGGTTTTTTTAGCCAGTTACAAAAACAAAATGTTGTTGCCAATATCATTAATTTGGATCAGCAACCTTTGCAACAGGATGAAAAAGGACAACAAAATGTTCGTCTGGCACAGGCTATCTTGCGTACGGCGATTGATAAAGGGGCATCTGATATACATATTCAACCTTTTGTCGGCGGCGGTGCCATTCGTTTTAGAATCGATGGGGTTTTACAGCGTATTGCCACTATTCCTTTAACGACTCTGGAAAACCTGGCCCGGTATTATATGATTCATGGCAATATGGATTCCTCAAAAACCATGATTGCGCAAGATGGTAGAATGCGTCTGATGCATGCACATAAGGAATATGATGTACGTTTGTCCATGCTACCCAGTTTTGGTGGCATGCGTATTGTGGCCCGGATTCTGGATCAAAATCGCATATTTTCTATTCGTAATTCAGGCTTTTCACCGCTTGACAGTCATGCGCTGCATAGACTGACAGCTTATCCCTCAGGAATAGTGTTATTAACCGGCCCAACCGGTTCAGGCAAGACATCCACATTGTATTCCATGTTAACTGAGCTCAATCAGGTGAACAGAAATATTATTACTATTGAAGATCCTGTGGAATACGTGCTGCACGGGGTTTCTCAGGTACAGGTTAATAATAAACAGGGACTGACTTTTGCCGATAGTATACGAGCTATTCTCAGGCAAGACCCGGATGTGGTGCTGGTGGGTGAAATTCGCGATACTGAAACAGCAGAAATTGCCGTTCAGGCGGCACTGACCGGACATTTAGTTTTATCTACTTTACATACTAATGATGCCTTGACAGTGATTCCCCGGCTGCTAAATTTAGGACTGGATCCCAGTATCTTGGCTGACACCCTCGTTGGTGTGGTCTCGCAACGATTAATCAGGAAATTATGTGAGCATTGTTGCACTCCTTTATCGGCATCTTTGAATATGGCAGACGAAATGTTCTATCAAATCAGTGATGAAAAGCCCGGACGGCAGGCCGTCGGTTGTGAACATTGCCAGTATATTGGTTACAAGGGACGAATTCCTGTAGTGGAAAGGTTTGAAGTCAACAGCGAATTAAGAGCGTTGTTATTATCCGAACAATCAGATGTGGATACCATGAAGCAGGCCCTCGGCAAGCAATACCGCTCGATGATCAACAATACTTCAGAATGGATTGTCTCTGGGAAAACAACGGTAATGGAAGCGCATCGAGTGATGGGCATGCGTTTTTGGAATGAATTAGCGCAACTCCATGAAAAGCCGGTCAGTGATGTTCATCTGGATACTCTGCAACTGGAGTCACAAAACAAAAGGCCCCAGATTGTATTATTAAGTACGGATAGTACATTAGCTATCCATTTGAATAACGCAGTAGCCTATGAAATTGTGCCTGTCGAAAATGAAGACTGTCTCGAACAGCAGTTAAATGAAAATCAACTGGTCAAAGGTATTGTGATAGACAGTCGCAATTATAAACAGGTGCCAGAACAATGGTTAGGCCAGTTACGCGAACGTTTTGCCTGGACAGGTATTGCTGTTGTGTTTCTGGTCGATGCGAATAATACAACTTTGATTGAATTATTGCAGCTTCACAAAGCAACAATAGTCCTCGGATTTCCAATCGATCCATCCGATTTCGGTAGGAAAATTCGACATAGTTTACAAACTGTCTAAATCATAGGTGAGATCAAATTACAGGTATATTAAGATGAAAAATTATCACGGTTATACACTGATCCAAATCGTTATTACCCTCGCTATTATTGCTATATTAGCCGGACTTGCTATTCCTGCTTATCAGAGTTATGTGGTTCGAACTGATATAGCTGAAGGTCTGGTGTTTGCCGATGCTGCCAGAATTGATATAGAGGAGCAATTTTCGGTCAGGGGTGTGATACCGGATTCAGGCCCCCTGATGGTTGCAAAAGTTGATATGATCGATCAACTTAACTGGTATAAAGATACTCAAAAAACCGATCAGGGATATATCGATGTTAAAATGAATCTACCTCATTTTAAAAATGCCGTCACACCGTTTCTGTTAGTGGCTGAACATCGCGCGGGTGTATTGCAATGGCGATGCGTCAGTGCCCGGGCACAGGGCTATGCCGACAAGGATTCTGTGGCCAATAAATATTTACCTAGCGTGTGTTTAGATGCCAGGAAAATGAAGCAAGCGGTAAGCAGTAACTCATGTCACAGCAATGAAGACCAGGTGATCGTTAAGGGTACTTCGGTTTGTACGCCAAAATGTAAGATAGGCGAATTACGTTCGACTAGTAACCCCACCCAATGTATCTCTCAACCAGTCTCAGTCACTACAACAAGCACTGGATCTGCAGGGAATGTTCTATCCACTCAATCTGTAACGCCGCCCCCTGTTAGTTCTCAACCGAGTATAAGTTGTAGTTCGAAAAAAGAATCTGTAGTAGTTAAGGGTGTGCCGACCTGCCTTGATAAATGCAGCAGCGGCACCGTCAGAGATTCATCAGATCCGAGTCAATGTGTTAGAAAATACTTTACCGCATCGGTGGACCCCAGAAAACAAAACCCTTGTCCGGCCGGGCAAGTGTTTATGCCCAAAGGTTCTGATGTTTCACCCTGGGATGGTTTATCTTTGCTAGGCAGTTGTTATGGTAATGGCGGCAAGGTCGACCCCTATAAAGAAACACAGTGTAATGTTTGTGCCGGCCCCCCCGAAGCCTGTGAACTGGCTTATTATTCTGACAGCTGTAAATACCCCACTAACTACTGCCTGAATCATATTACCAATCTTGCAGATGGCAATCGTTTGGTCGAACGAAAATGCGCAACTGTTAAAGAAGTTTATAACAATTGGTATTTAGGGTCTTCAGATGATGATAAATGTCGACAGTTAAATGGAAACTCTGTCTTGACCTATCGTTTTGAATGTAGTTATGGCTGTGTCACTGATGACTGTAACGCAGATATACATCCAACAACTGGACTCTGGCTGGACATTTAGCTTTCAACAATTTAACTTAGCTATTAGTTGTTTCAAAAAGTTCTGACAGTCTATTTTCCTCTCATCCCTGCCTTCTCCAGAGGGAGAAGGCAGAAGAGAAACCAGCCCTTACACTTTAAATATACAAGGAATCAAATCAGCTTTTCCATTTAATCGAACAGCCTATACTGGCAATTTGTTCTTTCGGACCCAGACCTGTTTCGGCAATTTGTTTCATGGCTAGAAATAAATCACGTTTGACGTTTTCTGGCGCAGTTTCTTTTTTACTGGCATCAAGGCGGCCTCGGTATTGCAGTTGATAGTCTTTGTTATAGCCAAAAAAATCGGGTGTACAGACGGCGCCGTAATCTTTGGCGATTTGTTGTGATTCATCAATTAAATACGGGAATTTAAAATCCAGTTGTTTAGCCAGTTTCTGCATGTTTTCATAGTTGTCTTCAGGGTATGTTTCCACATCATTGGAAGAAATGGCAACGCTGCCTATGCCCAGAGAGCGAAGTTCATTGGTATCTCTGATCAGGCGTTGATGTATGGCCTTAACATAAGGGCAATGATTACAGATAAACATGACTAACAGGCCATTTTCGCCCATGCAGTCTTGTAAAGACCAGTGTTTTCCATCTGTACCCAATAGGTTGAAGGCTTTTGCCGGTTCACCGAAATTACAGACTGGAGGATTTAAAGAAACCATGATTTGTCACCTGATATAGTGTGTTGTTAAGTGATGTTCTATACGCTTGATACAGAGATGTCCATTCACGCATTATAAACAAGCAGGAAGAGTGATTATCAAAATGAATATTCAGTAAAGAATTATTCGACTATAGTTAGTTTCATCACTCAATCTGATAGGCTTTAAATGTACCGTAAATTTTCTTTACTGAGTATTTGTTTTTTCTGCCTTAGTTATTCTTCTTTCGCTCTTGCAGGACAACAAAATACTCAATCAATTAATGAACTGCAAGTATTGATTGATGTTTCTGGGAGTATGAAAAAAAATGACCCTAGAAATCTCAGAATTCCCGCGGTTAAATTATTGATTAATTTATTACCTAAAGGAACTAGGGCAGGGGTCTGGTTATTTGCGGAGCAGCCCGTAGAGCTGGTGAAAACGGCCACAGTCGATCAGCAATGGAAAAAAAATGCCTTGGCGCAGCTGACAAAAATTCATTCTTCCGGATTGTTTACGGATATAGAGTCAGCGATAAATAGTGCGGCGGCTTCCTGGTTTAAAAAGTTGGATGAGCAAAATAGTCGGCATTTGATTTTATTGACCGATGGTGTGATTGATGTTTCAAAAGATATTATGCAGAGTGCAGAATCCAGGGTGCGTATCATGGAGGAGCTGTTGCCTTTATTATTGCAGGCTGGTGTTCAGGTGCAAACGATTGCCTTATCAGCACAGGCTGATGGTGAATTATTAGACAAACTGGCTTTTGATACTCTGGGGTGGTCAGAAACTGTTTTATCTGCCGAACAGTTGCAGAAGGTGTTTTTTAAATTATTTAAACAGGCAATTCCACAAGATAGTGTACCGATCAATGGCAACAGCTTTGCCATTGATGCTTCAATTAAAGAGTTTTCCTTGTTGGTTTTCAAACAGCAGGGCGCGGCAGAAACGCAATTGATTCGACCAGATAAAAGCCGTCTAGGTTTTGCATCAAAAGATAATCAAGTCGCCTGGCTGGCGGAAAAAAATTATGATTTAGTCACTGTCCAAAAGCCTGCAGCGGGTTTGTGGCAGATAGAGGCAGAGATGGATCCTGATAACCAGGTAATGATTGTCACCGATTTAAAATTTAAGCTGGATGAATTGCCTCGGCATCTGGCGCTGAATGAAGCCTTGCAAATAACAGCTTATTTTACCGATAAACAGCATTTGATCAGTCGCAGCGATTTTTTGAGTTTGATTGATATTTCTGTACAGTCAGAAAATAAAAACTGGCGTCTTTCTGCTGTACCCCAACAAGCTGGTTTGTTCAGTCTGCTTGTTCCCGAAGGCTTACCAATAGGGCGGCATGAATTATCTATTGTCGCTGATGGCAAGACCTTTAAGAGGCAGTTGAAGCAAACCATCGAAGTGATAGAAAGTCTGGTTACAGTAGATAAAACTGTCGATTCAGTCAGGCGTATGGTTGATATTAGCTTACAGGCAGATAACAATAAAATTGATGCTGAAATGATGGCAATAGAGGTCACAATTACTCAGCCCGGAAAAAAGACTGAAAGCTATAGTGTGGGAAAAAAAGACGGTCGTTGGTCTCTTCAGGTTCCTGCGGCAGAGCCGGGTGAAAGTAAAATAGTAAACTTTTCAGTGATGGCGCAAACGTTACAGGGAGAGCCGGTTTCACCTTCTGTGCCGGCTCTGATAATTGATGACACGCTTTTTGTTAAACAACAGCCTGATCAGGGGAAATCTGCGGCAGAAAAAGAACCGCCAGAAGAAAAACAAAATATTGTTGAACAGGAGTTGATAATTGATGATGAACAGCCAGAAAAAGAGCCGGCTAACTGGATTAAATCAGCTATTATCGCCCTGATTGTGACTGTGTTTCTGCTTATTACAGTTTATTTTAGTTATAAATATTTCAACAAAAAAAGACAGCAAAAGCAGCAACAACTTTTGAATAACCTGGACTGATGATAGAACTGAATACGACTTTATTTATTTTGATGCTGGAAGGCTTGTTAGCCTTGTTTATCATTATTGTTATCATTTTCTTGCTGACTAGAAGAAAAGCCAAAGGAGAGCAACAGGCTTCTGATAAAACCATACGACGATTAAAAGACAGTGCAATGGTGAAACAAAAAAAGTTAAATGCATTATTAAGCGCTAGTTGTGAGATGGAACCGGCTGAGTTGAATGATTTGTTAAATGAATTGAGTCGAAATGAAAAGCAGTTATACAAGAAAATCATGGAGCTGTTTTTACAGAGGAATGTTCAAGTTCTGGAATCGATCGATCAGTATGTTGATAATATTTCAGAGCCTTATTTAAAGTTATTGGCTCAATCTGCTAACAATCCAGTTGAACAGGCTAACGCTGAGGAAGTTGAAAATAAAATCCAGCTTCTATTGGATCAAAATAAACGTATGGGTGAGCAATTAAGCGTTGCGATGCAGACTATTGATGAATTATCGGCGGAATACAGCCGGGTATTTAACGGCACACAAACGGAATTGGAGTTAACCAATAGCAGTCAAAAAATGCTGGAAATTTTTGAAAATAATGGTCAGCAATTTAAAGCCTTGTCAGAAGAAGAGTGATGAATGATATTTAGAGTTATCTGGACTTAATCTGTGAGTTTCGGGTTAACTCTGGTTATTTTTTGCATTTTGAGCGCGGTTGTAGAATTGTTCGGCGCAGTTTTTTAGAACAGCACAGGTAAAGCCGTATTTATCCACTTTATCACTTTTTACCTCGGGTAATGAGGCAAAGGTTTTATATTCAATTTCTAATAAATCAGCAGCTTGCATCAACACATAGACTTCATCTTCTGCAAGATTTATCTGATCTAGTATATCCTGAACCCGGTGTATACCTCTTTTAATATCCCCATCTACATTACCAGCCTGTTCAGCATAGTTAAGTTTGTCTTCATAATGACGGCGTAGAATTTCGGATTTAATTTGTAAAAACTTTTCTACTTGCATAGGGGAAGCTCCTTTATTTGTAGAGAGACATGGACTTTGATTTCCCATCCTATAATATATCTTCAACCGCACGTGCCAATAGTTTATCCAGATAAATGCTGGCCGAGGTATGGCTGATACTGTCCGTACTCCAGATTTTTGTCACTCCCGACTGTCGAATATACTCTTCGGCATCACCGCAAAACAAAGCATGGGTAACTACTGCATAGATTTCTTTAGCCCCGGCCTTGTGCAACATGTTTGTTGCTTTGGCTAGCGTTCTACCCGTACTGGCCATATCATCGATAATAATCACTGTTTGCCCCTTAAATTTCAGCTCAGGCAAAACTATCTGCACCTGTTTATCACCTTGTCTGATTTTTTCCGCCACTCCATAATTAAAACCGCTTTCTCCGGCGATAGCCGCTACCCATTGTTCAGACTCTGCATCCGGTCCCAATAAGATGGCATGATCAAACTGCTGATTTAGAAACCTGGCGATCAATTCAGATGCCGTCAGGGCAATGGCATTGTCGACAGGAACAGCCTGACTCAAACGAGAAATTCGGTGTAAATGTGGATCAACCGTGATGACATCATCAAATAATCCAGCCAATAGTTCACCAATAATGCCCTGACTGACCACCTCCCCAGGGTGACTGGCAAAATCCTGACGCATATAGCACAAATATGGCGCAACCAGTGTTAAACGCTGTACCCCTTTTTGCTTGAGGGTTCTGGCACACAGTAACAATTCAATCAATTTGTCATTAGGTTGATTTAGACTGCGACATATCAGTACATGTTCCGCTAGCGCTGAGGGTAAGTTCAACAGACTTTCACCATCTGGAAAATGGTGCAGATAGATTTTATCCAGTGGTACAGCTAAAGAATAGGCCAGTCTTTGCGCTTGTTCATGGTATTCGGGAAAACTCAATATCAGCATGATCAGCTCCTAAAACGATACCAGTGATTGCAATACTTGGTCATTATGCCCTATGGTATAGCCACTGTTATGATCAGCCAAATTCCTGGCAAATACAAAATCGGCTTCGAATTCTGCATGTATCTGATATAAAGGTTCATCTTTCTCTACCTTATCGCCAATTTTTTTCAACAAATCCACCCCGGCTCTACTTTCCATCGGTGCCCCGGCTATACGTGCAATTTTCGCGGTCTGAAAATTATCGATATGAGTCACGACTCCCTTTCTGTCTGCACAGACTGGATAACATAACTTGCCGGGACTAAAGTCCATGACTTTTTCACCCTGAGCTTTGATAATGTCTTGCATCTTGCCATAGGCGCGACCTGAATCCAGTATGTCGCGGGCGATTGCATAGCCCTGTCCACCTCTTATATCGGGGTCAAATTCGATGATTCTGCCAGCAAGTTGCAAGGATTTTTGTCTCAAATCCTCGGGGGCATCGGGGCTGTTATTCAGTACTTTGATTATATCCCTGGCTTCCAGTACCGGGCCTATACCCAGACCTATCGGTTGTCGCCCATCGGTAATCATCACCTCTAGGTGAATATTAAGCCGGTCACCGACAAATTCGAATAATTTACGTAAGGCCAGGGCTTGGCGCATATAACGCACTTTAGCAGTCGGCCCGACCGGGATATCGATAATTAAATGGGTAGACCCCGCTGCCAGTTTTTTGGATAAAATTGATGCCACCATCTGGCCCTGTGAATCGATGCCTAAGGGTCTTTCCACCGAAATCAGTAAATCATCCACCGGTGCCAGTTTAGCGGTTCCCCCCCAAGCCAGACATCCTCTTTCCCTACGGACAATATCCAGCATTTGACTGGGTGTTAAATCAACCCGAGACAAAATTTCCATAGTATCGGCAGTCCCGGAGGGTGAGGTAATCGCTCGACTGGATGTTTTTGGGATCAACATGCCATGAGATGCTACGATAGGCACCACTAGCATGGATGTACGATTACCCGGTATGCCGCCTATACAATGTTTGTCGGCAACCAGTGGTTCATGCCAGTTCATACGCTCCCCCGACTGTAACATGGAGCGGGTTAGATACAATAATTCATCCCTGTCGAGATTATTTTGGCCTGTGGCAACCAGAAAGGCAGCCATTTCCATTTTCGAATAGCGGGTCTCAGAAATATCGACACAGATATCGTCAAAATCTAGCTGATTCAGGCGTTCGCCATTAATCTTGCGTCGCACAGCATCCATGGATTTTGGCGGTTCGGCATGATTCACCGTCACCAAGGCGCCTTCTTTCACATGTAAATGTTTATAGGCTTGTTGAGATAAACCGAGTTCGCCGGGCTGGACGATACAATCATCATCAACCACATTCACCACCGCCAGCAACCTGCAACCATTGACGCTGACTTCAATTTTCGATAAGGCCTGGAACCCCTCGGCTCGATAGATACTGCACTCGCGATTTAAATAGGCGACATTTTCATGATAAGTATCTATGGCGACTTTACGTAATTTTAAGGTATCGATACTCATAATTCACCCGACATAATCTGAAAACTTTATTATTTAGCATAGCCTGATTTTTCTGTTTGTTGCGAGCTTGCAGAAGGAAACATGAATACACAGAATCCATATAACAGCAAGGCCAGCACAATAACATTGGAAAAACCGAATTGCATGGCCAGTAAAGTCGATAACACAGAACTGATTACCGACGCACAGGCATTGATACTCCATGCCCAGGCTATTAAATATTCGGCATGATCAGCCAGGCTGTTCAAAGCCAAAGGCATAGGGATGCCCATACAAAAGGCTAATGGCGCAACCAAGAAAATAGCGAGCAAAAACTTAAATAGCATCGACAAGTGACTGCCCCAGATAAAAATCATGGGCAACAGCCATAGATATAACAAGCTTAGTAACACGATGGCGCTAACCACCCAACGAATCCCCGACAGTAGACCATAACGTTCTCTTAGGTAACTGGAACATGCACTGCCCATGCCGGCAAAAACCAAAAAAGCCGTTAACATGGCGGCAGCCGAATATTGCGGGTGATGCAAAAACAAAATAAACTTTTGCATAAAGGCTATTTCTATCATCAAAAAGCTTAGGCCGATAATAAAGAAATAAGCGAATACATTGCGTCTGTATATCACCACCACCTGATTTTTCTGCTTTTGTCGAAAAAAATACAGAGGCAATACAATTAACACCACGCTACAGATCAGTGCGATACAGAGTGTGGCAAAAATGATCAAATAGCCCGTTTCTATGAGGCTAGCACCACCTTTGCGTAACAGGCTGAGCATTTCTGGCAGTGATGCCCAGCGGAAAAAATGCTGGAAATACGGTTTATCATCAGTGGCTGTTTGCAGGTTAAATTTGTAATCTTCGATAAACTGTTCCTTGTTTTCAGCGGCCAATGCCTGAGTGGCCTGATAAAACAAGGGCGTTTTTAAGACATTAAAACGGTTGACCTGGTCGGTTTTTATCTCGGGGGTATAGACCAGGTCAAACAGGCGCTGGCGGGAAAATTTTTCAGCCGCTGCTATTTCCTGTCCACTAAACACACCATTCTTGATGATCAGTGTCGATGTTTGCCAGCTTCGTATTAATATTACTTGCCTGGTAGCTTGTTTCGCTCCGTTTTGTTTTAAGGCCGTTAAGCTGATATTGAATAATTTAAGGCTATCGCGTGGCGGCATTTTCAGCCAGCGGGTAATGCTGATATATCCACCGGGCTTAAGGGCTGATAAATATCCTTGGATGGCTTCCACAGTATACAGATAACTTTCATTCAGGGCATACAATCCGGCCGTCGAGGCTGAAAATGAATCGAGCAGGCTTAATTGGATCTGATCATACTGTCTAGATGTTTCCTCTATATAGTCCCGTCCATCGGCAATAAATACCTTTACGCCGGGCAGGCGATAGACATCACTGATAAAATCGCCATATTGCAAGCCTGTCAGTTCTACTAATTGTGGGTTTATTTCCACCGCATCGATGTGTTTGACCTGATGAAAGCGGGCCTGCAAGATATCGTTGCCGGTTCCAGTCCCTATAATCAATAGCCGTTCAGGAGGAAACAGATGATAAGCCAGTGCCGAGGTCATTTGATCCAGATAAAGCAGTTGACTCTTATGCTCGGGTTTGGAGGTAATCGTGGTCATATTGTCGGCATCGGTAAACACCCCCAGTTGCGGCAAAGGCTCGGTGCCGGAGCTCATGCTCATACCAGGCGCATGCCTGAGTGGTATTTGATCGCTGGCTAACACAGAAATCTGTCCTAACGGACTGGATTTTTCCGTTATCACCTTGGTACCCTTGATTCTTAATAATTGTGACAGACTTTTATAGGGTGAAATATTTAACGCAGGCTGCCAGCCAGAGCCATAGACGGTCAATAATACAAGTGTTAGAACCATTACATAGCCTAAGTTGAGACACTTCAGTTCGATCGCAGCTACCAGAGCCAGTACCGATGCAGTACAAGCGATTACCAGTAAGAAGCTGTCTGCAAACAGCAGTTGCAAGATCAAAACAAAGCTCAGGCACCCTAAGCCTGCGCCCAATAAATCGGCGGCATAAAGCTTATTTAAGCGCTCTTTAAAATATAAAAATGACAGACAAATAGCTGCACCAACAAAGAAAAACGGCAGGCTCAGAATCAAAAATATGGATAATAAATACCACTTTTGACGCCAGTCCCATATTATTTCTTCGGCATTAAAAGGAATCTGCTGTGCCAACAGGAAGCTGGTGATGGAAAAGATCCCAAAACACACTATACATAGTATATAAACACGCTGATAAGATTTGATTAGCCGCCTTTGTAGCAACATTACGATGCTGCCGCTGATGCCATGACCCAATAATGCCAGAGCAATCACCATATAGGCGAAATGATGCCAGTGTATGATCGAAAACAATCGCATTAACAGCAGTTCATAAGCCAATGCCGAAGCTGACAATAGGGCCAGAGAAATGTAGGGCAGTCGTAACATGTTGCTAATTAGTGGTCGCCAGTTACTGGGACAAAACGTACAGGTAAAATCTGACGACTGACCAGCTTGTCTTTCGCTGTTTTAGTCACCAATAATAATTGTTGAGTCATAAATAAGGTACCTACCGGAATAATCATCCTTCCTCCAACTTTTAATTGCTGACTCAAAGCTGGTGGAATATGATTGGCCGCAGCTGTGACGATGATGGCATCAAACGGTGCCAGTTCTTCCCAACCGTAATAGGCATCACCTACTCTGACTGTAACATTGTCATAACCCAGCCGTGCCAGCCTTTTCTTGGCAGCAAGTCCCAAAGGCTCGATAATTTCCATGCTATAGACTTCTTTTACCAGTCCCGAAAGAATAGCAGCCTGATAGCCCGATCCAGTTCCGAGCTCCAATACCCGGCTGTCTTCTTGCAAACCCAGTAAGTCGGTCATAATGGCAACTATGAAGGGCTGTGAAATAGTCTGACCATGGCCGATAGGTAAAGGCCGGTTTTCATAGGCAAAATATTTAGCCTCATCGGGAACAAATTCATGCCGGGGTACATCAGATAATGCCTGTATTACCCGTTTATCTAACTCCCGGTTATCCAGGTAATCCCGACTATCCTGCTCAATTATCCTGACCATAGCCTGTCTAGCCATCTCATACCCCTCCTGCGCCGTTACTTTTGCTTGTACTGTGGTAAGCAACAGACCGGCAATTAAAACGCTATAGATTAATACTGTCTTTAAAGCAATTTGTCTGAGCATAGCGCTCTCCTGATCAGAGCTATTGTTTTTATTGGGATAGTGCTCAAAACAGCTGATAAGCACTGCACCAGTGGTTGTTAATGAATATTCGAAACCTTTACTTATAGAGAGATAATAGATTTAAGCTCGAAGTTCAATACATATTTGATAAGGAAAAAATCAGCAGTTACTGATCAATTGCAAGGCAAAAAACGACAAAGCCCAAACACCTATAGTATAGTTGAAGGTGTTTTTGCGCTTCCAAAATTGTATGATGCTATCAGTGAGGCATGTTTATCAGCGCTGGAAGGCAAGCAAATATGTTGCTCATGCCTTTAGAAAATCTTCAGGCAGCAAGACACTGACAGTACTTCTAAGTTGAAGCTGCCAATTAAATTAGTGAAGATATTATTCAACATCATTTGGATTTCTATGATGATACAATCATGAGCAGCCGATCAACATTAATCAAGTCGCTACAAAATCCGGACTTATATCCACACTCTGTATCCTATTTCAAAGTGATAGAAACCCATATTTCCTGGGTATTGTTAACCGGGACTTATGCCTACAAAATTAAAAAGCCTATAGACCTTGGTTTTCTGGATTTTTCCACTCTGGAGAAGCGGCACCATTGTTGCCAGGAGGAATTACGCTTAAATGCCAGATTGGCTGAAAATGTCTATATCGATGTGATCGCCATCAGTGGCAGCGAGCTGCATCCACAATTCAATGAGCATTCAAAACCTTTTGAATATGCAATCAAAATGTATCAGTTCCCTCCTGAACAGACTTTTGATCACTTACTGGCAGAAAATAAAATCACAGAAAAGTTAATCAAACAAACGGCTCAATTAATCGCTGATTTTCATGGCATGATCAAACATGCTTCGGCAGATTCTGCATATGGAAATGCCGATACAGTTATGTATCCGGTACGAGAAAATTTTGCTCAGTTGGCAGCATTGATTAGCGGTGAAAATACAAAGGAATTACAAATTATTCAAGACTGGACCGAACAGCAGCATCGTTCATTATTGGCGTTGTTTCAACTGCGCAAAAAAACAGGTTTTATCCGTGAATGCCATGGTGATTTGCATCTGCGTAATATTGCCTTGATTGCCGGTCAAATTGTCCCTTTTGATGGTATCGAATTTAACCCTGGACTTTATTGGATAGATATCATTAATGATATTGCTTTTCTGATAATGGATCTGCAACATAAACAACGAGATGATCTGGCTTTTCAGTTCTTGAATCATTATCTGCAACACACAGGGGATTATGATGGTTTAAGGTCATTACGTTTTTATTTGGTTTATCGTGCCATCGTTATGACCAAAGTCTATGCCATCCGAGCCAGTCAGCATGATGAGCCGGAACAGGATATCAGCCAATATAATAGTT
>SPJJ01039434.1_pt1 | contig 16255 bp, 12 predicted proteins | sample 3741741 | NCBI WGS metagenome assembly SPJJ01 (sample SAMN10925908, study PRJNA522277) | cold seep metagenome | isolation source: Elba SIP-enriched marine methane seep metagenome, extraction at timepoint T1 | place: Italy: coast of Elba, Mediterranean Sea | collected 2014-05 | reverse complement strand
TTTAAGATCAACTTTACTTTCATATCTTTCAATCCCGAGAGGTGTATAGACATTTTTTCCATTCTCATTTTGAGAAATATCAACTGTGGATCGCTCCAAATCAAGTCCAACACAATAAGTTATCCATAAATCGTACAATGGATCTTCATGGTAGGGTAAAAGAACTCGTGGTTTTTTTGGTTTGTGTTTGAGCTTGTAAAAACGATCTTCTTGAACCATCTCAACTGGTCCTAATTCAAAACCGGCGAATTTTTCTTTCAAAGCAAATGCAACTTGTTCAGTAACTACAATTTCATCATCAAATCCAGGCCAAACAAAATCGCCAATGACATCAGAATCAGGCAACCATTCAATAATAAGAGGTTGCACTCGTTGCTCTATTCCTTGTGAATTTTTTTTCCAAGTACCTCTACGACCTGCCTGAGCAAAATGATAATCTGTTGGATTAGAAAAACGCCAAATTTTCATAAAAATTTATCCCCCCTTACTTTGAATAAACTTGTTGCATCATGTTTGTGTTAGGTTTATTTGGATAAAGAACAAATCCACCGCCAGCAGATGACCCACCAAAATTTGATGTTGGAATTTGTGGTGTAATATCACTATTTACTCCTAACTCATCCCCAAACAAATAGGTTCCTATTGGGTCAATTGCTTGAGCGGCTGCATCTAACAGTTCAAGCCCCCCAATTGCCCCTCCTATCAGTACACTCCCAAATTCTCGCAATTTTGTTGCTCCAGTCGATTTTGGACGGAATTGTTATATCCCAAATTCTTTGACTAGGCTATCGCGGATTTTAACTACATTTTCAGCAGTAAGGTTACTCGGACTTAATTTATTTAACCTAGCTTTAAAGGCTTCATTATATAGCCCTCCACCAGCACCTTTATGAATCTGTTTATGTATATCTATCGGAACAGGCCATTTATTCGGATTACCTCTTACACCTCGGACAATTGAGCTTTTAGCGATCTCAGGAGGTAAAGTTTTTAAAATTTCTTTCGGAATTGTATGGTGCCTATGCACCTTAAGTTTACTTAATCCTGTAATGAGAGGCTTAGTTAGTGGTTTAATGCTAACATGCCCACTCGGATCATTAAAATTGATAGGATTATTATTCACATAAGCATAAAAATTAACCCCCGCCTCAAACCCCAGCGGATCCTCAGTAATAAACCGATCAATCTCGGTATCATAATACCGTGCCCGGTAATAAACCAAGCCCGTTTCCCTGTCCAGTTGTCGTCCTGTGTACAAAAGCTCATTGCCGGAGTTCAGGCTGGCAGGATTTAATATTTCCCCAAAAGCATCGTATCTTGTGGTTTCTTCTATTGTGCCGTTGTGTCCGGTTAATGCCGTCACGCTGTTGAGGTGGTCATGATGAAAGGTGTAGTTGGTTCTGTCACCTGGGGCTTGGCTGTGGTACGTGTAGCCATTAACAATTTCATCGACTATCACGCCTCTGAAATAACTGTTTTTCAACTCGCCTGTGTCGCTGTAGGTGGCTTCTAAATGCTCACCTTCCAGATGGTAAAGTTGGTTATCTTTTTTTATCCGATAGTCATTCGGGTCGTATTGAAACTGTTGGCTACCGTTTGGTGTGACGATGCTTTGTGCTCGGCCTTTGGCGTTGTAGTTAATGCCGTATATCAACTGTCCCAGCTCATTGGTTTTGGCATTGATGCGCCCGGCAGTATCGTAAAAGAACTGGCGGTATATCGAGCCCGTTTGACTGCCGGTTCTAATGCTGTACAGGCGGTTGCCCTGCGGCGGCTGGGTGCAGTCTGTTGGGTGGTAGCAGTAATAGTAGCTGATGCCGTTTTGGGTTTCGGTTTTACGATTGCCGACTTTGTCGTAGCTGTACGTTCGGTCTTCTGTGTTATCGCTGCTGTCTACGTTGATTAATCGGTACAGGGCATCGTAACTGTAGTCGGTGGTTTTATTTGTGGTGCTGTTGCTGATTTGGGTAATATTGCCGACTTCATCCTGTTGGTAGTTGAGGTTTTCCACTTCTGTACCGTTGGCACTGCTGTTAATCAGTTGGATAAGGCGGTTGTCGTCATCATATTGGTAGCGGGTTTTGGCGCCGTTGCTGAGAATGCGGTCTATTAATCGCCCTGCGCCGTCATAGTGATAGCTGACTTGTAAAAACTGCTGATTTTGTAAGGCGGTGAGTCGGCCGGTGCTGTCGTATTGATAATTTGTAACATGTCCTTGGTAATCTGTCTTGGTGTCGATATTGCCGATGGGGTCATAGGTCCAGCTCAGGCTTTTGTTGAGTCTGGAGTCGGTTTTGCTTTTTAGTTCATGCCTTATGGTGTAGTCATAGCTATAGCTGACTGCGTCGTTGCTGACTTGAATCAGGTCGCCGTAGGCATCGTATTGGTAGTTTTCTTCGATGGTTTCAGTTTGTAAGGTTTCAAGGTTATAAAACGAATGGCTTACTTGGGTCAATCGGTTATAGTCATCATAGCTGTAGATACCCCCGCGACCGTCGCGTCCGCTGATAATTAATGGTAGTCCGGCTTCGTTACGACGCATAATTGTGGTGGCATCATTGGGTGTTTCAATAACAGGATCGGTGATCACCCGTACGCCGTTGTAGAGGTCGTATTCAAACTGGGTGGTTTGGCCTTCGGCATCGGTGATGGCGGTGATATTGCCCAACAGGTCATAACTGTAGGTGGTGTCGCCGTTGTCGGCATCGCGTTCCAGGGTCAGGCGGTTGAGCTCGTCGTATTCGCGATAGACGCTGGCGTTCTGGTTGTTTTTTGGGTGCTGTGGGTTGGCTATCGCATTGGCATCCAGGCTGTGGGTGGGGTTGCCGTTTGCATCGTATTGTATCTGGCTGCTGCGGCCTTGTTCGCTGCTGGTTTGGATGAGTCTGCCTAAGGCATCATATTGATTGCGGCGGGTATGACCGTTGCTGTCTTTGGTTGCTATCAATCGTCCGGCCAGATCGTATTGCATGTCGGTTCGGCGACCATTGGCGTCGATGACGGCGGTCTGGCGGTTCATGGGGTCGTATTCAATTTTTGTGGTGTGGCCATTGGCATCGGTTTGTTCGATCAGATTACCGTTCTCGTCATAGCGGTAGTGGGTTTCATTGCCCAGTATATCGGTGGTTCTATAGCGTCGGTCGGCGGCATCGTAATCATGAATGGCGTAGACACGCAGGATATCTGGGTCAGGGATTAAATAGCGCGTACGTTCCTGTGTCAGTTTACCGTTGCCGTCATAAACCCATTCCTGATAGTTTTCGTAAGTATAATTGCCGTTAAAGTGATCTCTGGCTTTGGCCCGGAGGATCAATCGATCCTGCTCATCGTAGTTGTAGATGGTTGCTGTGCCGACAAATGAGCTCAGGTTGTTTATATCAAGCACTCGCAGCAAGGTTTCTACGTTCAGTCGGCCCAGTTCATCGTAGTTGTACAGAATATCACGATTCTGTTCTGAGGTCATTCCATCGGTGGTACGGGCTTCGCTGATTTGTTCAAGATACAATCCGTGGCTGTCATAAAAATAGTAGCTGGCGTGATAGGCGTTGGTATTGTTGGGATATAAATAACGACGTTTTTCATCCAGATTGCCGTTGGCTTGCCAGTAATGCTTTTCCAACAGCACATCCTGCCCATTTAATGTGGTACGAACTTCGTTAAGTTTGCCTTTAACTGCACGGTTGGCCGTATCGTTTGCCGGGTAGTAGCTATAACGCATACTATGTCCGCGTTTGTCCTTGATTTCGGTGATTTGATCGTAAACACCGTAGCTATAATCAATGTTTTTCAGTAAAGCATCCTGCTCCCGTGTCACCAGCCCATTCGTGTTTGAGGTGGAAGCAGGGGTGCTGATACTGCGGTCGCTTTGGTAGGAATAGCGGGTGGTTTGGCCGTGCCCGTCGGTTTTTTGATAGCGTAAGCCGTCTGCAGTGTTGGCAAAGGTTTTTACGGCGCCATCCGGCTCGACCAGTTTGGTCAAGGCGCCACTGTCTACAGCATAGGTGTGCTGGTATTGGTTGCCCCGGGGATCGGTGATGGTGGTACGCGCACGGTGCAGATCGTAAACCAGCGATTCACGTTCGCCTTGAGCATTGATGTAATCGTAGGCTTTGTTGTTTTTGTAGTAGTCAAATTCGGTATAGACGGCTTGCCCGTTTCTTAAAACCGGTTTGGCAATGGTGCGTAACAGGTGAGTGCCTGCTTTGTAATTATACGTCCAGTCAAAGCCGCGAGTGTCTCGTGTGATGGCCAGGGTATCATCACTGTAGTAAGAAAATTGTACCCAGCGGCCTGTCCAGTCTTGTACAGAAGACAATAAGCCGCTGCTGTAATAAGTAAAGGTCAAGCCTGTGCGTCCGCTGATAGCGAGATTGTCTTTGACAGTTTCCAGTTGTCCTGCGGTATTGTATGTGAGGTTTAACTGGTTACCGTAAGGGTCGGCGATGCTTTTTAAACGGGCAGTACCACCGGCTACGGTAGTTAAATCCGTTGCGCCTTCAAAGGTGTAGATGACACCATTTCTAAAGTGCAGTTGATGCTGTCCGGCAGAGGGGGTGTTGAGTGCCAGTGTATCGTATTCACCTGGGGGATTGCTGATGGCCTGGGTGGTCTCATTGACTAGATAAACATGATCGCCACCGCGTTCGTCGCTATAGACAATAGATCCGGTCACGTTGTTGCTATTGTTCGGGTCGGTGCAATTGGGGCAGTTACCTGCATCTTTAGCGGTCAAGGTTAGATTATAGGCATGTGTCCAGCCATAGCCTAATGAGCTAAGTTTATCGGCATTATTTGAGTTATAGGTTCGTGTTAATAAGTAATCAATGCCCCGGTTTTTGATCAAAAAATCGGTTTCATCATGGTACATATTGCCCGTTACGGTACTCACCGGATCTATGGTGGAAGGTGTGCGAATTAAATCATTATTGCTGACGCTGACATTTTGTTGGTTGGTAAAAATGCTGTTGTCGAAGTCTGGAGTGATCGCTATCGGTGTTTCTGATGGCACGTATTGTTCCAGTAAGTTGGAGGAATCTACATAACCACCACCAAAGCTGCCCGAGAGGTTGGAAATACGAAATCGACTATTAATCAGGTAAGGTTCTGCTGAAGCTCCGTCAAAGGTTTGCTCGATAGATACAGAAAATGAAAATTGATTACCCAGGCTCAAGGTTGAGGGAATCAGAAACCGAGTCCATTGATAATTAAGATCAATTGAAAGTTGGTTCCGAATTTGACCGATAACCGATAAATCATGTTGATTTATCGGAATGGGGCGGCTTCGATAAAAAGTATCAAGAGGATCAAAACCCTGGTTAAGGTCTACTAATTTATAACGATCATCGGAAGTAGTTGTATTAAAGTAGCTTTCCAGCTCAGACAAAACAGTGTCACAAGGACCTGAATGATATTGCCCGCCAAAATTGTATCCAGGGGACCCTAATTCGCAAAGACTACCATAAGCGACAATCCCTGCTTTTAATGCTTCCTCCATATCATCTACAATCACTATCCAATCATCAACGTTTTCTGCGGTGTTAAGATAAATTGCATTCAACTGCCATGGTTGAAAATCAGGAGGCAAAATATTCCACAGACCCTCAAAAGAATGTTCTTGCCCGTCATCAGGGAAGGCATACCATGTCACCAATTTCTTGTCAAAAACTTCGGTTTCCCGAGGCGTTAAAGGGGTTGGAACAACGCCTTTAACAAAACCTAATTGCGTCATGCCGACGTCAAACGTGTTCTCGGTTGTGTTATGTTTGATCTCTAGCAGATTTGCGCCATTTGCTAGAGCAATCTGTACGCCTCGCACAGTAGAAATTGCATCATATCCAGTCAGCTGTTGCCAAACTTCATGTTCAAGGGACGACCATATGTGTGTTAAAAGATCAAACGTCCGATTATTGATACCTCCTGTGGTATCTATTCGTCGGGTTTCAATAACACGTATCCCTTTCATGTCTAGGACTAACCCTCCAGGGATGATTGCAAAAGGACTGCCGTTATCATATTCGACATCTACCACCGAATTGGCAATACCTACCAGGCCGTTAAGGGGTGTGATAGTATGATGTAATGCATCAAGTTGGCGACGCTGTTGATTGACCTGTTGAAAATACGAGTAAATTGCAGTTTCTAGCAAACCACCCGTTAAGTCATCCGTGGCTTGTTCACTGTTTATCAATTGATAGTCTATCCCCACCTCATATTCCCCTGAAACATTAGCATCAATATAAGGTATGTTAGGCTCTGCTGGATTAAATACCACTGGATATCCTTGTGCAGCAGTCAATAAATCGTCTTTAGCCCGTTGTACTTGTGCTTCATTAGAGGTTTCTCCTCCGATACCGATAACAGTATATCCTCCCAACCGTAATTGACTGTAATCGGAGAGAATAAGATCGCTGTCTAATCCATTCGTTTTTGCACGACCATCCAGTTTAAGACTGAGACTAAAGGGGCTATCAATACCGATCACATTATTATTGGTATCCAATAAACTGCCGTCCAGATTTACCGCCAGTAATTCTTCAGTACCCAGCATCAACGCTTGCCGTAAAATAGCGCCTCCCCGTAAATGAAAGGATAAGCGTTGGTTTCCTAGTTCAGCAAGGCGTATCGCACGTGAATTAAAGGTATGTCCGCCTGTGCTTAAGCTGACATTCAGGTATTTAGCCCAAAGACGACTCTCATTACCCAGGGCTGCTGCGGCATCATGCTGATCTACACTGTCATAATTGCGGTGAGTTCCAATCACTGCCAAGGGTAACGAAGCGGGCAAAACCCCAGCATGACTGGCAATAATGTCACCCTGATAAGCGGCATCCGATAATGAACGCCCTGGATAGTAGGCATTGACATAGTGACGCACTTGATCCTGATAGATTTCCAGCGGATTTTTACCGATCAGTGCAGCATTTTGGTCTTTGATGGCGTTGTAGTAACTGTCATAATCAAAACTGACATGGGGAAACGCATCAATCGGGTTTTCTGGGTACTGATTCTGTTTATAAGACGGGTCAAGATCGATCCATTGGCATTGCTGACGCTGCACGGCACAATCCATCGTTATCCCCGAAGACAGTACACCGCGATAGAATGAAAAATCAACCAGTGCCTGTACCCAGACGTGTTCAAATTCCACATAACTGCGGTCGGCGGCCAGTTGCACTTGAGCCAGTCCAATTTCGGTTAGCAAAGAAGCTGCTAAATCGATATTTTTTACGCCCAGCCAGTTATTTAATTGTTCTGCGGGTATCCGCACTAACCCTGTTGCATAACGCGCAGGAATATTCTGCGAACGCAACATGGCGATCAATACGCTTGATATATCAAGCGCATTACCGCGTTGAGCGCCAAAAGTGTTGATACTGTTGCTACGTGACCCCTGATAAAGCGCATATTTAAAATGGTTGCGGACATATTCATATATGGCTACTGAGGATTGCAACTGGGTTGCTTTGGATTTTAACTCAATGGCTGCACTGTCATTAAATCGAATTTCAAGCGTTTCTGCCAGATCATCGGCTTGGCAAAATGAGCTGAACAAAAGGCTCAGTAGAATAACGTTGGGTAATAGATGTCGTAACATGGTGATTATTCCAATCAATTGTTCTGGACTTTAATTTTGACGGGGCGACGAGCCGGAATCATAGTAAAGGTGGGCTGGTCAGTATTTTTTGCGATGGAAGGCGTTTTATTCAGCGGGGAGAGCATCTGTTTCAGTTGCTTCAATGCCTGATAACGCTTTTTGCCTTGAAACTGGCCAACGTTTTCAATCTGATCAGCAATATTGTTCTGCTGTGCGCTCATCTGTATCTGTAAGGCTTCTTCGATCAACGATTGCTGATTGACTGCGACTTGCTGCTTATTCTGGGGTAGTAGCTGCGGAGTTTCAGCCGTATTAAGTCGCATACGGCGGCCTAATTGTTGAAGTGCAGTCACAGATACTGGTGTGGTTTTTTGGGCAACTTGTGAGGTATGCCTGCTATTGGCTTTTCTTATACGACTGCCTTTTGCACTTGAGTCAACACGCATTAACTGATGAAGTAATTGACGAGCCTGTTCTCTATCTTGTCGCAACAGCTTAGGGGTTACTGTTTTCGTCATGCCGTGTTTGGCATCCAGCACTAATCGACCAATTTGCTGCACCGCATCGGCTGGTTGATCATTAGTCTTTTTTTTGTTAGCTTGACTGTGTTGAAAAACAATGTGATCGGACAAAGGTTGCGCTTTTTTAATGGCCTGATTCTGCAGTGATTTAAGTTTTGAAATATCTTGAATGCTACCCTTATTTAGACTGGATGGCTTTGTTGTTGAAGACTGTTGCCTTAATAACACTGATCTATCTAATGCTTTGGGTTTTTCCATGCTGTGTGCGGAAAAAGCGGTTAAAGATAAAAAAATAATGGCATTAATTTTCATGATAATGGCTTCCCTCTTAAACTATTCATCGACATTGAATACGGCACGGCTAAGATCAACAAAAATGCCATCATTAGCATTGCCCAGACAGGCATCATCGGTATCTGAACCGGGATGGGTGATTGAAACACAGGGTTACCCTCCAGTTGTAATGATGCCAGCGTCAGATTGTCAATCGCTGTGGTGTCGTCGATAGTGTTGTTGCGTAAATCCAGATCTGTCAGGTTTGTTGCCCATTCCAGTCCGGTTAAATCACTAATACCTAAATTGGCGGCAGCTAATATGGTCAACTGTGACAGTTCTTGTCTATTGAGGCTATCCAGTGCATTACGACCCAAAGCGGCATTAATGGAATTGCGTAGCGCAGCATCTGGAATGTTGACGGTGGTTTGGTGCACTGAATCATCCACGCCATCCGCCGTAGCAAAGGCACGGATAGCCCAGGTCGTATCATAAATATTGTCGCCCAGACTGCCGTTTGTTTGCAGGTTGCTGTTGAGGTTGCTCAACCAGCTTTGGGCGGCGGAGCTATTCCCCGCCTCTAATGCTGTTTGCGCTGCTAATGCCTGTAAATGATAAGAGGAGCTGTTATCAACCGAACTGGTCAACGCATTGAGTCCGTTATTAATGACGGTGGTTAAGGTTGCATCCTGATGTTTCCAGGTGTTCAGCGCTTTAACGACCCAAACCGTAGTAAAGATATCGCTGTTTGTGCCCAAACTGACCGGCCATCCGGCACCGCTCAGTTGCGCGGTTTTCAGATAATCCAGAGCGGGTTGAACTGTCACACTTGCCGCCCCTGAAGAAGTGCCCACAACACCCAAACCAGTAAGCACCAAGGCGGTATCGACAGGCGATTGCAGATAATCTGTGCCCATCCCCCAGCCATCGCGCTGGTTGATGCTGGTGTCCTGAGCATTATCCAGTACTGTCAGTATGCCATTGACCGCATTGCCATGCGCACTCAACGCCAGTGCTCGGCGACTTTTATAGTCAAAATTGCTGGCACTGTGGTTTTCCAGCCAGGCTAGACCTTTATGATAAGCGACTTTGCGCAGTCCTGCGGCACGTAAAGCCCGGACGGCCTCTACTGTTAGCACAAAACGCTCCTGATTATTATTACCCCAGCTGCCATCGCTATTTTGCTGACCAATCAGCCAGGCGGTGGTATTGGATAATTGGGTCTGATAGGCAGACTTGGCTATGGAAGGTAATCCCAGTAATAGGAGACTGACAGACATAACCGTTGAAATATACTTTTTCATTGCTAACAATCCATGATAATACTTAACTCGTGTTGATTTTTACGCAGAATCTAACGCTCTAAATAGTCTGCCAACAAATGATATATTTATTTAGACGACAAATGCATGGCATTTTCATGAAGCTTTGATGAAATGTACGACGTTTTTTCGTTATTGCTCGGCCTTGCCTTTTGATAGGTTCTTATGGAAGATATGTCACAGGACTTTAACTTTCAGTTTTTTCTTTTTCCTCACGATACTGTTTTTTCGCTAGTGAGAGCCTTTTTGCTGGGTTCCATAAGGTTGCCTCAGAAGACAACTGATAACAGCCGGAAAATAGGGGACAACGGCAATCTGGATGAAAAACGCCGTTATTTATTTCCCAACAATACCAACGCCTATCACGCCAGCAACTATTTTTATGACAGCCACGGATTGTAGCTTGAATAAATCAGCGAAGCCCGTAAAGCCATATGAAGGACAATTGACAAAGTATCCGGTGAATCCAAAGTTGGTGAATAGTGCACGGCATAATGTAAAGGCGTGTTTGGATATTAATAATGCGCTGTTTATGTAACCACAAAATAAAATACGCTCTTTAATTGCCAAACATTGCGGCTTTTTTATTCCGGCCATCAAGAGATTTTTCGGTAACCATCGAAAACGTCCAAAAACCCGCAAGTTGTCTAGCTTGGCGGGTTTTTTATTGTCCACAGTATCCTGCTATGGATTAATGCTTTACCCAGTTCAAATTATTGTGCTTAAATCCACAGGTATTCTTTCAGGTTGTTAGCTATAGCCTGATGAATGCTATTTAGGTTTTGAGGTTGATAACAAAACCTAGTTTCGCTTGATCCGTTCTTAATTGTTTAAACGGCTATCAAGAATTATTTTAAAAATTTCAGGAGGTTTTGTTATGAATAGTCTTACCGCATTGTCAGTGAGTATTGGATGTTTAGCAGGGTTGGCTACATTTTTGGCTGTTGGGCCATTAAGTGGATTTTTTCTAATTTGGGCGGCGACAATTTCCTGGGCAGCTTATTTTGCGTTGGGGGGAGATAATGATGCTGCAAAAAACACTGCTGTATGTAGCATTTTTGGGGTGTTTTTAGCCTGTTATGCGGCTTTTTTAATTACCAAAATATCTCCTGATACATTGTTAGGCTTTCCATTCACTGCAGCGTTAATTGTCACTTTATCAGTTATTGTGTTGTGTCTGGCGGCTAACATCCCGGCATTGGCAACCATTCCGGCGAGTGTACTTGGGTATTCCGCAACCTTTGGTTATTTGTTACAAACTCCGGATAAACTGTCTCAAGATGTGTTGTTGGGAATATCTTTTGATAACCCAATGATCTTGATATCGGTTTCATTGCTTATTGGTGTTGGGCTTGGGATTTATTCAGCAAAACTAGCGGCTCAATTGACAACTATCGAAGACTAAGATCAATACATAAATCATCATCTCGGTGTGTTTTCTGAGATGATGGTTTATGACTGCAGATTCAAGCATTTTTTAAAGGATTAATCTTCGTCTACCAGCGGGGATAAATCACATGTCGTATCCGAACCGATAGTGTCACACGAGCCACCAAGAGCAATGATACGCTCGTTCATTTCATTACAGACTGCACGGAAAACACAATAAAACGCAGCCCGCTCGATGCCGTCAAAGTCGGTTTGCAGGGTAATCATCAGAGGAACAGCCACCTGGCGCACTTGATTCAACCCAGCCATCTGAACATTGTTTGGATGATGCTTTTGTGAAATCAAAACTCTCTCTCATAATGTGGAACATACTTAGTAGAGCAGGGCGGTATTTTTGTTACTTTAGTTGCGTAGAGAGAAGCTCAAGATGGCTTTGATGAAAATCCTGCACGGTTAACAAAAACTCACTGGCATGGGTGTGTTTTTGTTGTTGATTAACCGAAATGACCAGGTCGCTGATGAATGCAGGTAGAAATGCAAAACTACCATTTTGATCCAGTCGTCCGGTGTGTATAACGGTGTGCGCTAAATCGCGTACGATAATCTGGCCATGTGTGACAGGCTTCCCCTGGCTATCATATGCTTTGACTTCCACCCAGTTGTTGATTATTTCAGCCCATAACACCACACCGTGCGCCTGTGCACAGGCATAATAAAAAGTTAATGTCATTGCAAAAAACAACTTTTTTTTCATCAGTTTGTCGAAGCGTTCACTGCATTCAGTAGGGCTTTAGCCAGCACAGACAGGTAGAAGCAGACGCTGGCGATAACTACGATAGCGCCCCCTGTCGGGATTGACCACTGAGCTGAAATCAGTAACCCGCCAATGGCGCTGAACGTGGTTAATAACAGGCTGACCCAGAAAAAGTTTTTCAGATTGTTCACTAAATTCTGAGCCGCCGCCGCCGGAATTACAATGAGTGCAAGCACCAGCAAAGCACCAATAATTTTTAGACTGGCAACGATCACCAGAGTCAGACATACGACAGTCAGATATTCAATAAATAAAACCGGTGTGCCATGCATTTTAGCCAGCACCGGATTAACGCCAATTAACAAAGCACGGTTATAGATGCACAGAAGAATGACTGCCAGGGTGACAAACGAAAGTAACAGAATAATAATATCCTGTTCACTAATGGTGATTAAACTGCCAAATAAAATAGCTTCAATCTGATGTACATTGAATTGTTTGGTGACCAATACCAGGGTAATAACTCCCAGCCCTAACACCTGAGCAAGCACCACACCGGTTATGGTATCGGAAGAGAGCCTGGTCTGTTGACGGACATATAACATCACCAGTGCGACTAGCGTAGAAAAGCCATACAACCCGGCATAGGTTTCACCAGATGGCTCCCCAAAAAACAAACCAATGGCCACGCCTGTTAGCGAGGCATGGCAAATAGTCTGCGTGTAAAACACCAACCGCTTGCTGACCACCAGGGTACCCAGGCTACCTAGCAGAGGCCCGGCAAGACAGGCTGCCAGCAATGCGCGTAACATAAAGGCATGTTCAAATGCGCTGGGCAAAACGCCGAACTGAACCAATTCTTTAACCAGGTTATGCAGGCTTTCCATAGTCATACAAATTGATCGGGAATTTGCATTGAGGTTAACCATTCAGCCGCAAAACGCGAGGCATCCAGCGACTGAAATCTTTGTCTGAATTGCTCAATACTGCCAGTGAACAACAGTGTGCGATTGATACAAGTCACTTCGTCAGCAATGCGGTTTACCATCGCCAGGTCGTGTGCCACCATGATGATGGTGATGTGTTGCTCTTTATGCAATTTGGTTAGTAACCGTTCAAATGCATGTGCAGCCAGTTCATCCATATTACTGGCTGGTTCATCCATTAACAGGATTTTAGGACGGGATGATAAGGCTTGTGCAATCATGACGCGACGCAATTCGCCACCGGATAAGGCAGAGAGCGGGTGGTTGATTAAGTGGCGACACTGCGTATGTTCCAATAAGCTGCTGATTTGTTGTGTTAAGCGGCGTGAACGGCCAAAAAATACAGGCTTTTTTGACAACATCAGATGAAAAAAATCTGCCACCGTGAGCGGCAGGTGCCTGTCAAAATCCAGTTGTTGCGGTACATAAGCGATGTCTGCAGGATGCCGACAAGCAAACATGATTGTACCCTGATGGCGAATTTGTCCTAACAGGCTGCGCATCAATGTGGTTTTACCGGCACCGTTAGGGCCTATCAGCGCATGGATGCACCCCGGCGACACATGAAAATTGATGTCATCAAGAACCTGCGTGTTAGACAGTGATACGCTGAGTTCCGAAACAGTCAGCATCGCGTGTGGATTATTCAGCATAAGATGTCAGGGCATTAACAATTGTTTGCATATTGTTGCGCATTGCGCTGACAAATTTATCAGCGCTGTATTGGCCGGAAGAGATATGGTCGAGCTGATACACATCTGCAGCCGTTTCCTGTTTGATGACGTCGCTGAACTCTTGTCCATAATCCAACTCCGTAAACAGAATATTAATTTGATTATTCTGCAAGCGCTTCAGGGTATCCGCCAATTGTTTGGGGGATGGCTGTATACCATGACGCGGTTGAATAACGCTATCCACGTGTAAACCCAGATCTTGAAACAAGTAGCTGTACGCATCGTGCACACATGCCAGTTTAATTGCTGAGCTCTCAACACCATGTAATCTGGCAAGTTGCTGTCCCAGACTGGTTCGTAGTCGCTTGATATAACGACGCGCATGTTGTTTGTAATGCAATGCATGCATGCTATCAATATCCGCTAGTGCTTGACTGATGAAGCTGATCTGTTGAACGGCACTGGTGATAGACAAAAATGAATGGCTGTTCCACTGCGTAGATGCTGTTGAATCCCCTTGAGAGGCGTTAACAGGTAATAGTGGCACGTTGTGATTTGGATTAATATGAATAACTTGCCTGGCGTCAATTGCTTGCAGCATGGGTTTAAGAAATTCATCATGCCCCAAACCATTGCTGACAATGACATCTAGCTGTGAAAGTTTGCGTAGATCTTCAGGACGCGGTTGATAGCTGTGTGGGTCTACACCCTGAGGAAGAATTGGTATAACTTCAGCCCGATCTGCCACAATATTTTTCACCCAGGAATAATAGGCATGTAAGGTGACACCGATGCGTAACTTATGTGAGTTAACAGCGCCCTGACTGTGTTGGGAAAATACACACAGCATTAATAACAACGCAACGGATAATGTTTTCATTATTTACGCGCCGGGGGAACTGATTGAGTCGCAGAGTGTTGTTGGCGAAGCAGTGGGTCGTTTTCCTGCATTAACCAGTACCAACCGGCTTCGGGTAAACGTTCACCTGGATAAGGGCGCGCTGCGGCGGGGAAATACCATATCTGTACGGCGATTAATACATTTGGGTCATAATCTACCCCAGGGTGCGGATGCGGATGATAACCGGCATGCAGATCAATTAATCGAAGAATGAAGGTGACATCCTGATCTGGATGAGAACCTAGATAATCAATCCAAGAACCGCCGTCATAGCCAGCCCAGATATAGTTTTGCAATGCGGCAGGCAATAACCGGGTTGCGAAAGGTGGAATTATTTCCTGCTTAAGTAAACTGGTTTCCGGCCACCAGCCGCCCTGGTTACGTAACTCAATAATATCGTCAACACTGGCATACAAATTTCTGTACAGCGTCCTTTGTGGCAACGTTAAAATAGTATCTAACGTTTGATAAGGCTGGAGTTGAATTTTATCTGCGTGTTGTTGCAGCCAGAAGAAGCGTAACCCCATCAATACAATGACAAGCAAACAAGCAGCCAACACAAGCAGACTTTCAGTTCGAGCAGTATAGGGTTTTACTACGCTGGTTAATGAGGAAGAGGGGGCGCTGCTCATTGTTTTCGCCAATCAAAAGTGGATTGAGTGCTTAGGTGCCAAGGTGCGCTTTAATGACCAGGGTGTTGCTGATATGAATGCCTTGTCCAGAAAAAAAGAATGTTTAGACATCGGCTTTGCAGTGCTTTCAATTAACCTGTCCTTAAGTCGTATGACTTCAGGGTAGGCCATTAATTTACGTAGCATTTGCGTATGATCATGCTGAATTTCAGCAGCCACCAAATGCGGCCCCAATTGTTGGATGATACGGTGAGATGCTAGATATAACTTTTTAGAGATACTAATTTTTTGCTGTACCTTGTCCGGCAAAATGCCGAGTTGATCGACCAAATCGGCCATCGCATGAAACAGGATCAGACGATTGCAATTAACCCGGCTCAGGGCTTTCCATTGACTTGGCAGATGCGGCTTATCAAATATTGCCAGATACTCTCCCAGAGTGAACTGATGCTGATTAAACTTAATGATCACCGTTTCTGGCGGCGCACTGGCCGAGCTAATTTTTTGACATTGAGCTTGCGCATTAGCTTGATCCAGAACTTGCTGACGAAAGTTCAACCAACGTTTTTTCATGCGTTCCTGTTCGGCAACGGGCGTTACTTCGGTATCATTTACAATTCCAGTATCAATTTTATTGCGCTTTGCTAGCGGAACACCCTCAACATACGCAACGACGCCCTCTACAGTCGCTGGCATAGATCCTAGCACCACCAGCTCTTCCAGGAATTCTGTTTTTGCCCCGGCAGCATAGAAATCTAACACTGCTTGAATATTCGAGTTCTGCGCAAGCTGGGCATTGTTTGCGTGCTGAAAATAATAACTAATCCTGGCATACATCAGCGCTTGTTCTTTAATCCAGTTGTTGACGGCTAATTGATAAAAACGTGGCTGGCTTTTTAAGGAAGCAATGTTGTCGATGAATTTGTGAACATTGTCAGGATGAAATAATGCAATGCCACGTATAGCTTCAAAATGAGAAAAAAAGTTAGTTTGAACGCGGTCGTATTTTGTATCGAAAGCAGTAATACGTTTTAGATACTCGGTAAATTGTGCCCGAGTTGAAAGCAAATCACCTGATTGCAATAAACGCGCATCGGGTTGTTCCAACTGCAAAGGTTGAATAGAGATTTTTGGCGCTAAGGCAAAATGCGCATGCGAGGGGTAGCTGTGAAAAAAAAGAATAATAAAAAATACTAGACAAAATAAGCC
>SPJJ01005806.1_pt1 | contig 16276 bp, 16 predicted proteins | sample 3741741 | NCBI WGS metagenome assembly SPJJ01 (sample SAMN10925908, study PRJNA522277) | cold seep metagenome | isolation source: Elba SIP-enriched marine methane seep metagenome, extraction at timepoint T1 | place: Italy: coast of Elba, Mediterranean Sea | collected 2014-05 | reverse complement strand
GTCGTAGCTTTTAATCTCCAGTATTTCACCCCCTAAATGGATTTGCCCTGGAGAATTAAGGTTTTTTCGATAATCTTTGCGTTCTTGAAATGTATTCATATGTCATCTAGGTTAAGCCAGGCTGCAGGTCTTGTTTAATATCGTCTAGGTTTTCAAGTCCAACTGAAATTCGCACCAGGTTGTCTTTGATTCCAGCGGCTAGTCGTGCTTCTTCAGTGAGTCGTCCATGAGTGGTTGTTGCCGGATGGGTTATGGTTGATTTTACATCACCCAGGTTGGCCGTGATGGATAAAAGTTGGGTGGAATCAATGAGTTTCCAGGCTTGTTGTTGGCCACCGCTAATTTCAAAGCTGACGACGCCGCCAAAATGAGACTGTTGACGACAGGCCAGTTCATGTTGCGGATGAGAACTCAGACCTGGGTAGTTCACTTTTTCTACTTTGTCCTGTTTTTCTAGCCATTCGGCCAGTTTAAGAGCGTGATCTGAATGTGTTTGCATACGTAGATTCAGGGTTTCCAGGCCACTGAGAAAAACCCACGCATTAAAGGGGCTCATGCTGGCTCCTCCCGTTCTCAGGCACGGGTAGATAGCTTGTTCAATAAGCTCGTTCGACCCAATGACAGCACCGCCTACACAGCGACCCTGACCATCGAGATACTTGGTTGCAGAATGTACGACCAAGTCAGCGCCTTGGGTAAGGGGTTTTTGCAAGGCTGGAGTACAGAATACATTATCAACGATGAGCAGGCAGCCACGCTGATGAGCAATATCGCTGAGTGCTTGTATGTCCACCAGGGTAATTAATGGATTGGAAGGGGTCTCAACAAATAAAAAGCGCGTGTTGGGTTGGATGGCATTTTCCCAGGCTTGTAAATCTGTTAAGTCTACAAAATCTGTTGTCACGGCAAATTTGCCAAAAAAATTCTGGAATAAAAGCGTGGTATTGCCAAATACACTACGTGAACATACTACATGGTCGCCGGCTTTCAGTAAGCCCATACCGATTGCCTGAATCGCTGCCATGCCAGAGGCAAAAGCCAGACAACGTTCACCTTGTTCAAGTGCGGCCAGCCGTTCCTGAAAGGCATTGACGGTTGGGTTGGTAAAACGCGAGTATATATTCCCAGGTTGCTTGCCGGTAAATTTTAATGAAGCCTCTTCAGCACTGTTGAAAACATAGCTTGAAGTGGTAAATATGGGAATGCTATGTTCCTGTTCGGCTGTGCGGTGATGGCCTGTTCTAATGGCCTGCGTTTCCAATGCGTAGTCTTCCATTGCTTTTTTTGTCATTGTTATATCCCTTTTTGTTCTGTCAGGCAGAGTTTTGCATTTCAATGATAAAGTTTTCGCTTTTACATCTTGATGCAGAATCATCGCGCCTTAAAGCTTCCACTTTATCGAGATATTTTTGGTCTATATCTCCGGTAATATAATTCTGACTGAAGCAAGAGGTATCAAAATGTTTAATATTTTTATTACCACGCTGTACAGCAGCAATCAAATCATCCAACTCCTGATATATTAATTTATCCGCACCTACTTCGGCACAAATTTCATCCACACTACGCTCATGGGCGATGAGTTCGTGCGCGGCTGGCATATCGATGCCGTAAACATTGGGGTAGCGTACTGGGGGGGCTGCAGATGCAAGATAGACTTTATTGGCACCGGCATCCCTGGCCATTTGAATGATCTGTCCCGATGTAGTGCCGCGCACAATGGAGTCGTCTACCAGCATCACATTTTTACCTTCAAACTCCAGGGCAATAGCGTTTAATTTCTGTTTTACTGATTTTTTGCGCATTTGTTGGCCTGGCATGATGAATGTTCGACCGATATAGCGATTTTTTATGAAGCCTTCGCGATATTTAACACCTAGTACATTGGCCAGTTGCAAAGCAGATGTGCGGCTGGTATCAGGAATAGGAATCACCACGTCTACGTCGTGATTAGGCCAGTCTTTTTGGACTTTTTCGGCCAGTTTTTCACCCATGCGCAGGCGTGCCTTGTAGACAGAAATATCATCAATAATTGAATCCGGTCTGGCAAAATAGACAAATTCAAAAATACACGGGCAATGATCCACTTTGGTTGCACATTGTTGGGTAAAAATTTGTCCTGATTTTTCGATAAAAACTGCTTCGCCGGGTTCAATGTCGCGGATTAACTGAAAATCGAGCACATCAAGCGCGACATTTTCAGAAGCAATCATAAACTCTGCACCGTTTGGCGTTTCGCGTTGACCGTAGACAATAGGGCGTATTCCATGAGGGTCTCGAAATGCTAAAATGCCAAATCCGGCAATCATGATGACCACCGCATAAGCGCCTCGACATCGTTGATGAACACGTTTTACAGCAGCAAAAACATCGTCCGGGGTTATTCTAAGTTTATGGCGTTGTTGCAACTCATGCGCAAAAACATTCAGTAAAATTTCCGAATCGGAATCGGTATTAATATGGCGCTGGTCATCTGCATACAGTTCTTTTTTCAATTCTTCCGTATTGGTTAAATTGCCGTTATGGGCAAGCGTTAAACCAAACGGTGAGTTGACATAAAAAGGTTGCGCTTCTGCGGAACTGGTACAGCCGGCAGTGGGGTAGCGAACGTGACCAATCCCCATGTTGCCACGCAGTTTCATCATTTGTTCGTTGGAAAACACATCTCTGACCAGACCGTTATCCTTACGCATGAAAAAGCGATTGCTTTCGCAAGTGACTATGCCCGCAGCATCTTGACCGCGGTGTTGAAGAACGGTAAGGGCGTCATACAGTTCTTGATTTACATTTTGATTGGCGACGATTGCGGTTATACCACACATATTACAGAACCTGACTTCTAGCGATAGTTAATATAGTTACCCATTCCCGGGGGGATGTGACTTCTAAGCCATTCCGCCAGAGCTTGAAAAGGTGGGATAAGCACGGACTCTTTCCACCAAGAATCTTCTGGTAAGGGTGTTAATCCGGCCATTACCACGACAAGAGAGACAACAACCATGCCTCTTACAATTCCAAAAATCATACCGGCAAACCGGTCGGACCCGGTAAGCCCGGTTTTTTCTATCAGTTCTCCTAATAGATAGCTGATAATGCTGCCGATGATTAATGTTAAAAAAAACAAAACAGCAAAAGAAGCAGCAATTCTAGCAGAGGGATAGGAAATGATCGACTCCAGAAAGCTCGAAAATTCGCGGCTGTAGTTTAATCCAACCCAAATAGCCACTATCCAGGAGAACAGGGAGAAAGCTTCTTTTACAAATCCGCGTAGCAGGCCGATGATGGACGAGATGAGTATGAGTGCGATAATCGCATAGTCAATCCAGATGAAATCAGTGAGAGCATTCATAAATTATTTTTGTAAAACAAAACTGGTCAATTGGTTAGCCTGGTCAATTTCGGTTTTGACAGCTTTTGCTCTGTCTTTACTCAATTCAGGGCCGACTGTGACTTTATAAACCTTTTTGTTTTGCTCAATGGTATTTTCTATTGTTGCGTTATATCCTTGTTTAATCAATTTGTTACGCTGTGTCACGGCATTATCGTATTGGCTAAACAGGCCCGTTTGGATAAACCAGCGCTCAAGCGATTTGGCATTTTGTGGGCGTTTAAAACTCGGTTGTGCGGGGCGCTTAAGCACGTCTTCAGTGCTTTGCGGTATGCCTGAGTTGTTCAACTTTAAGGCCTCAGGAATATCGGGAATACCGATTTGGTTAATGCGTTGAGCACTCTCATCAATCGGATCGTCAAATAGCATAGGTAAAAAAATGGCTGCCAGAGCAGTTAGAACGACGGCGCCCACAATGCGTTGTTTTAATTCCTGTTCCATATGTTAGTGATCAGTGCGAGAGAGTGAAAGAAACTCGGACACCAGATAAAAAGAACCGAAAATAACGATTAAATCACCGGATGAGCTGGCCTGTCGCACAGTAGAATAACAGTTTTTTAAGTCTTTAAAGTTAGATTGTACAGACTGAATACCTTGTTGCACGAAGCACGCTTTGAGTGCTTTGGGTGTTTGCGCGCGCGGCGTTTGTAATGGGGGTAAATACCAATGCGTGATTATGGGCTGCAGAATCTTAATGACACGAGCATAATCTTTATCCCTCATCATGGCAAAGATGGCATGCATGCGTTTGTCAGCATGGTTATTCTGAAGAAATTGTAACAGCGTGTGTGCGGCCTGTGGATTGTGTCCAACATCAAGCAGAATGTTGGTGTCGCCATCTTCAATAGCTTGAAAGCGTCCCAGTAAACAGGCTGTTCGTATGCCTTTATCAATGGCAGGGCGACTGACAGGCAGACGCGCGTTTAATAGCTGAATGGCCTGAAGTGCTGAGGCTGCATTATCAAATTGATGATGCCCTTGCAGGGCTGGGTAAGGGAGTTGAGCAAAGTCAGCCTCTGTAGAATGCCAATGCCAGTGATTTTTGTGGATATCAATAATGAAATCTTTGTTGATCTTCGAGATCCGGGCTCCGGTTTTTCTGGCAAAATTGATTAAGCTGTCTGGAGGGAAGTTATCACCAATAATGGCCGGGGTGTCCTTTCTTACAATTCCGGCTTTTTCAAGTCCAATTTCCTCGCGGGTGGAACCCAGGAAATTTTCGTGATCGATACTGATATTGGTGATTATTGCAGCATCTGTATCAATGATATTGACTGCATCGAGACGCCCACCAAGGCCCACTTCGAGTATTTGCACATCGACCTGTTGTTGCTGAAAAATATCTAGAGCTGCCAGCGTGCCAAATTCAAAATAACTGAGTTTAGTGTTCCCTCGTACCTGTTCAATACGTGCAAATGCAGTACAGATTTGTTCGTCAGAAACTTCGCATCTGTTAATTTTAATGCGTTCATTGTAGGCAAGAATATGCGGCGAAGTGTATGCACCAACTTTATATCCTTGTTGGTGATAAATGGCTTCCAGGAATGCAACACATGAGCCTTTTCCATTGGTGCCGGCGACTGTCAGGGTAATAGGCTTTGCATGTGTATTGTGCAGTTTACGGTAAACACTGGCAGAGCGTTCCAGACCAAGTTCGATGACTTGTGGATAAAAGCCTTCCTGCCAGGTCAACCATTCCTGTAATGAATTAAACGACACCATGCAGTGCTCACTGCCAATTATTTTGCAGTATCCAGAACCGGGCTGTTGTCGCTTTCAGTTGTTGAAGCATCAACCTCAGCGTTCAGTTTGGCCTGGTATCGTTCTGGGTTAAACATAATAGACAGGATGTTGGCGATTTTTTCGCGCATCTGACGACGGTCAATAATCATATCAATGGCACCATGCTCCTGTAAAAATTCACTGCGTTGGAATCCTTCCGGCAATTTTTCTCGAACGGTTTGTTCAATGACGCGTGGCCCTGCAAAACCGATAAGTGCATTGGGTTCGGCAACATTTATATCGCCAAGCATCGCCAGACTGGCAGAAACACCACCCATCGTAGGGTCGGTCATAAAAGAGATGTAGGGAATACCTGCATCAGCCAATTTGGTTAACGCGGCGCTGGTTTTGGTCATTTGAAACAATGAAAACAATGACTCCTGCATGCGTGCACCGCCACTGGCGGTGAATACAATAAATGGGGCACCTATTTTTAGGCTTTCATTCACGCCGCGGACAAATTTTTCACCGACAACTGAACCCATTGAGCCGCCCATAAAACCAAAGTCAAAGGCAGCTGCAACGATGGGTTTATCATGTAGTGTGCCTTTCATGACGACTAATGCATCATTTTCTTTACTCTGTTTCTGAGCTGCGATGATTCGGTCACGGTATTTTTTGCTGTCTCTGAATTTAAGTGGGTCACTGGGCTTTAAACCGACACCAATTTCTTCACGGTCTGTTTCATCAAGAAACATGGATAAGCGCGTACGCGCAGAAATGCGCATGTGATGATCGCATTTTGGACAAACATTAACGTTTTTTTCCAGTTCTGCGTTATACAGAATGGCATCGCAACTGGGGCATTTGTTCCACAAACCTTCAGGTACCGTACTGCCACGTTTGTTGGACGTTTCAGTGCGGATGGTAGACGGTACAAGTTTTTCAAACCAACTCATTAAATTGCTCCGGGGTAATTAAGAATCCATGGCCTGGCGCATGGAAGATAACAATTCTACAATTTCCAGTTTGGCCTGTTCAGGCTTATCTAAATTGTTTTCAATTTTGGAAATCAAAGCGCTGCCAACGACGACACCGTCGGCAATTTTTGCAATCGTTTTTGCTGTTTCAGCATCTTTTACACCAAAACCAACACCCACCGGCAGTTGTGTATTTTGTTTAATCATGGTGAGTTTTTGTTCAACATCAGCTGTATCCAGATGCCCAGCACCGGTGACACCTTTGAGAGAGACGTAGTAAAGATAGCCGCTTCCGACAGCATCCATTTTTTGAACACGTTCAGCATTGCTATTGGGAGCCAGCAAGAAAATCTGGTCAATATTACGTTGTTTTAATAATGCCACGCAGTCATGGGCTTCTTCTGGCGGTAAGTCGACAGTCAATACGCCATCCACATCAGCCTGTTGAACGGCATCGGCAAAGGCTTCATACCCCATGATTTCAATTGGATTTAAATACCCCATTAATACCAACGGCGTGTTCGGGTCTGTTTCCCTGAATTGCTTTGCCAGGCTAAGTACTTTTCTAAGTCCAGTATGATGTGTCAGAGCACGTTCACTGGCACGTTGAATAACCGGGCCATCTGCCATGGGGTCTGAAAAAGGCACGCCAAGTTCAATTATATCAGCGCCAGCGTCAACCATTGCATGCAGCATGGGAACCGTAAATTCTGGGGTTGGGTCGCCTGCCGTGATAAAAGGAATGAGTGCTTTTTTACCGGATCGTTTTAATTGTTCAAATTTTTGTTGTAGACGGCTCATACCTTGATTCCCTCACGATTTGCAATCGTATGCATGTCCTTGTCTCCACGGCCAGACAAATTGGCAATGATAATTTGATCTTTGGGCAGGGTTGGTGCCAGCTTCATGGTATAAGCCATGGCATGGCTGGATTCCAACGCTGGAATGATGCCTTCCAGACGGGTTAATGCATGAAAACCTTCTAATGCTTCCTGGTCAGTAATGTTGACATATTGTGCACGTCCACTGTCTTTCAACCAAGCATGTTCAGGTCCAACTCCCGGGTAGTCCAAACCTGCTGAAATTGAATGCGTTTCAATAATTTCGCCATCATCATCAGCCATTAAATAGGTGCGATTGCCGTGCAGAACGCCCGGTCGCCCAGCACACAAAGGCGCGGAGTGTCGGCCTGTTTCGACCCCGTCTCCGGCAGCTTCAACGCCATACATTTTAACCGAAGGATCATCTATGAAAGGATAAAATAATCCTATAGCATTCGAACCACCGCCAACACAGGCAACTAAAGCATCTGGCAGGCAGCCGGTCATGTCTTGTAATTGTTGTTTGGCTTCGCGCCCAATGATGGTCTGGAAGTCTCTTACCATGGCAGGATAAGGGTGTGGTCCAGCGACAGTGCCAATAATATAAAAAGTGTTGTCGATATTCGTAACCCAGTCGCGCAAGGCTTCGTTGAGCGCATCTTTCAGGGTTTTGGAGCCGGATTCTACGGGAATAACCGTTGCGCCAAGTAGTTTCATACGATAGACATTTAAAGCTTGGCGTTTAACATCCACAGCGCCCATGTACACCACACATTCAAGACCCAGGCGAGCAGCGACGGTTGCAGTGGCGACACCGTGTTGTCCAGCACCGGTTTCTGCAATAATTCGGGTTTTACCCATGCGTTTAGCCAGTAATGCCTGGCCGACCGTGTTATTTACCTTATGCGCCCCGGTATGGTTGAGGTCTTCACGCTTTAAATAAATCTGAGCGCCACCTAATTGTTTACTCCAACGTTTGGCATGATAAAGCGGGGAGGGGCGGCCAACATAGTGCTGCAAATCAGCATCAAGCTCAGCCTGGAACTCAGGGTCATGCATGTATTGTTGATAGGCTTCATCGAGTTCAGTGATGGCAGGCATCAGGGTTTCTGCAACGAAAATTCCGCCATAAGGGCCAAAATGCCCTTTGTCATCAGGTAAATTATAGGGTTCAGTCATTATATCGTTGTTTGTATGTTTGTTTTTTCTATAAAGGTTGCGATCTTGTTGTGATCTTTAATGCCTTTTTCTGATTCTACACCACTACTGACATCCAGAGCATACGGAGCCACTGTACGAATGGCCTGTTCAGCATTCCCGGCATGTAAACCGCCCGCCAGAATAATGGGTTGGCTCAATGTATCAGGGATTAAATCCCAATTAAAACGTTTGCCGGTGCCGCCTTTACTCTTAGAATCATAGGCATCAAGCAAAATTGCGGATGCATCGTGGTAGTTTTGTGATAGGGCGAAAAGGTCTGTATGACTCTGCATGCGAATGGCTTTGATATAAGGTTTGTTAAATAGTCTGCACATCTTGGCTGTTTCATTCCCATGGAATTGCAGGCAATCAATGGCAACCTTCGAAATGACTTCGTCAATAGTTGATTGACTGGCATCTACAAATAAGCCTACTACCGATACAAACGCGGGAAGCGCTTTAACAATGCTTTGAGCCTGTTCAATATTTACATGTCTTGGACTCCCCGGATAAAACACAAGACCGATAGCATCGCCACCTGACTCGGCAACTTTGAGTGCATCCTGAATACGGGTAATCCCACAAATTTTAACGCGTGTTCGCATACTTCAATCCAAAATCAAGCTGACGATTCTATCATAAAAACAGTAGCTTGAAGATGCTCTTCAGATCAATGAGCGTGATGCTCGTGACCATGCTCATGATCGTGTGGGTGATCATCGTGATTCTTATGCGAATCATGTGAGTCATGTTGCGCGGGAGAAGCGTTGTGTTCATGAGGCTGATTTTTTAAATAATCAAGCAAATCAGCATCTACCTCCGTGTTTTCTGCCTGGACTGCGACACCATGCTGATACACCATGTAGCCCCCCAAGTCAGCCGTGAAAAACAGCAGTGTGAATAAAATGACAGATAACGAACAATGTATGAGGTTAGCAAAGCCTTTGATGTCGGATTTGCTGAAGATACGCCAGATAGAGAGTAATGTTGCAAGAATTAGCCCGCTAAACGCCAAATGTTCGTGCTGTTCCATGATCAGGTGTATCTCATCATTATGTTCGATGCTATGCGCCGCATTTAAGCCTGCCACAACAGTGGCCGCAGCCATGGCAGTACCAATATAAAGTAGCCAGCCGGCAAATTTACGCCAGTTTTGTAGTGAGAAAAGACTGCCGCAGATATCGATAATGAAGAAAAATGTAAAAAAAGCGATAGGAAAATGTACAAAAAGCGGGTGGATATTCGCCATTGAGCTAATACCCGGTAACAACTCGACTATAATTTCATCGGCGGACTTTGTGCTGACGCTGCTGATAAATGCCACAAATTGTTCTAAAAATTCTATCAGTCCGCTATCATGGTTTTGGTCGCCATGAACAGAAATGTTTGGGAAAAAAATCTTAAACATGTTGGAATATGTGAAGCAAAATGGAATAAATACTACCATTTAGCGACAGAAGTCTAAATAGTTTTTTGATAAGCTCTGGCGGTTTACCAGACGCATATGGTTGCCTCAGGGTATTCACCTGAAGTTTTTAAATACTGGAAAAGATGAGCAAAAAAATTATCATAACCGGAGGTGCAGGGTTTATTGGTTCTGCGTTGATTCGATACCTGATACAACAGACCGACCATCAGGTGATAAATGTTGATAAATTAACCTATGCAGGAAATTTGCAATCGCTAGAACATGTCAGTTCCGATTCCCGCTACCGTTTTTTTCAGTTAGATATCTGCGATAAACAACAAATACGCGCTTTGTTTTCTGAAATCCAGCCCGACTGGGTGATGCATTTGGCGGCAGAATCGCATGTGGATCGATCAATTGATGGGCCTGCTGATTTTATTCAAACTAATATTGTAGGCACTTACGAATTGTTAGAGGCTGCAAAAAATTATTGGTTAACGCTTGAAAACGATGAAAAACAAAATTTTCGGTTTCATCATATTTCAACGGATGAAGTCTATGGCGACCTAGGGGATACCGGGTTATTTACCGAGACAACGGCCTATGAACCCAGTTCGCCGTATTCATCCAGTAAAGCGGCTTCAGATCATTTAGTTAGAGCCTGGCATAGAACGTATGAACTGCCAGTCATCATTACAAATTGTTCCAATAATTATGGCCCGTTTCAATTTCCTGAAAAACTCATTCCTCTTGTGATTTTAAATGCACTCGAAGGGAAGCCATTGCCCATATATGGGAAAGGGGATCAGATCAGAGATTGGTTGTATGTTGAGGATCATGCCCAGGCTTTATATAAAGTGATTAACGAAGGGCGCGTGGGGGACACCTATAACATTGGCGGGCACAACGAAAAGACTAACCTGGATGTGGTGAAAACCATCTGCCAGATTCTTGATGAATTAAAACCTGATCATCCCGCCGGAATCGAACGTTATGAAGATTTGATAAGCTTTGTGAAAGATCGACCTGGGCATGATATGCGATATGCAATTGATGCCAGCAAGATCCAGCAACAACTTGGATGGACGCCGAAACAGACATTTGATAGCGGTATTCGTGAAACCGTGCAATGGTACCTGCAAAACAGTCAATGGTGCAGCAATGTACAAGATGGCAGTTATCAGCGACAACGTCTTGGTTTAACAACAGAGGAGTGACATGAAAGGAATTATTTTAGCTGGAGGTTCGGGGACGCGTTTACATCCGGTAACCATTGCTGTTTCCAAGCAGTTATTGCCGGTTCATGATAAACCCATGGTGTATTACCCCTTAAGTGTGCTGATGTTGGCCGGTATTAGAGAAGTGCTCATTATCTCTACGCCGCAAGATATTGGACGATTTGAGCTGTTATTAGGCGATGGCGCGCAGTGGGGAATTGAGATCAGCTATACCGTTCAGCCTTCTCCCGATGGGCTCGCTCAAGCATTTATCTTAGGAGAAGAGTTTATTGGTGATGACAGTTGTGCGCTAGTCTTGGGTGACAATCTTTTTTACGGGCATGACTTCGGTATGATGTTGGAGCAGGCGGCTAAAAAACAACAGGGGGCAACGGTTTTTGCCTATCCAGTAAAAGACCCCGAGCGTTACGGGGTGGTTGAATTTGATGATAACTGGATGGCATTAAGCCTTGAAGAAAAGCCGAAGCAGCCGCGATCACGCTATGCGGTGACAGGGCTGTATTTTTATGACAATCAAGTCGTCGATATTGCCAAGTCAATTAAACCGTCTGCCCGCGGTGAGCTTGAAATTACCGATGTGAATTCGATTTATTTGCAACAAAAACAATTGTCCGTTGAGGTCATGGGGCGAGGTCTGGCCTGGCTGGATACGGGTACGCATGATTCATTACTGCAGGCATCGTTATACATTCAAACCATTGAAGATCGCCAAGGCTTAAAAGTGGCGTGTCTTGAAGAAATTGCCTGGCGCAAACAATGGATTTCAGATGATCAATTGAAAAAACTGGCCGAACCGCTGGCTAAAAATAACTATGGGCAGTATTTACTGCATATCCTGGAGGAGAAATATTTCCGATGAAAGTGATTCAAACAGCCATTCCAGATGTCCTTATTATTGAGCCGCAGGTATTTGGAGATCACCGGGGGTTCTTTAAGGAAAGTTTTAACCAACAAAAGTTTGTTGAGCAAACCGGGGTTCAGGTGGATTTTGTACAGGATAATTTTTCCCGTTCCAGTCAAAATATTCTTCGCGGCCTGCATTATCAAATCAAGCAGCCACAAGGGAAACTGGTGTCTGCCGGGCGTGGCGCTGTGTATGATGTAGCGGTGGATATTCGACAATCTTCGGCTACGTTTGGGCACTGGGTCGGGGTTGAATTATCTGATAGTAACCATCGACAATTATGGGTGCCTGCTGGATTTGCGCATGGTTTTGTAGTGCTTTCAGAGACGGTGGATTTTTTGTATAAAACCACAGATTATTATGCGCCGGAACATGAGCGCTGCATTCAATGGAATGATCCAGAATTAGCAATTAACTGGCCAATACAAGGAGCCCCGGTGTTATCTGCAAAAGATCAGCAGGGAACCACATTTAAACAGGCAGAGTATTTTTCATGAAGATTTTGATAACGGGCTGTGATGGTCAGGTCGGTTGGGAGCTGTTAGCTACGTTACAGATATTTGGAACAGTTATTCCTGTTAATCGTCAGCAATGTGACCTGAATGAACCAGCAAGCATCATTGCATGTATCAGCCATTATTCTCCTGACATCATCGTCAATGCAGCGGCATATACAGCGGTTGATAAAGCAGAAACTGAAAAAACCCAGGCTTTTGCTGTCAATGCTGAAGCGCCAGCAGTTATGGCGAAAGAAATGAAAAAACGAGGCGGGTTGTTAATGCATTTTTCAACCGATTATGTGTTTAATGGTGCACAAGAAAAGGGGTATTCAGAAACAGATAAGGTCGCGCCGTTAAACGTGTATGGAGAAAGTAAACTGGCCGGTGAAGAAAATATCAGAGATAGCGGCGTAGATTACTTGATATTGCGAACCTCCTGGGTGTATGCGTCACGTGCACATAATTTTATGAAAACCATTCTTAGATTGGCGACTGAGCGCGAGGAGCTCAATATCGTGGGCGACCAAATCGGTTCACCAACCTGGGCAAGGTTAATTGCAGAAGCGAGCGCGCAGATCATAGGGCAATCATGGAGGGCACAGCGTGACAACGCATTTCAATCAGCCTGCTATCATTTAACCTCTGCAGGAAAAACCAGTTGGCACGGCTTTGCAGAGGCCATCGTCGAATTGGCTAGAGCCCAAGGTGTAACAGGATTAAAAGTAAAACAGATTCATTCAATTCCTAGCAGTGCCTATCCAACCCCCGCAAAAAGACCGATGAATTCAACCATGGATGTTTCTGCTTTGCAACAGGCGTTTAACCTGCACATGCCGGACTGGCGGGATTCCTTACAGATTTGTATGCGCGAATTAAAAGTAAAATAACAGCTGTTTAATTAAACTCAAACCTGTCTTTAATGTGGAAAACATGGCTCAAACCCTTGATGTGACAGTATGTAAAAAATACCTACTGAATTTAAGAGGCTGTCGGATGATGGATAATTCTACTGCGGCGATGTGAAATCGGCTGATTCCCCCGGTCTTATTCGCTACTTAGAGCCGGCTCAGAAACAATAACCTATTGATAATGCAACAATATACAGTCTATTTTCAGTATAATAGTGCACGAAAAACAAGCTAAACATAGCAAAACCCGTGCACCTATGATCCGTTCCTGCAGCTCCAAACACTCACCTTTGCAGAGTTTGACTGGCCCTTCCAAACTGATCTGGATGAAAACAACCGCTGAGTAACCATGAGTCAATGCATTCCCTGGGATGACCTGGCAGAATGTTATTACCAAGGACATTCGGTCGACACAGGACGTCCGGCAAAAGATGCTCGCCTGGTCATTGGTGCGGTCATTATCAAACACAAGCTTTGTCTTTCTGATGTAGAAATGGTTCTACAGATTCAGGAAAATCCGTATATGCAATACGTCGTCGGTCTGGCGGGTTTTCAAATGGAAGAACCGTTTGCCCCTTCATTATTTGTTGAAATTCGAAAACGCATGGGGCCATCTGTCTTTGGAAGGGTTCCACCAAGCGATTATTGGAGCGCATGAGGGAGAAAAAGAAAAAAGAGAGTCCAAACCAGAGCATCAAGAAAAGCTTCAAGCCGAGCCCGGGGATGGTTCATCAACGGTTTCAGAAGATGACGATGTTATTCAGCAAGAAGCCCCCAGCCATCAAGGCAAACTCATTTTAGATGCCGCCGTGGGTGAACAAGCCATCCGATATCCGGCAGACCTCAGTTTACTCAATGAGGCACGCGAGTTCAGTGAGCAAATCATCGATATTCTTTATCCCTACACACCGTTAGCAAAGAAACCGCGCACCTATCGTGAAAAAGCACGCAAGGCCTTTCTAGCCATAGTCAAACAAAGACGTCCTGGCGGAAAAATGCGGCGTCGCGGCCTCAAACAGCAGTTACAGTATCTTCGTCGTAATCTAGGGCACATTGAACAGTTGCTCACCTTCTGGCCGGAAGGGACAGAGCTACCCTTGTCTCGCGGGTTACTGTATCGCTATTGGGTCATACAGCATTTGTACGATCAACAATGGGACATGTATCACACCAAAACTCGGCGTTGTGATGACCGTATTGTCAGTATCAGCCAACCTTATGTGCGTCCGATTCTCCGTGGCAAACAAAACAAACCGCTCGATTTTCCACTCGCCTTGCTACCAACCTTATCCCCCCGATAGCCACCTGGGAACCGGCTTTGCAGTCAGTTGTTTAGACTGAAAATGGACCGTCCTGTTTGACTTCACCAGCATCTTTCTTATTCAGATCATCGTCCATGGGCATGTGGGATGAAGGTGGGTCTTCGGGGTCAGGTTCGGGCGGGTCTATTTTCTCACCTTTCATTAAGCGATCAATCTGGAATTTGTCAATGGTTTCCCAGTCCATTAAGGCTTGAGCCATGTTGTGCAAAATTTCCATATGTTTTTCCAAAATGTTTTTGGCCAATGAATAATTGGTGTCCACGACGTTGCGGATTTCATCATCAATTATTTGCGCCATTTTTTCTGACATGGGTTTAGCTTGTGGCCCCATATAGCCCCGGCCTTCACTTTCACCATAGTCCATCGGCCCGAGTTTGTCAGATAACCCCCATTTAGTCACCATATTGCGAGCCAGTTGCGTCGCGCGTTCAATATCATTTGAAGCACCTGTGGTGACTTTATTTTTACCATAAATGATTTCTTCAGCAACGCGGCCACCAAACAAACTGGCAATCTGGCTGTCGAGTTTATCTTTGCTGGCGCTGTATTGATCTCTTTCCGGCAGAAACATGGTAATGCCCAATGCCCCGCCGCGCGGCATGATGCTGACTTTGTATACCGGGTCGTGTTCGGGAACAATGCGTCCAACAATCGCATGTCCTGCTTCATGGTAGGCCGTCATCAACAGGTCGTCCTTGTTCATGACCATGGAGCGTTTTTCCGCGCCCATTAGTAATTTATCACGAGCCTTATCCAAGTCATTCATATTCACAATGCGTTTGTTGTTACGAGCAGCAAATAACGCACCTTCGTTAAGTAGGTTGGCCAGTTCTGCGCCAGAAAATCCAGGTGTACCTCTGGCAAGGTCGTTAATATTGACATCTTCATCCAGAGGGATTTTTTTGGCATGAACCTTCAAAATTTGTTCGCGGCCTTTAATGTCTGGGAGCCCCACGGTGACTTGACGGTCAAAGCGGCCAGGACGTAGCAAGGCGTTATCTAATACATCTGCACGGTTAGTTGCGGCGATGACAATAATCCCTTCGTTGCCACTGAAGCCGTCCATTTCTACCAGTAACTGATTGAGTGTTTGTTCGCGTTCATCGTTGCCGCCGCCCATGCCTGAGCCACGGTGTCGGCCTACAGCATCAATTTCGTCGATAAAAATTATGCATGGTGCACGTTTTTTGGCTTGTTCAAACATGTCGCGTACCCTTGAGGCACCCACACCTACAAACATCTCAACGAAGTCGGAGCCGGAAATAGAAAAGAAGGGAACGCCTGCTTCACCGGCAATGGCTCGCGCGAGCAGTGTTTTACCTGTGCCAGGAGGGCCAACCATCAACACGCCTCGTGGAATTTTTCCGCCCAGGAACTCATATTTGGCAGGGTCTTTGAGGAAATCAACCATTTCGACCACATCTTCCTTAGCTTCTTCTACGCCTGCTACATCAGAAAACCCAACTTTTACCTGGTTTTCTTCCAGTAATTTTGCGCGACTTTTGCCAAATCCCATCTGACCACCGCCCCCACCGCCTTGTTGCTTGCGGATATAGTAAATATACACGCCAATCAACAATAAAATGGGTCCCCAGGACATCAGCAGCTGCATAAAGACAGAGGTACTACGTGGTTCTGCTACTTTGATTTTTACGCCATATTCCAGCAAGTCATCAATTAAGTGGGCGTCATTCGGGTTATACGTAGTGAAGCGTTCGCCGTTAGTTTTACGCCCGGTAATGGCATAACCGTCAATGGTGACCTGGTTAATCGCACCGGTGCGAATATCATCAATAAAGTCAGAATAGGTAATGGAATAATTGGATTCGTACTGTCGGTTTGGTGCATTACTAAACATAGATAATGCAATCATCACAATGACGGT
>SPJJ01003425.1_pt1 | contig 16309 bp, 16 predicted proteins | sample 3741741 | NCBI WGS metagenome assembly SPJJ01 (sample SAMN10925908, study PRJNA522277) | cold seep metagenome | isolation source: Elba SIP-enriched marine methane seep metagenome, extraction at timepoint T1 | place: Italy: coast of Elba, Mediterranean Sea | collected 2014-05 | reverse complement strand
GTATGATAATCGGTGCAAGGCTTAATATAAGTCCAGCGGATCAACATCCAGTGACCATTTGACCTGTTTTGACTGCTTTACCGAATTAATTTGGGGTACCAGCTGGTCAAGAAAAAAATGAAGTTGTTTACGTTGTTTGCTCTGAATTAATAGCTGGTAGCGAAATAGTCCGGCACGGCGAGTCATTGGTGCCGGCACCGGGCCTAAAATTTCGATTTCAGATTGGGCAAGCGGGCGTGAAATTTCAATCAGCTGTTGCAAAAAAGCATGCACAGTTTGTCCATTTAACCCCTGCGCTCTGAAAAGAGCCTGAAAGCCGTACGGAGGTAACTGCGTTAACTGGCGCTCTTGCAGGGCTTGTTGGCTAAATGCCTGATAGCCTTCATTCAGCAACGTCTGCAAGAGAGGGTGTTCCGGGTGACAGGTTTGCAGCAAAACCCGCCCCGGCTTTTGCGAGCGCCCTGCCCGACCGGCCACCTGAATGATGAGCTGTGCAAGCTTTTCCTGGCTGCGAAAATCAATGCTGAACAGGCCGCTGTCAACATCGAGCAAAGCCACCAGAGTCACATCTGGAAAATGGTGGCCTTTGGCCAGCATCTGCGTACCGAGGATAATATCAGCATGTCCCTGGTTGATTTGTTGGAGCAAGTCTTCCAGGCTACCTTTGCGTTGGGTAGAGTCTTTATCCAGACGAACGACCTGTTTGTCTGGATACAGGTGGGTTAACACCTGCTCAATGCGTTCTGTACCCTGCCCGACCGGCTGCATAGCGGATTGTTCGCAGGATGGACATTGTTCTTGCATGCGCTGCTCTGTACCGCAATGATGACAGCGCAAACGTTGATCCTGAAAATGCATCACCAGATTGGCATCGCAGCGGGGACAACGGGAAACATGGCCACAACTGTGACACATTTGTACCGGCGCATAGCCACGACGGTTGATAAACAACAATACCTGCTCTTGTTTATCCAGGATGTTGTTAATTTCGTTTATCAATTGCTGCGACAGCCCGCTTTGCATTTTCCTGTTGCGGATATCCAGTAATTGCATTTTTGGCGCATTGGCCTCACCGGCGCGTTGGGTTAAGCGTAAATGCTGATAACGCTGGTGCTGTACATTATGCAGGCTTTCCAGGGAGGGTGTGGCTGAGCCCATCACGACCGGAATATTCAGATTGCGCGCTCTGACTATCGCCACATCCCGGGCAGAATAGCGAAAGCCTTCCTGTTGCTTGAACGAGCTGTCATGTTCTTCATCAAGGATAATCAGGCCGGGTTGCGACAGTGGGGTAAACAGGGCTGATCGCGTTCCCAGCATAATAGCGGCCTGATGTTGCTGCATTTGCAACCAGGCGCGAGTGCGTGCGCCGTCAGCCATGGCGGAATGGGAGCACACAATGGTGGTATCGAAACGTTGCCGGAAACGATTTTCCAGCTGCGGCGTCAAGGTGATTTCCGGCAGCAAAACCAAAACCTGACGGCCGGCCTGCAACACCCGGGCAATGATTTGCATATAGACTTCGGTTTTGCCGCTGCCGGTAATGCCTTCAAGTAAAAAAACGCGGAAACTGTCCAGTGTGTTACAGACTTCAGTAATGGCATCCTGCTGTTGCGAATTGGCGTGCAGGTGCGTTGTCGCGCTTGCTGGCGGTGTTGCATCATGACCATATAAAATGTCAACCAGCTGTTTGTCGCGTAGCCCTTTTAAAGCCGCTTGCCAGGCAGGGTTCCATTGTTTCAGTTGTTCAACGTTTACCGGATGCACCATTTGTTGCAGCCAGCCCAATAAGGCCTGTTGTTTGGGCGCGCGTTTAAGTTGTGCAACGGTAATTTGTCTGCCTTTATCGGTCAGGCGGAAGTGCTTTTCCTGCTGCAGGATGGCAGGTTTGCCCTTGCGCAGATTGACCGGAAACGCGGTCGCCATCACTTCACCCACCGGATGATGATAATAGCGGGCCGCCCACGCCAACAACTTCATTTCCTGGGCAGATAACAACGGGGTGTCATCCAGTATCGTCTCAATGGTTTTCAGTTTGCTGACCGTAATGTCACTGTCCGTAACCATTTCCATCAGGATGCCGGTGTGTTTGCGATTGGCAAACGGAACGGTGACGCGTTGTCCGGGGGCTAAGCGGGTGTGGTCGAAATTTTCTGGTGGCAGGTAATCAAATAATGTATACAGCGGAACAGGAACAGCGATACGACAGATGGTTTGAGAGGTGACGTGTAAATTCAAAGTAGAGGCGTGTTAACAAAAAGATGAGCTGGCAAATATTCTGTTATCTTAGCAATTTATTATTTGGCGGATGAAATATTTCCCCGACAACCTCCTTACTATGCGCAAACAATCTGAACGCAAAATGACACGCGCCGCAGAGGCGCCGTCCCTGTCCGAGAAACCGGCAGCGTTTGTGTCCCGTTACGCCTGGCGATACCGCTGGAGATTGCTGATTATGCTGGTGCTGGAAGCGGGTCAGGCCGGTTGTACCATGTTATTACCCTATGCAATTAAGCGGATGATGGATACCGTGCATTTGGCGCAACATAAGCAGCAGGATATCTGGCAGGTGATTGAAAATGATTTATGGCTGTTCGGGATGCTGAATGTGGGCGTGGTGTTGTTTTCCAGGGCAAGTGGCGCGGTTTTGGTGGTGGTCGGGCCCGTGTTGCGTCGGCGTGTCCGGCGAGAACTGTTCATTTACCTGCAATACCATTCCCAGCGATTTTTTCTCAGTCATTTTGCCGGCTCAATCGGCAACCGTATCAGCGAAGTTGCGATGAGTGTGGCACATACGGTCTGGACAATATTGTTCGATTTCTGGCCGTTGATCATTTCATTCAGCGTATCACTGATTCTGTTGTTTGGCGTGGATCAGCAATTGGCGTTGACCTTGGCGGGCTGGATCATGCTGTACGTCATCATTTCTTATGCGCTGGCACTGAAATGTCGGCATTATGCACAGGAATATGCGGCTTCCCGCAGTCTGGTCAGCGGCAAGATTGTTGATTCTGTCACCAATATTATGAATGCAAAATTATTTGCCCGGCGAGATTATGAGCGCGCCTATCTGGAAGGGTATCTTAATCTGGAAGTTAAAAGTGCCCGCCGTACATTCTGGTATATGGAGCGTATCCGCTGGTTTCAGTTTATTGCGGCCATGTTGCTGATGCTGGGGGTGATCGGCTATGCCTTGAAAATCTGGAGCGAAGGCGGGATGAGCACCGGGCAGTTTGCGATGGCTTCAAGCCTGTCATTAATGTTAATTGAACAGGCACGTGGATTAAGCCGGCGTTTTCTTGAGTTTTTTGAATATGTCGGCAATATTAATGATGGTGTCGGTATGATCGTGTCGGCGCATGAAGTTGTCGATCAAGAAGATGCCGCGTCGCTGGTTGTGTCCAAGGGGCAAATAGAATTTCAGCGGATAAATTTTCGATATGCGGAAAGCAAACCGGTTTTTTCAAATCTGAATCTGACCGTCAGCGGCGGGCAGAAAGTGGGGCTGGTCGGTTTTTCCGGCAGTGGCAAAAGCTCATTGCTTAACCTGACCTTGCGATTGTTTGAACCACAATCCGGCAACATCCTGATTGATGGGCAGGATGTCCAGCATGTATCTCAGGAAGGTTTACGTGCAGCGGTCGCCATGATTCCGCAGGATCCGATGCTGTTTCATCGCAGTTTAATGGAAAACATTCGCTATGGACGCCTGGATGCCAGCGATGATGACGTCATTGACGCGGCAAAAAAAGCCCATGCGCATGACTTTATAGTTGATCTGGATGAAGGTTACGAGGCGCTGGTGGGTGAGCGCGGAGTCAAACTATCCGGCGGTCAGCGTCAACGCATTGCCCTGGCGCGGGCCATTTTAAAAAATGCCCCTTTATTATTTCTTGATGAGGCCACGAGTGCGCTTGATTCAGTCACCGAGCGACACATACAGGAAAGCCTGAACTTTTTAATGAAAAACAAGACAGTAATTGTAATTGCACACAGGCTTTCTACACTTGCCCATATGGATCGCATCCTGGTTTTTCATCATGGTAACATCATCGAGGATGGCAGCCACGAGGCTTTGCTACTGAAACAGGGGCATTATGCGCATATGTGGTCAATGCAGGCGGGTGGCTTTTTACCTGAAGTTGATGATTTGGATGCCTGATGAATAAAAAACGTAAGTAAATTAATGAAATAACGAACGTCCTGGATAACCTCAGACGCGTACATAATTGTTGAAAGGTACGGGGTTATCTCTTAGAATCCATCCGATTTAAACAAAATCTGCATTTTGTAACCGCAACTAATTTATGCCATCGAATTCAAGCGAGACGCTACTTATGGAAGGCCAACCGCTTCCCGATACTTATGAAACACTCGAAAGCAAGGATGTTGTGCCTTTTGCCCCCGATGTTTTAGGTGATATTGCCGGGTTTCCGGTCACCAATTCCTTATTGTTTTCGTGTTTGATCACACTGTCCATGTCATTGGCAGCCATCGCGTATTCAAAAAGAATATCAACACATCCTGACAACACGCAGTCATTTCTTGAGGTCATCTTCGAGTATGTTTATAACCTGGGCGAAGATTTGGCGCATAACCGCATAAAAGCTTTTTTTCCGTGGCTGATGTCGTTTTTTCTGTATATTTTAACGGCAAATCTGTTGGCTTTACTGCCCGGTGTATCCACTATCGGGTTTTTTGGTACGAAAGATGGCGAAGAAATATTTGTTCCGTTGTTGCGCTCGGTTAATTCAGATTTGAATATGACGTTGTCATTGGGCATTCTGTCTTCACTTGTGACGCATTATTATTCCATCCGTTTTGTTGGCATTGTGAACTATCTTAAACGCTGGTTTTCTTTAAAAATGTTTGGTGTGTTTTTATTTGTCGGCATGTTGGAAATTGCGTCGGAATTCACCAAGATAGTTTCGCTTTCTTTCAGGCTGTTTGGTAACATCTTTGCCGGAAAAGTATTGATCAAAACGGCATGGTCGTTTTCAGCGTTTATTGCGCCCTTGCCGTTTTACGTTCTGGAGTTGATCGTGGCTATAGTCCAGGCTTCAGTATTCATGATGCTGACTCTGGTTTTTATGGCGATTCTCAGTGATGAACCTCATTAAGACGCTATCACGTTTTGGAAGCCGTAACGCGAGGGATGTAAAAACACAAATCTGCCCCCATTACTGTAGATTATCCTTAATCTACAGTCTTCCAGGTCATACCGTAGTGACTGAATCCTTTTGGTTGTTCAGTGCCGAATACCGACAGGACATGATTTTTTTCAATAACTCATAGGAAAATACGATGGAAAACTTACCTTCTACACTTGCCATTGCTTTGGGAACAATAGGCCCCGCTCTTGCCGTGGCTGGAATTGGAATGAAAGCGATGGAAGCCATTGGCCGAAACCCAGAATGCCAAAGCAAAATTTTGCCCGCAATGCTGCTGGGTATGGCATTTGCTGAAGCGATGGCCATTTATGCCCTGGTTATCGCCTTTATAAAATAACGGCACAGCACATCACCCAATCACACAGGCATGGAAAAAATTATTGCTGATTTCGGTGTGCAGCCGATTTATCTGGCTGCACAGGCTGTGAACTTTCTTATTCTGGTCATTGTTTTAAACAAGTTTTTGTTTAAACCTTTGCTGAATGTACTTGAACAGCGAAAACAGAAGGTGGCTGAAAGTCTGGATAATGCTGAGCAGATCAAGTTGAAATTATCCGAAGCTGAATCCGAAGCGGAAGAAAAAGTTGCCCATGCGAGCCGGCAAGCCAAAACCCTTCTGGAAAATGCGGCAAACCGCGCGGATCGAATCATTGCGGATGCACACGAAAAAGCGCATGCGGATGCAGAACATATTATCAACAAAGGTAAGGCATCAGTGGAAGCCGAGCGTGAAGCCATGCAAAAAGAAGTTCAACAGGAATTTGCAAAACTATTAGTGTTGGGGATAGAAAAAGTCTCGGGTAAGGTACTGAATGAAGGCGATCACACTAAAATTGTTGACGAGACGATTGAAGGCCTGAAAATTAATTCTTGATGGCGGTTGGTGCCGTTTGAGGATCAGCAGTAACGGGTTCGCCCTCTGTTTCAGACTGGGGGGGTGGGAGCGGCCTCACTTGCCTGTTCTTGTTGTTCCAGGCGCTTGCCTTCGCTGAAAAGGGTCACTCCCCCCATAAAAAGAACAGTTGATAACATCACAATGGCCATTCTACTGGGCTCATCCAGAAAAAACAGAATCCATTTGGGCTTGATCAAGCCGACAATCAACAGTAAAACAGACAGGATGATCAGGTGGATGCCGTGGTTAATTATCATTATTTTTTTCCGGGAGAACTTAATGTCTAAAATTACAGATTAGATCAATACACTTTCACTGATATTGAGTGAAACTATTATCGTGCATCATGATCTGAAAGCAGCAGCATTTTATCACGACTTTTCTACAGGGGAAGCTTATGGGTGGTTTTACATTTTTTGTCATCGCATTATTCATTTTTGCGATATTAATGGTTTTTATGAGCGTAAAATCTATTCCACAAGGGATGGAGTATACCGTTGAGCGATTTGGACGCTATACCGGCACGTTACGGCCAGGGCTCAATATTATTGTACCTATCGTAGATCGTATCGGGCATCGGCTGAATATGATGGAGCAGGTACGAGATGTGCCTTCCCAGGAAGTGATCACCAAGGACAATGCGATGGTCACGGTCGATGGTGTGGTGTTTTTCCAGATTATGGATGCACCCAAGGCGGCTTATGAAGTCAACAATCTTGGTCTGGCTATTTTGAATCTGGTGATGACCAATATCCGTACCGTGATGGGGTCTATGGACCTGGATGAATTGTTGTCACGGCGTGATGATATTAATGCCCGTTTGTTAAATGTGGTCGATGAAGCGACGTCTCCCTGGGGTATCAAGGTTACGCGAATAGAAATCAAGGACATTGCGCCTCCGCGTGACCTGGTCGATGCCATGGCGCGCCAGATGAAAGCCGAAAGAGAGAAAAGAGCCTCGATTCTGGAAGCCGAAGGCTTGCGGCAGGCAGCAATTTTACGTGCAGAAGGTGAAAAGCAGGCGGCGGTACTGGATGCCGAGGGCCGTAAAGAAGCCGCATTTCGCGATGCAGCAGCCAGGGAGCGTCTGGCAGAAGCAGAAGCAAAAGCCACAGCAGTGGTGTCCCAGGCGATTGCCAATGGTGATGTGCAAGCCATCAATTATTTTGTGGCGCAAAAATATGTTGAAGCGATCAAGGATATTGCCGGGGCGGATAACAGCAAACTAATCCTGATGCCGCTAGAAGCATCCAGTGTTATCGGATCTTTGGGTGGAATTGGCGAAATTGCCAAAGAAACCTTTGCTAAAAAAGGATAATGATGCTGACGTTTGAAATGATTTTCTGGTATTGGTGGATATTGGCTATCGTACTGCTGGCAATAGAGCTTTTGGTGACCGGTTTCTTCTTTCTGTGGATGGCCATTGGCGCAGTGGTTACAGGCGGTATTCTGTTTTTCGTCCCTACGCTCAGTGTTGAAGTTCAAGCCGTTATTTTTTCGGTGTTTTCTTTTGTTTCTATCTTCATCTGGCGTAAATACAGTAAAGGAAGTCTGAAGGAAACTGACCATCCACTGTTGAATAAAAGAGGTGAACAGTTTATTGGCAGGGTCTTTACCCTGATTGAAGCGATAGAAAACGGGCAAGGGAAAATCAAGGCAGGAGACTCTTACTGGAAAGTAATGGGTGACGATTGCCCGATGGATAGTAAGGTTAAAGTTATTTCCGTTAAAGGGACTGTTTTTCAGGTGGAAAAAGTAGAATAATACCTTTGAATAATTGATTTTAATGTTAGTTTAATCTTTTCTGGATAGTTTTAATTGTTATCCCTTTTTTACCCGTCAGTATTATGCGCCTATTACTTGTTGAAGATGATGAAATTCTCGGTGACGGCTTGAAAGCCGGGCTAACCTTGGAAGGCTATGCTGTTGACTGGTTTGCCGATGGAAATATGGCGGATGAGGCGCTGCAGACCAGCCCTTATGAGCTTATTGTGCTAGACCTTAACCTGCCAGGAATGAAAGGGCTGGATATTCTCAAATCTCTGCGCTCGCGTAAAAACCTGACGCCGGTATTAATTCTGACAGCCAGTGACACGGTAGAAGACAGAATTAGTGGCCTGGATAATGGGGCGGATGACTTTGTAATCAAACCCTTTGATCTGGCTGAAGTTTGTGCCCGGTTGAGAGCAATGTATCGGCGTCAAAGCAGTGGCAAGCAACCTGTTATCGAACATAAAGGTGTCAAACTTGACCCCGCTGCTCATCAGGTGTCTTATCAGGGTAAAAGTATTGAATTATCGCAAAAGGAATTTAGAATTTTGCGCTTTTTGATGAATCGAATAGGCCAGGTGACTTCCCGTGCGCGTCTTGAGGAGTCTTTATATGCCTGGGATGCGGAAGTTGAAAGTAATACCATAGAAGTGCATATCCATCATTTGCGGAAAAAACTTGATAGCAAGTTTATTCGCACCATTCGTGGTGTAGGTTACATCATTGACGAACACTGAATAGGTGTCTTTTAGCAGGCAGTTGAAAAACTATTGCGCGTGTCAATCCGGCGTTAAAAAATGACTCAAAAGGCTCATTTACTTCATGTAAACTGCACTTTTTCAGCACTATTGCCTTACCTTGACTGCGCTTATAAGGGTTTTCAACAACCTGTTAGGCCATAGTTTTTCAGCATGCTCAGACATTTTTTTTCAAATTCGCTTAGAAAACGCCTGCTTGTTTATTTGCTTTGTTCTTCCATTTTTACCTGGGGGTTAACTGCAATCGTGACCTACAGTAAAACCAGAGACGAAGTCAGTAAGTTGTTTGATGCCCAACTGGCTCAGTCAGCTGGTGTGCTGCATGCTTTTGTAGAAAGTATGCTTCATCAAGGCTCATTGTCAGAACACTGGGATTCATCCCATGGGTCAGACATGCTAGAGAGCCATAAATTCACCCACAAATACGCCCGAAAAATTGCTTTTCAAATAATTTCGATCGAAGACGGAATGATCCTGCGCTCAAAGAGTTCACCTGATTTCCCTTTGTCTGATTCTTTTTATGGCTATTCTGGTGCAACCATCAATGGTGACCCCTGGCATGTGTTCAGTGTAGCCAACAATAATGGTGAATACGTTATCCATGTCGGGCAACGAGAAGATGTCAGAAAAGAGATTATTCATGAAATTGCACGCCAAATGTTACTGCAGTTTTTTCTCGGCTTGCCCGTTTTGACCTTAATCATTTGGGTCACTGTGACGCATACATTTTCACCGATAGAAAAGTTAAGAAAACAACTGGCTCGCAGGGAAGCAGGCTATTTGGAACCTCTACCGATAAAAAATCTGCCGCGAGAAATCGTTCCTTTGGTGAATGAGCTCAATGAATTATTAGTCCAGCTGGAAGATGCCCTGGAAAATGAACGCAGCTTTGCTTCAGATGCGTCGCATGAGCTACGTACGCCATTGGCGGGGGTGCTGTTGCAGGTTCAGGTTGCCCAGAAAACCTCGGATCCCGCAATGCGTGACCAGGCGTTGGTAAAGGCACATCAGGCAGTATCAAGAATGACACGGATTGTGCAGCAATTATTAACGTTATCAAGATTACAGAGCCAATCAGATAACCTGCCCATTGAACCGGTCTCACTAAATAATGAAGTGATAGACGTGATCACGGAGCTGGAAGCAATGGCACATCACAAGCAAATAGATATTGAGTTCAGACACTCAGAAAAATTACAGACCACTGGCAATCGGCAATTGCTCAATATTCTTATCCGAAATCTGGTAGAAAATGCAGTGAAGTATGCTCCCCAGCAAGGTAAGGTCAGTGTGGTGCTGCGCAGGCATGATCAACACATTTTGTTGAGTGTTGCGGATAATGGGCCGGGTATCAAACAGGACGAATGTGACCGCTTGATTCGGCGTTTCTATCGCAGTGTAGAAACGGCAAAAAAAGTAGAGGGCAGTGGTTTAGGTTTGTCTATTGTGCAGAGAATTGCAGATCTACATCAACTGGAAGTGGGGTTTTTGAAAGCGCGTCTTGGCGGCTTACAGGTTGATGTTTTTTTTCAGTTTCATGATTTGAGCAATAAATAAACCAGGCTTAGCGACGAAAAAAAAGATGGAACACGATTGAAAACACTATGCTGATAATGATCATCGACGTTACAGGCATATAGAAAGTACTGTTTTCAGATTCAATATGAATATCCCCAGGTAAGCGCCCAAACCAGTTGACTAACCAGGGTGCAAATTTAATAACCAGCCCGATTGCAACCAGAGCCAACCCGCTATATATAATTGATTTGCCTAAGTCCATCTTGTTATCGTTTAACTGTAAGGAAGGGCATGCGATACCTCATCCTTACAGTAATTTCAGGGTGTGGTTAAAAGCGAAAGTAAAAGCCGCCAGACCCATAATCAGTCCAAATAACTTTTCGGTCATTCCTGTCATAATGGTGCTCGTTATAATAATTATTTTTGCGAATATTTGAGTAGCGACGATTATGTTTCAGACGATAAATCTTATTGCTGTTTTTATCAAGTCGAGAAAGGATGTTTCGTTTCTCGTGATCTGACAGATAGCGTTGATGTCGCAGATCATTGATACGGTCAGATAATCGGCAATGTTTTCTTTGCAGTTTACGATATTCCTTACGGGTTAAACGGCCGTCATGAAACCCATTTTCAATTCTGTTGTCCTGCCTATGCAGGCGGCGCTCAATCTTGTTCCAAAAAGGCTGGTGAGCATAGCGTTGCCCATAGCGCGGGTGACTCCACTCGGCCTGAGCGGCGAATGGCATTAATACAGTCATTAAAAGCAAAATTCTTTTCACCATATTCTCCTGCTGTAAACAGCGTTTTGTTGATGTCGCAGACAGCGTATTACAGTGTCAATGAATCAAAAATGAACGGCGTTTAATTTATAGCTGGACGGGTTCTTCAATGACGGGGTTGGATAACGCGCCGATCTTTTCAATTTCAACCCGAACCGTTTGTCCAGGTAATAAATAACCGCGTGGCTTCATCTTTACGCCGACGCCGGAGGGTGTACCGGTGCTGATAACATCACCAGGCTCCAAGGTCATCGCCTGGCTTAGATAGGCAACCATTTCAAAACAGTTGAAAATCATATGCCGTGTATTGGAATGTTGGCGGCGTTCATCATCTACCCAGGTACTGAGTTCCAGTTGATGTGGATTACCTATCTCGTCTGCAGTCACTATCCACGGGCCCATCGGGCCATGCGTATCAAACGATTTGCCAAGTGTAAATGTGGGGGACCGGATCTGCCAGTCGCGCACTGAAACATCGTTGACAATGGTGTAACCGGCAATCACTTCATGCGCTTTTTCTAATGGTACATGACGACAGCGCTTGCCAATAACCAAGGCCAGCTCACCTTCATAATCCACTTTTTCAGAGACGACAGGGCGATGGATAGCATCGCCATCAGCGATGACACAAGTGCTTTGTTTAGTGAAAAATGTCGGAAACTCAGGCTTCTCACGTCCGGTTTCTTCAATATGATCCGCATAATTAAGCGTAATACCAAGAAATTTTCCAGGTCTTGGAACCGGGGCCTGCAAGCGCACATTTTGCAAAGGAATTCTGTTGCGACCACTTTCAATTAAAGCGTGCATACGTTCAAGCGCCAGAGCGCCTGTCGCCAGAAAATCAATCATATTGTCAGGAATGTCCTTATCACCTGTACTGTCCACAACGTCATTGTTTACGACGGCGCCAATTGCCGGAAAATCGTTATATAAAAAACTGACCAGTTTCATATCAGAAAATCAATGTAGAAAGTTTTTATTGTACTCCCGCGCAGGCAGAATGAACATTATCCAGACCTGTTGGAAAAAAGTTATAATGCAGAGTTTTACAAAATAACCTGTTTGCTTGGAAAGCGACGAGATGACCCCGGAGCAATTTGATCACTACGCCCAGCAGGGCTATAACCGCATTCCCGTTAGCCGGGAAGTGCTGGCTGATTTGGAAACCCCGTTAAGCGCCTATCTTAAACTGGCAGATGGTGCTTATTCATATTTATTTGAGTCGGTGCATGGCGGTGAGCAATGGGGACGTTATTCAATTATCGGCTTGCCCTGCAAAACCATCGTTAAAATTTTCGGGCAACAGATTACCTTGGAGCAGGAGGGCAAACGTCTGGAAACTATCGATCATGCACAGCCATTGCAATGGATAGAAGAATTCAGGCAACACTATAAGGTGCCGGATATTGACGATCTGCCGCGTTTCAATGGCGGGTTGGTCGGCTATTTTGGTTACGAAACCATCGGCTACATCGAAAAACGCCTGCAATCCACCGGCAAGCCTGATCCTATAGGCAATCCCGATATTTTGTTGATGGTCTCGGAAGAGATGCTGGTGTTTGATAATCTGTCCGGCAAAATGTTGTTGTTGATCCATGCCGATCCATCGGAAGCTGACGCCTTGCAACGGGCACAGCAACGGCTGGATGCTTTGGTCGTCAGATTACGCGAAGTGACGGCAAGGCCGGATAACCATACGGCCCCCAAACAGGTGAATGAGGCGGATTTCGTGTCCGGGTTTACCCAGCAGGGTTTTGAAGATGCCGTGTTAAAAGCCAAGGAATATATTGTTGCAGGCGACATCATGCAGGTGGTGCTGTCGCAACGTATGTCGATTCCCTATAGCGCATCGCCGTTGAATTTATACCGCGCCCTGCGTTGCCTGAACCCGTCGCCGTACATGTACTTTTTGAATCTGGGCGATTTTTACGTAGTGGGTTCATCGCCGGAAATTTTGGTCAGACTGGACGATGATACCGTGACGGTGAGACCCATTGCCGGTACCCGCCCGCGCGGTGCCACCGTTGAGCAGGACAAGGAACTTGAAAAAGACCTGCTGGCAGACCCTAAAGAACGGGCCGAACATTTAATGTTGATTGACCTGGGGCGCAATGATGCCGGTCGCGTCGCCAAAATCGGCAGCGTAAAACTCACCGATAAAATGATAATTGAGCGTTATTCCCACGTCATGCACATCGTGTCCAATGTCACAGGCGAACTGGAACCCGGCAAAGATGCCTTCGATGTACTGGCTGCCACCTTTCCGGCAGGCACGGTCAGCGGTGCGCCCAAAATCCGTGCGATGGAAATTATTGATGAGCTGGAGCCAGTCAAACGCGGCGTGTATTCCGGCGCGGTGGGTTATATTTCCTGGTCGGGCAATCTGGATACCGCGATTGCGATCCGCACCGCCGTTATCAAAGACAAAACGCTACATATACAAGCAGGGGCAGGCATTGTTTACGATTCAATACCGCGTAACGAATGGGATGAAACCATGAACAAAGGACGCGCGGTATTCCGCGCCGTCAGCATGGCCGAAGCCGGGCTGGAAGGAGAAAAGTCATGAGCGCAAAAGTCGTCATGGTCGATAACTACGACTCGTTTACCTACAACCTGGTGCAATACTTCGGCGAATTGGGCGCAGATGTCACTGTGGTGCGCAATGATGAAATCAGCGTGGCGCAGATTAAGGCCATGCAGCCGGATAAAATCGTCATCTCGCCGGGACCCTGTACACCGAATGAAGCGGGCATCTCCGTCGATTGCATCAAACAGTTTGCCGGAAAAATTCCGTTGTTGGGCGTGTGCCTGGGGCATCAAAGTATCGGTCATGCGTTTGGCGGCAAGATTGTCCACGCCAAAGCCATTATGCATGGTAAAACCTCGCCGGTTTTTCATCACGATGTCGGCGTGTTTGCAGGCTTGAATAATCCGTTTATTGCCACCCGCTATCATTCACTGGTGATCGACCAGGCCAGCCTGCCGGATTGCCTGGAAGTCACCGCCTGGACGCAGGACGAACAGGGCGGCATTGAAGAAATCATGGGCGTACGCCATAAAACACAGGATGTGGAAGGCGTGCAATTTCATCCCGAGTCAATCCTGACCGATCACGGACATGATTTGTTGAAAAACTTTTTGGAACGCTGACATGAACATACAACAGGCCATACAGCAGGTATTAAATCATCAGGACTTGGCACTTGCCGACATGCAACAGGTCATGAAAACCATCATGACCGGCGGCGCGACCGATGCGCAGATTGCCGGGTTTTTAATCGCATTACGTTGCAAAGGTGAAAGCGTGGCAGAAATTGCCGCCGCTGCATCAGTGATGCGTGAACTGGCAACCCAGGTCCCGGTGCAAGGCGAACATATTATCGACACTTGCGGCACGGGTGGCGATGGTGCCAATACCTTTAATATTTCCACCACCAGCGCCTTTGTTGTGGCCGCAGCAGGTGGCCAGGTTGCCAAACACGGTAACCGCTCGGTTTCCAGCAGTTCCGGCAGTGCCGATGTGCTGGAAGCGGCAGGTGTCAATCTGGATTTAACGGCAGACCAGGTATCACAATGTGTGAAAGACATTGGCGTTGGTTTTTTATTCGCCCCCAAACATCACGGTGCCATGAAACACGCCATCGGCCCGCGTAAGGAAATGGGCGTTAGAACCCTGTTCAACCTGTTAGGCCCCTTATCCAATCCGGCCGCCGCCCCCAATCAATTGATCGGTGTATTCGATCAACAATGGCTGGACCCCTTGGCGCAGGTGCTTAAACAACTGGGCAGCCAGCATGTGCTGATAGTCAATGCCGAAGACGGCCTGGATGAAATCAGCATTGCCGCCCCAAGCCGCATTGCCGAATTAAAAGGCGGAGAAGTGGCAAGCTACACGATTACTCCTGAACAATTCGGCCTGCACACTCAAAACCTGCAAAGCCTGGCAGTGGATGGCGCAGAATCCAGCCTGGCCATGGTGAAATCGGTGCTTAAAAATGAACCCGGTGCAGCGCGAGACATTGTCCAGCTCAATGCCGGTGCCGCCATTTATGCCGCCAACCTGACCGCAACATTAGCCGAAGGCATCGCCAAAGCAGATGAAGTCATCGCTTCCGGTGCGGCACTACAGAAATTGAATGCGTTGGTTGAGTATTCAACGACAAGTAAGCGTTGCTTGAAAGATTGACGACTGAAGCCTATAAAGTAATTGTGTGTAGGGGAGCCTCATGGGCGTTACAAGTGTCAGGCTACAGCCAGAAATTGAACGTCCTTTGGAAGCCTTATCAAAAACCTCGATAGATTACTTGACGATCAGTAAACAAATTGTGTTAATCGCGGCACTGACCCGCGAGCACGGCGTATGGAAGTAGGCTTGCCTACGAACATACGACGCGCGCAGTCGGGTCAAGTGGCTTGTTCTGGCGCAAGGCGACAGAATAAGGCGCTTGACGAAGTCAGTGCCGCGATTCTCGGCGGCGTAGCCGCCGAGAATTAAGGAATAACATGCAAACTATCAATTTTGATATAAATCAGTTATTAAAAAAAATACGAGCGGGACACTTTTTAATACCTCAGTTTCAGAGAGACTTTACATGGAAAGAAGGTCAAACTCGCCTTCTTATAGACTCAATAGCTAGAAATTATCCAGTTGGATCGCTTCTCATTTTGGGTAAAAATGAGTCGGTTCCATTGAAGTCAAGAAAATTAGATGCTAATTATCCACCCAAAATTACTGAAGAAGAAAGCACAGAAGAATTTGATGAGCCAACAAGTGAATCATATTATGTGCTTGATGGTCAGCAGAGACTAACATCAATCGCTCGAGTGTTTTTGGATGCTAACCCCAGTAGAAATTATTATTTTGATTTAAAGAAAATGCATTATTTTTTCAAGGATGAAAACCCGTGCTGGATTGTAAGTAGAAGTCGGGGGAAGAAAAACCCTGATAGAAAAGATAATAATAAGCTTATCAAAACGAATGTGGCAATTGACCAAGCTATATGTGATGTGTACATATCTGAATATATTGAAGATTCAGGTGACTTTCCAGAATTCCAAGATAATAGAAGCGAAGCAAGAAAAGCGGCTGCAAGATTGAAAGGTATTTTTGAGACAATTAGAAAGTTTTCTATTCCCTTTGTCGCTTTGGAAAATGACGCACCTTTAGAGTCCGTTTGTAGAGTTTTTGAAACAATAAACTCCACTGGCACACGGTTAACAACATTCGATCTTGCTGTCGCAAGGTATTATCCTGAGCCTGATTTAAAAACATTATTTGAAAATTCAAAAGACAAGCACTCTGTTATTAACGAATACGAAATTGATGGTGAAAGAGTTCTGCAAATACTATCGTTGTATCATCTAAGAACGATAAATAAATTTCCAGAAGCTACGCGCTCTGTTTTATTATCTCTG
>SPJJ01047555.1_pt1 | contig 16314 bp, 10 predicted proteins | sample 3741741 | NCBI WGS metagenome assembly SPJJ01 (sample SAMN10925908, study PRJNA522277) | cold seep metagenome | isolation source: Elba SIP-enriched marine methane seep metagenome, extraction at timepoint T1 | place: Italy: coast of Elba, Mediterranean Sea | collected 2014-05 | reverse complement strand
CCGATAATTGGCTTCTTTGCTGTCGGCAACCACAAAGGCGACGGATTGGCTGCCGCTTAAAAAGTCGTTCAGCTGTTCGATGGTATTCAGGTTGTTTAGGTTCATGATGGGGTTCATCCTCGTATCATGAACGAGATTTACGCGGTTTTCAGACTCATTTTCCGTTAGAAACACGATGTCCGTTCAGACTCATCCATCATTGGAAGAGGCTGTAAGCCAAACAATAATAAATTGCCTGTTAAAATTGAAAAACCCAATAGTAATTTATGACGAATTGACACCTGAAACCTCAACGAAGAATTTGTTCTGACTTATTTTCTAAGTAATGTACAAACAGTTTAGTTGAGTTTATTCAATGCAATCGAAAAAACGGTCGTCATTGTTGGAAGGAGGAAAATCGAAAGACAATTGCATATTTAACACCTACAAATAGTGTATCGAATACGTTTCGCTTAAACCTAACAAAACCAGCTGAGCACGGATTTTGTGGGAAATTTGGGCGGGCAGAAAAATGCGCCAGCCCATTCTGCATTCAATACATCCCTGTATTTTAAAAGGCAATGAATCGCTCGAAAAAATGCCCTAAGTCCTTATCGAGAGCTATTGTGCAGAGTTTTTCGTCCAGATTTTTCACAAGACCGTGACGTGAAATAGTCTCACCCACCTGGTAAGCTCCGTAAAAATTGCCTAAGTATATTTTTTAACTCGTTACAACTAAACTTAGCGGGCAACTGATTTATTTAGGTTAAATAGCAAGCTTTATGTTTTGCATAATAAGGTTAAAAAAATAACTAACGTAACTGCTCAACCTCGTAACTTTAGAAAGTACAGGCGTTAAATACGCTGCGTTGTTACTAACTATTATTCAAAAATTGTAGACTTAGGGCAGTTGCACTGGTTCGGTTTTCAACATTGATTTTACGAAAAATGGATTCCAGGTGTTTGTTAACAGTACGAGGACTCATCGTCAAAATTTGCCCTATATCTCGATTGGTTTTACCTTGCGAGAGCCAGAATAAGACTTCTGCCTCGCGATCAGTCAATTTGAAATGTTCACGAAGTCTGCCACGGATGCTTGCTTCATCATCATCAAGCAGTTTGAATAAATATTCATAAGGCGAAGACTGTCCTAAGAAACGAATCTGCACACTTTTGTCTAAACCGGTCAATGTCAGCGTACTAAATTTCTCTGGGTGATGAGACAACCAATAGCGAATTTGTTTGGTTAATTGTTGATTTAAGCAGTCTTCACTCACATCCAAACATGACATAAATTTTCTGGCATGCAGTGTCGACCAAATCATGTTGCCATTTATATCGCATGCAAAGGCCAGCTGGCCGATACCATCCAGAGCACTGCGCGCACTTTGAGTAAGCCTGGAGTTTGTTAAATGCGTATTAATCCGTGCTAACAATTCATCCAATTTCACTGGCTTGGTAATATAGTCAACGCCGCCAGACTCTAAGCCAGTAATAATATTTTCTGTATCAGTTAATCCCGTCATAAATATCACAGGTACATCACACAAATCAGGGTTTTTTTTGAGGGCTCTACACGCATCAAAACCGTCCATATTTGGCATTAACGCATCCATTAAAATTATATCCGGAACCATTCGCCCAGCAATCGCCAAAGCTTGTAGGCCATCCATGGCGACAAAAATGGTATAGCCTTGATCTGCCAGCGCATCATTCAGCATCCCTAGCTCCTGAGCGCAGTCATCAGCAATAAGGACAATGCCTTTAGAACTCGTATCATTCATAATTCAAGGCCTGCTTACTGGCAGATACAATCTGTGAGAATTGATATTGCCTGGCAAATTGGCGCATTTTTTTTGTGAACGGGCGGTTTCTGTGATCTTCCTCCAAACGATTTAACGTATTTTCAACCCCTTCAACATAGCCCAATTCTGCCATCGCGATCAGCTCCCGAAAATCATCGGGCGTAACCCACAGACAAATATCATTGTTATGTAATGTATGATGAACAGGTTCACGCAAGCATGAGTCAACCTGCTCATCCTCATAAACCCATTGCAGATTCAGTGTGGACGAAATTTTATCCAAAAGAATATTGTGCCTGACTGGTTTAGTTAAATAATCATCATTTAATCGAATATTATTCACCTCGGCAGGTTTAAATTGTGAATTTTCTATCGCGTCGGCAGACACCATGATGATAGGCGCATCAACCCCTTTTTCACGCAATGCCACCAGCAATTCCCAGCCATTCATTCCAGGCATGGAAATATCCAGTAAATAAAGGTCTACAGAGATAAAGTCTGGTGTTTCCAGGCAAGCATTGGCATCCGGCATTTCCAAAACATTAAATTTTAATGGCGTGAGAAAATCTCTGATCAAGCCACGATGGGCTGGCTCATCATCAACCACCAAAATAGTCTTGCTGGTTCCAATGTAAGAAGTGATGCGGCGCGTGGGTTCAGGATTTATCAACGGCTCATCAACACTAGCTAGATACAATGAAAGTCGAAAAGTACTGCCTTTACCCGGCATACTTTCAAGAGAAATTTCACCGCCCATGATTTCAGTCAGAAATTTGCTGATAGTTAAGCCCAGGCCCGTGCCTGGTGATGAAACCTGATTGCTTTGCACGATGCGTTCAAAAGGTTCAAATATCTTGTCAAACTGTTCTGCAGCTATGCCAACGCCACTGTCCTTAACTGTAAATTCAGCCACGTGACTCCGATAACGTACAGACAATGAAACCTTGCCTTGAACTGTATATTTAATCGCATTTGATAACAGATTGATGAGTATCTGTTTAAGGTGTTTTTCATCCGCAATCACAACACTGGGCAAACGGGATTGGGCGCGATATTCAAACTCAATTCCCTTGGCTTGAGCCTGGAGCAAAAACATTTCAATCAATTCATTGATGAATGCAGGAAAATGAACCTGGTTTTTGTGTAATTCCAGCTTGCCTGCTTCGATTCTGGAAATATCCAGCAAGCCTTCAATCAGATTGGCCAGATGGTCCCCGCTACGACGAATAAGTTTTAATTTGCCCTGTTGATCCTGCTGCATGCGCTGGTCTTTTTCGAGTAGTTGCGCATAACCCAGAATAGTATTTAACGGACTGCGCAATTCGTGGCTGATTCCAGTGAGATAACGACTTTTTGCAGTGTTGGCTGCTTCTGCAGTTTCTTTCGCCTTTTGCAGTTCCAGGTCTGTCTGGGTGTGCGCTTCAATTTCTTCACTCAGTAACTGGGTTTGGCGTTGTGACTCTTCAAGAGCAAATTCACGGCTTTCATTGGCAAGAATATATAACCAGACAAATATCCCCACAATGATCAATAACAATAAATATACTTGCGACAAAGTGGATGCGACGGCCGTACTAATTTGGGAATCCGCATGCGGCGCCTGCTCAAATACCAGCCAGAACAAACACGCAAGCACGGTCGCCATTAACACCAGTAAACCGGAAAAATGCAACAATCGACGGTCTACACGGTGGACAATGCGTTGAGGTAATATTGATGAAACCAGCTGTGTGATTTGATGTGCCATATCGGCATTTTGTTTACACTGGTCATGACAACGGGCATCCAGCGAACAACACAAAGAGCAGATGGCACCATGATAGGCAGGACATGAAGTCATATCCTCTACTTCAAAGGCATTCTGGCAAACTTTACAAATTATGGTGGTTTGATTATGTGTTTCCAGATTGGATTCCCTGGCCAGATAATATTTGCCTCGGGTGGCAATGGCAATAAGGGGGGAAACAATAAAAGCGGTAAACAAGGAAATATAAGGAGAGAATGCCTGGGCTATTTCTCCAAGCATTCCTACATAAGAGACGATACCCAGAAACGATGCAATTAACATTGCCCCCAAGCCGACCGGATTTATATCATAGAGATGAGCTCGTTTAAACTCGATGTGTTTTGGGCTATACCCCAGTTGTTTGTTAATGACCAGGTCTGCGACCAAAGCCCCCACCCAGGCGACTGCGACATTTGAATAAATGCCCAGAATATTTTCCAACGCCTGATAAACACCCAGCTCCATCAATAATAAAGCAATGATAACGTTAAAAACCAACCACACGACCCGCCCAGGGTGAGTATGCGTCAATCTTGAAAAAAAGTTGGACCAGGCAATGGAGCCGGCATAAGCATTCGTAACATTAATCTTTAACTGGCAAATAATGACAAAAATTCCAGCCAGTGCGAGTGCCATATTCGGAGACTGGGTCACATAACTGAAGGCCACTAGATACATTTGTATGGGATCATCTGCCTTGTTTTCCGGGATCCCGTGTTCAATCGCCAGGACTGCCAAAAATGATCCAGCCAGTATTTTCAACAACCCAACTATAATCCAACCCGGCCCGGCAGAGATTAATGCAATCCACCATTGCATACGGTTTTTGGATGTCTGCTTCGGTAAAAACCTTAGAAAATCAACTTGCTCCCCGATTTGCGCCATTAACGAAAAAAGAATACCCGAGGCGGCTCCAAAAAAAATGACATTAAAGCCTTTATCATCTGAAACCGGGCCTTGATAATGCGTCCATCGCTCCAAAGACGACCATTCATGCACCAGAATAAATACAAACGGGGTTAATTGCAGGATCAACCACAGCGGCTGGCTCCAGAACTGAAAAACATTGATAAAGGTAATCCCGTGAGTAGCCATCGGGATAATTACCAAGGATGACAGCAAGTAACCCAACGTTAAGGGCAACCCAAACAATATTTCCAGTGCGGAAGACATAATGGCAGCTTCCAGGGCAAAAAATATAAACGTGAAGGAAGCATAAATCAGCGAGGTAATGGTCGAGCCAATATAACCAAAACCCGCACCGCGGCTTAGCAAATCAATATCAACACCATAACGGGCGGCATAATAACTGATAGGCAGGCCTGTTAAAAAAATGATCATCGATACCACAAGCGTCGATACCAATGCATTATGAAAACCATAATGCACTGTGATGGCACCGCCTATGGCTTCCAGCGCCAAAAAAGAAATAGCGCCCAGCGCAGTATTTGACACCCGACCAATTGACCAACGCCGCCCTGTTTTTGCCGTAAACCGTAATGCGAAATCTTCCATGGTCTGATTGGCAACCCAGCGGTTATATATCCGCCGTGATTTAAAAACATGTTGTTCATTCATATAGGCATAACTCCGCAGCATGAAGCCTCATTGACCTGAATGAACAAAGTACACAGATTTCATGCCATCGAATATGCGTCATATTACGTAGATTCGTGGAGTAATTGGCTAATTATGCAAGCGCGTGATTTTTTGCATACTGTTTCCCGAGACATGAGTCCTTCATCCAATCAATCGAGGTAAACATTATGCGTTATAAACAGAATGTCTGTATTTCAAGTGTATTTAGACGCCAGATGTTAAAAGCATTTGCAGTGTTGCCGGTGGCAATGCTGTTGAGTCCGGCGGTACAGGCTGTTCCCAGCACTACAGCAATTAATACAACGGGGCTGGCGGTGACAGACTCGACCGTAAAAGTAGGCATCTTACACTCAGTGACCGGAACCATGGCGATCAGTGAGACCGGTTCAGTACAGGCAGAGAAACTGGCCATCGAACAAATTAATGCCATGGGTGGAGTGCTGGGTCGCAAAATTGAATATATCCAGGAAGACGGCGCGAGTGACTGGCCTACATTTGCAGAAAAATCAAAAAAACTCCTGGTAAAAGACAATGTAGCCGCCGTATTTGGCTGCTGGACATCAGCCTCAAGAAAAGCCGTGTTACCCATTTTTGAGCAATACAACGGCATGCTGTACTACCCTACATTTTACGAAGGCTTGGAACAATCCCCCAATGTTATTTATACCGGCCAGGAGGCGACTCAACAGATCATTGCCGGTATCGACTGGGTCGTAAAAAACAAAGGGGCAAAAAAGTTTTTCCTATTGGGTTCAGATTATATTTGGCCACGTACCTCCAATAAAATTGCCCGCAAGCATATTGATAAATTAGGCTTAAAAGTTGTTGGAGAAGAATATTACCCTCTAGGTCACACACAGTTTAATTCTGTCATTAACAAAATCAAACTGAAAAAACCGGATGTCATTTATGCCATTGTCGTAGGGGGATCTAATGTTGCTTTTTATAAGCAATTAAAAGCCGCTGGTATTGATATGACCAAAGAAAAGCCAGTGGTATTAACCATTTCGGTCACCGAAGATGAAGTGCTGGGGATTGGCGGTGAAAATATTGTCGGAGCGTATGCCGCCATGAAATATTTCCAAAGCCTGGACAATGCAAACAACAAAGCATTCGTCGAAGCATTCAAAAAACGTTGGGGTGACGGAATTGTCATTGGTGATGTTACTCAGGCCGCCTATTTGGGCCCTTGGTTATGGAAGGCTGCGGTCGAAAAAGCAGGTTCTTTCGACATTGATAAAATCCGCGCTGCATCACCGGAAATTGAATTAACCACCGCCCCCGAAGGATATGTGCGTATCCATCCTAATCACCACCTGTGGTCCAAAACACGCATAGGTCATGCTCGAATGGACGGCCAGTATGACATTGTCTACGAAACAGAAAACCTGATTGAACCGGATCCTTTCCCTAAAGGTTATCAATAATAACTGAGTCCACAACTTCATAGCGCAACAGTGCGTAAGATATTGGTTTAGCACGGGGTTTACAGAATATTGCTCGTGCATAACCTGCATCCGCCACAGCCAAGTGGTAAATAGTCTTAGTTTTTGCATAGGTTAAACGGCATTTTTATAGCCATGATAAATCAAAACTTACGTCCTGTGCCGCAATGAAGTCACCGAATTAGGTACGAATAGACCCTAAACTGCTGCGCACTATAGCGCAGCAGTTTTCCAGCAGGCAACACAAGGAGCTTGAGCATGTTTGAAGAATATACCATGAGCGAACTGACATCGATTTTTGCGATGCAGGGTTTCGCCGGTCTGATCCTGTTTTCTGTCCTGGTGTTAATGGCATTGGGACTGGCCATAATATTCGGACAAATGGGCGTGATAAATATGGCACACGGAGAATTCATGATTCTCGGCGCCTATATTACTTACCTCACCTCAATACTGTTTTCTGAATATTTGCCGGACTTATTCAGCGGTTATTTCTTTTTGGCGATGATACTTGCATTTATCGGCGCTTTTCTACTTGGCGCATTCATTGAATGGGCCATGATTCGGCATTTGTACAAACGCCCTCTGGATACCCTGCTGGCAACCTGGGGGCTGAGCCTGATACTACAGCAACTCTATCGAACCGTATTCGGTGCACGCGAGGTTGGCGTCTCTTTGCCAGACTGGATGATGGGATCCTATCCCATTACCGATCTGATTGAGGTACCAATTAACGGCATCTTTGTCATGATATTAACCGCATTTATCAGTCTTGGCGTTTATCTCATCATGTACAAGTCTGCCCTTGGCAAGCAAACCAGGGCGGTAGTGCAAAACCGAGACATGGCTGGCGCTGTCGGCATCAACACTGAAAAAGTGGATCGCTATACCTATGCCATCGGCTGTGGCATAGCAGGCATCGCAGGCTCGGCATTCACCATGATCGGCTCTACAGGTCCAACTGCAGGACAGCTATACATTGTTGACACCTTCCTTGTGGTGGTGTTTGGCGGAGCCTCTAACCTGCTGGGAACCATCGCTTCTGCACTGACGATTTCACAAGCCCAGTCCACGCTTGAATTTTTCCTGAGTGGATCAATGGCAAAAGTGCTAACCCTGCTTACCGTTGTCGGTATTTTGATGATATTGCCGCAGGGCTTGTTTTCACTGAAAATTCGACGCTAGGGAGATCGATATGTCTATTACCAGTTTTCGCTCACTCCTTTCCAAAAATGATGTGGCCGGATTTATCGTCCTTGCTGTGCTGATTGTGGTGGCATTGCCATTAATGCTGGATATATTCAGACTTAATCTGATTGGGAAATACCTCACCTACGCCTTTGTAGCATTAGGTCTGGTCATGTGTTGGGGGATGGGCGGTATTCTCAGTCTTGGTCAGGGCGTGTTTTTTGGTATGGGCGGCTATTGCATGGCCATGTTCCTTAAACTAGAGTCCTCCAGCCCCGAAAACACAGCCATTCAATCAACCCCGGGGATTCCTGACTTTATGGACTGGAACCAGTTAACAGAACTGCCGTGGTTCTGGATACCGTACAACAACTTTGGAGTAACCCTGATTGCCATTATCCTGGCACCGACAGCGTTTGCTTTTATTATCGGCCTGGCGATGTTTAAACGCCGCGTTGGCGGCGTTTACTTTGCCATTATTACGCAAGCCGTGGCAGCGATTCTGACCATACTGATTATCGGCCAGCAGGGTTATACCGGAGGCGTCAACGGAATTACAGACTTACGCACCCTGCACGGCTGGGATATTCGTACCGACTCGGCAAAATACATTCTGTACTTTTTAAATGCTGCACTGTTGTTTGTTTGCCTGTTTGTTGCACAAATAGTACGTAAAAGTAAACTGGGACGATTGTTAGTCGCCATGCGCGAACGCGAGGATCGGGTCAGATTTTCCGGCTACGATGTGGCTAATTTCAAAATATTTGTCTTTTGTCTGGCTGCAGCATTTTCTGCAGTAGGTGGTGCCATGTTTACCCTGCAAGTCGGATTCATGTCGCCTTCATTTGTGGGTATTGTGCCATCCATAGAAATGGTGATTTATTGCGCCGTAGGCGGCAGACTATCCATTTTTGGTGCAGTTTACGGTACTTTACTGGTGAACTGGGCAAAAACAAGTTTTTCTGAATCCTTTCCAGAACTGTGGCTATTTGCAATGGGTGCGCTGTTTATCGGTGTAGTCATGGCCTTTCCCAACGGCCTTGCCGGTTTATACAGCAGCTATGTTCACGGCTATTTACAATCAATATTTCAGATTATCAAACAACGATTTTTTCTGAAATATATCTGCCAAAAAACGGCTTAACAGTAGCGGAGTAGCAAAATGTCCAACCTACATAAAACAGCTTCGCGTGATTTTGTATTAAGCATTGAAGGATTAACCGTATCATTTGATGGCTTTAAAGCGGTGAACGACCTCTCCCTTTACGTAGAGGAGCAAGAAATCCGCGTTATCATCGGCCCCAACGGAGCCGGCAAAACCACTGTGCTTGATTTAATCTGTGGCCGCACTAAGGCAACAGAAGGCTCAATAAAATTTAAAGGTCAGGAATTAACCCGTCTGCGCGAGCATGAGATTGTACATGTAGGCGTCGGAAGAAAATTTCAGAACCCATCCATCTACGAAGACCTGAGCGTCTTTGAAAACCTTGAAATTTCATACCCGCGAGGAAGAAATGTTTGGGGCGCCCTCACCTTTCGCCGCGATGAAGACGTGATAAATAAAGTGACTGAAATCGCCGATATGATTTTTCTGGGCGATAAGCTGGATTCACAGGCGGAGCTATTAAGTCATGGGCAAAAACAATGGCTGGAGATCGGTATGTTACTGATCCAGGACCCGGAACTTTTAATGTTAGACGAACCGGTCGCGGGAATGTCCGTCTCCGAACGCCAAAAAACAGCAGCACTTCTACAACGCATTACTCAGGACCGTTCTGTGCTGGTCATTGAACACGATATGCAATTTGTTGAAGATATCGCCGACAGAGTAACCGTGCTGCATCAAGGCAAAGTCTTATCGGAAGGATCAATGGAAAGAGTCAAAGCCGACCCCAAGGTTGTTGAAGTGTACCTGGGACACTAGAGAACAGCCTCCTACAGGCAATATAAATTCTGAGAAATATGGAGAAAATAATGCTGGAACTGACAAATTATCACGTCGCCTATGGACAAAGCGAGGTCATTAACAATATGAATTTTTCATTAAAGCCCAACGAAATTGTGGCCATATTGGGACGCAACGGCATGGGTAAAACAACTTTGATGAAATCCCTGATCGGCATGATTCCTTCAAGTAAAGGCAGTATCCAGCTACAAGGCAAAGAACTCAAAGATATGAAAAGTCATGACCGTGTCGCCTCGGGACTTGGTTTTGTACCCCAGGGGCGTATGATTTTTTCCACCATGACGGTACAGGAAAACATAGAAACCGGATTAACCAGCACCCGCCAGAACACTGTGCCCGATGATATATACAGTATGTTTCCCGTATTACTTGAAATGAGAAAACGTCGAGGCGGAAATCTGTCAGGCGGCCAACAACAACAACTGGCAATAGCCCGAGCTTTGGCCAGTGAACCCAGCGTGTTATTACTGGATGAACCGACTGAAGGCATTCAACCTTCAATCATTAAAGAAATGGCGCGCACATTAAAGCAGATCAGAACCCAAAGAAACCTATCGATCATCGTATCCGAACAGGTATTAAGTTTTGCCCTGGATATTGCTGACCGCATCATCGTCATCGAAAAAGGCCAGATTGTACACGATGATCAACGCGAAAATGTCGATGAGACCAAAGTGGCTGCGTATCTATCTGTATAGCGTAGCGTAACCTGAATACCACCACCCACCCCATGTTATACCCCGTGTATTCCTTTAACAGGAGAAATTGATATGACTGAAACCATAATAAAAATTGATTTAAACAAATCGGCCTACGAACATGACAATGTACACAATCGCTGGCACCCGGATATTCCCATGGCCTGCATGGTTAAGCCGGGTGATGACTTCAAAATTGAATGCTTTGACTGGACGGGAGGACAGATAAAAAATAACGATGATGCGTCTGATGTGCGTGATGTGGACTTGAGTCAGGTTCATTTTCTGTCGGGTCCTGTTGGTGTCGAGGGCGCTGAACCGGGTGACCTACTGGTCGTTGATATTCTTGATATTGGTGCATTTGACGATTGTGAATGGGGGTTTAACGGTTTTTTCTCCAAAAAGAATGGCGGCGGGTTTTTAACTGAACATTTTCCTGAGGCACAAAAATCAATCTGGGATTTTAATGGAATGTTTACCAAATCCCGACATATTCCTGGTGTTGAGTTTGCTGGCCTGATTCACCCTGGGTTGATCGGCTGTCTGCCATCACAGGACTTACTCGATGAATGGAATAAACGGGAAACCACACTTTTTAACACTGATCCGGAACGCGTTCCACCGCTGGCAACCTTGCCGTATGCTGACACTGCGCACATGGGAAAAATGACAGGAGATCCCGCACAAGCGGCAGCAGCGGAAGCAGCCAGAACAGTGCCACCAAGAGAACACGGTGGAAATTGTGATATTAAAGATTTATCTCGTGGCTCCAAAGTTTTCTTTCCGGTTTATGTTGAAGGCGGCGGCTTGTCTGTGGGCGACCTGCATTTCAGTCAGGGCGATGGCGAAATTACTTTTTGTGGTGCCATTGAAATGGCGGGCTGGATTCATCTGCGCGTCAACCTGATTAAAGGCGGTATGAAAAAATATGCCATCAAAAACCCGATTTTTAAACCCAGCCCCATCACCCCCAAATATGATGACTACCTAATTTTTGAAGGTATTTCGGTGGATGAACAGGGCGGACAACATTATCTGGATGTCCACATTGCCTATCGCCAGGCCTGCCTGAATGCGATCGAATATTTAAAAAACTTTGGCTACAGTGGTGCTCAGGCATACGCCATCTTGGGTACAGCGCCAGTACAGGGGCATATCAGTGGTGTTGTGGATATTCCAAATGCATGCGCTACTTTATGGTTGCCTACGGATATTTTTGAATTTGATGTCAATCCGGGGTCAGATGGGCCGACCGAATATCTGGACGGCAGTATTCAGGTACCTTTAGCACCGGATAAGGATTAGGGGGTTAATCATGCCAGTTTATGAGTATAAATGTAAGGATCATGGCGTGTTTTATGACTTGGCAACCCTAGATAACAGTGCCGAACCAGCCCCCTGCCCTCAGTGCCAACAACTCTCCGCCAGAATAATTGTTCTGGCACCAGAAATTCTGGCGATGGCAAAAGAAAAGAAGCAGGCAATGGAACATAACGAACAAGCGCGCCATGCACCGCATGTTTCCAACCCGGATACACGCGCTGAAGAGGCTGAAAAACTTAAATCAGGTTGCGGTTGCGCATCGCATAAACGGGGCTCGAAGTTGATGTATACGGCTGACGGCAACAAAATGTTTCCATCCATGCGTCCATGGATGATTAGCCATTAACCTGAATAAATCATTAAATTTTGTGTTCAATTAATTTACATGGCTATTAACACCACAGGAAGTTTCCATTCAGTCTCTCAAGACACGGCAGCCTTACATCCATGTAGCCTTGGCGGCAACACCCCTGCTGCCAACAGTCTTGAGAAGCAGCGTAGAAACCACGTCATGTGGTGTTAATAGCCATGTTGATCTATCTACATTCCCACCGAGGACGGTGGGAATGAAGGGTTATCGCGTTGAGTAAGGTATTCCGTACCAGACTTTTGTACCGAGCATAATCCACAAATATATATCTGGTTCATTGCAAGATCTCACAGCTAATAAGCAAATGCAGTCGAGGCAATAAATGCGCCACTAATTTTGGCGTTAGAATATAAAAACGCGTATTCAGAAAGCAAGTGCATCACTATTGCGTGTTCAACACCTTGGCGACCGCTGCTGTGCGGGTCGGTACGCCGAGTTTTTCAAACACATGTTCAAGGTGTTTGTTTATGGTTCTTGGGCTTGTTTGCAAAATCTGACCGGTTTCCTTGTTGGTTTTTCCTTTTGAAATCCACATTAAAATTTCAGCCTCACGCGCCGTGAGTCCAAAAGATGCTTTTAAAGTGGCCTGATCCCATTGTTGCGCATTTTTTTGGATCAACATCAGGTTTTCCGTATCGCGCATGCAGTGAATCAGCTTGCCGCTATAGGCTTCGCCAACTTTAATATCAGCATTCAGCGCATCGCCTGTGATCAAAAAAGGCTGAACTTGCTGGAGTAACTGCTCGGGTAAATAATCGCCACTACGCAATTCCTGCGACGACTCGGTGTCGCAATGTAGAGCATCGTGTAAAATCTTAACCGCTGTACTGGTCAACCACGTTACCAGCCCTTTGTTATCAAACGCGATGGCCGCAAAGTTTATTTGCTCCAGGGTCTGTTCTGCACGTTGCAGGTTTTTTATTTGCGCCAGTTGGGCATCCACCCGCGCTAACACTTCAGCGGGTTTTATCGGTTTTACAATAAAGTCAACCGCGCCTTCTTGAAAGCCTCTGAGCAAGTCATCCAGTTCACTTAAACCGGTCATAAATATGATAGGAATCGTACGTGTCTGATGTTCAGCTTTGAGTCGACGGCAGGTTTCAAACCCATCAATACCAGGCATCATGACATCCAGTAAAATAACATCAGGTTTTAAATAACGAATCTGTTCCAACGCAGACTGTCCATCTGTAGCAACCAACACCCGATAATTTGCTTCACTTAACATATCCGACAATACCGCCAAATTGCCTGGCGTATCATCCACAATCAGTACAATGCCCCGATTTTTAAGGGAACGCTCTCTACCCGTCATGAAGCACCGTCTGGATTAAGAATTTTTTTGAGTTCAGCCAAATTTAAATTCGACAGATAAGGTTTTCAATTGTTTCACAAACCCCGAATACTCCGGCTGTTGACGATTCAATTCATCCAGTTGCTGACGTAAGCCAACAAGATCACCAATCCTTACGCAATCCATCATGGGTTTTAACAGCTCTGCCGGGGGGACACCCGATGCAGAATTTTCTTCATGTTGTATTGCCGCCTCTTCTTTTCCTTCATATCTCCAGTTTAAAGCCAGATGCAACTTTAATTTGTCCAATAGCTCCCGAACCCGTAATGGCTTGGATAAAAAATCGTTACACCCCGCCTCAATCACCGCCTGCCGATCAGACGGATAGGCATTTGCACTCAATACCACAATCGGCATCATTCTGCCTTGATGTCGCAATTGCTGGGTACATTCTATCCCGCCTATTTCTTGCATCGTCAAATCCATCAAGATCAAGTCGGGGTTAATTTGCTCAATTCGTTGCAGACAATCTTCTCCCGACTCAGCCTGCATCACTGTAAAGCCAAGGGGGGCGAGCAAGGTCACTATCAAATTGCGTTGTTCGGCATAATCATCAACCACCAGAATCGTTTTACGCTGCCCCTGATAACCGATGACAGAGTCTGCCGTCAGCTCTTCACTGTTATTTTTTAGATCAGGCAACATCAAACGTACTGTAAATGTAGACCCTTCACCTTTGCGGCTCACTACAGACAGCTCGCCGCCCATCAACTCAACTAAAATTTTGCTGATGGTTAAACCCAGGCCACTGCCGCCCTCTGCATTTCCGGTTGACTGACTCAAACGAATAAAAGGCTGGAATATCTGCTCTAAATCTTCTTCGGCGATACCCTGTCCACTATCAATAACACTAAACGTGGCGACATCACCGCGATAACTGATACGAAAAATGACCTTACCCTGGCTGGTGAATTTTGCCGCATTATTTAATAAATTTATAAGCACCTGACGAATACGCTTTTCATCACCACGAATTTTCTTAGGTAACGGGTCTGTAATCTGGCATTGAAACAATAAGCCCTTGGCTTCGATCTGCGGCCTGAGTAAGGATGCAATATGATCCACGAAACGGGGAAAATCCATGGGTGCATAACGCAAATCAAATTTTCTGGCTTCAATGCCAGCTATATCCAGAATATCTTCCACCAATGACGCCAGGTGTTCGCCACTGCGCTTTAATATGCTTACCGCATCACGACGACGCTCAGGAATCGCCGGGTCATTATCCAGAATATGTGAATAACCCACGATACAATTTAATGGCGTGCGGATTTCGTGACTCATATTACTGAGAAAGCGGCTTTTGGCTAGATTTGCGTTATCCGCCGCCTGCATGGCTAGTTGCAGTTTGGCATCGGTGTTCTTATGTTCTTCAATTTCCGTCAGCAGACGCTGTGTTTGCTTGGCGGTTTCTTCATGCGCCACACGCTTGCTCTCATCATTTAAGATTGTCCACCAGGTACATAATCCGATAAACACCATGAGGGAAAAGAATATCTTGATAAAGTTGTTAAACAATAAATGAAATGCAATCTGGTCCTGCGCCAGATACAACAAATCCTGATAGTAAATAATGCCTATAAAAATCGCCGTCAACACCCCCATGAACACAAACAGCATCGTAAAGCGTAACAGCCTTAATTTAGAATCTAGCGACAAGTTACCTGGTATAAAGCGCCGCGAAAAGGCTTCCATATAATCATCCAGCCGCGAGCCTGGTTTGCATGCATCAAAACAACGCGCATCCAAAGAACAGCACAATGAACAGATACTCCCCTGATAAGCCGGGCAAAAAGCTATATCCTCATGTTCAAATTCATTCTCGCAAATACAGCACTTCAATGGAGTACGGACATGTTTGTAATGCCGGGACCTGGCCAGATACTGTTTAAAGTGAGTAAAACAGGCAATTAACGGAACCATGATAAACGTAATCAACAAGGCCAGAAAACCAGAAAAAGCCTGTGCATAAACGCCAAACATGCCAAGATAAGCAAGTATGGAAACAAGCGAGGCACAAATGGTCGAGACAATACCCACCGGGTTTAAATCGGGCAGATAGGCGCGTTTAAATTCGACTATTTTGGGGCTAAGCCCCAAAGGTTTGTTGATTAATAATTCTGCCGCCACCGCACTGATCCAGGCTATCGACATGTGCGAGAACAAACCCAATACTTTTTCCAGCGCGCCAAATACGCCAAACTCCATCAATAACAGGGCGATGGAGACATTAAACCAGAGCCAGATAACACGACCTGGGTGACTGTGGGTCAGACGGGAAAAAAAGTTGGACCAGGCCAGCGATCCGGCATAGGCATTGGTGACGTTAATTTTAACCTGAGAAATGATGACAAAAAGGGTGGTGACCAGCAAAGCGGTATCGGCGTTTTCAATGATATGGCTGTAGGCCGCCAGATACATGCGTACCGGTTCGTGCGCCTGGGACGAGTCTATGCCTTGTTGGATAGCAAGATGCGCCAGAAATGCACCACCCAATTGGCGGGCCATGCCAAAAAAAATCCACCCCGGGCCGGCAATAATGGTAGCTGTCCACCACCGAATGCGGTTGGATTTTTTCTTCTCAGGCATAAAACGTAGAAAGTCGACTTGCTCTCCAATCTGCGCAATCATGGAAAACGCCACCGTCGCGGCACTGCCAAACAATAACCAGTCGAAGCCTTGACCGCTGCTGGCAATGCCAAAATAGGCATTGAGTGTGAGCAGGGCTTCCGGTTCTTTGGTGAAGACGGCGTAATAGGGGAGGAACAACAGAATCAGCCAGACCGGTTGCGTCCATAATT
>SPJJ01001092.1_pt1 | contig 16331 bp, 10 predicted proteins | sample 3741741 | NCBI WGS metagenome assembly SPJJ01 (sample SAMN10925908, study PRJNA522277) | cold seep metagenome | isolation source: Elba SIP-enriched marine methane seep metagenome, extraction at timepoint T1 | place: Italy: coast of Elba, Mediterranean Sea | collected 2014-05 | reverse complement strand
GGTATAACCCATCGCCTCAGCGCGCTGCGCGGACGCCCAATAGGCCTGCGCTTGAGGCAGGGGCGCCTCATTCGCGGCCACAAATCCGCCGTAGATCTTCAAAAAGTCCTGCATCGCCACCGGCGGAAGCCTGGACTTTCGGCCGTAACTATAGACCGTGACGCTGACTCGCCCGTCCTCACCGACCTCTGCCTTGTCGAGCAGCGCCCAGTGATTGGTCCGCGGATCTTGGTTGATCTTCTCGGTGGCCAAACCCCCGAGAATATCTTCAGGGGAGCGCGACCAGCGCGCGATCTGCTCCGGGTCCCCGCTGGCCTCAGCCATCTCGCGGAAGATCGGGACCTGCTCCTGCAATCCCCCCAGGACTCTTGGATTGGCCACGGACTCATTGATCGTCACGAAGACCTTCCAACCTCGCCGCGCTAGGTCTCCCGCCAACGCGATACTATCTGGCCCCTTCCAGGGTGTGCGATCTTCGTGCACCAAGTCAGGCTTGGAGGGATAGTATTGGGCGGGCAGCACCATGGGGCTTGCGACCTTAACGATGGCCCCCAGCGCAGGGTTCATACCCTTTGAGGCGTCTACGCCCGCCTTGTGAGACAATGGGTTAAATGAGTTATACACCGGCACCGACATCACCGAAGGTAGCCCGGAGGCCTTCAGCCAGCTGAACATCGAATTCATGTTGCTGCCACCGAAGGTACCCAGTTCCCCGGAGGCCTCCTTAGCCGCGACGCCGCTTTCATTACTCAGACCGGCCAGCATCAACCAGTCCGCGTCGGCGATCTTTGCGCGGCTGTCATACTCTCGAATGCTGTCGCGGGGCTTGAGTTTCAATCCACCGATTTGGGCCTGCCCGGTCATCAACAGGTCCGTCGCGGCCCGCGCGTAGGTCTCGGGCGCGTCTTTGGCGACCTGCATCATGAAGGCGGCCGGACCGCACAGCCCGTAGGCCCTTTGATCGATGCGCTCGGGGGCCACGATACGCGTCATCAGGTCCAGGGCCACTCGCTGGGGGCTCAGGTGACCAAAGGCCTTCGACGCCGGCGCGCCGTAGAGCATCGTGCACATCTCTAGGGCGCGGGCCTTGGCCTCGGCGCCCGGCTGCCGCTGTACACAATGCGCGGCGATCTCAAAGAGCCGGGCTGCAGCCGTCGGGTCGGGCGCCTGCTCCTTCAGCTTCGCGGCATCTAGAGCCTGCAAGAAAGCTTGCGGAGTATGAGGGCGGGCCCTGTGCAGGGCCTTGACCAGGCCACGCAGATCCTGGGCAGGGCGCGAGCGGCCTGATGACGGGCGGCAGCGCAGGCTGAGCATCGAGCCCGGCGCGTCCATGCGCAGCTTTGGGCTGTGCACACGCGCCTCGGTGTGGTGCACGCTTCGACCCGTCACCGAGGCTTTGGGCACATCGGCCGGGCCATCAATTCGGGCCGGCGCGCTATCGGCTCGCGGTGGGGCGGCCCGTCTGGGCGCGGTACGATCGAGGTCCTGGCTGCGCAGGTCCACGTGGCGACCCGGCTCAAGATTCACGTGCATACGGTTGAGCAAAGCAACCGCTGGGCCGAGCCCCACACCCCGAAATCACTGCGCTTTTGGCTCTTGTGACGTCACAATCGCCCAAGAACGCGGCGTCACATCACTTGGACTGGGGGATCTCGAGGGCGATCTGGGACGGAAGGTGCGGGCACGGATCTTCCGGAAGGGCGCCGGGCAAAGCTAACCCCTCGGCATGCTCGTAGGCCGCATCCCAGGGCAGAACGATCGTGATCTTGCCCTCCTGCATCAGCAGCTTGGGCATGATCGCCGAGATGGGGCGCTCCCGGGCCGCCTTCTGCACCGCGGCCATGTCCGGCAGACCGGCCAGCTCCTGCAGGTTGCGTTGCGTGGGTGGCGGCAAGAACATCGTGCTCTGCTCGTGGGCCGCTAGGGCCTGCTCAGGCCGGTGCCACACCAAGTCCGTGGTCTCATGGCCATCGGAGATCGCCTCCTGTCCCGGCGGGATGCAGCCCACGAAAAAGCGGGTATCAAAGCGCCTCGGCTCCGCGGACGGCGTGATCCAATGCGCCCAATAGTGCAGCCCAAAGATGTCCAAGGTGAGGCCTTCGCGCTGCAGCACTTCGCCAAAGTCGGCGGTGCCCTCGTTCAGTGCCCGGCGGGCCTCGGCGAGTCGCGCGGCCCGGGCCGGGTCGGTGAGGTCCACCCAGCGACCGTCGGCGTGGCGGGCGAGCAGCACGCCGGCCTCCTCGAAGGTCTCCCGGCACCCAGCGACGTACAGCCCCACCGCGGTGCGCGGCGACAGCTGCGTGCCCGGCGTGGCTTGAAGGCGCGCCGCGCAGGTCTGTAGGGCGTTCTCGGGCAGGTTTTGCAGCATGAGGTCGCTGCTATCGGCCTCGTCCAGCTTGCCTCCCGGAAAGACGTAGGCCCCGGCCATGAAGTGGCTGCCCCGCCCACGCTTTTGCAACACGGCCTCCAGACCGTCCGGTCCGGGCCGCAATAGGATCACCGTGGCCGCGTGGCGAGGGCCGGCGTCTGGGCGCTTCACCCCTGCATGTCTAACACAGCTCAGCGGCCGCTCGCCTCAGAGCGAAACAGCTGACTATGCCCCGGCCCCAAACCGTCGACTCGCCTGTGTGATGGGTAGCTCACACGCCAAGCACACTCGAAGACGTCTCGGAGAGACCCTGGTGAGCCTCGGCCATATTACGGCCGAGCAGCTTCAAGATGCTCTGGAGGCCCAGCGCTCCAATGGCTTCCGCCTCGGCACCAACCTGCTCATCAAGGGCTACCTTGAGGAGGAGGACCTCGCCCGCTTCTTGAGCGAGCAGATGGGCCTGCCCTCGGTAGACCGCATCGAGGCCGTGGGCGCCGAGGTGCGCCAGCGGGTGCCCGCAGACGTCGCGCAGCTGCGCGTGGTCTTCCCACTCGGCATGGCCGAGGACCGTCTGCTGCTCGCGATGGCCGACCCCTCAGACAAGGACGCCATCGCAGAGGTCGAAGCCTGCGCGCGCTGTCGGGTCAAGATCGTCGTGGCCCCCGAGCTGGTGGTCAGCAATGCCATCTGGAAGCAGTACCGGATCACCCCCGACCCTGAGACCGCCGATCTGTGGACCGAGGACTTCAGCATCGGGCCGCCCGAACATGAGACTTGGCAAATGGACCAGACGGTCTAAGCGCCGCCGCTCGACGACCGGCGTTAGGGCCAGGTCAGGACGGTGTCGTCCATGAGCCAGCCCTTGGTGCCTTTGGCCCCAGCTTGCAGCCAAGCGGGTTCGAAGGTGCTGCCTTCATGCCAGACCGGCTCCACGCCCACCTGCCGCAGCCACAAAGTACGAGATACGTCCGTCTTTGGGCTGAGCTCCAGGCGCAAGAGGCCTTGCATCTTGTCGCTATGGCTGACGAGCAGCCAGACGGTGCGCGCCGTCTCGAAGCTCTGCCCGGGCTCGAAGTCCAGGCCGAACCCTCGGCTGGCGTGATAGCGCACGGAGAATTGAGGGGCGCTGAGATCAGCGCTGTCGCGCCGCATGCCTTCCTTTTGCAGCCGCGCGCGAAGAAAGCGCGCCACCTGGGTGGCATAGATTGAGCGGTCTTCAGCCTTGAGCACCTTCACTTCGCGGTCGATGGCCTCATCAAATTGCCCCAGCCGATAGTAGACGGTGGCCAGGGTATCTTCGGAGGCCGAGCGTTGCTCCTCGGGCTCTGCCTCGCTCGCGCTGCGGTGCGCAGCGATTCGGGCCTGCTCAAGGCGCTCTGGCGAAGCCTGAGGGTCCATGACGATCTCCCAGGCGATTCGGTTCAGCTCTTGATGAGGGGCAAGTTGCCTTTGCAGAAAGTCCGCCGTAGCCCGAGTCCGGTCTGTGCCATCATCGCGCAAGGCAGCCTGCACGCCCCAGAGCACGCCGCCCAGGAGTACAGCTGCCAGCAGAGCGATAATGCCCTGGCTTAGGGGCGTGAACCGCGGTCTGAGGGGCAGCTCGGGCTGCGCATCCAGTAACGGCGCGGTCACCAATACCCCGGCCAAAAAGCCGCCAAGGTGGGCCGGCACATCTGTACCAAAACCCATGACGCTCATCATGGCCAACAGCAGGCCCAGGGTCAGCCACATGCGCATCGGTGGCGTGAAGCCCAACGGCAAGTTACCTTTCATCCGAAAGGTCAAAAAGGCATAGGCGCCCAGCATGCCAAAGGGCACGCTGGAGATGCCCACAGAGACGCTCACCTTTGAGGACAGGGCGGATGCGATCGGTCCCAGGAGCGCAGCCAGACCCACAATCAAGATGAAGGTGCGCCGGCCCAGCAGGCGCTCCACCAAGCTGCCCAGCCACAGGACAAGCATGCCATTCATCACCAAGTGAAAGGGGTTGGCATGAAGCAGATTGCTCGTCACCAGGCGGTACAGCTGCCCCTCTTTGACCAGCATGGGCACGTTCGCGCCCAGCCCCACGACAGCAAAGGCATCGCCTGCGCTGAGCAAGAAGGATTGCACGACATAGGCCACGACCATGACCGCGAGCAGCACCTGCGTGCCCCTGAGCCCATCTCCGTAGATGCGATCGGCAGTGTCCTGTTGTTTGGCGAATCGGGCCGCTCGCTTTTCCCAGTCCGGCAGCGGCTCCAGGCGCCCGCGAATCACCTGCACCAAGGCGTTGGCCGCCACCTCATTGCTGAAGGCGCGCATCGGGTACACAAAGGTGCCGCGCTCGGTGCCCATCCAGACAAAGCCGGACCGCCCGGACCGCACGAAGAGCTCCGTGATGTCCCGGTAGCGAAGCGTGACGAAGTCATGGCCTCGGGTCGTCACGGGTAGCCGCATGCGGTCGACGCCCAGCTGAACGATGGGGCGACCCGATGGTTTTGCAACGAAGAGCAACAGGCCCAGCGGCAGCATCAGCACGCCAAAGACCAACAATGCGAGCATGTCCCAGGCCCCCTGAGCCACCAAGGTGGGGGCCGCGGACGCCAGGCTCATCGCGGCGACGCTGAGGATCGTGACCAAGAGCCAAGGCCGCACCCGGGGCGGCGGCTTCAGCTCCAACACTAGCGTCGAGGGCGTGGCCGGCAGCTCGCCTTGTGCAGGTTCGGTTTCGGGAATGCTGTCGTGCACGAAGAATCCGGTGAACGCAGGATCAGGCTGGTGGCTGATCTTTGGCGGCGGCGGCCATCTCGGCCTCCGCCTTGGGCCGCATCACTTCTTCGAAGTAGGCCCGCGTCAGGTTCACATCCGGGAACATGAGGTCGTCGGGCCCGAAGTCAAACCGAGAAAGTGTGAGTGGGCCATCTAGAGGCCCGATCGCGGCCTCATTGAGGTGGGAAAGCCCGTGATCTGCCAGCTGGCTCTGAAGCATCCAGCCCCGCAGGTAGGCCTGGTCCTTGGGCATCGCGTAGGCGTCGGGATTGCTGGTATCGATGTGCCCGCGGAAGACCCTGTAGGCGGTATTCCAGGCGTTCGACAGAGCCATCTTCTCGCTGGAGCCCGCCTCGAGGCGCAGCGTCTTCATCGCCTCGAAGACCTCGACGAAGCTCTTGCCCTCTTCCGCCATGCGAATCGCGAAGGGGTAGTAAGGCAGCGTCGGGTTTGTATTGTCCCCGAACATCTCCATCATCAGCTCGGTATCGGCGGTCTTGGCGAGGCCCTCGTACCAGGTCTCCTCATCGACCTTGAGCGCGCCGCCCCCGAAGCCAAACATGAAGTGCCCGTTGAGGGACTGCCGCGCGTGCATGTCCACCTCGTGGCGCAAAAGCTCCAGGTACTTCTTGGGTGAGCGCGGCTTGTCAGGGATGCCGATGATGGGGCCGTCGGAGGACTTGTCGCGCACATCGATGGCCGAAAAGCGCGCATCCAGCTGCACGGTGTACTTCAGCTCCTTGGGAAAGGCCTTGCCGGTCTTTTGCTCGTACATGCCGTAGTAGCGGTCCAACATCCAATCTACGGCGTCCTTGAACTCCGCACCGGACATCGTCTCGGCCTTCGACAAGTGCTTGGCGAGGTCCGCCGGCAGCTCCATCTTCGGCGGCGGCGGGGCGTCCGCGCCCTTTCGTTTGGGCGCGTGGGCCTGATTTTCGACCAGGAACGAAAAGACAACCTTCGCGGCATCGTACAGGGGCTGACCCACCCCTCGCCCGTACTTGGTAGCCAAGGCCGCCTTGATCTGCGGATCCCTCTTTTGCTCTAGGCCCTCAAGCAGGTCCAGGGTCGACAGGTCATCATCCAGCTTGTGCAAGATGGCCTTCTTCATGACCGCGCCGAGATCATCCCCGGGAGCGAGCGCCTCCTGGGCTACCTCAGCGCGCAGGGCCTGCAGCTCTACCTTCACCTTCTCGGGGGAGGTGCCATCCTGCTTCAAGCTCTTGCGCAGGTTCTGGGTGCCCTTTTCATAGGTAAGGGTGGGGTTGAAGCGCTCGCCCTCCTTGTACCGCTCGATGAAGTCTTCCTTGAGCGCGTTGACATCGTCGGCCGTATACAGCTCCACGGGGTTGAAGCGAGCCGTGAGCTGGGGCAGGCGTTCCAGCGTCTTTACAAATGCCTTTGGCAAGTCAGCTTTCATGTCATCGAAGCTACGAAAGTCGATACCTCCAGGACCTTGGGCCGCGAGGATTTCTTTGACCTCGCTCTGCAGGGGCAGCTTTTGAAGCAGCGCATCCACGGTCTTGACGCCGACCTGAGGAAGGCGCCCGACAATCTGCTCAGCGCTGGGCTCGCCTGCCCGCAGCTGGTGCGCGAACAGTGAGTTACGCCCTGCGCCCTTCAAAGACACGCCCTGCCCCGCTTGCGTGCTGTTCGGTGCGGCAGCGCCCGGCTGCCGCTCGCCCAAAAAAGCGCGGCCCTTGCCCAACTCCTTGGCGACGGGCTCCGCCTTGCCGGATCCCTCGCTGGAGGCGACCGGCTGGCTGCTATCGGAGGCAATGTCTTGGGGCCGCACGCCCTCTCGTCTGAGCTTCATGGGTGTGCCTGTCCTACATTTGGACGTAGCTGAGGTGTTCGGCCTAGGTAAAGACCCCAAGGCACAAATCGGCGCAAATCGGCGCCGTCGATGAGAATCAAGGGCTTAAAGCGGCAAATCCATGGAGTCGAGGTCGAGCGAGGCCAGGTCCAGGCTGTCCGCGTTTGCCGATGCAAAGGGCGGATAGGCCGGCGCCGCGGCTGGGGCCGGGGCCGGGGCCGGGCTGGGGGCACGAGGCGGAGGCATGCGGGGCGGCGCGGATACGCCGGGGCTGTGCGCCATGACCTGAGCCTCCTGGGCCAGGTGGGCCACATCGCCATAGGACGAGGCAAGATCCTGAGACGCCAGGTCCAAGCTCAGGGAGTTCTCCTCCGGCAGCGCCGGGCTCTGAGCGCTCAGACAGCTGCGCGCCTGCTCGATCGCGGAGCGCCACAGGGTCTGCTGCTCGTGCTCGGGGTCTTCATTGAAGACGGGTATGATCACCCTGGGCATCACGGGCTGTACCACCAACGCCCGCCCATTGAGCCCGCAGACGCAGGCGCGGTCACCGGCAGACGAGAACAGGACCCGGACCTCGTCCTGACCCACCTGGGCCGTGCCCTCGATGCGCCAGGGCTCCAACAGAAGGTGGGCGTTTTGGGCCAGCGAGCGCGCCGTCTCCAGCGTCTGGCGCGCCTGGGCGGCCACCATGCGCCAGGCCCTAGCAACCTTGCTCTCAAGATCTTCGTGCGACTGCGCGTCCATGAAGTTCACGGGCGGGCACCGGGATAGAGCCGAGGGTGGGCAGAAGCTGATGCGGTCCTCGCCGTGCACTTTGAAGCGCTGCACCCGGTCGATGCGCACCCCCTCCAGTGGCTCAAAGCCCCCGGGATCAATGACGAACTGGCCCATCACCGTGCCATCCCTGGCCTGATAAACCTGAACGCCCAACCAGCGGAGCTTCGCGGAGGCGACTTCGGCGGCATTCGACGCCACGCGCGGCTCAACGATATCTCCACCCTTGAGATAGTACGTCATAGAGCTCGATGGAACGCTCACGCTGGATCCATTCGGCGGGTCTTCGCTGCGGCTTCAGCGATATGCGCGGCCCGTCACGGTGCAGAGCAGGGTTGGATCTTCGGCGCTGCACTCCCTAGGATGGGGCCGTGCGTTGGGCTTTCCTCAGCACCATGGCCCTGTGGGGCCTGGTGGTCGCCGGCTGCGGGGAAGCGAAGCTGGTGCCCGTGGAGGCCGTGCTCGAGGTTCAGCCACGTTCCATAGACTTTGGCCCCACCCCCCTAGGTTGGGTGCGCACCGTACCGTTGCAGGTCTCGAACCGGGGCGAGGGTGCCCTGACATGGTCTGCGTCCACCGTGCCCGAGCGCCTAGGCCTGTCCGTAGATGTGCGGCAGGGCGAGGTCCGCCCGGGCGAGCGCACCACGCTCACCCTGTCCCTGCTGCCCGGCAGCACCGGGCCTCAGTCCGGCGTGCTTCGCCTGCTCAGCAATAGCCGCAGCCAACCGGAGCTGCTGGTGCCCGTGAGCGCGACGGTGCTGCCGCATGTGCTCACCGCCCTGCCCGCGCAGCTGGACTTTGGTCCCGTGCGTACCCAGAGCGAGGCGCTGCGCAGCGTGGTGGTGCACAACTACGGAGATCAAGACCTGGATCTAAAGCTCGGACTAGAAGGACGGCAGGATGGGCTCAGCTTGCTCGGCGCCGCCGACCGACGCGTGCCGGCGCGGGGCGAGGTCACGATTCAGCTGCGCTACGCGCCCCAGTTCAACGGCCGCGTCAACGCCTCACTGCGCATAGACGGACAATGCAACCTCGGCTGCACTCTACTCGTACCGATCGCCGCCCAAGGCGTGCCATCCAGCGTCGTCTGCAGCCCGTCCGCGGTCAGCTTCGGGTATACAAACCTCGATACCTGCGCGTACCGCAGCCTGAGTTGCGTAAACGTGGACTCCGGTCCGGTCACTGTCGTCGACAGCACCCTGGACCCCCAATCCCCAGTGTTCAGCGCTGACCTTCCGTTGCTGCCCGCCGTGCTCGATAGCGGCGAGACCCTGAACTTGGACCTCACCCACTGCCCCCAGGACTCCGTTCGAGATGAGGCCCTGCTCACCCTGGCCACGGCGGAGCGGGATGCCCAAGCCCGCTACACCACGGTGACAGTGGTTGGTCAGGGCGGGGGGCCCGACATCGCGGTCGGCTCATCCTTGGTCTGCTTTGGCCCCGTGGTGCAGGGCGCCCAGCGGCACCGAAACCTGCGCGTCGACAACCACGGCGATACTGCGCTCACCTTGAGCGCCGCCGAATTTCAACCGGCGGGGCCGAGCTTTTATTGGCTCGGCGCAGGCCCCCGGACCATCGCGCCCGGCGCCAGCGTGAACCTTGACCTGGTCTACGCTCCGACCGGCCTGGGCCCCGAGCGCGCGCAACTCACCCTGCTCAGTGATGACCCGGACCAGCCGCAGACTCTAGTGAGCCTGGAGGCGGAGGGCTTGGCCCCTGGCCTGTGCTCTGCCCGCCTTGTGCCCGGAGCCTATAGCTTCGGGCTGGTCGACGTTGGCGGCTCCAGCGAGGCGACCCTTGAGCTGTTCGCGGAGGATGCGCCCTGCCGCTGGGCGGATCCGCGGGTTGAAGGAGACGCAGCCTTTACCTTGGTATCACCGCCCGCCCGCTCTGGACTGCTCGCCCGCGGAGAAGTCCTGCCCTTTAGGGTGCGCTACGCCTCGCAGACCGCGTCCCCGCCGAGCGGCCACCTCAGCGCCTTCTTCATCGACGTGCCGCACGCCACGCCAGATACAATGCAGGTCCCCTTGACGGGCCAAGCCATCGACAACGATCTCATCGTCTGGCCCGAGGCCATCGACTACGGGACGCGCCCGGCGAACCATGACCACAGTCGGTCCGTCTACATCTTCAATACAGGCGCCTCACCACGCAGTCTCAGCGACTTCGTGCTCGAGGGCGGCCCCCGCGATCTGCGCCTGCGAACGCTCACACAGCCCATCACGCTCAGAGCCAATGAGTCGGTGCGGGTTCAGCTCGACTGGTCCCCCACAGCGCAATCCAGATTGCAGACGACGCTCTCCTTCCGCTCGGACGCCCTGCCTGCGGTACGTGTACAGGTCCGAGGTCAGGCCGCTGAGCCGAACGTCCCCGCCTGCGGCCACCTGCAAGGTTCGGCCTGCGTGCCCACGGATGCCTGGCCTGCGGTAGGCGCGCAGGTCAGCGTGCAGAGCCCCATGGGCGCTCAGGCCTCGACCGAGACCGATGAGGATGGGCGCTTTTTCTTGAATTGCCTGCCCACCGGCGCCACCACCGTCCAGGTGCGCCGCGGCCACTATACTCGGCAGCACCAGGTGACCATCCAACCCAATGAGGTCACGGAGCTGCCGACCGGCTGCCTGCAGCCGCCCGCCGCCTCACAGGTCGCGGTGGTCACCGGACTGTACGACCAGGTCTATAACCTCTTGGACGGCATCTCTGTGAACTACGTCGTGCATGCTGGGTTGCAATCAACGCCGCCCCTGCTGACGGACCTCGACCTGCTGCTCAGCTATGACGTCGTGCTTTTGGCCTGTGGCTTTTGGGACGAGCTGGCCCGGGACCCGCAGGTGGCGGCGAACTTACGGGCCTTTGTGATGCAGGGCGGGAGCCTGTACGTATCTGACCTGGCCTATGATGCGCTGGAGGCCGCCTTCCCCGAGGCCTTGGACTTTGCCGGCGATGATGAGCAAGCGCACGCCGCCCAGGCCAGCTGGGGAGCGCCCATCGTGATGCCCGCCCGGGTGCTGCGGCCGGACCTCATGCGGGTCGCCGGAACATCCAGCCTTGAACTCACCTTGGACCTGCCCTACGTGCGTGTGCAGGATACGGCGCCCAGCGCGAGCGTCGCGGTGGCTGCGGCCACTGAGGGCCCCACGGCAGGCCTCAAGCCTCTCGCCGTGGTCTATCAGCCCAGCGGCACCTCAGGCACCGTGGTCTATACCACGGTGCACGAGGCAGCCCAGCTTGCGCCCGAGGTGCGGCGCATCCTGATGGACCTGCTCTTCAGCCTCTGAACGCCCTAGGCGTCTGCGAGGGCCTTCTTCACAACCTCGAGCGCCTCGGTGACTTTGATGCGCTCTTGGCGGCGATCATCACGGTATCGGATGGTGACCGTCTCGTCCTTAGCGGTGTCGCCGTCTACCGTCAGGCAGTACGGCGTGCCCACCTCGTCGTGGCGCGCGTAGCGCTTTCCGATGGCGTGCTGCTCGTCATACTTGGCGGTGACGCCCGCCTTGAAGAAGTCATCGGCGATCCGACGAGCGACCTCAGGCATGCCCTCCTTCTTCACCAGCGGAAGGATGCCGGCCTTGATGGGAGCGAGGCGGGGGTGCAGACGAAGCACGGTGCGCGCGCCCTTGCCCTGCTCATCGCCCGGCTCCTCCGCGTAGGCATCGCAGAGCGCGGCGAGCAGGCCTCGGGTGGCTCCTGCGGCCGGCTCGATGACGTGCGGCAGGTAGCGCCAGCCCTTCTTGCCCGTCTCGGGGTTCGTCGCCTCCGGGTCGAAGTACTGAAGCTTCTTCTTCGACGCATTGGTATGCGCGGTGAGGTCATAGTCCGTGCGGCTGGCCACACCCTCAAGCTCATCCCAGCCCCAAGGGAACAGATACTCCACATCATTGGTGGCTGGCGAGTAGTGGGCCAGCTCGTCGGACTCGTGGGCGCGAAGCCGCAACTTGTCTTTCGACAGACCAATCTTCTGCCACCAGTCCATGCGGGCCTGGCTCCAATGCTCGAGCCACTTTTCGCTGGTGCCCGGCTGCACGAAGTACTCCATCTCCATCTGCTCGAACTCGCAGGAGCGGAAGATGAAGTGCTCCACGGTCACTTCATTGCGGAAGCTCTTTCCCATCTGAGCGATGCCAAAGGGCACCTTCATCGACAGGCTCTGTTGCACGTTCAAGAAGTTCACGAACATGGCCTGCGCGGTCTCGGGTCTGAGGTAGACCGCGGTGCTCTGCACTGCGTCCTCAAGAATCTTCCGCAGGCTAGCCTGCAGCGCCTCTGGCCCCTGCTCGTTGAGCACGGCTTTGATCTTGTCCGCCGCGGCCCCCATCGGGTCCACCGGCCCGAGGCTGCTGCGGAACATGAGGTTGAACTGGCGCTCCTCGCTCAGAAAAGGCGAGCCGCACACAGAACAGACGTACCCACGATCCCCAGCCTTGGCGCCAAGGATGCTCTTTCCGTTGCGGGTCAGCCCGGCCTCACCCATCTTCTCGAGCTTGTCGAGCGCAGCCTTGGCCTTGCCCTTGTCGGGCAGCTCCATGGGCGCGTCGGCGCCCTCTTCCGCCTTGGGGGCCTTGTCCGCGCGAAAGCGCTCGCCGCAGACCTTGCAGTCCACCAGGGGGTCCGAGAAGGAGGACAGGTGCCCCGAGGCCTTCCAGACGTTGGGGTGCATGATAATGGAGGCGTCCAAGCCCACCACGTCCTCACGGCTGTGCACCATCGAGGTCCACCACTCGTTCATGAGGTTGCGCTTGAGCTCCACCCCCATCGGACCGTAGTCGTAGGCGCTCTTGAGGCCTCCGTAGATCTCGGAGGACTGGTAGACGAATCCCCGGCGCTTGCACAGGGAGACGATGCTCTGCATGAGTTCTGGCTCTTTGGAGACAGGGGCTTGGGCCATAGGCGCCGTCTACCAAAAAGCGCGACCCCTAGACAGCAAAACGCATGCACCGAGCTTACAGGCTCGGCTTTTGCCCTAGCACCGCCTCAATCTCGTCAGCCGGCACCGCGCGACTGAAGCGGTAGCCCTGCAGGTAGTCGACGCCCAGCTTCTGTAGGGCCAGGGCCTGCATCCTGGTCTCGACCCCTTCCGCCACGATCTTCAGCCCGACCGACTGGGCCAAGCCGCAGATCGCCTCGACGATCACTTGGTCGTTATCCGGGGGCAACATGCTGCGTACGAAGGACTGGTCAATCTTCAGCACGTGGGCGGGCAGGTTGCGCAGGTAGGCCAGCGACGAGTAGCCCGTGCCAAAGTCATCGATCGAGACAATGATCCCGAGCGCCTTCAGCTCGCCCAGCCGCTGAATGACCCCCGAGGCATCGAGGGCCAGCGCGCCCTCGGTGACTTCTAGGACCAGGTCTTCCGGGCGCACGCCGGTGCGCGCCAACGTCTGCTGCACCACGTGCACAAAGTCGGGCTCTTGCAGCTGCTGGACCGATAGATTGACGGCCATATGCAAGTCAGGCTGCGACGTGCGCGCCTGGAACCGCACCAGGTCCTCGCAGGCGCGCAGCAGCGCCCACTTGCCCACCGCGACGATCTGCCCGGTGCGCTCGAGGGCGGGCACGAAGGCCCCCGGCGATACGGGCGTGCCGCCATCATCGGTCCAACGCATGAGGGCCTCGAAGCCGGCCCAGCGCAGCGGAGCGACTCCGACTAACGGCTGGTAGTGTACTTCGAGGTCATCCGCGAGGTGGGCCTCAGTGACCGCGACCTCCATCGCGTGGCGGGCACGGGTCTCGTCCCGGGAGCCCTCATCAAAGACCTCCACGTGGCCAGGCCCCGCCGCCTTCGCCCGATGCAAGGCTGCGTCCCCTTGATGAAGAAGGCTTGCGGGGCTGCTCCGGCTGCCGTCGGCGAGCACCACCCCAATGCAGGCGGACAATCGCACATGACTTCCGGCAGCCCTATACGGGCGCTGCAGATCCTTGAGCAGGTCCTGCGCGAAGTTGAGGGCCTGCGGACTATCGATCAGGCGATCAAGCACGAGTACAAACTCATCACCTCCGGCCCGGACGAGGCTTTCACAACCACGAAGGCTGCGGCGCATGCGACGTGCCGTCTCGGCGAGCACCACATCGCCCACCTCGTGCCCGCAGGCGTCATTGAGGGAGCGAAAAGCGTCGAGCCCCACAAAGAGCAGAGCGACCTTGCCGCCCTGTTCACAGGCCCGCGACAGCGCGCCGGCGAGCAAGGACTTGAGGTGCGTGCGGTTAGGCAACCCGGTCAGGCGGTCATGGGTTGCCGCGTGCTCCAACAGCTTTGTAAAGGCAACTTGCTCAGAGTCATCCCAAAGGATCAGGGCGCCCGCGCCGCCGCTGGTGCGCACCGGCGTCATGCGCGTGCTGATCTGCAGCGCGGCGTGACCGGCAAGCACCACCGACTGAGGGCCCTGGTAGGGCTGCTGACCGTTCAAGAACTTCTGAATCGCGGCAAAGGCCTGCGGCCTTGCATCCCCATCAAAGGCCTCATCGTAGCGTGCGCCTGGCAGCTGTGCGGCCCGGGCACCCAACAGGGCGCGGGCTGCGGGGTTACAGGCGATGACTGTGCCTTCAGCGTCAAATGTGACGACCGCGTCACGCATCGCCTCCAGCACCGCGTTCGGCACCGATGCCTCATTTGGCAGCTGCGCCTGCCGCTGAGCTAAGGACAGCACCACGGCAACTATCCTAAGAGATCCGTCGTGGCGCGGATCGTCTCACGCGCAAACTGTGGCCGGACCTGGCCAGGGTCTGGTTCGTACACGGCCTCCGGCGCATAGAACTTGCGCACTCCATAAGAGACAACCAGCTCAGGAGCGACCATGACCTGCAGTGGCCGGCCGACCGCGCGTTGGAGCGCTGCGACCGCTTGGCTATCCGAGGGGTCCGCCATGGCCACGCTCAACTTGCCCTGCTGCAGGGCGACGCCAAGCACGCAGTGCTGCACGGCCACCTCGGCGCTCAGCAGCGCTGCGGCGGCGGGGTCGACGTCGGCGAGCCGATGCAGGCATGGCAAGCCAAGTTGCTGAGAGAGGAAGTCTGCGAGCTGCTCCTCGCTGACCCAGCCCGCGATCAACAGCTGAGTCCCTAGCCGAGTGCCGGATGTCTTTTGAGCCTGCAGGGCCTGCTCCAGCTGGGCCGCCGTGATGAGGCCGCCGTCGACAAGCAGCTCTCCCAGACGTTTTCGGGGTCGCGCCGTTGGGGTCTTGGGCATCACCCCTGGACCGTTCGGCGCAAGTAGCGGGATCTTGAGCGCTTGTTACCACGCGCGCCGAAACCCGGCGTTTCTGTGCGGTGCTCAGACTGCGCGGCCCGCGTCGCCCTCGTTACGACTTGGTAGCCCACCGCCAAGACAGACAAAGCAATGGCCCGGCACGCTCCTTGATACCCCGAGCCACGGGTGCCCCGCGTGATCTGGGCGCCTCGTTCCATCCGGTTCCTGCACATTGTGGAATTCGGCCGACACGGAGATCATCTTTATGCATGCGCACACCCAACCTCCTGGCCCGCCCGCTTCACTGAGCGCCCGCACCTCCGTCTCGGAGGCCATCGTGGAGATCGTCAGCGACTCTGGTGAGGGCGCTCAGAAGGCCGGCCAGACCTTTGGCGCAGTGAACGCCAAGATGGGTAATGGCGTGTGGACGGTCGAGATCATCCCGGCCGAGATCAAACCCCCTGCGCGCTCCCGAGCCGGCGCCAGTGGGATCCGCGTGCGCTTTGGCAGCGAGCCCATCACAAACATGGGCGACGAGGCCGACCTCGTGGTCGCCCTCAACGAGCAGGTGCTCTACGGCCGCCTTGATCAGCACGCCTATCGGCCGGGCACCGTAGTGCTGCTCGAAAACAAATGGTCCAGCGACCCCGCTGAGGCCATTCGCGGCCAGTATGCCGAGGCCCTGGAGCTGTTTAAGAGCCAGGGGCTGCAGGTCATCGAGTTGCCCCTGGAGCAGGCCTGCGGCGCACACACCCCCACCCCGAAGCTCGGCAAGAACATGTTCGTTCTGGGCATGCTCTGCGAGATCTACGACCGCGACATCGACCGGGCCCTGCATGAGATCAAGCTGGTCTTCGGCCGAAAGGGCGACAAGGTTGTCGCCCTAAATCAAAAGCTTCTGCAAGCCGGCCGGCAGTTCGCCCAAGAGCAGCTCTCGCTTCGCTTCACCATGCCCGCCAAGCCAGCGACCAAGAAGATGCTGGTCATGAACGGCAATCAGGCTGTGGGCCTCGGCGTCATGGCGTCGGGCATGGACGTCGTATCGATGTATCCCATCACGCCCGCGACCTCCGCCTCGCATCACATCGCCAGCGGCTACCATCGCGTGGGTGGCTGCTTGCACCAGGCCGAGGATGAGATCGCCGCCATCGGATTTGCCGTAGGCGCATCCTTCGCGGGCAAGACGGCCTGCACCATTACCTCGGGCCCAGGTCTGGCGCTCAAGACCGAGTTCTTGGGCTTTGCGATCATGACCGAGATCCCCTTGGTTGTGGTGCTGGTGCAGCGCGGCGGCCCCAGCACCGGCCTGCCGACGAAGGTAGAGCAAGGGGACCTGCTGGCAGTGCTCTTTGGCGAGCCGGGCGATGCCCCCAAGATCGTGCTCGCGGCCTCGACGATCGAGGAGTGCTTTCACATGGTCATCACGGCGCGCCGGCTCG
>SPJJ01047646.1_pt1 | contig 16369 bp, 10 predicted proteins | sample 3741741 | NCBI WGS metagenome assembly SPJJ01 (sample SAMN10925908, study PRJNA522277) | cold seep metagenome | isolation source: Elba SIP-enriched marine methane seep metagenome, extraction at timepoint T1 | place: Italy: coast of Elba, Mediterranean Sea | collected 2014-05 | reverse complement strand
CGGCACCGGCAGCACCGGCGACCTTGCAGATGTCAATGGGTTCTTCAAGTTGATTCAAAAAACCTGAACCCACCACAGCGTCAGGCGGTGTTGTTACAGAGCATTGTCCGCCCGTCATGCCATAGTTAAAATTGTTCAATACAAGCAATGTAAGGTCGATATTCCGGCGGCAGGTGCTCAAAACATGGGCGCCGCCGATCCCCAGACCACCGTCTCCCATGGTGACCACGACATTCAAATCCGGATTTGCCATTTTCAAACCGGTTGCATAAGTCAAAGCCCGTCCGTGCAGTCCATGAAACGCATGCGTATTGAAAAAAGTGTCAAAAAGCCCCGAACAACCAATGCTGAATCCGCGGACCTCCATCCAAAAACAATGACATAAGCGTAGGTAGTGACAGCGGCAGGCTGCTCGTCCATGTCGGTCCCGGGGTTACACCCGACGATTTCTCGACCCTGTTGTCGGGACTGCAGCCGGACGCAGGGCACCCGATGCGTGCCATGGAGAACAACATCGACCAGAGCGGCCAGGGCCTGTTGTTCTGGATCGATGCCGCGAAAGCCCTGCCCGCCATGCAGTTGTTCATGCCGCCCGAACAACTGGCCCAGATGGTACCGCTGCCCCCTGACAAAAGGGGCGATGTCTGGGCGCTCGGGGTCGTCCTATATTTGATACTTACTCGCAGCCTTCCTTTTAGCCGGCCCAACCCGTTCCAGACGATGCACCTCGTCATTACCGGGGACCTGATTCCGCCGCGACAGAAGGCACCCGGGTTGGCCATCTCACCCGAGATTGAAGAGATCTGCTTGAGGGCCCTCAATAAGGACCCGGAGACACGTTACGCCTCTGTGAGCGAACTGCTCGAGGCGGTGAACACTTATTTAGAGGGTACCCGAGCGCGGTGGGCGCGGCATGAGCGCGCGACGGCTGCTTTGCAGGAGGCACGTACACTATTGCAGGCTGTCGCGCCGATGGAAAAGGCCTTGGACGCCGCGGGTCCGGTCCGGGACGAGGGACTGGTACAGATGGTTTTTGCCCGCTACCAAAATGCCGCCATGGCCATGTTGGGCGGCCTGGATCCCGACCATCGCCACGTGGCTTTGGAGGACGCGATTGGTGACGTCTACTGGCGAATTTTCTTACGGGTCTATCCTTCTCGTCATCCGGCGCCCAGAGCCCTGGCTCGGGATGGTAGCAGCCTGCTCACGAAGCTGAGCCGCCGGTGTCTATCCGCGGTGATCAGAGTGGGCCGAACATTCATGAGTGAGGCGCAGCAAGCCATGAGTGGACCGCTCCACAATGAGGGCGATGATTGGTTGGCCACGGTCCTGGGATTCTGTCAGGCCCAATCCGGCGCTGACAATCAGCATGGCTCCGCGATGGGCGCCTTGGGCCTGCATATCCATGAGCTCCGTCGAGTCTCTTTGTTCCAGAAGATGAGTAGCCTGGACTTACTTCCGCTCGCCGAGGCGTGCAGCGAGGTCCGCAGGGCGAAGGGCGAGACCTTCTTTCGCACAGGTGAGGCTGGCGATGCGCTCTACATCGTCCTATCAGGCGAGGTGGAGGTTATCCGCGAGGGCGCGGTGCTCAGCGTCTGTCGACGGGGCGAGGTCTTTGGAGAGGTGGGCGTGCTTGGCTCAGTCCGCACCGCAGACGTGGTCGCGAGCGCAGATACCGTATGCCTATCGCTGCCCACCGACGAGTTTCGAACTATCGTCTTCGGGGACGGAGAGATCGGCTGGGGCATCATGCAGGTGCTGGCGGAGCGCTTGGGCTGGGCCACGCGAAGGGAAGCCACCCTGCGTCAGGCCAACTCCAATGCCCCGAAAGAGTGAGCTTGTTGCCTAACCTCTGTGAGCTGACGGGTTCAGAGTGCGAAGTCGTGGTAGATCCCTGAGGCGTTCCATGAACGTCTGATTCAAAGTCCATGCAGCCTACGCCCATCATCCTTGTCATCGACGATGACGGTAATAACCTAAGGGTCGCGTCCGACCTGCTGGAAGCGGCAGGTTTTGAAGTCCGCGCCGCCCGGGACGGAGCCACCGGAATCAAGCGCGCCAAGGCCTCCCACCCGGACTTGATTCTATTGGATGTGCAGATGCCGGGGATCGACGGCTATGAGACCTGTAGGCTCTTGGCCGCGGACCCGGAGACGGCCGAGATTCCGGTGATCTTCATGACCGCGCTCACCCGCACCGAAGACAAAGTCCGAGCCTTTGAAGCCGGGGCCGTCGATTACGTCTCTAAGCCTTTCGAGTTCGAAGAGCTCAACGCGCGGATCCAGACCCAGGTGAAGCTGGCATCATTGCAACGAGAATTGCGGTCCGCGAATGCTTCCCTAGAGCAGCGCGTTCAAGAGCGCACGGCGGCCTTGAAACAGGCGAATGAGGCGATGCTGCGATTTGTGCCCCAGGAGTTCCTCGCCTCACTGGGCCACACCGAAGTCGGCACCACGCGTTTGGGGGACCGTATCCACGGTGAATTCACGGTGATGTTCTCGGACATCCGCAGCTACACGCCCTTGGCTGAGGCGCTGGGGCCCGAGCAGACCTTCGCCTTGCTCGGCGACTACTATCGCCGGATCGGCCCCATCGTGCATGCCTACGGAGGGTACGTCTGCCAGTACCTCGGTGATGGGTTCATGGCGAGCTTCCCAGATCCAGCCCGGGCGGTGCTCTCGGCGGTCCAACAGCAAAAGGCCGTCGATGGTATGAACCTGGAGCGGACCGCTTTAGGGCATAGTGCAATCCGCACCGGTATCGGCCTGAATACCGGGCCGCTGACCCTTGGAATCATCGGAGACGAGCAGCGATTCAATACTTCGATCGTTGGGGATACTGTCAACCTAGCGGCTCGCATGGAAGGACTATCGAAGTTCTATGGAGTGCGCATCGCGCTGAGCGAGAGCACCCGCGCCGCGCTTGGCGAGCAATTCAGCCTGCGGTTCCTGGACCGTATCCAGGCGCGTGGAAAAGTCGCCGAGACTTCGATCTACGAGGTCCTGGACGCCGATCCGGCCGAACTTCGTGAGCTCAAGCTTCGAGCGGCCGAAGACTTGATCACTGGTCAACGAGCGGTGGCTGACGACGATCTTCCCCTCGCGGTTTCGGCCTTCGCACGTGTCTTACAGACGCTGCCTGATGACCGCACCACGCGACACTGGCTGGAGCGAGCCTCGCGCCGCTTGCTGGGCACCTCTCAGCCATGACGCTTGCCGGAGGCCACAATGCATAGCACCGACTTCGCGGACGCCACGCACATTCACACCGGCGGGCACGCTCACGTGCACCGGGCCACTCAAGTCTCGTCTGCACGCCCGGTCATCCTGAAGACGATGCGCGACGCCTATCCCACGGGGCCCCAGCAAGCACGCTTTCGTCGCGAATACGACCTGCTTCGCAGAATCGACGCGCCGGGTGTTGTAAAGGCCCTGGACTGGATCGACTCGGGGGCCAGCCCGATCATGGTATTGGAGGACTTTGGCGGCGCCTCATTGGAGCGACAGTTCGCGAACGGGCCACCCCCGGCCGAACAGGCACTTGAGCTTGCCATCTTGATCGTCAAGGCCCTTCAGCAGGTGCACGACGCCCGGATGCTGCACCTGGATCTCACGCCAGCAAACATAGTCTACAACCCTGTCAGCCAGGTGCTGAAGCTGATCGACTTCGGCCTGTCCATCGACTTGCCTCGGCAGGTTGCGAGCCTGCAAGCCGACCGAGTCTTGCAGGGCACGCCGAGGTTTGCGGCCCCAGAGCAGGCGGGCCGGATGAACCGCAGCGTCGACTATCGCAGCGACTACTATTCACTGGGCGCCACGCTCTATTGGTTGTTCAGCGGTCGCCCTCCCTTCGTGACTGAAGACCTTTTGGAGCTGGTCCATGCCCACATGGCGCGGCGTCCGGAACCACTGAGCCAGGTCGCACCCGCGGTGCCGCAGTCGCTCTCGGAGGTCGTCATGAAGTTGCTCGAAAAGAGCGCAGAGGACCGCTACCAGAGCACCTACGGGATTCTCTCAGACCTTAATCGCTGCCGAAGCGCGGGGCTGGGCAGTGCAGCCTGCTTTGAGGTTGGCCTTGAAGACCGCCCGGCACGCTTTTCGATCCCGGAGAGACTCTACGGTCGTGTCGACGCGCTCCAGATGCTCTTTTCGGCCTTCGATCGTGCCAGCGAAGGCAGCCGCGAGGTCGTGCTGGTTTGTGGTCCCTCGGGCATGGGCAAATCCGCGTTGGTCAGCGAGATGCAACGCCCGCTCGCTCGGCGCGACAGCCTGTACGTGGCTGGAAAGTTCGAGCAATTCAATCGCGACACACCCTACGCCTGCTTAGGCGAGGCTATGCGCGGCTTCGTCCGGGTGCTGCTCACCCAGCAACACGGGGACGTCGACATCTGGCGCCAGCGCATTTCGGATTCAGTCGGGGTCAATGGTGGTTTACTGACCCAGCTCATTCCTGAACTAACCCTGATTCTCGGCGAGCAGCCCCCGGTTGAAGCTCTTCCCCCGCTTGAGGCGGAGGGCCGCTTGCATCTGACGATGCGGCGATTCATGCGCCTACTTGCAACCTCGGAGCACCCCTTGGTGCTATTCATGGATGATCTTCAGTGGGCCGACCTGCCCAGCATTCAGCTGCTCCGCGTACTTGCAACCGATCCTGCGTCTAGTCATCTGCTCCTTATCGGCGCCTACCGGGCTCAGGAGATAAAGCCCGGCCACCCGATTCATATGTTCCGGCAGGAAATCGAGGACGAGGCCGTCGCCGTTTCCGAGGTGCAGGTCAGGCCGCTATCGGCTGAGCACATCACTGCCCTGCTTTCCGATACTCTTCGGAGGGATGCAGGTCAGGTTGCCGAGCTGGGCAGTTGGTGTCATGAAAAGACTGCCGGCAACCCCTTCTTTGTTCAGCGCTTCCTCTATGCCCTGGTGGAGGAAGATCTGCTATCGTTTGATGCCTCCAACGGAGTCTGGACGTGGGATCTGCCCAGTATTCTGGCTCAGGATGTCACCGAGAATGTTGGCGAATTCCTCGCGACCCGCCTGGAGCGCTTGTCCGCGCCCTGCCTCGACCATCTGGTTGCCGCGGCGTGCATCGGGGGCAGTTTCAGTGCCCAGGAACTTGCCGAGGCGAGGGCCCTGGCATTCGAGGCCCTGATCGATGGACTCAAGGAACCGTTGATCGAGGGTCTGATTGAAGAGGTTCCGCCCGGAGAGGGGCGGGATGGTGATCGCCGTTTTCGCTTCGTACACGACCATATCCAGCAGGCTGCTCGCGCCCACGCGAGCCCAGCGGTTCTGCAGCAGACCCATCGGCGGGTCGGCGCAATGCTGCTTGCCGAGTCCGCGGACCCCACCGCAGACCCGGGCCTTTTTGACATCGTCACCCATGTCAACGCTGGCGCAGATGCCCGCCCCACCCCCGAGGCCCGCGACCGGCTCATTGAACTCAATGTCGCCGCCGGCCGGCGGGCGCTGGCCGCCTCTGCCTATGCCCCCGCCAAACTCTGGTTCGATACCGCCTTGACCCATCTCGGGGCCCAGGGTTGGCAGACGGATAGTGAGCGCATGAGGGAAGTTGTCGGACTGGCAGCCATGGTTGCGGGCGTGCGCGGTGACTACGAACGCATGGAGGGTTTGGTTGATGATGCCCTCACACACGCTCGGGACCAGCTAGATCGCAGTCGGGCCCTAAGGGTGCGTATCGACGCCTTGATTGCCCGATTGAGGCACGAGGAGGCCTTGGAAGTGGGTCTGCAGGCCCTCGAAAGTGTCGGCATCCGCCTTCCCAAGAACCCGACGGAGCAGGACATTCAAGCGGGACTGAGCGCCACGTTCAAACGCCTAGAAGGCATCGACCTGGCGGACATCGCTGCGGGGGCGCCTCCCGATGACGCACCAAGTATCTTGGCGATGGACATGCTGTGCGTGCTCGCACCGCCTGCGTACTTTTTCAACCAGGCCCTCCTGCCACTGCTGGGCGTTGAACTCGTTCGCCTGACGGTTGAGCGAGGCCCGACCCCCTCATCGTCCTACGGCTTCGCCTTGCTCGGATTGGTGCTGTGCGACGTGGGGCATCTAGACCAAGGCTATGCCTACGGGCACCTCGCCTCGCAGCTCTCGGAGCGTTTCCCTGATAAACGTATGCGGGTTCGGGCCGAGCATGTGTACTTCGGCTTCGCTCGCCACTGGAAGGAGCCGGCCGATAACTATCTGTCTGACTATCACCGCTGTTTCGAGCTGGCGATGGACATCGGGGACTTCGAGTACGCGGGTTACGCAGGCATGATGCACACCATCTTGGCCTTTTACCTCACCGACGACCTGCATCGACTGGAGCGATCTGCTCAGTTCTACGCCGATGCGATGAAGGAAACCAAGCAGCAGAACAGCCTGGCTATTCACGGGATTTTGCATCAAGCGGTGCTCAACCTTAGGACCTCCCCTGAAGATCCGGTGCGCCTGACAGGGGATGCCTTCAATGAGGCGCAGATGCTTGCGCTATTTCGCAAGCTGGATGACGCCACGTGCCTTTTCGTCGTGCATTGCATCAAGGCGGTGCTGGCTGGGCAGCATGGTCAGTGGCAACGTTGCATCGAACTCATTGACGAGGCTCGAATACATACATCAGGGGCCGCAGGGACTATTCACAAGGTATTATTGGAGCAATGGGATGCATTGGCCTGTCTGGCCCTCGCAGATGGTGGTGACCGTGAGGCCCGGTTGCAGCGGGCGCAAGTATCTCTCGATCGTCTTCGGGGCTGGGCCGCCCACAATCCCAGCGCCCATGGTCACCGCCCCGGACTTATTGAGGCCCGCACGCTGCAAGCCGAGGGTGATACGACGGCGGCATTGGCAGGCTTCGATCAGGCGGCGCGTTTGGCCCGTCGCAATAAGAGAGTTGCTGATGAAGGGCTCGCGCTCAGACTCGCGGGAGAGTTATGCTTGGGATTGGATCTTCAGGTTGCGGCCCGGGCCTACCTTCTCGACGCGCGCTTGGCTTTTCAGCGCTTAGGTGCGCGCTCATGCATCGATGCCCTGGACAAAGCCCATCCCGGGATAAAGGGGCAGCAGGGCAAGAACGTGCCTGCGAAGACGGACAGCCCGCGGCTGGATGTCACGACCCAGAGCGTGACAGCCTCGGTTGATGTTGACGTCGAGGCCCTCATTCGTGCCTCGGCTGCGGTGGCTAAGGAGCGCAACCCAACTCGTTTGATCGAGACGATTGTGCGGGTCTCCATGGAGGGCAGCGGCGCGGCGCGCTGCTTGGTCATCACGCCGGGGGACGACGGCTTTGCGGTGACTGCGAGCGGTACCGTGGCGATGCCCGCCGAGGTTCACCAGCCCGCCTTTCCGCTCGTCGGTGGAGGGCAGGCGCCTGAAGGCTTGGTTCAATTTGTCGCCCGGACGCGCGAGACGATCGTCCTGGACGACGCGCGCGCGGACGACCTGGTGCAATCTGACCCCTACGTGAACGCCCACGACGTGCGCAGCATGCTCTGCTTACCTATTGAGCAGCAGGGGCGGCTGATGGCGGTGCTCTATCTGGAACATCCCGAAGTCATCGGCGCGTTCACACGGGAAACGGTGGGTGTGCTGCGTGTGCTCGTGGCGCAGGCTGCGATCGCGGCTGAGAACGCCGCGTTGATCGATACGCTGGAGGAGAAGGTTAGAGCGCGGACCCAGGAACTTGCCGCCGCCAGTGAAGCCAAGACGGTATTCCTTCGCTCCATGAGTCATGAGTTGCGGACTCCGCTCAACGGCATCCTCGGCTATGCTCAGCTTTTACTCGACCGCGACGACAATGACCTAAAGCGGGCCGAGGCCTTACAGACGATTCGAACCTCGGGGCAGCACCTGCTCGCGTTGATCAATGACATCCTGGACATGAACAAGATCGAGGCCGGGGCCCTTGAACTGGTCGCCAGCACGACGCAGCTCACTGGGTTTGTGCAAGGCGTCACGGCGTTCTTCACTCCCGAGGCGCATCGAAAAGGTCTGGTCCTGACGGCCACCTGCGATTCAGCCCTACCCGATTGGGTCACGACGGACCCGCGCCGTTTGCGCCAGATCTTGCTGAACCTGATCGGGAACGCCGTGAAATTCACGGATCAGGGCCGAGTCCTGGTGGAGTCCCGCGCGACCGAGAAGGGTCTGATGCAGGTCAGGGTCTCGGATACCGGCCCTGGGATTCCGCCGGACCGCCTCGCCGTGATCTTCGAGCCCTTCAAGCAGGCGGGTCCGAGGCAGCAAAGGGCAAAAGGCACGGGGTTGGGCCTGGCCATCGCTCGAGAAATCGCGCACCAGATGGGCGGCTCGCTCACTGTCCAGAGTGTAGAAGGCGAGGGCACCACCTTTACTCTTGAAGTCCCAGTAGTGGCCAGTGCGCCGGCCGGCGAGGCGGTCCCCACAGCGCCGGTCGAGCTGGAGCCTGCATCGCCCATCGTCATTTCACACTGGCCAGACCTGGCAGAGCTGGACCGGATGATGGCCCTTGTGCACCAGGGTGCCCTCACCGAACTGGCGCGGCGCGGCCGAGCGCTCGCGACCGACGCGGCCCTGGGACCCTTTGGCTGCCATCTGGTCGAGCTTGCCCGCGGCTTCGACGACGTCGCGATCGAGGCCTTTCTTGAAGAAGGCCGCCAACATCAGTCCTGACTCTGGAGATACTATGCCCCCATCGAAGAAGCTCCCGCCCCCCACTTTGCCCGCCGAGGATAAGGATCCATCCGCACGTGCAGACCAGCTTGCGTTATACCAAGACCTGTACCGTTTTGTGCACGACTGGCCCGAGGGCATCGCGACGGCATCAGTTCTGCCGAAGGATGAGTCCTATTCGAAGTCCTACTCAGCGAAGGCTATCAAGACCTACATTAGTATAGGAGCCAATACCGCCGGCGTCGTGGGCCGGGAGGCGACCCCGCTGCGTGCGCTGAAGGGCGCCGTTAGTGCCTTCAAAGAGCTGAAGCATGAGACGCTGGGGCAGGATATCTTCTCTAACTATGACGAGCACGCGGAGCGAATCGTTGGGAGCTTCAAACCCGAGGCATGGCAGGATTACGCGGATCTGTTCGCCGCCTGGGATGAGCCCGACATTGTGGCGAAGGTGGTGGATGAGGCCTCTCTGAGCGATTCTATGGCGTGGCAGCGCATCGCCGGTGTGAATCCGATGGTTCTCACGCGCTGCACGGCACTGCCGGGCCACTTCCCGGTGACCGAAGCTCACTTTAAGCGCGCGCTGCCTGGAGATAGCTTGCAGGCCGCCCTAGAGGAGGGGCGGGCCTTCCTCGCCGACTACACCGGTCTTGAGGGCGTTCCTTGTGGGATAACTGACGGCATTCAGAAGTACCTCGCCGGCCCGGTGGCCCTCTACGTCGCGGACCGCAGCGGCACCCTCCGGGCTGTCGCGGTGCAGTGCGGCAGGGACCCGAGCCAACACCCCGTGAGGACCCCTGGCGATGGTTGGCATTGGAGAATGGCCAACTACTGTGTGCAGGTCGCGGATGCGAACCACCACGAAGGAAGCGCCCATCTGGGCCGTACTCATATGGTCATGGAGGCGGCCACTCTCGCGATGCGTCGGGAACTTGCCGCGAACCATCCGATCTCCGTGTTACTAGCCCCTCACACCGAGACTACGTTGGCGATCAACGCATCCGCCAAGACGTCGCTCATTGCGCGTGGCGGGACCGTAGATACGGTATTTGCAGCCCAGATCCGTTCGTTCGGGGACTTCGTGAAGTCCCAGGTCTCGACTTTTTCACTCAAGGACTCCGACCCGCGGACCGCCCTGGCAGCCCGCGGCCTGGACGATCGTGAGGTACTACCGGTGCACCCCTATCGGGACGATGTGATCCCCGTTTGGGACGCGATCCGGGCCCACGTAGATAGTTATGTTCGGCTGTATTATCACGATGCCGCCACGGTGCAATCTGACTCGGAACTTCAGGCCTTTGTCCTTGCCTTGGCAGCACAACAAGGCGGTCGTCTGCACGACGTGCCCTCTGTACAGAGTGTCGACGAAGTCATCGAGCTCATCTCGCGGCTTGTATTTATAGCCACCGCCCAGCATTCTGCGGTGAACTTTCCGCAATTCCGCTTCATGGCGTACTCACCGAACATGGCGGGCGCGCTGTTTTCACCGGTTCCCGACCGCAGCACTCCGAATACCCCGCAGGCGTTCGAGGCCCTGCTGCCGCCTGCAAAAACTGCCTACAACGGCGCCACCATGGTCTACCTGCTCAGTGATATGCAGTCGACAACGCTCGGTAAGTATGAGGCCGACGCATTCTCCGACCCCCGAGTGACCCCGTTGATCGCACGCTTTCAGGCCACATTGCGCGGGGTCGAGGCGGGTGCCGTGCAGCGGGATGCTACGCGCTGGCTGCCCTATCCCTACCTTCAGCCCTCCAAAATCCTGCAGAGCATCAGCATCTGAATCGGAGTCTCCATGCTACCTCTCCTTCCGCAAAACGATCCTACTCTGCCCGCTCGGCGCATCGCGCTGGAGCGAGCGCGCACGGAGTACATCTATGACCGCTCCACTTCAGACCTGGTCTTTGCCGAAAGTGTGCCCAAGCGGGACCAGGGCGGCGCCCGATACTGGGCTGAGCTCGTCAAGGTGAACCTCGACGTATCGGTGAACAAGGCTCGAATCGCCCGTCCCGATGAGGTGGCCGCCGGGGTGCACGTGAAGCTGGCGGCCCTGGCCGCTAAGATCCGGCCGGGGCACGTTGACGAGGCCAAGGCCGAGCTCTTTTCACAGGCCGGCAAGTTGGATACCCAGTATCCCGCTGAGAAGGCTGAGGACTTCGACCGGGCCTACGCGCATCTGCCAGAACCGGCTGGCAAGGCGCGCTGGGATGACGACGACTTTTTAGCCTGGGTCGCGCTTGCTGGGAGCAACCCGACGCTGATTCAACGCTTGGACACTGTGCCCGAGAAGCTGCTTCTCACGGCCCAGGCTTACGAGCGCGTCATGCCCGCAGATACTCTGCAACGCGCTCTGCAGCAGGGGCGAGTCTTTGTGGCGGACTATAAGGACCTCGCGGGGGCGAGCCAGGGGCAGGTCGATGAGTACGCCAAGTATGTGATGGCGCCCATAGCGGTCTATGCGGCCTTCGAGGGCGCGTGGCGGCTGGTGGGCATCCAGACATGTCAGGATCCATCCGATGCTCAGTTCGTGCAGCCGGGGCAAGGGCAGACCTGGCGGATGGCCAAAGTTGCGCTGACCGCCGCCGACAGCCAGCTTACTGGGCTGGTGGCGCACTTTGGTCTCTGCCACGTCGTCATGGAGGCAGTGACCTTAGCGAGCAAGCGCAATCTAGCCAGCAACCATCCGCTGCGCCTGTTGCTGGAAGCCCATACCGAGAATACGCTGATCGTCAATGAGATCACTCGCAAGTCTCTGACCCCGGTGGGCGGCGCGATCGATCGAATGATGGGCCAGACCCTGGAAGATTCGCTGGCTCTGACCGCCCGCACTGTGCGGGCGTTTCGCTTGATGGACAGCGCGCCTCACGAGGACTTTTTGCGTCGCGGGGTGAGCGATAGGGCGGCGTTGCCTGACTATCCTTATCGGGACGATCAACTTCTGCTGTGGGAAGCGCTCTCACCCTGGATTGATGCGTATGTTCGGCTCTACTACCCCACCGATTCGGATGTATTTCATGATGAGGAGCTACAGTCCTTTGTCGCCGAGTTGGAGCATGAGCACTTAGGGGGGTTGGCCGGCATCGGTCACATAGAGAGTGTTGATCGGTTGGTCCACCTGATGACCCGTATCGTCTTTCGGGCCAGCGCCTTTCACGCGGCCATCAATTATGCGCTCTATGACTTCGGCTACGCGCCGCTTCAGCCCCAAGCCCAGTTCGCGGCCGGTCCCACGGGAGAGGATAGTGAGGCCGACTTTCTGGCGATGTTGCCCCCATTCGACGTTGCCTATGAGGTCATCGAGGCCTTTCATCCGCTATCGGTCCGGATTAACCGGCTGGGCCAGTATGCTGAGGCATTCATTGATTCCCGCGTCGCCCCCCTGGTTGAGGCGCTGCAGGCCCAACTCGGAAGTGTCGAGAGCGAGATCGAGCGCAGGAATAGGACCCGATTCGCGCCCTATCCCTATTGCTTGCCCTCTCGGGTAAGTAACAGCATTCACGTCTGACGCTGGTCCTCATCGTAGATCTTCGTCGCCCCGGGGTTGGCCCATGGTTGAAGGGCCCCGAGGTCCTGGCGCATGCCCAGCGAAGCTTCCTTGTGCGCAAGTTGCTCCGATGCCGACGATTGCGCTCATCGACAAACCGCGTTCGTTCGGTCACGGAGTGGATCAGAATAGGTCCGCAGGCGCTGCTTCATGCAGCTTGGGTGGGGCACGGCGGTCCCGTCCGTAGTATGACAAGGCACCATGGCAGCCAAAACCAAGAGTGAACTTCTCGCGGTGACCGACAAGGAGTACCGCAAGTTGAACGCCGTGCTCGATGAAGTGAGCCCGAAGCGTGCCCTGAAGAAGCGGGAAGAGGATACCTCGCTGAAGGACGTCGTGGGGCACCGAGCTCATTGGATCAAGCTCTTCTTGGGGTGGTACAAAGACGGGCTGGCCGGCAAGAAGGTGTACTTCCCCGCCAAGGGTTACAAGTGGAACCAGCTGAAAGAGTACAATAGGATGTTACGAGAACAGCAGGAGGACCTAGACTGGGCAGATGTGCGGAAGCTGCTTCGGTCAAACCACAAGAAGCTGGTGAAGTTCATGCAGGCCCACTCCGACGAAGAACTCTATAGAGCGCCCATGAAGGGGGCCAACAATAAGTGGACGCCCGGCCGCTGGGCTGAGGCTGCTGGGCCCAGCCACTATAGATCAGCGTGTAAGTATGCTCGCAAAGTCCTCAAAGACGCCTGAGCGAACTCTAATCCCACGCAGAGTCGAGCGGCAGTGCATAGCCGGGCAGAGCCACGCCGGTGTCGGTGCGCACCTGCATCATCAGGCAATCGTTCGGGGACGTGCAGAAAATGCCCAAAACTTCTCCGCTCGCTTCTTTATAGATGTGCCTCAGGCGGTGCTCCGAAGTCGGCGCGAGCGCCTTGACGTTTGCGTGCCATTGTTCGCACTGCTCGAAGTTCATCTGCTCCGGCAGAAACTCTACGGAGTCGTCGCAGAAAAATCGGCTGGTTAGAACACTAGAGGGGGATGCAGGCCGCCCGCCCAGCACATGGGCTACCGCCCAGCGCTCGCTGCGTCCTTGTCGCCAGATAATCAAGCGCCGGCGGGTTCTCGAGGAGGTCTGGAAGCAATCGTTGTAGAGCACCTGATCTGGCGCGGACTCTACGCCCACCACCTGCATCGCACGCAGCAGCCGCTGGGCAGGACCACCTGGCCACGCGACCACGGAACTCGGCGCAAGTACGGCCAGGCACGCACCGACGGAGAGAGCCATTAGAACGATCTTCTCTGAAGCCATGGAAGCGCTCATGCACCGGCGCACGCGTCCGGACCTGACAATCGTAACATAGGGGCAAGCCGCAGGCCGGAGCGCAACCCAGCCTGCAGCGATGGCGATTGTGGTGCGGCCGCCGGGCTGCAGGAGGGGCAGGGCTACCGATTTTGGGTGTTCACCTACATGTCGGTTGTCGGCCTACTTTCGAGCACCGCTACGCCTGAATCGCCGATAAGCGCGTTGAGATGACGCTCCATCCGCTCGTCGATGCTCTTCAGAGCACGAATCTGCAGAACCCATCCGCTCAAGCACTTGATCGCCTCTTCAAGGGCGCCGCCTCGGACGGCTGCACGCCCACTGAACGACGCATCCTGCAGGACGTGAAGTCCCGCTATGAAAACGGCTGGGATCGGCAGACGCGGGCCGACTTCGATCGGCGGCTCGGTCGCATGCCCGACGGCCCTCGCGGGGTGCGGGCCAATGGGCGTGGTCCCGACGCGGAGGACCTGTCCTCCCGTATGAAGACGGTCTGGATGGCCGGCTTGGACTCCATGGAGCAGGCCGCCTACGTCGTCGACATGACGAAGCTCGGCGCGGAGCTGGGTTTCAACCTCGTGCTGCAGTTGCCCGCTTGGCAGCCGCTCGCGGGCATCGCCCAGGGCTTGGCGCGGGTGACCGGCATGCCGCTCGCGGAGCTCGACAAGGTGGTCGACGTGGTGCCCACCGACGATTACGCGTCGGTCTGGGGTGAGGATAACAAGATCCTCAGCAACGGGGACGACCGCGCGCGCCCGGTAAAAGTGCTCGTGCCGCCCGATATCTCGGACGCCTCCCTGAACAAGGCCGAGGCCTTTACGAAGACCGAGGGCTACCATCGGTACCACCAGGGCTTTCAGGGCGCGGTGGATCAGCGCCAGGAGCCCGACGCGGCGGTGGACGTGGCCCGCGGGCTGGACCGTGACGTTCAAACGACCAAGACCTACATCGAGGGCGGCAACCTGCTGCCGGGCATCACCCCAGACGGCAAGGCCTACGCCATGGTGGGTCGGGATTCGGTCATCATCTCCGCCTTCCACCTCGACGAGCGCGGCGCGTTCTCGGGGCGTCAGGTCGCCCAAAAGCGGGTGCAGATGCAGCGGGACGGCACGCTCAGCCATGCCCTCGTGCAGGACACTGCGAACAAGCTCGCCGAGGCGGAGCAGGCGGTGGCCGGGTGGTGGGCCGCGCCCCGCATCGACTACGACCAGGCCGCCGACTTTGCCGCGAAGATTGAGCTGGCCGCGGAGCAGCTCGCGGCGGACGTGGACCTGCCCGCGGAGCGCCTCGTCGTGGTCACTCAGCCCGAGTTCCACATCGACATGCATATGCGCCCGCTCGCCCCCGGTGAGGTGATGGTGCAGCACCCGCAGGCTGCCATTGACCTCATTGATACCGCCCTCGAGGACCCGCGCATCGAGCGTTGGCAGTCCAATGAGCTGATGGACATGCGCCGGCGTGCGCAATCGGACTTGCGCACCATGGGGCCGGTCTATGACAAGATCATGGCCGAGCTTCAGGACGCGGGACTCATTGCCATCCGCGCTCCTGGCGTCTTTCAGTCCTACAATCGGCAGGCCAACTTTCTGAACGCAGTGCCCGGCACCACCGAGGGCGGCGCGAACTACTTTCTGACCAACGCGAGCAGCATCAAGCCGCTGGAGCGGGCCTTCGAAGGCTTCGTCAAGAACCTTGGGGTCGACGAGGTCCGCTTTGTTGGCAGCTACGGCGGCGGCGCCCGGTCTCTGGCCGCAAGCGAGACTTCGCTTGAACTCTCCGGCGGACTGGACTGCCGTGAGGTCAACCATGCGGGCACCCGGCGCCCGACGAATGATCTGCAGCGCGCAGTGCGGGGAATGGCCTAGGCGGACTCGGAGGGTTCGCGCGTGCGGGCGCAGCCCCAAAGTCTCAGGGCAGGTCAAAGACTCTTAGGACGTCGCCTTTGACTCACTCTCTTGCGGGGCCGAGGACTTTAGGCCTCTGCCCAGAGCATGAAGCATGACGAAGAAGGCCGCAGCCCACTGCGCCGGCGCACCCTTGAAGTCATCGAGGGTGAGTGAGTTATGATACAAAAAGTGCATCTTCGACAGCCTCCAGCGATAGAGCTTTGGCAGGGCCCGCCGAGTGAGTTTCGGGAAGAGCGAATCCACCGCCAGTGAGCCGAAGTTTACGAAGGGCATCGCGAATCCGCAGGCGATCTGAAGAGCCAACAGAGGCATGGGGGCTAGGGCATCGAAAGTCCCAAACTTGCCGATTACCGCCTCAGCCGCCGCCGGATTTGCGCCCACCCCCTGCGTGCGGAAAAAGCACGGCCACAGAGGGAAGGTCCAATACTTGACCGTGTCCAGCGGAGCGCTGAGCGGGGGAGTCTTGCGCGGCGTGCATCCGACCAGTTTGGCGACGGACATCATGTACGCCATGTAGTCGACGAGCATGTGATAGTCCGGCGTCAGGTTGAAGCAGGCGGCCTCGGCCTCACCCTCTGCGATCGCGAGCTGCGCATAGTCAGTGGGCAGCTCCCGGCGACCCGAGTAGAGCAGCGCGATGTATCGAGCGGCCATCTCCGAGCACTGAGGAATGCCTCCTGAGTGGGGTCGGGCGAAGCCCAAGAAGGCGAGAGAGTCGCCCATTTTTGGCGGGAAACAGTGCTTGAACCAGGTGCGGGGGTTAGTTGTGAGCTCGACATTGGGGTCCGAGGTCGTGATCCAATCGAAGTCCAAGCCGAAGCCGGTGCACGCCACGATCACGTCCGCGTCGATCATACCATGGGGCCTGGGGTGAGCCGTAGTAGCCCTGAGCCCTGTGTCTACCCCAGATCGCGCCCGACCCGGGCGACACCGAATTGAAGGTGTCACGCCGGGGGTGCTAGCCACGTCTTGTAGGCATGTCGCAGAATATTCCCGTGAGGCCGGTGCT
>SPJJ01051801.1_pt1 | contig 16376 bp, 6 predicted proteins | sample 3741741 | NCBI WGS metagenome assembly SPJJ01 (sample SAMN10925908, study PRJNA522277) | cold seep metagenome | isolation source: Elba SIP-enriched marine methane seep metagenome, extraction at timepoint T1 | place: Italy: coast of Elba, Mediterranean Sea | collected 2014-05 | reverse complement strand
GGAGCTTTTCATCTTGATGATTGTGCTTTCCATACGCAGAATATCATCAAGGAAAGCGGGCTTTATATAGTCTATGTCGATGTGTTTGACCACGAACAGAACGCCGAACTCCTTCTCTAGGTCGCTATTTTGGTGGCCAAGAGAGCGTAGGAATTCAGTGCGGGCGCGTTCACCGAAGTTTAAATAATTGGCGTGATACACGACGCCGCCTGCATCGGTATCTTCATAATATATGCGGATGTTTGTGGGGTGTGCTGACATAAAACCATAGTTTCTTTTCAAAGAAGCGGAGCAGAAGAAAGGCTATATCAAGCTTGGGGCGCTGAAATACTTTGTTCTTGAGGAGGCGTTTTCATTGCCCCTTTTAGGCTCGCGTGGGCGCTATAAGATTTTTTCCACAGATATGCGGCAGCAAGCCCGAAGGCCAAGGACGCGCTTCCACAAACAAGGTCGTTGGAATTTAATTGTACTCCGAAAATTTCATGCTGATTCTGCGCGACAGGCTGTTCTTGAACAGTTTTCTGCGCACATTCCAAGTTTTGGACATAGGTATTAAAGGGCAGAGCCATGTTGTGTTCGCCCTCATGACCAGACTCTATCAGAGTTTGTATTTGCGCGTTAGCATCTTGCAAAACCTCTTTTGCGTTTTCTGTTTTGCACTGCTGAGTTTTCATCTGTATTTCAGCAGTAAGGCTAGCTTTCATTATTGGGGATTGATGATGCCGTGCATACACTGTGTTGGCCATTATGCCTGAAAAAGCGGAGAAGCCCAGTGCAGCACTAGAAGCCTCATCACGGTCATTCTTTAGTTTCTTAGAATCATCATCCATCACATGTTTCCTATATTTTTATGAATTTCAGGGACGGAGACTATCCCATAAATTACCATATGACAACAATAACTATTTAGGCAGCATGTCGATCTGCGCGGGGCTGGCGTCTTCCAATCCGAGATACTCAAACCCCTTGACCGAGAGCATCCGACCACGCGGGGTGCGTTGCACGAAGCCTTTTTGCATCAAGTATGGCTCGATCACATCCTCTATCATATCGCGTTGTTCAGATAAAGCAGCGGCGAGGGTTTCTACGCCTACGGGGCCGCCGCCGTAATTTTCGGCGATGCAGGACAAATAACGACGATCCATGGAATCCAGCCCTGCGCCGTCGACATCAAGGCGACGCAGGGCGCTGTCGACCAGTGTGGTTTCTATTACTCCGGCCTTTTCGGCTTGTGCGAAGTCGCGGACACGGCGGGTTAGGCGTCCGGCAATTCTGGGCGTACCGCGGGAGCGACGAGCGATTTCAAAGGCACCATCTTCACTGAGATTCATGGCTAGCAGGCGGGCGCTGCGCGTGACGATTAGGGATAGCTCCTCGGCGTTATAAAATTCGAGACGCAGCGGGATACCGAAGCGGTCACGCAATGGATTGGTCAGCAAGCCCGAGCGCGTTGTCGCGCCAACCAGCGTAAAAGGCACCAGATCAATCTGTACGGAACGCGCAGCGGGGCCTTCACCGATTATAAGGTCGAGTTTGCGATCCTCCATCGCGGGGTAGAGGATTTCCTCAACAGCCGGATTGAGGCGATGTATCTCGTCGATGAAGAGTACGTCATTAGGCTCCAGATTCGTGAGAATCGCGGCGAGGTCACCTGATTTGGCAATCACAGGGCCAGATGTCGCACGGAATCCGACGCCGAGTTCTTTGGCCACGATCTGCGCCAAGGTTGTTTTCCCCAAGCCGGGCGGGCCGAAGAACAGCGCGTGATCCATGGCATCGCCGCGTGCCTTGGCGGCTTCGATAAATACGCGCAAGTTTTCGCGCAAGGGGCGCTGGCCGATAAATTCGTCAAGGGATAGCGGGCGCAAAGCCCCCTCTTCTCCTTTTTCCGCGCTTTGGGGAGCGCGCTCTAAATCCGGGTTTTTATGGGCGTTATGATTCATGTGGACAGTCTATCACCTGTCTGGCCAAGATCACGCCATAATTTATCTGTTTTATGAAATATTAACATAAACGCTACATAGTTACGGTGTATTGATCGATAATCAGGGGCTTTCACTGATGATAATCTGGTGTCCAAGGTTTGGCCGCGGGATAAAGATTCGCGATATGCGCCATATGATAGCGATCCGCAAGGGTTGCTCGGCAATGTCGATGTTATGGCAGAGCTTTACAAGCAAATCGACGAATTGCACCTGATCGACCAGCAACAGGAGATTCAACAGCGCGCGCTTGCGCCCACTACCCCGATAACTCCTTCAACGCCCGGCGAATGAGGTCTTGCAAGTTGTCATTGGCCCCCTCCTCCGTAGAAGCGCGCGCCTGTATTACGGCGGTATAAGCGTCGCTGCGGGCGTAACCTAAATTTATAAGGGCGGACACGGCGTCTTGCTCTATCCCTGTGTTTTCGGGGGCAGCGGGTGCCTTTTTTGTGTCCGCGCTCTTTGCGGCGGCGGAGGAAAGATCCATATTTGTGGCTTTATCCTTGAGCTCCGTCAGAATGCGGGTAGCGATCTTTGGCCCGATGCCATCGGCCTGTGTCAGAGCGGCTTTATCTTGCGCTGCGATGGCAAGGGCGACTTTCTCTGGCGGGCAAACGGCGAGTATCGACAGACCAGCTTTCGCGCCGACACCTTGCACAGAAGTCAGCAGCCGGAACCATTTCTGCTCTGCCTCGTCCGCGAAGCCGTAGAGTGTTATTGCGTCTTCACGTACATTGGTATCAATCAGGAGGCTGGCCGGGTCGCCGCGCGAGCCGATACGTGACAGCGTGCGGGCGCTGGCCTTTACCAGATAGCCGACGCCAGAGACATCGAGAATTAAATAGTCTTCGCCGTAAGTGTCAATGATACCCGTTAATTTTCCGATCATATTTGCGCCCCCAAAAGCCTAGAGTTCAGAGAGCCATAGTGCGCGTGCGTAATGGCCGCGGCAAGGGCGTCAATTTCGTCTTCTGTAATCTGCCCCCCATTTTCTTTCTGTCGCTTATGCGTTACGGCCGGCAGGAGCGTACCGACCATCATGGCCATTTGGTCTTTTGTGGCGTGGCCGCTGCCGACGACTGACTTCTTGATTTTGTTGGCGCCGTATTCCGCGACGTCCACTCCATAGAGTGCAGGGACGGCCATTAATACGCCGCGAGCTTGACCCAGCTTCAGCGCGCTGGCGGGGTTTTTGTTAACGAAAGTTTCCTCTATCGCGGCGCATACCGGGTGGTGGCGTTTTATTGTGCCGGACAGGCCTTCATGAAGCGCTGCGAGGCGCAGAGCCATTGGTGCTTTGGGATCAGTTTTAATCAGGCCGGATGCGATGTATTTAAGTGCGCTGCCTTCGCTGTATATTATGCCCCATCCGGCTTTTTGCAAACCGGGATCAATGCCGAGAATCAACATATTGCAAGCCTATCACACACACAGAACATATCAAGAACATTATTCGGCTCTATTTCATCATACGTCATTAAAATTTGCCAATAACATTAAAGAAAGCGCCGTTACTCTGGTAATCGAGGTTGGTCAAATCATCAGAGAAATCGGTAAAGTTATATCCGGCGCCGACTTTTAAATTTTGGTTGAGGTGCCTGTAAGCACCAATGAGCGCGCCGGCCTTTGCGTCCTCGGCCTCTTTTGCGGCCAGATAACGAAGTTCGCCGGTCAAGTCCCACTCTTTCACGATATGCCAATCGGCGCGACCGATAAGCAAGAGCGCTTGAGAATCGAAAAAATCGGAACCGTCTATTGTTGTGTCCTTTAATTGGCCAAACCTGTAGCCGACTTTACCCCCAATCGCCCATTTGGGCGTTATGTCGTAAATGGCGTCACCAGAGAAAACGTGGCTGCGTTGTTCATATTCATTCGCGGCGCTTGTCGCGCTGGCATTTAATTGGCCGGGACTGGGGGTATCCTGAAGGTAACCGTATCGAAACAAAGCGTTCAAGCGGTCATTTAAGGTTGGGCGATAGGCGTAGCCCATACCGAGTTCTATGAAGTCGGCATCAAGGCTATCGTTCAGACCGGATTCGCTAATTGCGAAATCAAGGTCGGCCAAAAGGCGCCAATCCGGTCCGGTTTGATAGCCCAGCTTGTTTTTTACGAGCCATGACGTGCGTTTGCCTCCGGCGGGGCTGTCTTCCAGCCGTAGCTCTGCGGTTCCGGCGTATTTTGTTTTATCGTTATGATATCCACTTGATAGGGAGGCGGCTGTGCGCTCTATATCCCCTGTCGAGGGATCGGATATTGTTCCGTTTTCGAAACGCCCGCCCCATGTCCACCGGTCACTCGCGGCGAAGTCCAGACCGAAGGAATGGATGAGGCCAGAGGAATCATTATCGAATGTTTGGTAACGTTCTTCTGAAAAAATAGACAGGCTATCTGAATATCTGGATTTTCCGCCGAGGGTGAAGCTGGAGCTTTTGCTGCGTAGACCGGTATCGGAACGGTCGGTGTCTATGAGGTAACTGGCGTAATAGCTGGTGCGCTCAGACTTTGTGTATTCAGCGCCAAGTTCACCGCCCCACCCACCATTGCCCGTTGTGGCATCACCGTTCAGGCTTATGCGATCATTCAGGTCGTAGCGACCACCGAGACCGGCGCGGTTATTTGGGTCACGTTCGGATGATTTATGGATTGTGCCCTGCAGCAGGCCATAAACTTCGTAGCGCTCTTTCTCGCCCTCTTCATTCAAGGGGGCGTAGCGGTATTTTATCGCGGCATCGCTGCGGCGGCCTGTCTCCGACAGGGTGGCACTGTTGCCGCCGGCCAATGCTGATTTACGGTCATCATGGCGTACGGCCAGACTTAATGTTTTTTCATCATCCAGCGTATAATCACCGGATATTTCTGCGGAAAGCGTGTCTCCCGTATTGTCGGCGGATTTATAATCGGCCTTGGTATCAATGGTCAGTTTTTCGTTCAAGGGGGTGCTAGAGGTAAAACCGTGCTGGATAATTTCTTCATTGGTCAGCTGCCCGGGCGCGGAGAACCCGTCGTCACGTTGTAGGGTATAAGCGTTGATCGTGCCTGTGGTTTTGCCGTTTGTGACCTCGGAAAGATCAACGGCGATTTCCGCCCTATGAGCATTAGCCTTTAGGTTGGGCGTGGTTGTCTGGTCGATTGTAGAGAAGTCGAACCCGCCATCAGGGGAAGACAAGGAACCATTGCCCGGCCCTTGCGAACGTGCTTTTTCCAGCGTTATGTATGTGCCGGGTGCGTAGCGCACGGTTGTATCAACGCCTGCCAATGTTTGATCCAGCCCTACGCCTGCCTGATCGTAGGCGGTAACTCCTACGCGGAGATTATCGTTAACCCAATGGCTGGCGCGCCCGCCTTTCGTCAGGTTCTCAACGGCGGTCACGCCCGGTGTATACTCATATCCGGCAACCAGAAAGACGGGGTTACCCGATAGGGATCCGGTACGCACGATTGTATCGCTGGTCGAGGTCGATTGTAGCGGGTCGCGCAGAATAATACGGCCCTGAATGTAGTTAATTTCGTAGTCCTGCCCATAGATTAAATATTGGTTATGGAGCACAATGCCGGAATCCCTATCCCGGGTTTCGATGCGGAGACGTTCCGAGCCGAGAACAATATCTTGTCCACGAAGATAATATAGTGACCCGCCAGTACCGCGGAATTCCTCCAGAGAGGAAACCGTACCGGGATCAGCAGCGAAGCCGTTGATTTCTGTCTTGTTCTCACCGAAAGCCGTCATTGTGGGGCTGGTGTATTCGGCATTGGCACCATAGAGCGTGCGGCTGTAATTCAGCAAATCGGTGCCGGTGATTTTTGTCTGAAAATTACCCCACATAACATGAGCATTATTTTTTTCCAGTTTCACATAGAACTTTCCCTGTGTCGGGGCGTCTTCGGTTGTTGTTGAGTCATCGCCATATACGGGGTAATAGGCGTTGGGGTCTATACGTTTAAGCAAGTAGCGCGGGTCTTTTTCAGTGAAGTTGGAGAATAAGTCCTCCAAGGGTTGTTCTTGTGTGTCAGCGCTGGCGGTTAATAACCAGTCCCCCTTGATTTTTCCTTTCGTATAGAAGGCAAGACGCCCATCGACATAGACTTTATCCCGAAAGCGACGACTGCTGTTTTCTGTGACGAGCTGTGCCGAGCCTTTTACGTTGTTTTTGCCGGCGGTAAGGTCAGCCAGTGCGATGTAGAACCAGTCTTGATCGGGGATATACAAAGATCGTGTAAATTCTGCTTTTGTGCCGTCTGGCGCTTCGGTTGTGATTTCCAGCGTGTGACTTCCTGCCGGTAGGATTTGACGGTAGGCAAAGCGGCCGCTGGAATCGACAGGGATTTGTGCGCCCATGGCTTTTACGGTCGTACCGGGTGCGAGGTGGTCGCCATTAATGGTAATGATGCCACCAGTGACGGGGATGTTTTTGATCAAAAGCTGGTTTTCTCCATAACCGCTTAGCGTCTCTTCTTCATCGTTATCACCCTCGTCAAAGGGGCGGTTTTTATCGACAAGACGCAATTTCATGGGCGCAGTTTCGTCGTACCTTCCATCTTTGTTATAAACCCGCAGCACATACAGAATGCTTTCAAAGCTTTTTCCAGTCGGGGTTTCCCACATGGCATTTTTATCAAGCGAAGGAGCAAGCGCGATAACATCCATCGGTTTTTTTTGCATTGAAGCTTCGGGTTCAAAAATCCGTATTTCGGCTTTGGTGATGTAATTTTTGTAATTAGAGTACGGCATAAAGGTCACGAGATCACCGCGTACAACTGTGCGGTAATCTGTTGTGACGTTCAAAGATTGTGTTTTTTCGAGTGGATCGAAACGCACCTGAATATCCGCCTTTTCCAGCGCGATATCTGTGCAACGCGTTATGTCGGCGCTGTTTGGTACATCGGCGTGATTAAGGGGCGTGCCATCAATTGAAATGCGAAATGGAAGATCGGCATTAGCGGCCTGCTGCTCCGCGCTGCACCCCTTCCCCTGTGGGTGCGTGACTTCATTTTCCTGATTATACCAAACGCGAATATCAACGCGACGATTAGAGGCCAGGCATTTTGTATAAGCCGTAGAGCCTGCATCCTTGTCACTGCAATTGACAGAAGGTTTGGCGCTGCCCTTGCCTGACACAGATATGGGGACGGCGCGATCGCCTAGAACTGCCGCCATGTACTCGGCGGCTTCTCTTGCACGCCCTAATGAAAGGGACTGGTTATCCGTGTAGTATGTGTCAGAATTTTCCTTGAATGGCTGATGGTCTGCATGCCCGACAATTTCTATGGCGTGAATGTTTTTGTGTGCGATGCGCTGGACAAGCTTATCAATTTGATGGCGCTCCTGCGCGCTTAATAAATGCTGGGCTGAAGAAAATTGATCGGCCTTTCCCTGGTCTTTCTGTCTTCTTACGATTGGTGCGGTGTCTGGTGATTTCCGCGGCAGGACAAGCGCTTCACCGGCAATATTTCTATGTTCCGCGTTTGGCGGTACGGAGGCAAAAGCGCGCGTTTCGGCGCGGGGTGCCAAACCCTGTTTACCCAAGAACTCCGGCTCTTTGCACGGTTTATTATCCTCGCATATATTAAGGTCCGGATCAGCTAAAGACGGTACGGTCGAGAGCACACCCACAAAAACGACAAGAGCGGTGCATTGGAGCAGGCGATTTTTAAAGCTTGTTTTCAACATCAGCGCCCTCCCCCGCTTTTTGTATTTTCAGGAGGGAGCATTAGCTCTTCTTCAATCATGATTTCATGGCAGCATTCAAGTGCTTCCCATGTATCGCGGAGTATCTTCACTGTGTTTTTCAGGCGCTTGCGGGCAAGGTCTTCGCCTTCACCGGCTGCTTGATACGCCAGACGCACGACGGTCGGGCCTGATTGGAGGTTATCGGGGAGAGCCTTCATCTGCGCCAGCCATTTCGGCTTTAGCTCTAACTCGCCGGATATGAAAGCGCTATCTTGCATATCTATTCTGACTACGCGATGAATAGCAGCGCCGAAATTAAGCTTTGCCATTTTACCGCGAGAGACACGGATCGCGCGCGGGTTTTCTGTTGTGATACGATACCCTGTGGGCAAGGTACGCTCATCCAGTTTCATCAAGAAGTTGCTGCCGCGCTCGGCGTCCGGTATGGCGGCACAAGCGACGTGGAAGCGTCCTTCGGCGTCGGTTGTAACCAGCAGGCCGGTAAGCGTTGCAATACGCACATTGGCGATCCCCGGCTCGTCTTGGTCTTGATATCCGTTAGTGTTTTTATCATCAAAAACCTTGCCGATAATATCCGAGCAATCAAACACAGGGTCAGGAATAACGCGAACGATGGCGGTTCCTACATTCGATATAGCAACCCCGCTTTGGTTATCCAGAACACGGGCGCTATTCACGTATTCTCCCGGCTGTACGCCGGAGCCAACGACGGTGATAATTTTATAGGTTTTTGTGATGCCGGCGGGCAGTGCCTGATTTGCCCATACGACAGAGCGACCACTTACCGTTGGCTCAAACTTTACGCCGTCCAGGCTGCCGCTGCCTTTTTGGTATTTAAAGCCAGGAGGGAGTGTATCAATGATGTTTACGTCACTAAAATTATTGATCGAGGTATTTCTTACCGCAATTGTATAAGGTACGAGCTGTCCGACGCTGGTATTTACGACCGGCGTTGTCTTGGTGACAAGGATGTCGGTGATGCCAACGGGGTCAAGCGGGATGTGGTTATTTACCAGATCACCGGAGGTTAATGCATTCAGATCAAACGAAAAGTAATACTGCGTCGAGGCCTGATTGGCTGGTGCCAAAGCTGCGGTCGCGGCAGGACATGTCGCCGGATCATGTATAGGTGAGGTCGCGACGGGAGGGTCGGCGTCCACATGGACAAGTGCGGGATCGGGCACTGCGTTCACTGTTAATGTGTTCGTACAAGCCGGTATAATGAGCGACTCCGCGGGCGCAAAGCCTCCAGGGTATGTTGTAACTTCCAGAGTATATATGCCGACAGGCGCGGCGGGTAAAAGCAAGAATTGGTAAAACCCGTCCAATCCGGTTGTTACAGTGCCTTGACCACCGACCAGATGAGCCGCCGGATTGAAGCCACCGGGGCCAGTAATTGTGACTTGTGCGTTGGCAACGGGATTTCGTGTGATGGCATTATAAACAATTCCTGCCGGATCGAGTGGCAAGGATTGTTCGATGATGTTGTCCCCTGCCAATATTGTCAGGTTTGTAAGCGTTCCCGTTAACGTCGCGGTATCGGCTCCAGCGGGGTTTCCGGTGTTTGTACCTGCGACGTTAGCGGTAGAACCGCCCGTGTCCCGGGTGCCGCTTGCGGGGGCTATGCCTTGTTCGTTCGGGATCGCGTTACCAAAGATTTGACCTGTTGCCGGTTCACGGAAACGAATCTCATAACCGGTGCCCGGCGACACATCAGAGAAAGTGTAGCTACCATCCACAGCGGTTGTTTCTGTATCGAACACCGTGCCGCCGAATAATAATTCAACGACCCAGCCTTCTACAGGCTCTTCTCCCGGGTCAATTTGTCGGTCATGGTCGGCGTCACGCCAGATTGTGCCGCTGACATTTGATGTAATTGAAATAACGACACTATCCGTTGTTGCATTGTTACCATCAAAGCCCGGAGGTTCTCCTCCGCCTGCGACGAGTGCCTGATTTACAAGAATTTGTCCGACGGCGGCAGGGGCTACGGTTACACGGAATGAAACGGGATTACCCAAGGAATTCGCCAAGATGCTTGTTGTCGAGGTGCAGGTAAAGGCCGATGCACCGCCGGCTCCGACGCAAGACCAGCCGGTACCGGTCGGCGTTGCGGTCAAGGTCATACCAGCGGGCAATGTATCGGTAAGCGTTATTGTGCCTGTTGTTGCGGCGGCGCCTATGTTTCGGGGGGTGATCGTAAATAGCCCCGTATCGGAACCGGCGGCAAAACTTGTCGGGGTGTGCGTTTTGGTAATTGTCAGATCCGGTGAATTCACGGGTACTTCCGGGAAATTATTTCCGGCAGATAATGTATTTGTTCCCGTCAGGTCGATGCCTACGATTTGACTACTTGTCGCTGTCGGGTTGCTGGCAACACCGCCGGTTGTGCCTGCGGTGGTTATTCCGTTGGTTGTGCCGAGAGGCTGCGTGGATTGCGAAACGGTATATGTGCCTTCTGGAAGTTCTGTAAAACTATATGTACCGTTGGTAACGGTTGTTGTTACCGCCGCCACAGGAGTGGCATTTATATCGAGACCGGTCAGGTTCAGTGTCATACCAGCCAGACCATAATCAAAGCCATCTTCTGCACCATTGTTATTATAATCAAGAAATAACGAGCCGGTGATAGAGCGCGTCTTGGGAATTTCGGCAAAGTTATTCGCAGTGGTGGTCGTGTTAGGCGGCAGAATGATGCCGGTGATTTCACTGGGCACTACATTCGGGGCCGTTACGGTTCCGGCTGTACCACCATTTGCCACGGTGCCTGCAATGGTTATTCCGTTATTGGTATCTGCGGGCTGCGCAGGTTGCCGGATGGAATAAGTACCGGGAAGAAGGTTGGGAAAACTGTAGTCCCCCAGAGCGTCGGTGACCTGTGTTGTGATCACAGTGCCGACACCGTCAAGCAACTCTATCGTGATGCCTGCTATCCCCAAGTCAGGACCATTTTGGACTGCATTATTATTTTCATCAAGGAATACGCGGCCGGAAATTCCCGAGGCTGCGGTTTCGGGAAAGTCGTTGCCTGTTGACCCTGATGTTTCGCCGACTGCGCCATCGTTATTCAGGACGATCCCGACGATCTGACTGGTTGTTGCCGTCGGATTAGAGGCAACTCCCGGTGTGCCCGTGCTGCCATTTGACGGGACGATTATTCCGGCTGTTGTAATACCGTTATCTGTGCCAAACGGTTGCGCGGTCTGACAGACAGAGTAAGTTCCCGCGAGCAGAAGGGAGAACACGTAATTTCCCGTGGCATCGGAGTTTTTAGTTTCCAATAACGCCCCTGCACAGGTTCCGCCGCTACGTAGCTCAATCGGGACGCCGGATATGATATCATCAAGACCGGAATCGAATATGCCGTTTGGCACAACGTTATTGTCGAGGAATACACGGCCGGATATGAAGCCGAATGTGCTGACTGTCAGTTCGGCGTTTGCCGGAAACGGATTGCCGCCAAGATCTGTCTGCAACCTTCCCGCGGGAATATTATTTGTGTGTACGCCCGGTATGGCCGCGGTTATATCGACACTGATACTACATCCGCCTGCGGGGATTTGGGCGCCATTTGCATATGTGATCGTGCCCGTTCCGGCAACAGCAGTTACGGCACCAGGGCATGTTTTGGTTATGTTCGGTGTCGGGGCGACAAGCATATTGCCGGGGGCGGTTGGCAGATTGTCAGTAAAAGGCGTTATCAGTGTTAGCGGGCCGTTATTCTCGTTTCCCAAGTTAATCGTCATTGTCGACACACCACCAGCGGCCATAACAGCCGGTGCAAACTCTTTTGTTACGGTTGGCGGGGATGCAATGATGACTTGCGCCTGAGTGGGCTCTTCATTGGTTATGCCTTCCAGAGTGCTGACATCGCTGGCCGGAATTGTATTCGTGTAGTTTCCGATGATGTTGCTAAGCACGTCTACGGTCACGGTACAGGAGCCCGTTGCGGGTATGGTTGCCCCGGATAGTGTTATGCTGGTGGCTGATGCGGGGGCGTTGACGATGCCGTCCGTACACGTCGTGGAAGCTGCCGGTGTTTGCGCAACGACGAGGCCAGTGGGCAGCGCATCCGTGATAATCGTTTCCGTCAATGGGGCAACGTTGGGGTTTGTTATCGAGATGACGAGGGGAGCCGTGGCACCGACTGCGCGTGAGGCTACGCCTGTTGTAAAACCGGCGGGGTCTCCGGCATCGAGTGTAAAGCCGCCGATCGCCTTGTTAATCACCAGGGGAATCTTCACGCGCAGGATATCGGTAACCGGCTGTAGGTTTGTGGAGGGAGCGCCGCCGATTGTTCCGGTCACTGTGCCTATCGGGATGGTATTTGTATAATCACCGACGGCTGCGGCGGTCACGTCAATTTCAGAATAACATGATCCCGAGACACCGCCGGATGCCGCCAGAATGTTGGCGCCACTGATATCCACTTGCGTGTTTACCGGAGAGGTTATACTGGCTCCTGTACAGGTTGTTATGGGGTTAGCGCCAATCGGCACAGTGACACCGGCGGGCAGGTTGTCAACGACGCTGATATTCGAGGCGGGCTGCGTCGTTGGATTCAGGAATGTGATACGCAGGCGGGAGCGCTCTCCCGGTTTAATTACGCCCGGCGTGAACTGTTTTGTGACGCCGAGATTTCCTTGCGTTGTCAGGCTGGTTGTCGCGGCGCCGCTATTGCTTAACCCTTGATCAGTTTGAATAGCCCCTATTGGAATAAAGTTTGTTATGCCGCCGATAATGATGGAGATGATATTAACTTTGACGTTACATTTTTTGTTATTCTCCAGTGTGGCGCCCGAAAGGGAAAAAAATGTCCCGCCCGGAACGGCTGTCACAATACCGCCAGGACATGTTGTGGTTGCCGATGGGTTTGGGGCAACCTGCATGCCGTTGGTCGTCGCTCCGGATGTTCCATCGACGGTAAAGTAATCTGTGAATGACAGATTCGTGACGTCGGTATTGCCATTATCCAATGTCACTGTCATCTGACTGACCTGACCGGGGAATGTTAATGTACTGGGGCTTGTTGCTTTAGCGACGGTAATTCCGGTTGGAGCATCGAACACCAGCGTTCCGGTTACAGGCAGCTGGTTTATGATGCCGCCGGTTGCGGAAATATTACCGACGGGGATTGTGTTTACCCAATTTGCGGCTCCTGTGGCGACAACATCAAACAGCACATCACATGTACCGCTACCGCTGACTTCTCCACCGGTCATCGTAAACGAAGACGCCCCCGGCGCGCCGACAAAGGATGTTGTGCCTGCACACGTTGTTTGTGCATTCACGGGATTCGCCAAGACCATGCCGACTGGCAGGGAATCGACTACACTTACACCAGATAACGGAATGGCGCCGGCATTAAAAAGCCGGATATTTACCTGAGACATTCCTCCTGAAGAAACGCTTGCCGGAGCGAAGCTCTTGTTTGCGGATATTGCGGATGTGTAGATCAGGTTTGCCGTGGTTGTGTTTACGGGGCCGATCGGGACACTCGTACCATTCGCGTAGGTTTGCGTTCCGGCCATGGTGGCTGTGTTATTGTAATTTCCGGCGGGGCCGACTACGTCCACTTGCAAGACGCAAGTCCCTGCTGCGCCGAGGCCGCTGCTTACGCGTGCGGGGATTGTTGCGCCATTCATGGTTATTGATGTTGAATCCGCAACGGCGGTAATGGTCGGGGTACCACATGTCGAGGCCGCATTTGGCGGCGTTGCAACGCGCATCTGCCCGCTGCCGATCGTCGCCGAGGGGAGGTTGTCCGTCACAGAAATCGCCGTCATATCGTTTACGGACAGATTGCTAAACACGATCGTCATTGTCGTGATCGTATTCTCGGCGAGAGGTCCGGCGGGCGTGAAGGCCTTTACCGCCGTCAGGGTATCGGCATCAGCCGTAAGGGTTGTCGTGGGCGAGGCACTGCCGTTACATGTTGGGCCGCCGCCATAACATACGGCATTTGGGGGAACAACGTTCGTTATGGGAGAAAGATCTGCCGCTGCCGGATCCACCATGGCCCAAAATGTCAGCACACAGCTTCCGGGTACGAAAGAGGACGGGCGTGCGGGTAAGGTGCCTATGGTCATAGAGACGCTCGGTGCGCCCAATACATCGGGGACTGTCAAGGTCGCACACCCTGACCCGGACATTGTTGGTGTATAGTTCACGCCGCCGATTGTTCCCGTCAAAAAGGTTTGACCATTGGCAAGGGTATCAACTGTTGTAATATTATTAATGACAGAGGCTGACCAGTTTTGAACCGTTACCGTATGGCGGACGGGATTTCCAACCGCGGCGACAGTCGGGACGGATGTTTTCAATATCCGCAGTTCGTCCGATACCAAAATCGAAGAAGATGTCGTTTGAGAGACTATGCCCGGTGTGACCGTTCCGACAATGCCCTCGGGAAGAAGATTCGTGAACGATATTGGCACATTCGGCGTTTGCGCTGTTGCGGTAAAGCTTGCGGTAACAGTACAGGTTTCGCCCGGGGCGATTGTGGTGTCTGCTGTTTGTATGATCCCGAAATCACCGGCTGTGCGGGCATATGTCCCTGCGACACCGGCGCCGGTACACGACACGGTCGGCACGCCAGTTGTTTTAAGCCCATAACCTGCATTACCTACGCCATCAATGGGGCTGTCCGTGAATGAATCTATGACTAATGGGGACAGGCTTGTGTTTGTGAAAACTACGGAGAAAGTGTCGGATTGGCCACTGGCTATTTGCGGATTGGCAAATGCCTTTACCACGTTCAGCGGTGATTGGGTTCTGATTAGCGCGGAGCTATCCTGTGGGATTATCCCCAAATCATTACTAAAATCGGTCGCCCCGACGATCGTATTATTAACGTAGCCCGTCAGGTATAAACCATCAGTTTGGTTTGCCTCGACACTAACCGTGATCGTACAAGACCCGTTTGCCGCAACCGTTCCTCCCGTGGCGGTGACGGACGTGGCTCCGGCAACGGGGGTAAATGTTGCGGGAGTTCCCGCTCCGGTACACGTTGAATTGGAAACGACCGGCGTTGCGACTTTTATGATTGGGGAGCCCCCCAGGAGCGGAAAATTATCCGTGATGCTAAAATCCGGTATAGGCACGTCGTTTGAATTAGAGACACTGATCGTGAGCGTTGTGGCGTTGCCACCAAGTATCAACGTATTGCTACCGAATGATTTTCCTATGACCGGGCGGTTTATGCTTTGAACATTAACACTCTGGCTTACCGATCCGCTGTTTGCTACAGGGGCGCCATCATCCCCTGTGACGGCGCCATTTGCGATTTGATAGCTATATGTTGCGGCGTTGCCGGTTGAAGAGCCCGCGGTCACAGGAATGACAATTATACAGGTTCCGTCTTCACTGTTCGCGCGTGCGGGGATCACCCCGCCGACCAAGGATATGGCTTGTGTACCATCGACAGCGGTCAGCACGCCTACTCCGGGGTTAGTGGCGGGGATAGCGGGGTCTGTACAATTGTAGGTAGGAACGCCCGATATCTTCAAACCATTTGGCAGCGTCCCCGGCAAGCTGTTCGAAAACCCGACAGCGGTGATCGGCGCGCCTGTATTGTTGTTTGACAAGGTGATTTCGAGCTGCGTGACCTCTCCGGGTTTAATCGCTGTTGGCTGACCGGTTACGAGTGTTACGGACGCCCCGAGCCCAGCGAAAGCGGAAGAATACGACAGCGCCACCATGACAAAAATGCATAGTGAGAGAAATAATCGTAGAGAAGAAACCGTGCCGAGGTGCATTATTAAAAAGACCTAGTAGAAGAAACATGTTTATTCGATCAGGAAGGAGATAGAATCCGCCCTAAGCTACATTTTACAAGCCACTTATCCGCTTTCACAAGTCAATAGAGAGACTTACCCACATACCCACCTATGCGTGCCATCACAGCGCATAGCGCAAGGGCACTGCCAATACCGGTGACTATCATGCAAAACAACCCAAGAGGCCTAGCTCTCGGCTATTAATTTTTCCATGATATCGTCACTTATGTCGAAATTAGTGGTTACGGTCTGAACATCATCATTGTCCTCAAGGGCCTCAATGAATTTAAGGATGGCACCGGCTTGCTCCTCACCGACTTCGGCTGAGATGTTGGGCTTCCAGATCAGCCCCTGACGCTCTGGTTCGCCGTATTTTTTTTCCAATGCATCACGAACAGCGGCGAAATCTTCGGTACTGCATGTAATTTCGTGCCCTTCATCGCTCGTTTCTACATCCATTGCACCGGCATCCAGTGCGGCTTCGAACATCTCGTCCGCGTCTGCCTTATCCACCGGATAGAATATTTCGGCGATACGGTCGAACATAAAATTGACAGATCCGGTTTCGCCCAAATTGCCGCCAAACTTGGCAAAAGCTGTACGCACCTCGCTGGCTGTACGGTTTTTGTTGTCGGTCAAGGTTTCGACAATGACAGCAACGCCGCCGGGGGCGTAGCCCTCATAGCGGATCTCTACGTAATCTTCACCATCAGCGGCGCCTGTGGCTTTCTTAATGTTTTTCTCAATCCCGTCTTTAGGCATGGACTGGCTGCGCGCCGTCGAAACGGCCAGACGTAAACGCGGATTCATATCCGGGTCAGGGCCACCCAGCTTTGCCGCGACATAGATTTCTCGCCCGAGCTTAGAAAACAGTTTAGCGCGCTTTTTATCCTGAGCGCCCTTGCGGTGTTGAATATTTGCCCATTT
>SPJJ01057699.1_pt1 | contig 16384 bp, 23 predicted proteins | sample 3741741 | NCBI WGS metagenome assembly SPJJ01 (sample SAMN10925908, study PRJNA522277) | cold seep metagenome | isolation source: Elba SIP-enriched marine methane seep metagenome, extraction at timepoint T1 | place: Italy: coast of Elba, Mediterranean Sea | collected 2014-05 | reverse complement strand
GTTGCCGAGCTGGCACCTGTTATCTCGGTTAAACAAATCCGCTTGTAATGCAATACGACATTATTTGTTTTGACTGCGACAGCACCTTAAGCAAAGTCGAAGGCATAGACGAGCTGGCGCGTAGCGCCGGCTTGTTTGAGCAGGTGGCAGACCTGACTAATCAGGCGATGAATGGTGAGATTGCTTTGCAGGACGTCTACGGAAAACGGCTGGCACTGATTAAACCCGATCAGCAAGCAATACACGCCTTGGGTCAGCTTTATATTGAACAGGTTGTTCCCGGTGCCAAACAATTGATTGCCGAATTGCTAGAGCAGCACAAGCAGGTGCATATCATCAGTGGTGGCCTGCGTCAGGCCATTTTGCCACTGGCTGATGAGCTCGGTGTGCCCCAAGCCAATGTGCATGCCGTGGATATCTATTTGGATGCGCAAGGAAATTATGCAGGATTCGCCAGCGATGCACCTGCTGCAAACAGTGGCGGCAAAGCCGTCATCTGCAAGCAAATCAATGCACAGAAGCAATCCATGGTCATGATTGGCGACGGCAAAACCGACCTGGAAGCCAAGCAGGCCGGTGCGACAGTGATTGGCTTTGGTGGTGTAGTCAGCCGCGAAGCTGTTCAGCAGCAGGCCGACTATTTTGTTAAAGATGTGTCCTTGATGGCTGTGAGTGAGTATTTTCTTTAACGCCTCAAATGGAGGGGGCGTAAACCTCCAGCTTCAGCCGGTATGACTTCCCGCCCTCTCTCGCATGGGGTTTGGGGGCTAACCTGACGACCCGGAAATTCTACGCCATTCTTGGTTTCTTAACTGAATGTAACGATTAACAATGTTCAGGGTTTCGAGCGTTGGCCGGTTGCCTTTGGCGTCAAATTCGTTCAGGTTTGATGTGTAACTGGTGACACATAAAGGGTCATGTGAGGCGCTGGCTCCCAGGGCTTTGGCCAGTGCGCCTTGTGCCTGCTTGGCCGCGCGTTGTGTCATTAATAGTGAGTCGCCATCATCAAAACGTTTATACGACATGACCGCTCCCCAGGGAAAGGTGGCTGAGAAAACGAAATTTGAATTGTTGGAATAAATATCTTTTTCCGTCACCATCAGATAAATGGCCGGGTTGGTTTCGGTAACATGAAAGGTCTGGGCAAATGCTTCATAGATGGATGTAACATCCCATTGTTGACCAAAGACCAGGCCCCGAAAGCGGGTGTATTCAGGCAAGGGCAGGGAAACATCGGAAATGCAGGTGGGCAATCCCAGTTCCTTGCTGACGACATGGCCGATAATATCAATGATTTTCTGTGATACGTCTCCCACCGGAACAACAATCAGCGTAGTTTCAGGCAAACCTTGCAAGGTATTGTTGATGATACAGTTTGGCATAGGGGACACAATTTGTTCTTCCGTCCAGACAGGTGCGTAAGCACGTTTAACCGCTAACTGCCGGGTGTAATTAGTGTCAGTAGGATGGTGTTTGTTTTGTAATTGCGCAATCAGTTGGCTTACGTCGCGGTTTTGCGGAACGAGTGTTTGTATATATTCAAACAGGTTTAGCGCGTCCTAGTCAAAGCCCTGGGTTTGTAATTGCTGTGCGTATTCAAATACCCAAAACCAATAATTTGCCGCTGCCACGTTATCCTGTAACGCAATCACTTTTTCCGCTCTCAAGCGAATCTTGTCAGGGTTAAACGGATTGATATAAGGGTGCTTGATAGCCACGCCATAGCTAAAAAACAGTAGGCCGGGAATAAATGGCGTGAGCCAAAATAGCATCTTGACCGTTTTTTTTGCGATGTGTTTTTTTATTAGCCAATAGCAGGCAATGCAGGCGAGTAATACACCATAGCCCATATAACTGAAGCTTGACCACGGGGAAACAAAGTCACGACTAAATATAAAAAGATTCAGCGGCAACAATAACGCAAAGCTGTAAAGCCCGATGATTTCGCAAATGATCTCACGCCAGCTTGTGGGAGGAGGTGTTTCCTGTCTCAACTTGTTATATTCGGCTCGGGCTAGTTGTTCAACGCTGGAATAGCGGGAGATACCTAACTCTTTGGCGTGTTCAAAAAACTCTTGCTCGGAGAGCTGACGACAAAAATCATAAATTTCCTGATAAATGCCGTCCCAGTCGGGTTGTGGTTTGAACCCGTCGTACATCAATTGCAGGGTTTTAACTGCAATAAACAAAAGCAACAAAATAATCAGATTGCCATCGGGAATTGAGCCGAATAAAACAAGAACTATCAGTGTGATGACGGCTTTGAAAACAAACTTTTGCGAAAAGTAATGCTGCAGTTGGTGTATAAATTTGCGGATGAATGCCATTGGGTGATCAAAGACTTTTTAATTCAGGTTTAAAGCATATCAGTTTTATAGACTTGAAAATGACACTGATTGCGAAACTGCATGTTCATAACGCCGGTGATTCGTTAGAATAACAAGGATTATTAAATACAGAGTGCAAGAGAACAATGGCAGGACACAGTAAGTGGGCAAATATCAGGCATCGTAAGGGTGCGCAGGATGCTAAACGTGGCAAGATTTTTACCAAGTTGATCCGTGAAATTACGGTGGCGGCAAAGGCGGGGGCAGATCCGGCCAATAACCCGGCGTTGCGCTCGGCAATAGATAAGGCGCTGGGTTCCAATATGAAGCGTGATACGATTGATAATACAATCAAAAAGGCGACCGGTGCATTGGATGGCGTGAATTATGAGGAAATCCGTTATGAAGGCTATGGACCCGGGGGAACTGCGGTGATGGTGGATTGCCTGAGTGATAATCGTAACCGTACCGTGGCAGAAGTGCGTCATGCCTTTACTAAGGCGGGTGGGAATCTGGGGACGGATGGTTCGGTCGCTTATATGTTCAAAAAGCTGGGCATTATCAGTTACGCTGATTCGGTTGACGAAGATGCTCTGATGGAAGCGGCCATGGAGGCCGGTGCCGAGGATATTGTCACACATGATGATGGATCTGTAGATGTGTTGACGACGCCGGAAGATTATCTCGCTGTGAAGGATGCCATGATTGAAGCCGGATTTGAGCCGGAGAATGCGGCGGTGACTATGCAGGCGGATAATAAAACCCCTTTAGATGCAGAAGGAGCAGAAAAAATGTTGCGCCTGGTTGATCGCCTTGAAGACCTGGATGATATTCAGGAAGTGTATACCAATGCGGATATCAGCGATGAAATTATGAGTTCGTTGGGAGATGAATAAATCATCACTTGCATACGCATTGTTGTTCTAATGTTGCACTCAATCGACACATGACCCGAATTTTAGGTATAGACCCTGGCTCCAGGATGACCGGGTATGGTGTGGTTGAAGTTTTGTCCCAATCCAATCGCTATATAGCCAGTGGTTGTATCAAAGTGACGGGGGATCACTTCCCCTCGCGCTTGCAACAGATTTTTGCCGGAATCAGCGAGGTGATTGAGCTGTATAATCCGCAGCAAATGGCGATTGAACAAGTATTTATGCACAAAAATGCTGATTCAGCCCTAAAACTGGGGCAGGCGCGCGGCGCCGCAATTTGTGCCAGTATGAACCAGGGATTGAATGTACACGAGTACGCAGCCCGGCAAATCAAGCAGGCCTTGGTGGGTAAGGGCAATGCCGATAAAACACAGGTGCAGCATATGGTGAAAATTTTGTTAAGTCTACAAGGCCAATTACAGGTTGATGCCGGTGATGCGCTGGGCGTATGCTTGTGCCACATTCATCATCAGCAAACTGAACAAAGACTACAACAAAATATTTCATGATTGGATTTCTTCGAGGCAAATTGATTGCCAAAGCGCCACCGCAATTACTGCTTGATGTGCAAGGCGTGGGGTATGAAATAGAAGCGCCGATGACGACGTTCTATAGCTTGCCTGGCTTAGGTGAAGATGTTCAATTACATACTCATCTAGTGGTGCGCGAGGATGCGCAGATTTTATTCGGTTTTGCGTCGGAAAAAGACCGCCTGATGTTTCGCACCTTGATTAAAGTTAATGGGGTAGGGCCAAAGTTGGCGCTGACCATATTGTCCGGGCAGAGTGCTGAAGAATTCCATCAGTGCATTCAGAACAGTGACACTCAGGCTTTAGTACGCTTGCCTGGGGTTGGTAAAAAAACGGCTGAACGCCTGATTATCGAGATGCGTGACCGTTTGCCGAAGATGCAAGGCGGGGGTGATGTCGGGAGCTTAGCTGACGCTTCAGCGTCTTCTGTACCCTCATCCTCGCCCAAACAAGAGGCGATAACCGCCTTGTGCGCATTGGGCTACAAGCCGAATGAGGCTAGTCGCATGGTACAGGCGGTAGACGCTGATGCGTTGAGTTGTGAAGAAATCATTCGACTGGCATTGCAAGGAGCGGCTAAATGATCGAAAGTGATCGTTTGATTACTGCGCAGGGCAACACTGATGAAGAACGACAGGATCGTGCGATTCGTCCCAAACGTCTGGCAGATTATGTCGGACAAAGTGAATTACGGCAGCAAATGGAAATCTTTATCAAGGCGGCGGTGGCACGATCGGAAGCCTTGGATCATGTGTTGATTTTTGGCCCACCAGGATTAGGTAAAACCACGCTGGCTAATATTATTGCGACAGAAATGGGGGTGAGTATTCGCCAGACATCCGGGCCGGTGCTTGATAAAGCTGGTGACCTGGCGGCCTTGCTGACTAACCTGGAAGCGCATGATGTGTTGTTTATTGATGAGATACATCGTTTAAGCCCGGCGGTAGAAGAGGTGCTGTATCCAGCGATGGAAGATTATCAGATCGATATCATGATTGGTGAAGGCCCGGCGGCGCGATCCATTAAGCTGGAATTACCGCCGTTTACCCTGATTGGCGCGACCACCCGTGCGGGGCTGCTGACTTCACCATTACGAGATCGCTTTGGCATTGTGCAGCGCCTTGAATTTTATAGCGTTGACGAGTTAACTCAGATTGTGATGCGTTCGGCTAACTTGCTAAATGTCAAGGTGGAAAGTGGCGGCGCGGATGAAATCGCCAGGCGTTCGCGCGGTACGCCGCGCATTGCCAATCGTTTATTGCGCAGAGTGCGGGATTTTGCTGAAGTAAAAGCGAATGGCGAGGTGGGTCGAGACATTGCCAGCCAGGCATTGAAGATGTTAAAAATTGACGAAAACGGGTTTGATTCTTTAGATAGAAAATTATTGTTGTCGATGATCGAACATTTCGACGGCGGCCCGGTGGGTCTGGACACACTGGCAGCTGCGATTAGTGAAGAACGCGGGACAATTGAAGATGTGCTTGAACCGTATTTGTTGCAACAGGGTTTTTTGATGCGTACCCCGCGTGGGCGCGTAGTGACAAATAAGGCGTATGTGCATTTTGGGTTAAAGGCACCTGTGTCACCGGAAAGCGGGAAGCATAATCAGGATATATTTGGCGATTGAATGTGGCGTACAATGAACCTTGTCGGGTTGAAAGATGCTTGACATATGCCAATAGGTCATTAATCATTCCAAATGTTTTTGCGATGCTCCCTATCTCTCTTAAAGCTTATGAATGGGATGAGAGTGACAATGCAAGCACAAAACAACCCAGCTGTCATAGGTTGGGTTGATAACTATAATAAGATGAGATTTGATTGTATAGCTGAAATCTCTTCATTAATCATTTACTTTTCGAGGGGAAAAGGCTGATGGAAATGAAGTCCTACCGGACAATCTGGATTTCTGATTTACATATCGGATCGACACAATGTCAAGCAGACGTATTGCTTGATTTTCTGAAATATAATGATAGCGAAAAGCTCTACCTGGTGGGGGATATAATTGATTTTTGGGCGCTTTCCAAAAAGATGTATTGGCCGGCTACCCATAATACGGTTATTCAGAAAATTTTGCGGAAGGCGCGGCATGGCACTCAAATAATCTATGTGCCGGGTAATCATGATGATAATGTCAGGGAATATGACAGTTATATCTTTGGTGATATTGTGGTAAAAAATTCCGATCATCATACGACGGCGGATGGAAGGCGCTTTCTTATCGTGCATGGTGATGAATACGACACTATTGCTCAATATCATCAATGGGTCGCTAAACTGGGCAGTACCGGGTATGATATTTTAATTGAAATAAACCGATGGATTCGCGCTGTACGTCAGGTGTTTGGGGTGCGTTCGTATTTTTCTCTGGCACAATTCATCAAATATAAAGTGAAGAATATTGTCCAGTTTATTTCGGATTACGAAGAAACTATTGTAGCCACATTGAAATCTGAAAATCTGGATGGCGTAATTTGTGGTCACATTCATCATGCAGAAATAAAAAATATTGATGAATTTCTGTATGTTAATACGGGTGATTTTGTTGAAAGCTGCACAGCAATTGTTGAGCATCATGACGGAAGGTTGGAGCTGATTCACTGGCTGGATGAACGTCCTGAAATGAATCCAGATCATATTCCGGCCGCGTCATAATGAGCTAGTTTTGGGGCGGATCTAACCAAGCCCAATAAGCTTAAAGTGGGAGAGCAGTCACTCGTCATACAAGATGCTGTTAATATCTCTGTAAATAGGGTTTGACCCGCTTGTCTTTTTTGTACAGAGCAAGCTTCCGAACACTCGATAAGTCGCTGGGTGTTGTACGTAATAAGCTAGATAGTTGGAGTTATGCATTTTTTTTTAAGGATTTTATCGTTATATTTATTTTCCTCTGTTTCACTAGCCAGTGAAAGCGTCCCACACCCGCTAGATCTCACCGATAACTGGGTGGGATTTTTGTCATTGTTTGTCTTTTTCGGTGCTTATGTACTGGTCATTCTGGAAGAAAAGATTCATTTGAAAAAATCAAAACCGGTATTGCTTGCTGCCGGTTTAATTTGGGTATTAATTTCCATCGCTTATGCCGAACAGGGTCTTTCGCCGATGGTAGAACAAGGGATACGGCATAATTTTCTGGAATATACCGAGTTATTCTTTTTTCTGTTGGTGGCGATGACCTATATCAATGCCATGCTGGAACGGGGCGTTTTTGAAGCTTTGCGCGATTGGTTGATAGGTAAAGGCTTGAGCTATCGGTCATTATTCTGGTTAACAGGAATATTGGCATTTTTTATTTCGCCTATTGCGGATAACCTGACCACTGCCCTTATCATGTGTGCGGTCATCCTGGCGGTGGCGAATGGTGATAAAAAACTGGTGTCAATCTGCAGTATCAATGTTGTCGTTGCTGCCAATGCAGGCGGGGCTTTCAGTCCGTTTGGTGATATTACTACGCTTATGGTATGGCAAAGGGGCATTATAGAGTTTTGGGATTTCTTTGCATTATTTTTACCTTCGGTTGTTAATTTTGTCATTCCTGCAGCCATTATGCAGTTTGCTTTACCTCAAGGCCGCCCTCAGATATGTATCATTGAACAAGACGCGCTCAAATATGGGGGAATTGTCATTGTTTATCTTTTTTTGGCGACAATAGCCACGGCTATCTGCTTTCATAATTTTCTTCATATTCCTCCCGTTTACGGCATGATGACGGGGTTGGCATACTTGAAATTGTATGGTTATCTTTTGGATCTGAAATCGCAGGGCTGGAATGATAAAACCGAATTGCCACCTGGCTCATCTGATGACCCGTATAGCTTTGATGTCTTTCAAAAGATTGCCCATGCGGAGTGGGATACTCTGTTTTTTTTCTATGGGATTATATTGTCTGTAGGCGGATTGGGTTTTATTGGTTATCTGGAATTAACCTCAGGGATGATTTATGGGGAACTGGGACCAACGGTTGCAAATATCATTGTCGGCGTTTTATCGGCGATCGTAGATAACATTCCTGTCATGTTTGCGGTATTGACCATGCACCCTGAAATGGATCATCATCAATGGTTGTTGGTGACGTTGACGGCAGGTGTGGGGGGGAGCTTGTTATCCATAGGCTCAGCAGCTGGTGTTGCGTTAATGGGGCAGACCAAAGGCCAATATACTTTTTTCAGTCACTTGAAATGGACGCCAGTGATTGCACTGGGCTATGCGGCAAGTATTGCTGTTCATCTGTGGATTAATTAAATATCAGCATTTTTCTTTGCAGTATTTTCCAATAAATCCAATAGATCACTTTCGCAACCGGCACAACCGGTATTGGCACCGGTAATACTCTCTATGCGTTCAAGGCTGTCATCACCCCGCGCAATCAGTTGCAAAATCTTGGCTCGGGTTGTGCCGGTACAGTCGCAGATGATTTGGTTATCGTCTGAATGCTCTTTAGTCATGTGGGAATATTATCGTGTTTGTGTCACAGAGTGTTGTTTTTTAGGTTCTGCATATTTACCAGTGAGCAGGTGGTATGAAAACAATGACAAATATTTTACAATTCACTGAAATATTAGCTGTTTTTCTTATTAATGAACAAATTTCTGTGGCCCGTCCGGGTCTATTATGAAGACACTGATGCCGGTGGAGTGGTGTTCTATGCCAATTATCTTAAATTTTTTGAAAGAGCGCGTACCGAATTGTTACGGACTTATGGGTTTGAACAAGATGAACTCAGTGCCAAACAAAATGTCATTTTTGTAGTGCGATCGGTACAGGTCGATTATTTAAAACCCGCATTGTTTAACAATATGCTAGAAGTCAGTGCTGAAGTAACGCAGAGCAAAAAAACCAGTTTTCTTTTTACCCAGGAAATTATACGGGGAGAGGAGGTGTTATGTCGGGGAGAGGTGCGAATTGCCTGTTTGTCTGCGGACACCATGCGTCCTAAAGCCATTCCCTCAGCCATTATGGAAAAGTTACATGAATCATGAATTGTCGTACATTGAACTGATCGCCAGTGCCAGTTGGGTTGTTCAATTTGTTATGTTGATTTTGTTGGCGGCATCAGTGATGTCGTGGACATTTATTTTTAAAAAATTAAAGGACATTCACCAGACGGTTCAGGTGGCAGATGAATTTGAACAGGAATTCTGGTCGGGTATTGAGATCAGTGATTTATATAAAAAACTGACATCGTCAGGCATGCAGACAGAAGGCATAGAGAAAATCTTTGTGGCGGGATATAAAGAGTTTTCGCGTATGCATCAAAAGTCCACAGCAAGCGCAGAGATTAAAATAGCCAGCGCGCAAAAAGCCATGCATATCGAGCTGGCCAGAGAAATGGATCGGTTGGAAGACAATTTACCATTTTTAGCAACAGTAGGGTCAACCAGTCCATATATCGGCTTATTTGGTACTGTTTGGGGGATTATGACTGCATTTCGTGCCTTGGGAAATGTTAAGCAGGCGACGCTGGCGCATGTTGCGCCAGGAATTGCCGAAGCCTTGATTGCTACGGCCATTGGCCTGTTTGCAGCGATTCCTGCAGTGATTGCCTATAATCGATTTTCTGCTCGTCTGGATAAACTGGCTGGGCGATATGAGTTGTTTATTGATGAATTTTCCGTGTTATTACAACGACAGGTGTACAGTTAATGGCGAGACGTTCCTCGCGCAGAAAGCAAATGGCAGAAATCAATGTAGTGCCTTATATTGATGTCACCTTCGTGTTGTTGATTATTTTTATGATTACAGCGCCATTAGTGCAGACGGGTGTGGACGTAGATTTACCGCAGGCAGATACTCAGCCAGTGACGCAGCAGGATGATCAACCCGTGATTATTTCTGTGGATAAACAAGGCCGCTATTTTATTGATCTGGGTGATCAGGAAAATGATTCGGTCGATGCCAAAACCTTGCTGGTGCGGGTGGCCGCCGTACTTAGGAACAAACCGAAAACACCCGTGTACATTCGTGGTGATCAGTTTGTTGACTACGGTAAAGTGGTGACAGTTATGGCGGCGTTGAAAAATGCTGGGGTCACTAATGTGGGATTGATGACACAATCCTTTGACCAATGAGTTTTTTTAACAAATATTCGCTGTCATTGCTGTTATCCATCGCCTTACATGGCGTGGTGATGTTTTTGTTTGGAGGCAGTTTTGGCGGCCAACAGCAACTAGAAGTTGCCAAACCCACACCAGAAATCATTCAAGCATCGGTGCTTGACGACCAGCAGGTGATTCAGGAAGCCGAGCGCCTTAAGCAAGTTGAACGGGACAAACAACAGGCGCAACGTAACCAGCAACAAGCCCTGGATAAAAAACGCAAACAGGAAGAAGCCAGGTTGCAACAACTACGTCAGCAACGCTTACAGGAAGAGCAACAGGCAAAACAACTTGCCAGTCAACGTAAACAAGAAGAAGCGCGTGCCAAAGTCCTGGCTGAAAAGCGCAAGCAACAACAGGTGCAAGAACAGCGTCGGCAGGCGGCACTAAAGAAAAAACAAGCTGAAGAAACCGCCAGACTGGAAAAAATAAAGCAGCAGCAACGCGAAGCACAGCGTCAACTTGAGCAACAAAAGCAACGTGCGGCCGCGCAGGAAAAACAACGTAAACTGGCGGAACAAAAACGCCAACAACAAATACAGGCAGAGCAGGCGGCGCAACAAGCCAGACAGCAAGCGCTGCTAAAACAGCAACAGGCCGCCGCCCAAGCGCAGGTGGCGCAAAACAAAAAAGCGACAGCATCCGCCACGCTTGCTATCCAACAAAAAGTAAACAATACCTGGATTCGGCCGTTAAATAGCAACAAAGGCTTATTTTGCACGATTCAAGTTAAATTGTTATCCAGTGGTGATGTAATGGAGGCCGTGGTGATTAAAAGTAGCGGAAATGCTATTTTTGATCGCTCTGCTGAAAATGCGGTGAGAAAGGCTTCACCTTTGCCCATACCAAAAAATAAACAATTATTTGCGCGCAAGTTTAGAACTTTTACTTTTGTATTCAAACCCGAATAAGTCATGATCAAATCTGTATTCACTCTGATATTGTTTAGTTTCGGCTTTATGCCGATCATGGCGCAAGCCGAATTATCTATAGAAATCACTAAAGGTGTAGAAAGCGCAATACCGATTGCCATTGTGCCTTTTGCCTGGGAAAAGAATCAACCGCAAGGCGTTGATATTGCCGATGTGATTCAGGCCGACTTAAGCCGTAGCGGCTATTTTAAATCCTTGCCCGAACGCGATATGTTGACGCGACCTTCTAGCGCAGAGCAGATCAGGTTTAGAAACTGGCAGGCACTGGGGCAGGATTTTTTATTGATTGGTCAGGTGAAAGTGATTGGCAAGCAATATCAGGTGCAATTTCAGTTATTTGATGTGTATAAGGGCGAACAGTTAATGGGCTACCGGCTGGATGTGGGAGAGAACGAACTGCGCAGTTCTGCGCATCATATCAGCGATTTAGTTTTCACCAAATTAACGGGGCGAACAGCCGTGTTTAATAGCCGTATTGCCTATGTAACAAGCCATGCGCTGAGCTCAGGGAAAAAACGTTACCAATTAAAAATTGCCGATGCGGATGGTTTTCGTCCGCAAACTATTGCCGAATCAACCGAACCTCTTATGTCACCCGCCTGGTCGCCCGATGGTAAACAGCTGGCGTATGTGTCATTTCAACGTCGTCGTGCGGCGATTTATTTGCAAACGCTGGCAACCGGGAAGCGTCAGAAATTAACCGGCTTTAAAGGTATAAATGGCGCGCCTGCATTTTCGCCTGATGGAACAAAACTAGCGCTGACTTTATCACGAGACGGCAGCCCGGATATTTATGTGCTGGATCTGAAAACCCGTGCATTGCAGAGATTGACAAAAAATTATGCGATTGATACAGAACCCGCCTGGTCACCAGATGGGGCGTCGATTGTTTTCACCTCAGACCGAGGCGGCAAGCCACAGATCTATTCCATTTCCAGCCGGGGGGGACGCGCTAAACGTTTAACATTTACGGGCGACTACAATGCGGGCGCGCACTATTCCAGAGATGGCAGTAAATTGGTGTTGGTGCATGCCAATCGCGGGGATTATCGAATTGCTTTGATGGATGTGAAATCAGGGGCAATCAGTGTATTAAGCGGAGGGAGGCTGGATGAGTCCCCCAGTTTTGCACCGAATGACACGATGATTTTATATGCCGGACAAAAAGCGGGTCGATCCATCTTATCAGCGGTATCCATTGATGGAGGCATGCAGCAGGAGTTGGCGTTTGAAAGCGGTGACATACGTGAACCAGCATGGGCGCCAACGCAGTAGAATCTTACATATTCAGGATAAATTTAGGGGAAACAAATGATAGAAAGAGTTAAGAGTGTTTTTTTGGTGAGTCTACTTGTCTTGTTATCAGCCTGTAGCAGTACGCAAGAGAAAGATAAGACTTTTGTACCGGGTTCTCAAGCTCAACCAGTCGATGCTGCGTCAACCAGTGGCTATCAAAATGGTGATGGCATTTCAGGTTCAAAATTTGGCGCTAGTGAACGTGATTTAACGCCTGCTGAATTGGGGGCGGCGTTTACTGATCCAAATAACCCTTTGTCCAAGCAAACTATTTACTTCATGTACGATAGCAGTATGGTGCAACAGGACTTTATTTCGGTGATCGCTGCACATGCACAGTATCTGGCGGCAAACCCGGGACAACGGTTGGTGCTGGAAGGGCATGCGGATGAGCGCGGTTCGCGTGAATATAATATAGCGCTTGGCGAACAACGATCTAAAGCTGTTGCCCGCATGATGCAGGTTCAAGGTGTTTCTGCGGCACAGTTGGAACTGGTCAGTTATGGTGAGGAAAAGCCCGACGATGAAGGACATAATGAAGCAGCCTGGCAAATGAATCGTCGGGTTGAATTAATCTATCAAGGCAAATAGTGATGTGTATGATGAACAGAGTGTTGATGGCTGGGTTACTGCTCAGTTCAATAGTCCATGCAGAACCCAAGCCATTGCCTCCGGTGATTGATAACTCAACGTATTACGCCGGGGTGAAAAGTACAACGCCTTCTAATAATGCTATTTATGAAGTGCTGGGCAGAGTGGAGCAATTGCAGGCAGAAGTGCAGCAATTACGTGGTGTGGTTGAGGAACAGTCGCATCTGATAGAACAGTTAAAAAGTAGGCAGTCGACCATTTATACTGACCTGGATTCGCGTTTATTGGAGTTAAATAATATCGTTGTACAGGGCGGCAACGTAGCCATGCCAGTGATAAATGCAGCCCACACCGCAGCAACTCAGACGCCTACACAACACCCCGAAGTGGCGCAGCAACAGGTGGTGGTTGCGCCTGTGGTGCCAGAAGTCAACCAAAAGCAGCTATATCAAGATGCTTACGAAAGCTTGCGTAACGGTCATACCAATCAGGCTATTACCGCTTTAAAATCACTGCTGGCACAGTTCCCGTCAGGAGAATATGCCGACAATGCGCATTATTGGCTGGGTGAAGCGTATAAAGTTAAACAGGATCATAAAGCGGCCAAGCAGGCTTTTATGCAGGTAGTTGAATTATTTCCGAATAGCCAGAAGGTGCCTGATGCCTTGTTAAAACTCGGTTATATTGAGCTGGATTTAAATAACAAGACCAAGGCACGCGATTATCTAACCCAGGTAACGGTGAACTATCCACAAACGACGGCGGCTCACCTGGCAACCAAGAAATTATTGCAGTTGGACCGACCTTGATGAAGGGGCAGGAAAACGCAGTGCCCCCCCCTTTCACGCAGGCGGCACAACTTAGAATAAGCGAAATTTTCTATTCCTTGCAGGGCGAAGCCAATACTGTGGGGCTGCCCACCGTGTTCATTCGTCTTACCGGGTGCCCATTGCGCTGCGTTTATTGTGATACGGCCTATGCCTTTCAGGGTGGAGAAAAGTACGCCATTGACCACATATTGGCTGAGGTGGGTGAATTTAACACCCCGTATGTGACGGTAACCGGGGGCGAGCCATTAGCCCAACCTGCCTGTCTTGAACTGATGCAAAAATTAGCCGATGAGGGCTATCAGGTATCGTTGGAAACCAGTGGTGCCCTGGATGTTTCCAAGGTCGATAAGCGTGTGGTCAAAGTCATGGATTTAAAAACGCCGGCATCCGCTGAACAAGATAAAAATCGCTATGACAACATCGCTTTTTTAAATCAACAGGATCAGGTGAAATTTGTCATTGCTGACGAGGCAGATTATCAATGGTCAAAAGCCATGCTGGAAAAATATCAACTGGCCGAGTTATGTCAGGTATTGTTTTCTCCAGTGATGGATGAGATGCCGGCTGTAGAGTTAGCTGAAAAAATTCTGGCTGATCAATTACCGGTTAGGTTTCAAATTCAATTACATAAATTTCTGTGGCAGAATGCGCAGGGAAAATAAAAGACTTTGGAAAATGCCAGGCGTATCGACATTTTCGGCAACATGAACGTCAACAACGAATGAATAAAAAAGCAATCATACTGCTGTCAGGCGGACTGGATTCAATCACTGTGCTAGCCTATGCGCAGTCGCAAAATTATCAATGCTATGCAATGAGTTTTGATTATGGTCAGCGCCATAATGCGGAACTTACATCGGCAAAAAACATTGCAACGCAGTATAACGTTAAGGATCACAAAATTATCAAGCTGGGGCTCAGCGATATTGGCGGCTCGGCATTGACGGATAACACCATTGCCGTGCCTGATTCGCCACAGGAAGGGATACCTGTCACGTATGTACCTGCGCGCAATACGGTATTTTTAGCCTTTGCTCTGGGCTGGGCGGAAGTGTTACAAGCTCAGGATATTTTTATTGGTGTGAATGCAGTCGATTATTCCGGGTATCCAGATTGCCGTCCGGAATTTATTAAATCTTTCCAACATATGGCCAACCTGGCCACTAAAGCGGGAGTGGAAGGGGAAGAAATTAAAATTCATACGCCTTTGATCATGTTTAGCAAAGCGGAAATTATTCAACTGGGTATGCGTCTTGGGGTTGATTATCGGCAGACTGTATCCTGTTATTCGGCAGATGAACAAGGCAGAGCCTGTGGAATCTGTGATGCCTGCAGACTTAGAGCAACCGGTTTTGAACAGGCAGGCGTGGAAGACCTAACGCGTTATCAGTTATCCACAAAATAGCAGCTGAGTGCTAGCATTTTAATGTCAAGCGACAGCTTCGTCGTTTTGATCGGAAAAGGTATATTCAGTTTGCAGGCAATGATCCAGCCATTTTTCCAAGAAATAATTCAACTTCCACTTGTAGTCACGAATTTCAATGGATTTCGAAGGGCAACGAAAAACTCTGAATACGTGGCTTCGAGCATGGTCGCTTAAAACTTCTGCCATATTGACATCCAGATACAATCGAATTTTTACTGCCGGTTCCATAAACTCATGTGTTTGCCCAGAAAAACAATGGCTTAATTCAATTGTCATGGTGTGATGACTGCGCTCTAGCATTTCCAGATATAAATCAGGCCTGACTTCTGTGCGGCCAATAATGGAATAATTAATATGCGTTAAATCTGGAATTAAACGCAGCAGCTTTTGATAATTCGATTCACAAAGCTTTTCCAGGCAGAAAGATGTATTAACCGGATGAACCAGACTCATGTCAGGTCTCCCTATAACACGCGCTGGCACTACTGGTTTCCCACAGTTCCACCTGATCAACATTAAAGCCTTTGGCTTGTAGATATTTAAAAATCATCTTGCTAAGTACCTCGGCAGTTGGGTGTTCATCAATGGCCGTAAAACGCTCATTATTTGCAATCAGAGCAGGAATTAACGGGTCGTCTTTGTGTAATAAAAAATTATGATCCAGTTCATTATCTACATATTCTTTGACGCAGGCTTTAATTTCAGAAAAATCACATACCATGCCCTGGTCATTCAATTGTTCAGCAATAATCGAAATGGATGCCTTGACGCTATGACCATGCAGATTACGGCATTTTCCAGCGTGATTCATTAAACGGTGGCCATAACAAAAAAATACTTCTTTGGTAATGATGAACATGGATGTAATAAGTTGAAAAAAAGTACATCGTGCCACAACTGGGGAATGACTACCAGACGCAAAGGTTGATAACAATGAGGTTGTAGGAAAGTGGTGATCTTGTTGCTCGCATTGAAATGACCAGTTCAGGTGGAGGAAACAAGAAAAAATAAATACGCAATCAACCTTGAAAAATAAATAACCGCGAAAGTAAAGCAACTTTCACGGTTTATCTTATGGGTTAATTTCCTTTAATACTCTTTATCGTCGCGGCCAGCAGGTAAGTTTTATCCTCTTGCTCCGTACAACGAACAATTTCAATAAAGGCGGTCATGGGGGGCGTTACATTGTTTTTGGGAACAATGCTGACTTCCATTGCAGAGCCTGGGTTAAAAGTACAATCAGAAATGAATGAGAGGCCTGCACCACTAAGACTGGTACAACGGCCAGTTTTTGTTACATCCGAATCCGCTATTTTATAGTGGATATCACAATCCACATCCATACGAATATAATTTCTTTTTTCATCATATTCCAGCATTATTTTCCCCTGAATATATCGTTAGCGATAATGAATACTT
>SPJJ01054402.1_pt1 | contig 16400 bp, 11 predicted proteins | sample 3741741 | NCBI WGS metagenome assembly SPJJ01 (sample SAMN10925908, study PRJNA522277) | cold seep metagenome | isolation source: Elba SIP-enriched marine methane seep metagenome, extraction at timepoint T1 | place: Italy: coast of Elba, Mediterranean Sea | collected 2014-05 | reverse complement strand
TCGTCGAGCAGGGCGCGGATCTTGCCTCGGTCCAGGGGCGTGGGGTTGTAGTAGGCGTTGTTCATCGCTCGGTCGGCGGCGTCATCCAGGTCGGCTTCCGCCATGCCGATGTCCTTCAGCGCGAACGGGGCGCCTACCTTGCGGATCAACTCGAACAAACCCGGTCCGGCCTCGTCCACAGCAAGGGCGTCGGCCACCTGGGCGATGGCGTCTGGGGCACCCACCCGGTTGTAGTGCACCGCATGGGGCAAGATGATCGTGTGGGTGGGCGCGTGGGCGAGGCCGTAGCTGCCGCCGAGCACGTGGCACAGCTTGTGGTGCAGGGCCACCCCCGCGTTGGTCAGGCACCACCCGGACAAGAACGCGCCATACAACGCCTCGTTGCGACCGTCCGCGTCGTGCGGGTCGTCTGCGATCTTGGCCAGCGCGCTGGCCAAACTGGCGACGCCCTGTTTGGCGACTAACAGGGTGATCGGGTCGACCGCTTCGGCGTACAGCGCCTCGACCGCGTGGGCCATGGCATTGAACCCGCTGGTCATGGTCAGACCGAGCGGCAAGTTCGCGGTCAGCTGGGGATCGTAGATCACCGTGCGCGGTCGAACTCGCTCGTCGCGACCGGTGCGCTTGCCCGCGTCGCTGGTGATGCCGTAGATGTTGGTCATCTCGGAGCCGGCGTAGGTCGTGGGCACCGCGATGATCACCGCGTCGTGCTCCAGTGCCACCGCCTTTGCCACGCCAACCGGAGAGCCGCCGCCAAAGGCGATCAGGGCGTCGCAGTTCAGCTGCTGTGCCACCTTCGTAGCCGCCGCCGCCGTCGCTTCGGGAACGTGTTGTTTGGACTCGTCGAACACGCCGACGACGTTGTCTCCCAGGGTTAGCTGGTCGAGGCCTTTGGCGCCACGCGGCGTGGTCACGACCAGTACCCGTTCAGCTCCGAGCGCAGCGATCTCGTCGGCGAGCTTCGCCCGGCTGTTGTCGCCGAAAACGATACGCAGCGGGCTTTGATCGATGACGAAATCCGCGAGCCTGGCCATGGTTGCGCAGTATACTCCAACGCCGATGTGCGGACGTTTCACATTGACGACGATGGACGACATCGTCGACGAGTTCGACCTCAACGAGCCACCGGTGGGGTTCGAGCCGCGGTACAACATCGCGCCGACCCAGCAGGCGTGGGTGGTGACGAACCGCAGCCCGCGAACCGCCGAGTTGTTTCGCTGGGGCTTGGTGCCGTTCTGGGCCAAGGACCTGTCCATCGGCAACCGGATGATCAACGCGCGCGGCGAGACCCTGGGTGACAAACCGGCGTTCCGTCACGCCTACGAGCGTCGCCGCTGCCTCGTAGTCGCCGATGGATTCTTCGAGTGGCGTCGTCGCGGCAAGACCAAGATTCCCCACTACGCCCACAGTCGGTCCGGGCTGATCGGCTTCGCGGGATTGTGGGAACGCTGGAAGCACCCGGAGACCGGCGAGCGCGTGCATTCGTTCTCGGTCATCACCAGTCCGCCCAACGCGCTGATCAAACCGCTGCACGACCGCATGCCTGTGGTCATCGCAAAACGAGATTACGACCGCTGGCTGCACGAGGAGCCGCTGCCTCCCGACGCGCTCGACGATCTGCTCGCGCCGGCCCCGGAGGACGTGTTCGAGTTGTTCGAAGTCGCGACCATCGTGAACTCGCCCCACAACGATGAACCGGCTTGTGTAGAGCCGAGCGAGCTTCAGCCTAGTTTGTTCTGACTTGGCTCACAGCTGCTGGCCTATACTCGGCCCATGTCCGGCAGCAGTGACAAACCACATCAGCTCTACAACGACGACGGTGAAACGGTCACGGATCGCCCGTGGATCTTTCGCACCTACGCGGGCCATACCAGCGCCCGGGCGTCCAACGAGCTGTTCCGCAGCAACCTGGCCAAGGGACAGGTGGGCCTATCGATCGCGTTCGATCTCCCGACCCAGTGCGGCTATTCGTCCGATGCGGAAATCGCCTTGCCGGAAGTGGGCAAAGTCGGCGTGCCCATCAACAGCTTGGACGACTTCCACGTACTGTTCGAGGGCATCCCGATCGAGCGCATGAATACGTCGATGACCATCAATGGCACGTCCATGTGGTTGTTGGCTCTGTACATCGCGCTGGGCCGCGAGCGCGGCGTCGATCAGGCCAAGCTGCGCGGCACCACCCAGAACGACATCGTCAAAGAGTATCTGGCCCGGGGCACCTACATCTTTCCCCCGGAGGCGAGCGCCAGGGTGATCGCCGAGATGTACGAGTACTGTCTCGAAAACATCCCCAACTGGAACGCGTCCAACATCTGCTCCTATCACCTGCAAGAGGCCGGGGCGACGCCAGCCCAGGAGTTGGCGTTCGCATTGGCCAACGCCATCGGCACCCTCGACAGCATTCGCGAGCGCGGCCATTTCAACGACGAGCAGTTCGAGCGCTGCGTCGGTCGCATTAGCTTCTTCGTCAACTCGGGCATCAAGTTCGTCGAAGAGATGTGCAAGATGCGCGCGTTCACCGAGCTGTGGGACGAAATAACCAGCGAGCGCTACGGTGTGACCAACCCCAAGTACCGGCGGTTCCGCTACGGCGTGCAGGTCAACTCCCTCGGGCTCACGGAGAAACAGCCGGAGAACAACGCGTGGCGCATCTTGATCGAAGCCCTGGGCGTCACTCTCAGTCGCAAGGCGCGCTGCCGCGCGTTGCAGCTGCCCACGTGGAATGAAGCGCTGTCGTTGCCACGCGCGTGGGACCAGCAATGGTCGCTGCGCTTGCAGCAGATTCTCGCCTACGAGACCGACTTGTTGGATTACCCCGATCTGTTCGACGGCAGCCGGGTCGTCGAGTCCAAGGTCGACGAGCTCAAGAGCGCCGCTCGAGCCGAAATCGACAAAATTCTCGACATGGGCGGCGTGCGCGCCGCTGTCGACTCTGGCTACATGAAATCGGCACTGGTGCGCTCGATGTCCGAACGCATGAGCGCGATCAATCAGGGCGAGATGGTCGTCGTCGGGGTCAACAAGTGGACCGAAGGGCTGCCGTCGCCGTTGGTCGGTGGTGACGATGGTGGTCTGTTCCGAGTGGACGACGCAGCCGCCGCCGAGGCACTCGAAAACCTGGGTACCACCCGGAGTAATCGCGATGCCGCCCGGGTCAAGGCGGCCCTCGATGCATTGCGCACGGCGGCCGAATCCGGCGAATCGATGATGGAAGCGTCCATCGAGTGCGCGCTGGCGCGAGTCACCACCGGCGAATGGGCCAACGCCTTACGCGACGTGTTCGGTGAGTACCGGGCGACCACCGGCGTCGAAGGCCAAACTCTTCGTCTGGATGAACAGCGCGTGGCCGGGTTGCGCAAACGCATCGCGGCATTTACCGAAGCCAGCGGACATCGCCCGCGGATCGTCGTCGGCAAGCCCGGCCTCGATGGTCACTCCAACGGCGCCGAGGTCATCGCCGTCGCTGCGCGCTACTCCGGGTTCGATGTGATCTATTCGGGCATCCGGCTCACGCCCAAAGAGATCGTCACCTCTGCGGTGGAAGAGAACGCCGACATCATCGGCGTGTCGATCCTCAGCGGCTCCCACGTGGCATTGGCCCGCCAAACTATGGAGCACCTGGGGGCGGCCGGAGCCAAAGACAAGATTCCCGTGGTCTTCGGCGGCATCATCCCCGAATCCGACTTCGCGACCCTGACAGACATCGGCATTCGCCGTATCTTCACCCCGTCGGATTATGAGCTCATCGATGTGATGGAGCGGATCATGACCGTCGTGGAAGAAGCGCGTGGGTGAGTGAGTTAGTCGACAAGGCACTGCAACTGGACAAGTGGTCCCTCGGTCAGCTGATCAGCCAGTTCGAGGACAATCGCGCGGCGGCCGCCGCAAAACGCAGCGACGTGCTGGTCGAGCTCGCCGATCGAGACACCCGCAACGCCACCTTCATCGGCATCACCGGCTCACCGGGGGTCGGCAAGTCGTCGCTGATCGGAGAGCTGGCCACGCGCTTGATCGCTCACGATGCCACCACAGCGGTCGCGGTGTTGGCGGTGGATCCCAGCAGCCACGTCTCCGGCGGCGCGTTGCTCGGCGATCGCACTCGAGTGAGCTTCCCCGCTGACGAATCTCGTTTGTTCTTCCGCAGCCAGGCGTCCGATCGGGACCTGGGCGGTGTGGGCCGCGGTACCTTCTCCGTGTGCCGATTGATGGGCCACTTGTTCGACTTCGTATTCGTCGAGACCGTGGGTATCGGCCAGAGCGAGATCGAGATCCAGCACGTGGCCGATTGGACCTATCTGGTGCTGCAGCCTCTCGCGGGCGACTCGGTGCAATTCATGAAGGCCGGCATCATGGAGATTCCCGACGCGTTCATCCTCAACAAGTGCGACGAGACTCAGGCCGCCCAGCGTAGTTACGCCAGCTTGTCCAGCAGCTTGCGCACCTTCCGCAGTGATGGCGCAGTGCCCGCGATTCACCGCACCAGCGTGCGCACGGGCCAGGGCCTCGACGACGTCGTCAGCGAGCTGTCGGCGGCTGAATTCGCGCCTAATCGGCCCAGTCTCCGGGAGAAAGAGCTGTATTTCTTCGAGAAGTGGATTCGCGACGAATATGGCCGCAGCGGTCTGGCCCACTACCGTAAGCAAGGTGCTCGCGCTTTTCTCAGCGGAGACGCTCCGACGGCGTACGAGCAAGCCCAAACACGATTTGCGAACGGGTATCGCATTCAGTAGAGTCTGCCCCTTATGGGTATCGGCAACCTGTTTCGGCCGAAGTACAAGCACAGTAACCCGCAGGTGAGGGCGCGTGCGATCGCGGACCTGACCGCGGACCAGAGCACCATCGTCGTGGAGATCGCGTCGACCGACGACGACACGGCGGTGCGCAAAGCGGCGATCAATCATCTGAGTGATCCAGCGGATCTCGAGGAGGTGGCGCAGGCGCAGAACGATTCGACGTTGCGCCGACTCGCGCACGGTCGCGCGGTCGACCTGTGGACCAAGGCCGCACTCGCCGACGACGAAGACGCAGCCCGGCAAGCGATCAACGGTATTGTCGGCGCAGATGATCAGAAGGCGCTCGCCGAGATCGCCCATCGCGCCACATCTATGGATGTGCGCCAGCTGGCCCTGGCCAGCCTGCAGGAACCCAAGGCACTGGCCGAGCTGGCCCGCAATGCGTCGAGCTCTGCCATGCGGCTATCCGCGTTGGCTCGCATCGATGACGCCGAGGTGTTGCGCAGCATCGCCATCGACGAGCAGCGCAAGCCCCTGGCGTTCGCCGCCATCGATCGCATCTCCGATCAGGACGTGTTGCAGCACATCGCCGCCAAGGCGAAGAGCAAGTCCGCACGCAGCCGGGCACGCAAGAAGGCCGCGGCCAACAAGCCCGAGCCGTCTGCCGAGAAGAAGGCGTCGAGCTCCGAGCAGCGGCGTCGTCATGCGGAGCGCGTGCAGCTGGTGCGCGAGGTGCAGTGGCTGTCCAACAGTGACGAGTGGGTGGCGTCGTTCGAAAAGATCAACGCGGCCAAAGCCCAGTGGGCCGAACTCGGGGATGCCGAGGCGGACGGCGACGCCAAGCTCGACAAGAAGTTTCACAAGGCGGTCACCAAGTACGACCGGCGCCGGTCCGTACACGCCGACCAGATCGCCAAGGCCGAAGCCAAGGCCAAGAAGCAACAAGAGGAGCGCGAGCGTCGCGAGGCCGAAGCCAAAGCCAAGCAGGAGCAAGCCGAGGCGCAAGCGGCTGAGCCGGCGGCAGAACAGCCAGCCGCGGAAGCGCATGCCGCGGAAGCAGCTCCCACCGAGGCCGAGGCTGCTGAGCCGACCGACGAGCCAGCCACCGATCCGGCGAAGGACGCCGAACGCGACAAGCGCAAAGCCGAGCGTGCCGAACGCGAGCGCGAAGCCGTCGCCAAGCTGGAGGCGCTATGCAAGGATCTGGATGAAGGGCTGAGTCTGAACAAGCTCAAGCCCGCCGATCGCTTGTTGTCGCGGTCGAAGAAGACCTTCGACGGGCTGAAGCTGCCCGCGTCGGCCAAGGAGCTGACAGCGCGGTTCGAAGAAGCGCGCAATAAGTTATTCATCAAGGTACAGGAGCTACGCGAGGCTGACGACTGGCAGCGCTGGGCGAACGTGCCCAAGTGCGAAGCGTTGATCAAACGCGCCGAGGCCTTGCTCGCCGACGAAGAGGCCAAGGACCTCGGCAAGAAGCTCCAGGACCTGCAGTCGGAGTGGAAGCAGAGCAGCGCGTTGCCCAAAGCCAAGGCCGACGCTCTGTGGGAGTCGTTCAAAGCTACGTGCGACAAGATCTACGAGCGCGTCAAGGTTCAGCGCGGTCACGAGAACGAGGAGCGCAAAGCCAACCTGCGCAAGAAAGAAGAGCTGTGCGATCAGGTCGAGGTTTTGGCCACGTCCACTGACTGGGCCGAGACCGCCCAGAAGATCAAACAGCTCCAGGCGGAGTGGAAGACCATCGGTCCTGCGCCGCGTCGTCAGGCCGACGCGGTGTGGAAGCGCTTCCGCGCGGCGTGCGACAAGTTCTTCGACGCCCGCAAACCGCATCTCGAGGCGTCCCTGGCCGACCAGACCAAGAATCTCGAGAAGAAGCAGAAGCTCATGGAGCGCGCCGAAGCGCTGGCCGAGTCCTCCGACTGGGGACCGACGTCCGCCGAGTTGCGCGACATGCAGAAGGACTGGCGCGAGATCGGTCATGCGCCGCGCAAGGAGGGGGCGGAGGTTGCCAAGCGCTTCCGCGCCGCCTGCGACAAGTTTTTCAAGCGCCGTGAAGATGACAAGAAGGCCCAGCGCGAGGCAGAAGCCCGCAAGGTTCAGGACATCGCCGACGAGATCGAGGCCGTGCGCAAGATCGCCGCGGGTGAAGCCGAAGGCGATGACGCGTGGGTCGATACCAACGAGTTGGTCGACCGCACCCTGGCGATTCGCACCAAGTATCTGGCGCTGCCCGAGCGGGATCAGCGCGACGACGTGCGCGAAGCGCTGGCCAAGACCTGCTTGCTCATGGTCGAAGCCCATGCCGACTCGTTCGGCGACACCGAGCTCGACCCCACCGTGAGCCGCCAGCGCAAAGAGAAGCTGGTCGCCCGCGCCGAAGAGCTGGCGCCGAAACAAGAACAAGCCAAAGCCGTCGTCGACGAGACACCCGAGCAGGTCGCCGAGCGGTTGCGCGCGGCGCTCGCGGAGAACGCGTTGGGCGTCGGCAAAGACGACGACGGAGCCATCGCGGAGATCGCCGAGCTCAAGTCGTCCTGGCATAGGCTCGGCCCCGTGCCCGGGACGATCGGTACGGAGCTCGAGCAGCGCTTCCGCAGCGCCTGTGAACGCACCTTGGCGACGTATCAGAAATAGTCGTGACCGAGTCAGCCGACACCGCCGCGGATCTCGCGGCCGACACACGAGTGGTCAGCCTTAGCGCGGCACCCGGCTGGTACACGGCCGACCTGCCGGACCACTGGAACTTCCGCACGCCGTCGGGCGGAGTGTTGATGACCGTGGCCCTGCGCGCCATGCAAGAGGAACTGGGCGACGCGAGCTTTCGTCCGGTGTCGGCGACCACGGTGTTCTGTTCGCCGGTGCCCGAGGGCCCGGTGGAGATTCGCGTAGAGGTCCTGCGCCGGGGTAACGCCGCCACCCAGTTGCGGGCCGCCTTGTCGTCCACCGCGCTGCCGGGGCCGGGCCTCGAGGTCAGTGCCACCTTCGCTCGCGATCGCAGCTTTGCCGAGCTGGACGAGGCACCGTTTCCGGATGTACCCATGCCGGCGGATGCACCCAGCGCCGTCGACGATGCGCCGCACAACCCGCACACTCGCGCCAAGTTCTTTCGCAATATCGACGCCCGGGTAGCCCACGGCGAACGTTGGTGGAGCGGTGAATGGCAGGGCGGGCCGACCGCGCGTTATGCCCGCTGGATGCGCTACAAGCAGCCCCAACGGCTCGCCGATGGCACCCTGGATCCGTTCTGTCTGCCGCCATTGGCCGATACCATGCCGGCCGCCGTGGTTCAGGGCCTGGGCCCATCGATCGACTGGTTCATCGCGCCCAGCCTGGACCTGACCGTGCATTTTCTCGAGCCCACCACCAGCGAATGGTTGTTGGTGAGCGCTTACAGCCGGCGGGCGCGTAACGGGAACGCCACAGCCGAAGTAGAGATTTGGTCCGAGGACAAGAAGCTGATCGCGTACGGCAATCAGATGATGATGCTGCGCAAGTGGCCGCGCCGCAACAAGCTCACCACCGAGTGACGCCCGCGCGCACGTGGGAAGGAGACACCATGAAGACCTTGAACACGATGACGTACGAAGTGACCGGGCGCATCGCGCGGATCACCCTCAATCGCCCCGAGCGTGGTAACGGCATCACGTTCGACATGCCTCGGGAGCTGTCGGCGTGTGTCGAGCAAGCCAACCTGAATCCCGAGGTGAGGGTCATCGCCCTGGCGGGCAATGGCAAGGGCTTCTGCGGAGGCTACGATCTCGTGGTCAGCGCGGAGGGCAACATGGGCGGCGTGTCCGATGAGTCGTTTTGGCCCCCGGGCTCGCCGATGGATCCCGCGGTGCAGTCGGAGAACCACACGCCCGGCCAGGTGTGGGACCCGACCATCGATTACGCGATGATGTCGCGCAACGCGCGCGGCTTCATGAGTCTGTTCCACAGCGACAAGCCTGTCGTGTGCAAGGTGCACCGCTTCTGTGTGGCCGGCGGCACCGACATGGCGCTGTGCTCGGATCTGTTGGTCATCGACGACGATGGCAAGATCGGCTATCCGCCTTCGCGGGTGTGGGGGGTGCCTACGACCGCGATGTGGGTTCATCGCCTGGGTCTGGAGAAGGCCAAACGCCTGCTGTTCACCGGAGACTGCCTCTCGGGCAAAGAGGCTGTGGAATGGGGCCTCGCCATCGAGAGTGCCCCGCTGGACGAGCTCGACGAGCGCTTCGAGATATTGCTCGGACGCATTGCGCGCATGCCGGTCAATCAGCTGGTGATGATGAAGCTGTTGCTCAATCAGTCGGTGATGCAACAGGGCCTGCACACCACGCAGATGCTCGGCGTGCTGTTCGATGGGGTCGCCCGCCACACCGCCGAGGGCTACGACTTCGCCACCCGTGCGGCCGAGGTCGGGTTCAAGCAAGCGGTGGCCGAGCGCGACGATCCATTCGGTGACACCGGACCGTCCACGTTCAAGGGCTAGCCTGCGAACGATCCGGGTTAGCCCATGCGGGTGTAGACCTCGCAACGGTTGCAGAACGCTTTGCGAAAGGTCTCGATGTAACGGGTCGGTCCGCTGCACTGCTTGCACGGTGGCGTGGGCGGCGGCTCGGGTTTGAAGAACGCCACCGGAGGTTTGCCTCCGGCCGCAGACGGTGGCCGCGGTTTGGCCAGGGTCGGTGCTTCGTCCGGCAATGCGATCGGCGCTTTCGGATCGTGAATCAGTGCTTGGGGCGGTGGGGCGGCCGGAATGGTATCCGGCGCCACGGCGGGCTCGGACTCGGCCCGAGTAGGCGGATGCTCAACCGGTCGCGGCGGGTGCGCGGGGCCGGGATTCGCCGGTGCGGGACCACGGCGATCGACACCAGCATGCCCGGCCCGGTAATGAATCGCCGGCTGATGAACTTGTGGTGCATCTACCACCGTCAGCACGGATCCGGCGCAGGCGGCGACGGCGCCGAAGATGTGCATGAACATGCCGAAGCTGGCGTTGACGGTGACATTGGGCAGCTCGAAGGCGGCGTCGAGGCTCGGCTTGAGCACGATGAACACCATGCCGCTGAGCAACGCCATGCCGGAGCTGGCCACGGCGAGCTTGGCCGGACTGATGCGGCTGAACAGATTGTTGCCGCCGATCAGCACGCCCAGGGACAATACGACGAGCAAGATCGATAGCAGCGACAGGTAATAGGTCGCGCGGCCGAAGAATGCCCAGGAGCCGGGAATCTTCATCTTGCTGTAGGTGGCGCCAAACGGTAGGCGCACGCACAGGGTCTCCCGTTCTGGTTTGCCCTCGGCGAAGATGTCGGCGGGTCGTTCCGAGCAGCGCTGGAGACCGGCCAGACCGACACCCAGCTCGGTGTCCACGAGCTGAGTGCGTGCAGTCCCCGTCCACCATGAATGGGACATGGACGCGACGAGCAGGAAGGTCGCCCCGATGGCGGCGATAACCGCCCCCAGGGTGGTCTTACTGATCTCCGTTGGAGGCGGCTGCCTGGCGGTCAATGTGGCTATTCGAGGTTAGTCGGCCACGGCTTGGTGCCGGTGAATACCGGGCCGGTCAAGGTGGGAGGCTGGCCAGCGGTCACCAGAGGTACGGTGAAGCTCGCGGTGCGTTTCACGGCCGGGCCACGCACTTCGTCGGTGGGTCGTTCCATGGTCACCAGGGTCGCTTCGATCTGGGTGGCGGTGATCTTGGCCACGCCGTAACCCTGGGCGTTGCTGTCGGCGTACATCAGGTGCGGGTTGGCGTCCGGGTAGGTGAGCCGGGCGGCGTCGATGGCAGCCTTGGCTGTGGCATCGCTGCGTTGGGTCGCGGCCGCGTCGGCTGCGGCGAACGAACCGTACAGCAGGGTGACGTTGACGTTCTCGATGAACTTCTCTTCGCCGCCCGGGTTCAACGACGCATCGTAGGTGACCAGGGGACGGATGGCGGCAACCGCGCCGCCGCGGGTCGGGCCCTCGAGGAACGAGAACACCGAGTTGGACGAAATGCCCGCGGTCGTGAGCTCGACCATGACCGGCGTTTGGCTGCCCGCATCTAGCTCGTGGTCATCCATGATGTATCCGGCGTAGTGAGCGTGTACGTCACCGGACAGGGCGACCACGTTGGCGATCTGGTTGTCGGAGATGTACTTCATCAGCTCGTTGCGCTCGGTATTGTAGCCATCCCACGCATCGGCGTTCAACAGCCGGTCCGCGAGCAGTGCTCCCACCGGACCCTGGCGGATCAGGAAGCGGAACAGCGGCACCTCGTTGCCCCATAGTTTCCAGGTAGCGTCCGAACCGCTGAGCGAGTCTTTGAACCACTGCTTCTGATCTGCGCCCAACATCGTGCCCGGAGGGCTCGTCATGCGTGCGTTGGGGAAGCCGAGCACGTCGGCCGGTGGGTTGCCGCCGTTGGCCGTCATTCCGGCGTCGAAGATGTTGACCATGTCTTTGGGCAACGCGTTGCGCGGGTCGAAGAACGCCGGGCTGTCAGCGGTTACCTCTTCGGGAATCGCGTGGTCCGAACGATAGCTGCGCTCATCGGTGACGAGGAGCTCGACGTTGGCGCCGAAGCGCAGGCTGCGATAGATGGTCAACGAGCCCACAGCGCTGACGTTGTCGGCATCGGTGGCGAAGTTGTTGTCGTCGAACGTGGTGAACGGCGCGTCGGTGACACTCGCAGGGGCGAAGTCGGCGGCCGCTTGGTCGACGCCGTCGACGCCGGGCAGATCGGTGAGGTTCGCAGGGATGTACTCGAACCACGCCTGATTGGCGGCTACCTTGCGGTTCTGGGCCGGCTCACCCAGGGTCATGTCTTCCTGGAAGTTCGCCTGGCTCTGCCAGCAGTCGTTGGTGAACTCGTGATCGTCCCAGGTCTGAACGAACGGCCAGCGGGCTCGCGCCTCGCGTAGGTCTGGGTCGCCCAGGTACGACCGGTACAGGTGACGATAGTCCGCCAGGGTTACGGCGAAGATGTCGTCGCCGGCTTTGCCGCCACCGCTGGGGAACGCGCCGATCTCTCGGTCACTGCCGTCCCGGTTCTTGAGTGGGATCGGCTCGAGGTTCTCGTCGAGGCCACCCTGGAAACCGCTGCCGATAGTTTCGTAGATGAAGTCGCCGACGTGGAGAACGAAGTGAATCTGGTCGTCGGCGCTGGCCGCCTTGTCGTCCTCGATCATCTGGCGCCAGGAGTCGTACAAGCCCGCTGAATAGTCCTGGCAGCTGACCCACGCCAGGTTGACGGGAACGTCGGCGGTGGCCGCCGGGGCTGTCCGCGTGCGACCGATTTCGCTGGTCTGTGCTCCGGCCCGGAAGCGATACCAATACCAGGTCGCTGGCGACAGGCCGTCGACCAACATGCGCAGGGTGAAGTCACTGGCACCCGTGACTGGCACCTGCTGTGAAACGACGATCTCGGAAAACGCCTCGGAGGTCGCGACTTCCACGGTGACGTTGATCGGGCTGACCGAGATCATCGCGGCCGCACGCGTCCACAGCATGACGGAGCTGGGTGTCGGATCGCCCGAGGCGACGCCCTGGGGAAACGAGAACGTGTTGTTGTCGACCTGGGCGTCTGGGCCCGCGCCGTCGTCATCGCTACACGCCACGCCGGTAACGCTCGCAGTGGCTACAAAACAACCGGATACTTTAAGGAAATCTCTGCGTTTCATCGCTTCCCCTCGATTCGATTAAGGATCTCTACCGCCAACGGGATCGTACCCCAGGCGCCGTGCCGGATAAAGCGCCGGAGACCACGTGGTTTGGCTCACAGCCAGCGCAATTTGCGGAACACCCACAGCTGGATACCTGCGAGCACCGCGACGATTCCACACAGGATGAAGAAACCCCAACGGAAGCCCGATCCTGGGATACCACCCACATTCACACCCATGAGCCCGGTCACAAAACCCAAGGGCAGAAAGATGGCCGCGATGATCGACAGGGTGTACAAGCGCTGGTTGAGCAGTTCGCTCAGGCGGCTGGCGATCTCTTCCTGGAAAACCGCCGCGCGATCGCGGGCTGCGTCCAGATCCTCCACCGAGCGGGTCAGGCGGTCGGCGGCTTCGCGCAGCCGACTGCGAATGGTTTCGTTGAGCCACGACATCTTCTGGTTTTCCAAGCGCATCATCACATCGCGCTCGGGGCCGATGTAGCGGCGTAGGGCGATCGCCTGACGACGAAAGTCGGCGATGCGGTGGCGCAGCTCGAAGCTCTCGGCGCGCAACGCCTGGTCCTCGGACTCGGCGACTCGGTCGTCGATGTCGTCGACCACGAACGTGATCCTGTCGAGCATCTGGTCGATGGTGTCGCACAGAAAGTCGCCGACGCAGGTCGGGCCCTTGCCAACGTCGAGACTGGCTTTCACCGCCTTGATCGCGTTCACCTTGCGGTGTCGCATGGTGATGATGCGAGTGTCGTCGAGCCACATGCGCAGCGACACCATGTCTTCCGGGTCTGCACCTTCGTTGAGGTTCACACCGCGCACGATCAACAGCAGTCCATCGGCCCGGGGAACGCTACGCGGTCGAGGCTGCACGGCGAGCAACGCGTCGAGGGTAATTTCGTCGAGACCGCTGCGGTCGTACAGCCATTCTTTGGCGGCGCCACCCGCGTAGTCCAGGTGGACCCACAAGATGCCCTGGTCTGGTGTCCAGGCGCGGATTTGGCGCCACTCGAGGGGCTTGCCTCCGCCGTTGCCGTCCAGCAGGTACGCGCAAATCAAACCGGTCTGTCCGCTCATAGCTACGGGCATTGTGTCACAATAAAGCGATCGTTTCGTGGGAGGGGACATGCGCATAGTCGCTGCTGTGTCATCGTTTGTGTTGGTCTCGGTGTTGGCGTGGGGAGCAGGGGGCCAACCCGCGGCGGATTCCAAGAAGTCCAGTCAGCCGAGTCCGGATCAACCGCCTCCGAGCTCGCAGCCCACCCCGGACTCGGAGCCGACGACCGAACCGACGCCGGAGAAACAACCCGGCCCCCAGACCGACGCGCTTCCCGAAGCAAAGAAGAAGCCGAAGAAAGTCGACGACGCGACCAAAGAGGGCGGGGCGCCTGCACCGCCGCCGGCACCGACCGCGCCGCCCGATCCCGCGCCGGCCAAACCGAACCTGACGATTCCGACCCGCGCAGTGACGACCGGCAGTCACAGCAAACGCCGCTACTTTGTCAAAGGCGCTCTGACCCAGTTCAGCTCCGGTGTGCCCAAGAGCTTCAAGAAGTCGTCCTTCGGCGTCGCCTCCGGGTTCGATGCGCTGCCCAATGATGCCGATGCGTTGCTCAATACGTTCTTTCTGACCGTGGAGCCGCAGATTCACCTGGCCTACGGTAAGGATCGCGGGCTCAAGATGGGCTTCGGTGTGCCCCTACGATTCCACGTCGCCGACTTTCGCGGCAGCTTCGAGAAATGTCTCGACGAGGCCAAATCGTCTCAAGCCATGGGCGCGACCGATGACGCGATCGCTATCGGTGCCGCCGCGTGTGTTCAGGATGAAAAGGACTCGACGGTCGAGCGCTTGGGCAAGTTGCGCGAACGCGATTGGGACGAGCGCTCCGATTTTGCCAAGGTGATTCGCTACATCAAGTACGGCGGTGAGGAACGCAACTTCTACCTCAACATCAACCGCTTGTTCAATCACTCGGTCGGCCACGGCCCTGTGATCCGCAACTACAACCCCAACCTCAACTACAACACGACCCGGGTGAGCGCGACCCTCGACGCGTACAAGGGATTCGTCGGCTTCGAGTCGATGATCAACGACATCCTCGACCCGGATGTCATGGGCGTTTTGGCTTTCGTTCGCCCGTTCGAGATTCTCACGCCCAACAACCTGATCCTGAGCCGGTTGTCGTTCGGCGTGCAGGCCACCATGGGGCTCAGGGTGCCTACGCGTATTGGCTACGAAAACGGCATCTTCGATCCGGTCGACAACTTGCCGATTCCGCAGGTGGACGGCGATCTGAATCTGGTGCCGACGAGCACCGAGACGGTGACCATCGTCGGACTCGATGTCGAGACCAAGCTGATTCGCACCCAGACGACCGACTTGAAGATCTACGCCGACGTCCAGCAAATGGTGGACCGTGGCAAAGGGTTCACGGCCGGCGCGCTGCTCCGTATGAGCTTCGGTCAACCGGCCACCTCGGCGTTGCGCCTGCGCGCCGAGGCTCACTACTTCGAGCCCAACTATCTGCCTCAGTTCTTCGACACGTTCTACGACATTCAAAAGCTACAGTTCATGCCCGCCGGGTACCGGTCGAGCGACGGCTTGATCTACTACCCGACCAAGCTCCAGTTCCTCGACGCCAATCAGGGCGGGCCGATGCGCGCAGGTGGCTATTTCAACCTTGCGTACTCGTTTCTCAACAAGCTCACGGTCGGGATTTCTGGCCGGTTCTCCAAGTCGATGGGCGACGCCAAAGACGCCAACTTCAACGGCATTCAGTTCGACGACATCAGCCGCTGCAGCCTGGGCATGAACAACATCCCGGATTGCTCAGGGGTGGCGAGGGTCACCCTAGACAATCCCCGCTGGGGTTCGCTCAAGGTGCACGTCGAGATTCCGTTCCGCGACTTTTTGCAGTCGTACGCCACATACGAGGTGTTTGCCACGTCCCTGGACAACGAGGGCTTGGACTTGTTCAAGTTCAGTGGGGACAACGAGGTGTTCCTGTCCGGGCTGCGGCTCAAGTTGCTGCCCATCATGTTCCTCCAGGGCGAGCTGCGCCGGTTCTACTTCCTGCAGCGGGTGACCAACGTGGACCTGGAGGCCCTCACATTCGAGCAGGATCAGAACTTCCACTCCGAATGGACGTTTTCGATCCATCTTTTTGCCGGTCTCGAGTTCTGAGCGCGTACCGAGTCCGTGAAACTCAGTCTATAGTACGCCTCGATGTTCGCCGTCGTCACCGCGCTGGTCGGGGTGCTTGCCGCTGCTCCTCCGGCACCGGAGCAGGTGCGCAAACACGTCGATAGCATTCTGGCGGATTCGGATTACCAGCGCGAGCTGCCCCTTGGCAAGGAGGGCAAGCCGACCCCGTGGACCGCCCCGGGCAACGCCGAGGGCAAGCCGTTCAAGGGCAAGCACCGTGAAAAAAAACAGCGTCGACAACGCGACTACGATGCCGGCGGCTTCGGCGTGTTCGCCCAGCTGCTCATGTACATCTTGATGATCGCGGCCGGCGTTGGCTTGGTGCTTTGGTTGACGACTGAGCTGTCTGGGTACTGGCGAGACAAGTCCGGCGAGGCCGATGGCGAGTTGACGGCCGACGCTGATGACGATGTGGTGAAGCGACCGCTGGGCGATGCAGAAGCTCTCGCCATGCAGGGCAAGTTTGGCGATGCGATTCACACGCTGCTGTTGCGCACGTTGGTCGAGCTCAGCTCGCGGTTGGACGATCCGTTGCCCGAGGCGTTCACCAGTCGCGAGGTGCTCGAGCGGGTGCCCATCGCCGACGAGGCGCGCCGAGCGTTATCGGGGCTGATCGTCGCGGTCGAGGTGTCTCACTTCGGCGACGAGGTGCCGGGGGAGGCGGACTACCAGCGCTGTCTGGCTAGCTTCCACGAGTTCGCGGCCGCATACACCCGGGGGCGCGCATGAGCGAGGACCAGCGCAGCCCGTTTTCCAAACGCGTGGTCGTCCTGGTGGGCAGCGTTGCGGTTGGCTCGCTGATCCTGGGTATCGCTCTCGCGGT
>SPJJ01020530.1_pt1 | contig 16419 bp, 12 predicted proteins | sample 3741741 | NCBI WGS metagenome assembly SPJJ01 (sample SAMN10925908, study PRJNA522277) | cold seep metagenome | isolation source: Elba SIP-enriched marine methane seep metagenome, extraction at timepoint T1 | place: Italy: coast of Elba, Mediterranean Sea | collected 2014-05 | reverse complement strand
GTAATTCAGGAGGTTATTGTGAATGTTAAACAACAAGCCGCTAAATATGCTGCGACATTTGTAAAAGAAAATATGGTTATTGGGTTAGGGACAGGCTCAACTGCGGATTATTTTATTGACGAATTAGCCCAACTTTTTCAACAAGGGGTATCTTTTCGCGTGGTTGCCAGTTCAGTGTTGAGCCAAATTCGAGCCCATAGATTAGGTTTGCCGGCAACCTCGATTGATTTATTAAGTGGTGTTGATTTATATATTGATGGTGCGGATGAAGTCTCTCCAGAACTGGTTCTTTTAAAAGGGCAGGGTGCAGATTTGGTCAAAGAGAAAATTCTTGCTACGTCATGTGATCAGTTTCTGGTCATCGCTGATGAAAGTAAACAGGTGTCTAGAATAGGGGAAAAATTTCCAATCCCGATAGAAGTTATTCCTTTTGCCTGGCAAACTGTAATGGCTCAATTGGAAAAACTTGGAGGGGAGGGGGATTTGCGCAAAATTCCAGGCAAACAAAATCCTATGCTTAGTTCTCATGGTAGTTTAATTGTGGATATGCAATTTCCCGCTGAACGCACAGTTGAAGAAATATCAGACCTGTTGGACGCGATGCCTGGAGTTGTAGAGCATGGGATTTTTAAAAATCAGGCAACAGCATTAATCTTGGGGAAAGAAAAGGGGGTAGATGTGCAGTGGAATAGGGAAAACAATTAACTTTGAAGTCGTGATTTCACCACGGCACAGGGTACAGAGTCTTGATTCCACAGTGGTCAAAGCCATCTGCTTAACGGATGGCAAAGATTCCGTTCCTCGATAACTGCTTACTTAAAGGCCTCCAGCCCTCATGCTCACGCTTCTTACGTACATTCCTGTAGGTAAATCTAAGATTTTTTATTACACATGGAGGTGGTGTATATAGATGATGCAGGGAAAAAAATCTGTAAAATCTTTGTGAAACCGGTATCTTTTGCCATGTTATCCGTCTTGAATCACGGGTTCAGGTTAAATGCAATTTTTCGTTAGGTTATATGAGTGATTATTAATCATAAGTAAATAAATTCATTGAATAATTCTCCAGAGTAAACACTGTGCCGATGTTAGTGGACTTGTTAAGCAGCTATTTTTGTGCCATAAATTATAGGAAGATCTTTCCAACCTTTTAGGAATTATATGAATTTTGAATACAAAGCCCACCCTTGGCATGGTGTTGAAGTGGGTAGTGAAGCACCAAACATCGTTACCGCATTTATAGAAATTGTTCCATCTGACACGGTTAAATACGAGATTGATAAAAAATCTGGGTATTTAAAGGTGGACCGACCTCAAAAATTCTCAAACACCATTCCCACTCTTTATGGATTTATCCCTCAAACCTATTGTGATGAAAAAGTTGCGGAGTATGCATCTATAAAGTCCGGTGCGGTGGTTGCTGAAGGTGATAAAGACCCCTTGGATATATGTGTGTTGAGTGAGCGTAGCGTAATGCATGGCAATATTTTGATGGAAGCGATTCCTATCGGTGGGTTTCGATTGTTAGATAGAGGTGAAGCGGATGATAAGATTATCGCAGTCATGAAAGGCGATGAGTTTCATGAGCAATGGACGGATGTGACGGATTGTCCGGAGTCTTATATCAACCGATTAAAGCATTACTTTTTAACCTATAAAAATTTGCCTGGTGAAAAAAGTACGTGTGAAATCGCTAATGTGTATGGTCATGAAGAAGCGCATGAAGTTATAGTCAGGGCAATGGAAGACTATAAAAATATGATGATGGAAAAAAAGAATAAAATGTTGGGGTAAGACAAAGAAGTGTTTGAGCTATATCTTGATACAGCGGATATTGGACAAATTATCCAGCTAAACCGTTCGTTGCCGTTAAAAGGAGTGACGACAAATCCGTCCATTTTGGCAAAATCTGGCATCGGTCTAAACAATTTTTTGCACGAACTGAAACCGGTGTTGGGGCAGGGTTCACGATTTCATGTCCAGGTGGTTAGTTCAAGCGTTGATGAAATGGTTAAGGAGGGTGTGGCTTTAGCGCGATTACCCTACGATATTGTTGTAAAAGTGCCAGCGACAGAAACCGGGCTGAGCGCGATCAAGCGTCTAAAAAAAGAAGGGGTTAAAGTGCTCGCTACAGCTATTTACAGCGTGCAACAGGGGTTCTTGGCAGCATTGTGCGGCGTTGATTATCTGGCCCCTTATGTTAATCGTATCGATATGCGAGGCGAGAGTGGCCTGGAAGTGGTTGAAAGCCTTCAACATCTTATTGATTTGCATACGCCTGAATGTAAAATTCTGGCTGCCAGTTTTAAGAGTCCAAAACAGGCGCTAGAAGTCATTGAAAGGGGGGTGGAGGCAATTACTCTTCCGCCGGACATTGCCAGGTTATTTTTGTTGAATAACTCGGTTGATGAAGCGGTAGAGGTCTTCCATGATGATTGGCGCAAAGTGTTTGACGAGAAGTTGTCATTTCAGAGTTAGAGCGTAACGCGCCAGTATTTTAGGTACCGGTTCTCAGAGAGCTTCCTAAGATAAGGATTGTGAAATAGTTGTCATAATTGTTTCTTAAAATGGTTTTATTGAGACCTGATTCATAAAATTGTTTTTATATGTGAAATAAAACCGTTTTTTATTTTGTTTTTTGGCTATAGTTTGACCTGAGTTTTTTCAATTTAGGAGTAACTATGTCAGATTTACATAAAGATATTCTTGTGGGGTTATTGTTTTTAACTGGAATTTTAGGATTTATGGGGGGGGAATTTATTGTGTCGACAGTAATTTTTGCAACTGCGGCTATTTTCTCCAACATTCATTACAATTTTGCACACAATAAATGAAATTAATGCTTATTCAGTCTGATGTTGGTTTAACGTTCTGTTAAATCAACATCATTTCTGAATAAATTCTGCTAAAAACTCATCCAGTTCAATAATACTAAAGGCATGCTGGTTTGCGGTTTGCTTATCTTCCTTCGTGCTATATCCCCAGTTTGCAAAGAATAGTTTAATTTTATTGAGTTGAGAGTGTTGTTTTACCCGTACCAGTGACTGGACGCGATCTTCAACAAAATGAATGCATTGTTCGGGGTGTTTTTCTTGCAATATGATCAGTACTTCTTCTTTGCTGATTTTTCTATCCATGCCATAAATATTTTCAGCCGCTAGAGTAATGCCGTTTGCGGCAAAAATTTGTGCAACAAAGCGTTCTTGTTTTGTTGTAACAATATACCAGTCGTGTTGATTTGAAAGGGTTTGTAATTTCTCAGAAATACCAGGGAATAACGAGTTTTTATCAATCCAATCCTGTAATGAGTCATTTATCCATTTATCTCTTGTTTCACCAAACAGTTGTTTGATTTCTGCAGGGTCTTTACCGCATTGCTCTAAAATACTCGGTTTAGCGTGACGAAAATTGGCGAGAATATATTCTAGACTTTTTCCTTGAAACATCATTCTCATTACAAATACAGATTCGTAACCTGTTTCTATCAGTGGCCTTGCGTCTCTGAACTGTTCAACAAACTGCTGAGGCAGGTGTGCATCATGCATGTCGAGCCAAATGCGTTTGGCTGTTTTCCAGGCTGAAATTCCGGTTTCAATTGCACTGTCACAAATTACGCCATCAAAGTCGAGGGCATAGACTCTGCTTTGTTTCATAAATTTTGTTTGTTTGTTATTAGTTAAGACAATACTACTATGCGATTGGCACAATGTTTGGACAAGGGTAGCATTAAAAGGAAAAAAAACGATAAAAATAGGGTTTAACTGACAAATATCAAAGTTGTTGATGAGCTCAGTGATGGGTGTTCTGTTAACGCTGAATCATTAACAGAACACAAACTCGGGGTGTTTGACAGACAATCAGATAAAAATACGTCCTTCAGAAAAAATGACGGCCTTCCCGCCGACCCTGATCTTTAAGGTGGCGTCAGCTTTGTTATCCATCTCTATGTTAATCAGGCTGCGGCGACTGGCTTTTTCACCTCGGTCGACAGCGAAAACATGTGTCCCTTTGGGGGTGAAGTCAAACGAACACAAGTAAGATGTAAAAGCAGGAATGGCGCTGCCCACTGGAGGATCTTCAAGGTGACCAATTTTAGGTCCCACCAGGCGTAAATTAAATTGACTGTCTGGGTCAGGCGTTGTTGGCGAAAACAGTAAAATTTCCTGGGCGGCCGTCTGTGGGGCAATAGATTGGCTCCAGGCATTGTAATTGAAGCTTGCTTGTCTCACGCTTTCATAATTCCATAAGGGTACAATCAGGTAAGGAAAGCCAGTGGAAACCAATCGCGGGGTATATTTTTTATGATCCAGCTCCGACACCGATAAAGACAGAAAGTTAGCGAGCTCTTCATTGGGAGGGGCAAAACGGTCAATGAGTGCGGTGACCGTTTGATCAAACTGAGCTTTGCTTACATCACCGTTCTCACAGTAGACGTGGACAGCGATAGTGCCTGCATTTTGCTCAAGGTTTAACGTGCTGACTTCTGCAGTGAGGTCAACTTTCCCCACATGAGCCAGCACATAAGCAGTTGCAATAATCGGGTGGCCAGCGAAATCAATTTCGCCCAAAGGGTTGAAGACCCGCATGCACCAGTGCGAAGGGGTTGAGCCTGAGGTCACAAAAACCGTCTCAGACAGGTTTAATTCGCGAGCGATCATATGCATTTGTTGATCGCTGAGAGCGTCTGCAGATGGAAAAACGGCTATTTGTGCACCGCTGAAAATTTCATCAGTAAAAACATCCGCAATGAAGTATTGATTTGTCATGACTAACCTGCAACAGCAACTTCGACCCTTCCATTTTCCATGCGAATGGCATAAGTTTCAACCTTTATTGCTTCGTCTTCAAAGCAAGTGCCTGTTTTCAGGTTAAAATGTTGCTTGTATAAAGGCGAGGAAACCATAGGTTCGCCACCCAGGTCACCTATCAAGCCACGTGACAAAACATTGGCTTTGCCAAAAGGGTCGTAATTGTTGATTGCATAAACAGCCTGGTTTTTAGGCATGTAAAAGATGGCCACTTGATGATCTTCTACCAGTGCACAAATACCGGAGTCGGGTTGTAGGTCATCTATACTGCACACATCTATCCATTGGCTCATTTTTATGCCTCCTCTGTTAATTGTTGACGTTCGTCTTCGTTTGCCGGACGGATTTGGCCGCGTTCTTCCACAAATAGAATGTTTTCGTCGGTTTTATCACTGTTGACGAAATGTCTGAAGCGCTTCAGCTTGGATTCGTCTTCAATGGTGGTTTTCCATTCGCATTGATAGGTATCAATGACATATTGCATTTGTTTTTCAAGGTCGTCGCAAAGACCAAGTTTGTCATCAATGACGACGGATTTTAAATAATCCAGGCCGCCTTCCATATTTTCCATCCATACAGAAGTCCGTTGCAGTCGATCTGCGGTTCTGACATAAAAAACCAACACGCGGTCGATGTATTTAATCAAGGTTTCTTTGTCCAGGTCGGTCGCAAACAGGTCCGCGTGACGAGGCTTCATGCCGCCGTTTCCACATACGTAAAGGTTCCAACCGCCTTCTGTGGCAATGACACCAATATCTTTGCCTTGTGCTTCGGCGCATTCGCGGGTGCAGCCCGAAACAGCCATTTTGATTTTATGCGGAGCACGCAGACCCTTGTAACGGTTTTCAAGTTCAACAGCCAGCCCAACGCTGTCGTCTACCCCATAACGACACCAGGTACTGCCGACGCAGGATTTAACAGTACGTAATGATTTACCGTAAGCATGTCCACTTTCAAAGCCGGCATCAATCAACTCGCTCCAGATACCTGGGAGTTGATCGACACGTGCGCCGAACAGGTCTATACGTTGTCCGCCGGTAATTTTGGTATATAGTCCGTATTTTTTAGCCACTTCTCCACAGGCAATCAGCATGTCCGGGGTTAATTCTCCACCCGTTACCCGTGGGACGACAGAATAAGTGCCGTCTTTTTGCATGTTTGCCAAAAACGTGTCGTTGGTATCTTGGAGGCTTAAGTGGTCGTTTTTTAAAACGTATTCATTCCAGTACGAAGCGAGAATGGAGCCGACCGCTTGTCGACACACTTCACATCCACGTCCCTTGCCGTGTTTTTCCAGTAGCTCATCAAAGGTTTTTATTTCACCGACCATGACGAGGTTATAAATATCCTGACGCGTGTGCGGGAAATGCTCGCAAATATCGGTATTAACTTCAATTCCTGCCTTGGTCAATTCGCTATCAAGTACGGATTTGAGTAATGCCGAACAGCCGCCGCATCCGGTAGATGCCTGGGTTTCGGACTTTAAGGCAGGAATGGTTGTGCAGCCGCTTTCAATGGCTGAGCAAATATCCCCTTTGGAGACATCGAAACACGAACAGATCTGAGCTGATGCAGGTAAGGCATCAGGCCCAAGCCCCACCGATTCATCCGAACGAGAAGGTAGGATAAGTGAATCTGGGTTTTCTGGTAGTTCAATGTTGTTGAGACAATATTGTAGCAAAGTGCTGTAACCAGAAGCTTCGCCAACTAATACGGCACCTAACAATAGTTTTTTGTCAGCACTGACAACTAAGCGTTTATATACTTCAGCAGAACCATCCTGATAGGTATAAACCAGGGCACCTGGTGTGCGGGCATGAGCGTCACCAATACTGGCGACATCGACCCCTAATAATTTCAGTTTGGTGCTCATGTCGGCACCAGTAAAGCTTGTTTCCTGTTCAGCAAGATCGGCAACTACTGTGCGTGCCATAGTGTAGCCGGGTGCAACCAGGCCAAAAATGCGGCCATCCCACAATGCACACTCGCCGATGGCATATATATTTTGGTCAGAGGTTTTACATTGATTATCAATAACAATACCGCCCCGAGGCCCCACTTCCAGTCCGCAACTGCGGGCAATATCATCGCGTGGGCGAATACCTGCAGAAAATAAGACGATATCCGTTTCCAGTTCCTCTCCATCTGCGAAAGTCATTTTATGGAAGCAGGTGTCACCGTCGCCGATATTCGTGGTGTTTTTGCTGGTGTGAACTTTTACGCCCAGGTCTTCAATTTTGTTTTTGAGCATTGTGCCACCGCCTTCATCCAACTGAACGGCCATTAACCTTGGTGCAAATTCGACGACATGCGTTTCCAGACCAAGGTCTTTTAATGCTTTGGCGGCTTCCAGTCCCAATAGTCCGCCACCGACAACGGCTCCGATTTTGGCGTTTTGTGCGGATGAGGTGATGGCTTCCAAGTCTTCAATTGTCCGGTACACCAAGCAGTTTTCACGGTCGTGGCCGGGCACAGGCGGTACAAAAGGAAAGGAGCCTGTAGCTAAAACCAGTTTGTCATAGCTGACAGTTAGACCCTTTTCAGAAAAAACTAATTGGTTTTCTTTGTCGATTTCAATGGCGCGATCACCGATGTGAATGGTGATATTGTTTGATTCAAAAAAACCTTCGGGCACTAAAGACAGGTCATCGGCAGATTTACCGCTAAAAAATTCTGATAAATGAACCCTGTCATAAGCCGGGCGAGGCTCTTCGCAAAAAGTAATGATTTCGAAATTATCTTTTATATCGCTTTCTGCCAGAGATTGTAGAAAATTCTGGCCCACCATTCCGTTGCCAATAACCACCAATTTATGTTTTGCGTTCATATTTACCTCGAAGTAAAACTATTTACTATTAATGGCGTAAAGCCAGATTTAATCATCAAATAGCTGGAAGAAGAAAGTTCATGTGAAGCAGTGCGCACCAATTATGTGCGTAGGATTGTGGGGTGCTTGTTTATGGTGCAATGCGCGCGCCTCTGTTTCACTTGTGCGCCATTGCACTGTTTAAAAAAGTCATCAGGATGACTCTAAAATTATTAGATGCTTGCCGATGTTTAATCAGGCAAATCATATTTGTATGGTTTTACAGCAAATACCATGCCTTGTGTTTGCGCGATATTAATCTGACCATTTCATCAGTCAAGCTGTCCGTTCACACTGCATTATATTAGGGAAGAAAAAGCGCCTAAGTGAAATGTTCAGCTTAGAAGCCGGTGAAACGCGGATATGTATCAAGGTTCTGCCGAGAATAGGCTGATCTACTGCAACTCAGCCTCATAGGCCCGATTCCCCTACTAGCCATATAATGATTTATTTATCGCGGTTTTCAAAGATGGCAACGGATCTCCCCAGCATCGTGTGGACATTGCATTTTACAATGCTTTGATCGGCTAAAGGAATAATATCTTTCTCAGACGATTGAGCGGTATCAACACTGCGCGACCAGAGTTTATCTTTAATTTGGGGTAACTCGATGGTGACTGGATCCACTGACATATTCATTGCAATATACAAATCTGATTCTTTTTGATCTTTAGCTGCAACGGTGCAGGCCAAAAATTGCGAATCATGGTCATCCCAGTTAATAGGGGCTTGCAAATTTGCTGTATGCCAACATATATCGGGGATGTCTCTGCCTTCAACCAGTTCGCCATTAAAAAAGTGTCGGCGCATCAGGGAAGAATGGCGTTTGCGAAGTTGTATCATTTGCTGCACAAAACGCAGTATATCTGCATTTGTTTCGGTTAGATTCCAGTTTAACCAGGACAATTCATTATCCTGGCAGTAGCAATTATTATTGCCTTGCTGGGTGTGCATAAACTCATCGCCTGCCAGCAACATGGGGACACCCTCACTGATTAACAGGATTGCAAACACGTTTTTAATTTGGCGACGGCGAATCGCATTGATTTCGGGATCGTCGGTGGGGCCTTCGGCTCCCAGGTTGTAACTTAAATTGTGATTACAACCATCCCGGCTGTCCTCGCCATTTGCTTCATTGTGTTTTTCGTTATAGCTAAACATATCATTCAGCGTGAAACCGTCATGACAGGTCACAAAATTAATACTGCTTATGGGCAATCTGTCCTGATGCTGGTACAAATCACTACTGCCGCAAATTCGTGTGGCGACTTCCCTGATCATGCCGCGATCACCTTTGACAAACTTGCGAATGACATCACGGTAGACACCGTTCCACTCAGCCCAGCGGTACCCGGGAAAAGATCCCACTTGATAAAGCCCGGTGGCATCCCAGGCCTCGGCAATTAATTTGGTTTTGGCCAGATGTTCTGAAAGTTCTATGCCCCAAATAATTGGAGGATCCTGCAATACTGCACCATCTTCTCCGCGTGACAAGGCGCTGGCCAGGTCAAAGCGAAATCCGTCAACATGCATCTCTCTGACCCAGTATTCCAGACAGCTGATAATAAACCTTGAGACTAACGGGTGATTGGAATTAACAGTGTTGCCACAGCCGGTGTAATCATGAAAGATGCTTTTATCGAATTTATCAATTAGATAAAAGCTGTTGCCCATCATGCCTTTAAAATTGATAATCGGGCCGCCTGCACCCGACTCTGAGGTGTGGTTGAATACGACATCCATGACCACGCCAATACCGGCTTTGTGTAAGGCTTTGACCAGGTCTCTGAATTCCTGCTGATGGGTGCCTTGATCTGGTGCTGTACAATAGCCAGGGTGAGGGCTGAAGAAGCTGTGAGTGCTGTACCCCCAATAATTATGCAGCCCTCTTTCGGAGGTATGTTCTGGCACATCCTGTTCATCAAATGCCATCACCGGCAACAATTCGACATGCGTAATGCCCAGTTCCTGCAAGTATGGGATTTTTTCGATCAGGCCTAAAAATGTACCTGGGTGAGTGACATCTGAACTTGGGTGGCGGGTAAATCCCCCGACATGTAATTCATAAATGATGACTTTTTCACTTCTGATTGCCAGCGGCTTGTCACCTTCCCAGTCATACGACTCGTTGAGTACCACAGCACGCATGGCATGTGCACCATTGTCACCCGCATCACAGGCTGCCTGACGTTTCCATAATTTATCACTGACTGCGCGTGCCCAAGGATCCACCAGGTGTTTTTCGCGATCAAAACGCAGACCAGAATGCTTAGTGTCGCTGGGGCCGTCTACACGCCAACAATACCAGGTGCCGGCAGGTAGGTGCCTGATAAAGATATGCCAGGAGAAAAAAGTAAAGTTTTTACTCTTATCAAGTTTAATGATCTGGAAAGGCTCCAGGCAATCAGCCGTATGAAAAAGCAAAAGTTCAACAGCGTTAGCGTGTCGACTTTGAATAGAAAAGTTAACCCCGCCTTCTTGAAAGGTTGCGCCATAAGGCTGTGGGGATCCGGGTTTTGTTATGAATTCGGGCTTTTGCATGTGCCGGTCTTAAGGTTGAATTAACCTTTTATTGTACTGCATTAATTTAATGATGACAGTAAAAGGAAATTTTTATTCATGTGTTTACAAGGAGACTGTCCGTGTATGCTTGATCCGAAAGGGATGCACAAAAGACCAGTGCTTCCCCGGATATTATTGTTCTTGCATAAATGCAGTGCTAAAGGTAGAGTTTTTATTCAAATAATCTTTAAAAGTTGCTATTTCCTTACTATTTAGCAGGGAACTGTGAGGATATTGTCAATCTAAATTGTCCTTTTATAGAGGTGTGTTAATGTTGCTTTGGCTGGCTTTTAAAGAGAAATAAGTGTGACCCGCAAAGGGTCTCAAAATAATAACTATCATAAAGCAACAGCCTGTAGTGAGCGGTCATCAAGGTTAAGCTATAACAGAAGGAGTTTTGAATTAACACACTGGATAGTGGAGTTAATTGATAGTCAATGCATATGATTCAGGCGGCGAGAACTTATCAATCACGATTTAGGCGAGGGGGGGCTTTAACTCAGCCTGAGTTGTTGGACATCAGTCAACGCATTCAGGGTGATTTTCTTCCAAAATACTCTACGCGGGTAAAAGCGGCTGGAAAAAATGCTCACTTGTCTACGTCAGAATTATTGTCCATTAGTGATGAAATCAGTTTGCACTACAAGGCTTCGCGGTTGCACCTGCCCAAGCAGGATACTATTTTGTTATTGCCAGTTGATCCCCGCCATTTACATGCCTTCTGGAATACGGCTTCATTGACTCAGGCGGCGTTAGAAGAAAGCCTGGTATTGAGAGTTTTTGAAAATACCTCGGCACACGCGGCTTTTACTCATGCACAACACCGGCCGCAGGAATCTATTTATAAAGACCACCTGGAGATTCCCGTTTCCCCCTCAACATCGCAGTGTAATATCGAGCTTCCTGCACATTTTCTGGCGTCCTCATATTCAGCTGAAATCGCTGTAAAACGCAGTCAGGGCAGGTATGATGTATTGCTCTGTTCTGAACAAACCACGATTCCCGAATTAACCGCTGAATTTAGTGCAGATGAATTGGATGACAAACCATCTTCTGCATTGCCCACAAACCCGTCAGGCAAAAAGGTTGCTGATTTATGATAAAAGGATTTTTGCATTTGGTGCTACATGCCCATTTGCCTTATGTACACCACCCCGAGCACGACGGTTTTCTGGAAGAAAACTGGCTGTTTGAAGCGATAACCGAGTGCTATCTGCCGTTGCTGGAAATGCTGGAGCGCCTGCAACAGGATTCCATAAGGTTCAGTCTGAGCTTATCCCTGTCGCCTACCTTGATGGCGCAATTACAGGATCAATTACTGCAGCAACGTTATTTAAACCATCTGGATAAACAACAACGATTTTTGCAGCGTGAATTAACAAGAACCCGGCATGATTCTGAATACCTTGCCATGGCTCGGTATTATCTTGCGCTAATCGAGAAAACGCGAACCCTTTATATTGAAAAATACCATGGGGATTTACTGACTGGGTTTGCAAAGCATCAGAAAAACGGAGGGCTAAAGCTGATCACTACAGCGGCTACGCATGGGTTTTTGCCGTTGTTAAGTAAGCAACCGGCTGCAGTAGAATGGCAGATTGCGACGGGCGTAGACAACTTTTACCAGACATTTAAGCAAATACCCGATGCCTTGTGGTTGCCCGAATGTGCGTATTATAGGGGGCTGGAAAATATACTGGAAAAATACGGCATAAAGTATTTTATGCTGGACAGTCATGGCATTTTGAATGCAGATCACCCCCCTGAAGCGGGTGTATATTCACCACTGGATTGTGGTAATGGAGTCATGGCGTTTGGGCGTGATTCAGCTATTTCCGAATTGGTATGGAGTGCGCAAAGTGGCTATCCAGGTGATGGTGTCTACCGTGAATATTACAGTGATATCGGCCATGAATTACAAGCAGGCGACTTGTTACCCTTTGAAAGCCCAGGCAATGGCCGCATCAATACCGGCATTAAATATCATCAGGTTGGGCAGCGTGATTCACAAAGGCTGATATATCAGCCACACACGGCCAGCGAAAAGGTTTCTCAACACGCGGACGATTTTTTGCAAAAAATTCAACAACAGTTGAGGCAATGCCCGTCAGGTGACGGACAGCCATTGCCGGTGATCACAGTGCCTTTTGATGCCGAGCTGTTTGGCCACTGGTGGTATGAAGGGCCGCAATGGTTAGAGCAGGTACTGCGCCGTTCGGCGCATGATCACTATGCATTTGCCACCATTACCGGCAGCCAATATCTTGATGACAGTGAATCTATCCAAAAAGCCCAGCCCGCCGCATCCAGTTGGGGGCATCAAGGCTATAACAGCTATTGGTTGAATGAGAAAAATGAATGGATTTATCCATTAATAGATCAGGCGTTTGATAATGTAAGTACACTTATTAGTGAAGTCGCCGAATTAGCATTGACAGATGTGCAAAAAAGGGCGTTAAATCAAGCTTTACGTTCAATTTTGTTAATGCAGGCATCTGATTGGCCTTTTTTGATCAGATCGGGTACTGCGGCAGAATTTGCAGAAAAAAACATTAGTGATCAGCTAGCGCGATTCAATTATATTTTCGATAGCTTTCGTAAGAATCGAATTGATGAGCGCTATTTAACGGCGTTGGAAATTATGGACGATATCTTTCCCGAGCTGGATTTCAAGGTGTTTTATGACGTAGTTCGTAGAAATAAAAACGCAGTAGAGTAAGCGTCTTGTCGATTTAGGGTTGACACGACATTGACGGGTTTTAATCACCTCTCGGCTGGAGAATAGAGTGGCAGCAATACAATTGATTCATGTGCAAAACACCATCAGCCGGGAAAAGCGCTTGCCTCGACAGCAGTTAAGCTTCCTGTTTATCGTTGAAAATTTGCATTATGACAAGCAGGTAGAGGTTATCTGGACAGATGAAGCGGGTGAAGAGCACTTGCTGAATGCGCAATACCAACATACCCAGGGCGATGGATCTGAGCAATGGTTGGCGCAAACCGAGATTATTTTGAGTGAAACGCAAGCCTTGCCAGGCAATATTCAGTTTGTGTTGCATGCCATGATGGGCGCTGAACATTATTGGGATGATAATCAAGGCTTTCAATACCAGGCGCAGGCCGATTCAGGATACCAGCTGGCACCGACGCTTTCATTCTGGAACCATAATCCCCCCCGGCAACTTACGGAAACTGATCAACAGCTGGGATTAACATTTATGCTTAACAACCTGTTACAAAGTCGCTCGGTTACGGTTTACTGGTCGATAGATAACTGGGTTCAAACCCAACAGATCGACTGCGTAAAAGCACTGGATTACTGGAATACAGATTGTAAAAGTAATGCGCGCAATCCAAATCAATATGGCACAGAAGTGTGGACGGCAAGTTTGCCCGTTGAAGATGCGTTTCGGGTTGAATACTGCGTATGTTGCGACACTGATCTTGGCAAACACTGGTTTAATAATGATGGCAAAAATTATCAGCTCAGCCGACAGCCATTAAAGGTGATGATATTGAACCTGCATTGCTATCAGGAAGAGCAGCAAGACAGCAAGTTCTCATTAATTGCCAGAGCGATTGAAGAACAAGAGGTGGATGTCGTGTGTTTTCAGGAAGTCGCTGAATACTGGAATGAGGGGCGTGGAGATTGGCCGAGTAATTCCGCCAATATTATCAACCAACGTTTGAAGACCCCTTTTTACCTGTATGCAGACTGGGCACATTTAGGGTTTGAAAAATATCGTGAAGGGGTGGCGATACTGAGTCGGTTTCCTTTACAGCAACAGGCCAGTCGTTACGTTTCTGCAAGTGAAGATGCATTTGATATTCATTCCCGCAAAGTGGTGATGGGTCAGCTAGATATGCCGTTTTTTGGGCGTTTAAATTTGTATTCAGCGCATTTAAGCTGGTGGGAAGACGGCTTTGAACAACAATTCAGCACTCTGCATGAGTGGGTTGAAAGTATAGGAAATTCTGATCAGGCAAGCTCCCTGTTATGCGGCGATTTTAATGTAGCCAATGGTTCACAGGGGTATCAGCTGGTTGTTCAGCAATACGGTTATCGAGATCAATATCTGCAGGCCAATCAACAAGGATTGACAGAGCAGGAGTACCGGGTGGATGATGCACATTGGAGTCATCTACAAGCGGATGATTACCGGATAGACTTTATATTTATGCAACCACACAGTCGCTTAAAAGTCATAGCAGCACAGACTTTATTTACCGAGCAGGATTATGGTCGGGTATCTGACCATTGTGGTTATGTAATGACGTTTGAACCAAAATAATGAAAATAACGAGGTTCCCATGGAGTATGCCGAACACTATGCCAGACCGTTTTATGGTCAGTTGGGTGGGTATTTTAAACGAATAAATGATATCAAAGACGTTTTTGCCATTCGTTGGGGGAAAATAGAATTTGAAATGTTTCATGGCGTTCAGGCCAACCTGAAAGTCATCTTGAAAGTGTACCGCGATGAAAAGGTGTGTGAACGTTATATTGTTGATACTGAGGCCTATGACATTCAGTGGAATCGACACAAGCGCAGCACCCGGGATTTTTATGTGTTACCGGAATCCACGCATTTCGGGCGCATCAATTGCATTAAAATTTCTTACATTGTGCATTTGGGGGAGCATTCCATTCCCTCGCAGAAAGAATATATCTACATGGATTGGCATCAATTACAGGATGGTTATCCAAAACAGCGCGATATCAATGAGCAATGGGCAAGTCATAACAGCTTTCAAACGTATGAACTCAACCCTGCTGAATTACAGGCAGATGCAGACTGGTATAACCACAATTTTGAATCGTTGAATCTGATTCCCAAGTTTACCAAAGGCCAGCAGCACCACCCGTATCATCCAAAGCGTTTTATTCATGATCATATTGACAAGGTGATTGACTGCAAACGTCGCGAGCCTTCTCGTTTTTGTACCATAAAGATCAGCGTAGACTGTATTGATGACAATGATTTTGTTAACCATTTGATTTATGCATTGAATCAGGGGGTATGGGTGCAATGCATTGTTGATTGGCGCAAGATGACCATGACCAATAGCTACACTTATGCCAAGCTTAAACAATCCAAAATTGAACTGATTGGGGTATTCTGTACACCGCAACATCATTTAATTGAAGTTGAACCGGACATGCATACTAAATTTATTATTTTTAATGATGAAGACTGTATTCTGGGTTCGTTCAACATCACGTTTGATCGCTGGTGGGCTAATTGGGAGTCAGGCATGACTTTTCATTCCAAAGGCGTGTGTCGACTACTGGACAACATATTCCAGAGTCAACGGGGTGGAGTTATTCAACGTTATGGGGTTGATCCGCTCAGTCAATTTAATTTGCTGTATACCTTTGGTCGACATGTGATGCAAAGCGGCAGCTTATATTTACCTCATCATGCCATCCTGGCCGAAATCCACCGTGCCAAACGAAGCATTCGGGTGTGTTTGTTTCTGATCGGTGAGTTGTATGGCGCTCACCATGACAGCGTGGTGAATGCATTAATCGGCGCTTGGCACAGAGGTGTGGATGTGCATATATTGTTCAACGGCCATTTGGCGCGAGAAGGCAAAGTAGGCGAAGAGCGAAGCATGCACGATGAATTGCAACGTCCTCTATTACCTGCCGTGCAGCGGTTACGCGAGGCGGGAATCCCAGTCGGGTTGGTCTATGGACAGGATGACCATAAGGTGCCGTACTCCCCCATTCATTCAAAATACTGTGTCATCGACAACCAAATCGTCATTGAAGGCAGTTTCAACTGGTACAATACCTCGGTGTACTCCCATGACCTGGTAGTGATTGCTGCCAATCACAAAACAGCGCAACCGTATTTATACGAATTTGACGAAATTATCCGCAGTTTTAGGGTGTATTATTAAGCCCTATGTGCACTGGGAGCGCTGGCCGCTGCAGAAGCTGTCAGGGAAAGTTGGGGGGCGTGCCTCTCTCGCGCCGACAGGCCAACTTACCAAGTTTAATGGTTTAATATTCATAAAAAATTCATGCTTTACCCTTGATGATTGAACTTTTATCTTTTGATTGGAGAACACAATGAATAGTGAACAGCTTTTAACCATGGCGACCGACTTAAGTGTCGAGTATGGGCCTAAATTGGTGGGTGCCATTGTTGTATGGATAATTGGAAGTATTATTGT
>SPJJ01016744.1_pt1 | contig 16459 bp, 13 predicted proteins | sample 3741741 | NCBI WGS metagenome assembly SPJJ01 (sample SAMN10925908, study PRJNA522277) | cold seep metagenome | isolation source: Elba SIP-enriched marine methane seep metagenome, extraction at timepoint T1 | place: Italy: coast of Elba, Mediterranean Sea | collected 2014-05 | reverse complement strand
TCCCGCACCTGACGGGGGTTGGCCACGCCAATGGTATCGCCGAGGCTCACCTCATCCACGCCCATCTCGAACAGGCGGTGCACCAACTCGTGAGGTTTGGCGGGATCCACGTCGCCCTCGTAGGGGCAGCCGAAGACCGTGCTCACGTAGCCCCGGACCCACATGCCCTCGGCCTTGGCCGCCTTGGTGACCTCGCCGAGCACCTTGAGGGCCTCATCGATGGATTTGTTGATGTTCTTTTTGGAGTGGGCCTCGGAGGCCGACAGGAAGACCGCGATGGCCTCCATATCGGCGGCCTTGGCGCCCTCGAGGCCGCGACGGTTCGGCACCAAGGCGCTGTATTGCACGCCCTCGCGCCGTGGGGCCTGCGCGGCCACCATCGCGTGGTCCGCCAGCTGAGGGATCCAGCGGGGCGATACGAAGCTGGTGATCTCGATCCGTGACAGCCCGGCCTTGCCGAGCGTATCGGCCAGCCACAGCTTGTCGGCAGTCGGCACGAAGGCCGCTTCGTTCTGCAGGCCGTCCCTGAGGCCGACTTCGTGGATCCGGATGTACTCGCGCGGCATCTTGGGGGGCCTCTCCCTACGCTGCGTAGGAATGTGCATATTCGAGCCCCCGCACGCCCGTGTCAAAGCACCTTCGACGCGGTGTGTTGACAGGGCCTTTGGCCCTTTGGCAGAGTCCGCCTCGCTGATTGACTGAGTAGTCAATCAATCATCTTTCTAAAAGGAATCCCCGAACATGAGTGACCTGACTGCCAAGGAAATCTTCGAGAAGCACATCCCCGAGCGTCTCGCCTCTAAGCCCGACGTGGTCGAGGCCATCAACAACTCCTACCAGTTCGATCTGGCCGGAGACGGCGGTGGCAAGTGGGTCGTCGACCTCACCGAGCCCGGCGGCAAGGTGAGCGAGGGCGAAAAAGAGGACCCGGGCGTCACCGTATCGATGGCGGCCAGCGACTTCGTGGCCCTCGTCGAGGGTAAGCTGAACGCCCAGATGGCGTTCCTGCAGGGCAAGCTGAAGATCAAGGGCGACATGTCCCTGGCTCTCAAGCTCCAGCAGGTCTTGGGCTAGACGAGGCTCGGGGCGGGCCTGGGCGCCCGTCCCGCTCCCACCATGCGCCAGCCCCTGAGCGGCCTTCGCATCCTCGATCTGACCCGGCTGCTGCCTGGCCCGTACGCCACACGTCAGCTCGCCGAGCTCGGTGCCGAGGTCATCAAGATTGAAGACCCCAGAGGCGGCGATTACGCACGCTGGTATCCTCCGCTCACCGGCGAGCCGCCCGCCAGCGGCATCTTTCGAGAACTCAATCGCGGCAAGAAGAGCCTCACGCTCGACCTGCGCCAGCCCGAAGCGGTGCAGGTCCTGTTGCACCTCGCGGGCACCGTCGATGTGGTGGTGGACTCCTTCCGTCCCGGGGTCCTGGCGCGCATTGGCTTTGATCCCCAAAAGGTCATGGCTGAGCACCCCAGGCTCATCTACTGCGCGCTGACAGGCTTTGGCCTGACAGGACCGGACGCTCAGCGACCGGGGCACGACCTCAATTATCAGGCGCGAGTCGGTGGCCTGGCCGCCTCCAGCGATCCCCACGATCCTGTGGTGGGGCCCCTGCAGGTCGCCGATATTGGCGGAGCCTTGGTGGCCGTCAGCGGCATCCTGGCCGCACTCTATGACCGTGAACGCACGGGCCGCGGGCAGGTCGTCGATACTGCCCTGTCCGAAAGCGCGCTTGCGTTCGCCTCCGTGTACTTCGGCAAACAGGGGGCCGGGGAGGCGCCTCAACGCGGTCGAGAGATGCTGGATGGGTCCATGCCCAGCTACACGGTCTATCGGACCAAGGACGGGCGGCACCTCGCGGTAGGCGCGCTGGAGCCCAAGTTCTGGGCGGCCTTCGTCGACGCCATCGACCTTGCAGAGCTTCAGTACAACGGCCTCGATACGGCTGAAGCCGGGGCCAAAGCTAAGGCCAAGATCCAGGCTCGCCTCGCACAGAAGACGGCCGCGCAATGGAAGGCCATATTTGAGCCTCTAGATGCCTGTGTGGAGGTCGTTAGCGACTTTCACGAGGTCCGTACCGATCCCCAACTCGTCGCTCGGCAAGCCTTCTTGCCGGACGGCACGGCGCGCAGCCCGATTCGTCTCGGCGACTGGTCTGATATTGGGGATGAGGTCCCGGCCCTGGCCGAGAGCCCCGGGCTCGGCGCCGACTCCGAGCAGGTTATGCTGCAGGCGGGTGTGCCCGAGGCCCTGATCGCCGCGGTACGCGCGGCAAGTACGTCATGAAGCTCGACCACCTGATCCTCACCCGGTTCTGCGTGCGCCTGCCCGGCGTCAAACACTCGGGCGGCTCCGGCCCTGTGGGGGCATTCGATGGTGATCCCCTGCTGCCATCGACCCTGGATGTGCGGGCCCGGCTGTTTCAGATGATGGCGCGGGCCAGCCTGCAGGCTCAAAGCGACCCCGACGTGGGTTGGGTGGTCATCATTGACCCGGACTTGCCAAGGGCCTACCGCGCGCGGATGCAGGCCCTGTTGCGATCTATGCGCCGCGCCTATCTGCACGTCTTCGACAAAGATGGCGATGACCTGCGCTTCACGGCCTGGCTGCAGCCGTACGTACGCCCCGGCACCACCCACCTGGTGACCACCAACCTCGACGATGACGATCTGCTGCCGGTCGATTTCGCGCGGCACTGCCGACAGCACATTCATGAGCATCATGCGCAAGGTAGCCTGCCGCCGGTGAAGATCTTGGCCAGCACCCGGGTGCTGCAGTGGGATATGTGCCCGACGGCGCGGGCGCCGCTCGGCTCGCTCAAACCGTGGATTCGCGGCCGCTTCCCTTCGTCTGCGGGCCTGACGCTGATGACCGAGCGCAAACGCGATGACTGCGTCCTAGGCATACGCCACCGCTTCGCGGAGCAGATCGTCGACCAGCGTAGTGCCCCAGAAAACGAGCACGTCGAGCGCTACCGTAAGGCCTTCGGCGACGTGCTGGCGGCCTGGCCCAAGGCGCACCTCTTTCATGACTTCGGCGAGCAGCTGGGGCCCGTCCTGATGAGCAATCATCTGGTGAACTCCCAGATTCATCGGGGCCGTGAGGCCAAAGAGCAGCGTCGCCGCGTGCGCACGCCTTCGGACATCGCCTTCCCGGTCGACTGGGCCGCCTACTTGCGACACGCCCCGAGGTTCACGCCGGTGCACCCAAGGTATTGGATCACCAGGGCCCTAAGACGCATCGAACGACAGCGCGGCTGAACCACATCGTGATTGTGCGCTCGGCGATGCTCATGGCATGAGGCCACGAGGTGCGAGACGTCTTGGGCATCACCGTGGTGGCCTATGTGGTCATCATGTTCGCGGTCAGCCTGTGGGCCCGCGGTCGGATCGAGACGGAAGAAGACTATCTTGTAGCTGGCCGTCGCCTGCCTCTGTGGCTGGCGTGGCCCAGCCTCTTCGCGACCTGGTTCGGGGCCGGGACCCTGCTCACCGCCGCCGAGGAGGTTCGTGCCGACGGCCTGCGCGCCGCGGCCCTTGATCCCTTCGGTGCGGGCATCTGCTTGGTGCTGGCGGGCCTGTTCTTCGCCAAACCGCTTTGGAAGATGAACCTGCTGACCTTGGCGGACTTTTATCGTCGCCGCTTTGGGCCCAAGGCCGAGCTGGTCTCGGCCCTCATCATGGTGCCGAGCTACTTTGGCTGGATTGCCGCGCAATTTGTCGCCTTGGCCGGCGTACTCGAACTCTTCTTTGGCCTCGATCCTACCTGGGGCATCCTGTTGGTCGCGGTGGTAGGCACTGGGTACACGCTTATCGGCGGCATGTGGTCGGTGACGCTCACGGATGCCATTCAAGTTGCGCTTGTTCTCTTGGGCCTCGGTGCTTTGGCATTCAATATCGCGGCCCACTTGGGCGATGGCGCGCCGGTCGCAGGTCTGCAACGTGTCTTGACGGAAACGCCGTCCGAAAAGCTGGTCCTGATCCCCAGCGAGACGGCCGTAGTCTTCTTGCCCTGGCTGGCAGCGTTCAGCGCGGGCGCGCTCGGCAACCTTCCGGGCCAGGACCTCATGCAGCGCGTCTTCGCGTCTCGGTCCGCGAATACCGCGCGTGCCGCGTGCCTCGTTGCCGGCGGTGTTTATCTCAGCGTGGGGTTGGTGCCGCTCTTTTTGGCCCTGAGTGTCGACCTTTTGGGCGTGGCGCCCGGCGGAAGCATCCTGCCCGCGCTGGCCGAGCTGTTCTTGCAGCCGGCGGTGGCGATCATCTTCGTTGTCGCGGTCATGAGCGCGGTGCTTTCGACCATCGATAGCGCCATCCTGTCGCCGGCCGGGGTCCTGGCGCAGAACATCTTGCCCCGGGTGAGCCGGCTACCCTCGCTTCGGCTCAATCAGCTGTCCGTGGTCGGCGTGGCGGTGGCCAGCCTGGCGCTGGCCTACGGGGGTCAGAACGCCTACGAGCTGCTCGAAAGCGCCTATGAGCTCGGCGTTGCGGGCCTATTGGTGCCGATGGTGATGGGGGTCTACGTCAAGCGCGGCGGACAACGCGCGGCTTTGGCCGCGATGGGCTGTGGCATGCTCGTATGGGGACTGCACATGCTGTTGGGCTGGTCCGAGCTTCTGCAGCCCTGGTTGACGCCCCTGGGTCTGGCCCTGCCCATCGGCTTGGCCAGCGCAGTTCTGGGCTTGATCGCCTACGGGCTGGCCTCGGGCAGCCGCTCTGGCCAGGCGTAGATCCCATCCGCGAAGAGCGCGGCCCCCGCCTCGATGAGTTGGCCCTGCAGCGTGAGCCGCAGCCCGGAGGCCCCGGGCGGGATCCAGGTCAGGGCCTGTACCTCGGTCCACTCTGCGAAGGGCTGCGGCGGGCTGGAGAGCGTCGCGAAGACCGAGCCATCCTGATCGAGCACCTGCAACTGAAGCTGCACTTGCCCGCGCGCGTTCAGGGTACGCAGTCGCCCGCCCCAGCGCAGACCTAGCCGTCCGGCCTGCTGCGTGGGCCCAAAGGCAGAGATGTCGAGATCTTGGCTCAGGGTCACGACGCCCTCACTGCCCTCAGCGCTGCGCGGCGTGGCCCAGCACCAGTGGCCCGATGCGGTCCAGGGCGGGTAGGCCATGATGCCGAGGGCCTCTTGGTCTTCGTGACGTCGCCAGCCTTGGCCCGACCAAGCCTCGTCGACCACGGACTCTGCACCACCGTTTCGTACCAGGTCTGCACCCAGACGTGCGTGCGCAGATGGCGCGGTGGCTAGGCTCACGTACAGGTCATCAAAGACGGCGTCACTGCTCACGCCAGCGCCGCCCTTATGATGGCTATGCAGGCGGACTTGCGCCGTCCGCGTGCCGGGCGGAACAGGCAGTCGATCCCGGAAGGCGTGCCACTTCAGCGTGCCCCGGCGTCCCGAGCTGAGCACGCCCATGATCTTCTGCTGCGCATCCTTGAGGGTCACCGTCAGCTCAGCGTCATCGTAGGGCCGTGGTGAGTTCGATAGCGCGTCCGACGATGTCCGGATGTCATAACCCGTAGCCATGTAGGCCTCGACGAGCAGCTCGGCACGACCCGAATCGATGGCTTCGGCCTGGGCCGACAGATCGATGCTCTGGTCTGGGGACGGATCGGCTCGGCGGTCGGGGCGGGCATAGCCGGTAAAGAGGGCTTGGCCACTTCGTGGGCTTTGGTTGTCGCGCTCGGCCTCGGTCACAAAACCGCCGACGGCCTGCCAACCCTGCAGGCCATCTTCGGCTCCGGGGTTGATGAGCAGATTGCTGGGGCGCTCGTCTTGGGCAGGAAAGCCTGCGCCGGGATCCCGCCGAGCGGCGAAGGGGTCGGGCCCCAGCGCTGGGTCCCCGGGGGCCGGGAAGATGAGCTCAGCCCAGGTTGGCTTGTGGTCCGACAAGATGGGCGCCAGGTTCACGACCTCGGCTTCGAGCACGATGGGGTTGAGCTTGGGCGAAAAGAAGATGAGGTCGATGAGCTGAGAGCCCTCGGAACCGTCGAAGTCGGCAGCGGGCCAGGAGATGCGGTCTGGGAACAGGCCTGCGGTCAGCAAGGCTTCTTGCAGGTGTTCTTCGATGATCGTGATCTGGGAGCTGTAGTGCTCGTCATTAAAGTCACCGACCATGATCAGGTAGGGGTTGGTATCCGCGGCGAGCAGCGTAGCGCTCAGCTCCCTGGCCTGCAGATCCCCTTCTGCGTTCCAGCCAATGTGTGCGTCATAGACCGAAAAAGTGGCGCCTTCGTGCTCGAGGTTGGCGTGCAGCACGGCGCGTCCCGCCGCGAAGGCGTGGTGGCTGGGGTCCAATAGGGGGGAGTGTGCGAGCAGGGCACGTCCCTGCCGCCACGCGTAGTGGCTAAAGCCGCCGTGCTCAGCCACCGCGATGGCCAGCTCTTGAGGGCACTCCTGAAGCCCGACGACGTCGAGGTCCATGGCCGCCAACGCGGCCCCTATGGCCTCAGCGGGCCCATCGCCGCCGCCGTGCAGGTTCCAGGTGCCGGCGCGGATGTGCAGCCCCTGAGGCACAGGGATGGGCTCGAGCGCCGGGGCGCTGGGGCGCACCAGGTCTTCAGCCGTCAAAGAGGATTCGATGCTCTGCGGCTGGCACGCAACGAGGCTTGTCATGCCCCACAGGCATGCGCCCAGGGTGATCGCAGATCGAGGCTTTGGTCGGCGCCGGAGTTTGCGATGAGGCATGGGCCGGTTATGATGCTCCAGGTCACCCAAGGATTGGAACCACAACTCATGGGCACACAAAAACTCTTCGAACTTCTCGAATCGGGGCTCGTGGCCTTGGATGTCGAGGCCACCGATGTCGAGCAGATCCTCACCGCGCTGCCGGCTCGTTTGGTCGACAGTGGCCAGCTTCCACAGGCCTGTGGTCTGCGGCTGGGCGAGGCCCTGGTCGAGCGGGAGCGCATCGGAAGCACCGCCGTCGGGCTGGGCGTCGCGCTTCCGCACGCCTACGTGGTGGACGTTCCCAAGGCTCTGCTGATGATCGCGCGTCTCAGCACGCCCCTGACCTATGGCAACCCGCCGGACGGTCGGCCGGTTGATTTGCTCTTTTTGCTGACGGGGCCCGCGTCGGCTCAGCGCAATCACGTCAAGCTGCTGGCCAAGGTGGTGCGACTGCTGCACGACGCCGCCTGGGTGGAGGCGGTCCGGGCCGCAAAGAGCCCCGAGGATGTCATGGCCGCGGTGCGGGCGGTCGAGGCTAGGCATGTCTGAGCCCGCGCAGCCGCGCGAGCTGCTGATGATCGTGCTCAATGATCCCGGCCACCTCAATGACGTGCTCGCCGCGCTCCTGGAGGCGGGGGTAGTCAACGCGACCGCGCTGGAGACCCAAGGCATGGGGCGCCTGCTGTCCCGAGACATGCCGATTTTCGCCTCCTTTCGTCACCTCTTCGCGGGCAGCAAGCCCTATACCTACACCGTGCTTGCGCCTGTGGAGAGCCCTGAAGTGAGTCAGGAGGTGATCAGCCTGTTGAGGGATGTCTTGTCTGATGTGGAGCCCGAAGACCGCGGTCTGGTCTTCACTTTGCCCATCTCCACGTTTGTGGATTTGTCCGAGGACGCTTGAACGTCAAGCTGCTCGCGGTTGTCCTGGCCATCGTCGCGGTGGGGCTGCTGGCCTCGCGGCTGGGGCTGAAGACGCGGCGTCTGTCCTCGGGCATGACTCTGCTGGTGGGTACGGGCACCCCGTACATCTTCGTGGGCCTGTTATTGGGGCCGCAGGGGGTCGGCCTGGTCACGCCCGGCTTTTTGGATCAGCTGGGCCCCATCGTCATCATGGGCTTTGGCTGGATCGGCTTTTTGTACGGCACACACTTTGAGTGGCGTCGGCTGCGCCGCTACAAGCCGCGCATGTATCTGGGCGGCTTCTTCGAGTCCCTGCTGACGCTTTTTGCCGTCTCACTTGCTGTGTGGGCCTTGCTGCCATTGGTGGAACCCGGAATGCAGGCTGGCTTTCGTCTGGTTGCGAGCGTAGGCCTGGGGATTTGTGCCGCAGGCACCGCCCCGGCGGGAGTCTTTGCGCTCGTCGACCGCCCGCGCATTGGCCGACAGGACATCGACCTACTGCAGTTCTTCTCGGCCGTAGACGACCTGCCCGCGGTCTTGGCCTTGGGCATTCTCTTTGCGGTCCTGTCACCGGAGCACGTGGCGGGTATCGGGGGCCTCACGGGGCTATTGACCAGCCTCGCCCTGGGCGCCGTCTTAGGCCTGGTCTCACACCTGCTGATGCCGGGCAGCCGCGAGGGGCGCAAGCAGGCCTTCATCGTGATCTTGGGCATGGCCTCTCTTTGTGCCGGCGCGGCGACGATGCTCAGGCTGTCCCCGCTGTTCGTTGGCGTGGTGGGCGGTGTCTTCTTTGCGAACTTGTCCCCGCGTAAGGAGGCCATCTATGGCCTCTTGGCTCAGCGCGAACGCACCCTCTATGCCGTCTTCTTGATCGTCGCGGGGGCTCTGCTGCGCTTTGAGGCCACCCGCATGGTGCTGGTGGTGGCGCCGGCCTATGCCTTGCTGCGCGTTACGGCGAAGGTGCTGGGCGCGAACATCGGGGCCCGGCTGAGTGCGGCCAAGGATGCACACCCTTGGCTGGGCCTGGGGCTGGTCTTTCAGGGCGGCCTGGGCCTCGTGATCGCGGTGCAGCTGGACTACAGCGGTCATGTCAGCCTCAGCCGGCTCTTTCTCACCACCGTAGTCCTCGCGGTGGTCATCAACGATGTGCTCGGCATGTCCCTCGCTCGGCGTGTGCTGCGAAGGGCCGCGCCATGATTACGGTCTCCAGAGCCGTCGGGGCCCTGCTCCTGTTTGCGCTGGTGCTGACGGCCCGGGTGCTCAGCACCAGCCACCAGCTGGACGTCGCCGCGGACGCCACGATGGCGCTGGGGTTTGTATTGGTGGTGTCCTTCATTGCAGGGCGTCTTGTCGCACGCGTGGGCCTGCCCTCCATCACGGGGTACCTCTTGGTGGGGGTGCTCTTTGGGCCGCATGTGCTCGCGCCGTTCTTCGGTGGGCTGACGGTGCTGGGGCCTCAGACCGTGCAGTCCTTGCAGCTGTTGGATGGCGCGGCGCTGGGGCTCATCGCGCTCACCGCGGGCGGTGAGCTCAAGCTGTCGACCGTCAAGCAGAGGCTGCGCAGCATCCTTTGGATCATCGGCTGCCATCTAGGGATCGTGATCACCTTCGTGGCCGCCGTCATGTACGGGGCCTTATCGGTGTTTTCCGGCATGCCGGAGACATCGACCACCCTGTTGGTCGCGTGCTCGGTGATGTTGGGGGTGACGGCCGTCGCCAAGAGTCCCGCAACAACGATTGCGATTATCCAGGAGTTTCAGCCCAAGGGTCCGGTGACCGAGGTCGTCATCGCCGTCACGGTGGCCAAGGATGTCGTGGTGGTCACGGTCTTCACCATCGCGCTGGCGGCGGCTGTGACCGCCGTAAGCCCTGGGGACGCAGGTGTGGGCCCCATGGTGCAGGCCTTGGCCTGGGAGGTCTTTGGCTCCCTGGGCTTGGGCGTTCTGGCGGGGATTGTCTTGGCCCAGTACGCCACACGGGTGGGCAAGGAGATGCCGCTGTTGGTCCTAGGCGTGGCCTTTTTGAGCGGTGGCCTCATGGAGGCCTATCACCTGTCCGGCTTGCTGGTGTGCATGGTCGCAGGCTTTTGGGTAGAGAACTTCTCCGATCGCGGCGAGGCCTTGATCCACGCCGTCGAGAAGCACTCGCTGCCCTTGTACATTGTCTTTTTTACCATCGCTGGGGCGGCCCTCGACCTTCAGGCGCTCGCAGACGCTTGGCCTTTGGCGCTGGCCCTGGTCTTGGCGCGTACAGGCTTCACCTTCTTTGCGACGTGGTTGGGTGTGAAGATCGCCCACGAAGAGCCTCAGGTGGGGCGTTATGGTTGGACGGGCTTCATCGGGCAGGCTGGGTTGACGCTGGGTTTTGCAAGCGTGCTTGCTGATCGGTTTCCTGGGGTGGGTGAGCTGCTGAGCACCGTTATCATCGCCGGGGTGGCGCTCAATCAGATTGCGGGGCCCGTGCTCTTTCGTTGGGGCCTCAAGGCAGCCGGCGAGATCAAGAACTAGCTGGCTAGGGCGTCAGCGTGGCCTGAAGGCGTTGTGCCAGGCGCTCGGCGAGCATGCGGTTACCGCGGTCTCCTAGGTGCACGTGGTCCGTGAATACGGAACGGCTCTCATCCGCGATGGCCGGATCCATATCGATGAAGTCCACCTTCACTTCGCTCAGCTTTTGCGCCAGCTGCGCTCGATACAGGCTGTACACGGCGGCGTTATAGGCCCCGTAGGCGGGCGTCGCGGCCTCATTCTTGTCACGAAGGTAGGTCTCCCACTCCGACAGCGTCTTGGACGTCGCGTAGATTGTGGGTTGAAGGGCGAAGACATAGGGCACCTCGGTGGGGATCGCGGCCTTGGCGATCCGCACATTCATGATGAGGTCATCCACGACGGCTTGATGCGGCCGTCGCGCGTTCTTGAGGCGCTGCGCGTAGTAGAGCTGATCCGCGAAGTAGAACAGGGCCAGGCTGTGGTCTTTGCGGGTCGGCGGCCCCGGATCCATCATGCGGGCGTTGTCCTCGTCGTAGACAAAGAGGCGGTGAAAGCGCGCCAATACGGCCGCGGAGCTGGTGTAATCCCAGCGATCGTCCATCACGCTGAAGCCGCGGTAGCCCGCGTAGGTGTCGTTCCAGCCCGACAATTGAACGATCGCGTCCGGCTCGAGTCGAGCGAGCTTATTGATCGTGACGATGCGCTCGTGGGTGCTGAGGTAGGCTCCTACCGCTGCGATCCATACGCTGACGCGCTTGTTCGGTAGGGCTTTTTGCAGGATGTCCTGCAGCACTATGGCGTAGGTGTCTTGCTGGCGGACGCCGGCCCCCCAGGCCGTGGAGCCGCCCACCATGAAGATCCGGACCTCGTCCTCAGCCTTGTTGGCCGCGATGTCTGCATCATTTCGAAACCCTAGATTGTTGGTGCGGTAACCCGAGCCCTCGGTATGGGAGGCGGGCCAGTACCCAAGGAAGGCGCTGTAGCGCATCTTCGCGAAGGTCTGCCACTTGCCGTAGAACTCACCCTCCCGATCGAAGGCATCCTGGCTGCGCTCGCGGATCCAGCCCTCTGCTCGGTTTTGGGCCGTGGCGGGCGTGTAACGGCGCTGCATCTTGGCATAGCCACGCAGCAGCACTTCAGCCGCCACCACCGACAGAGCGAGGCTGATGATCAGCAGGACGACATTGGTCAGCAGCTTCTTCGACATGGCGGCAACGTGCCCCGAGGATAGCCCCGAGCCAGCCTTGGGCGCGAGTTGTTGTTCTGTGTGGCGGCCGCCTCGCGTCACAGGTGTCTCGGCAGGTGACCGTCGCACGCTTCGCTGCTAGACCGACGGAGTGTTCGGGCTCCTGCACCGCCTGCCGCGCTCCGCGGCGGTCATCGCTGTCGCCGCCTTGTTGTGCTACGCGCCGGGGCTTTGGTGGGGGGCCCCGCACGCCACGGGCCCGGACCGCAAGCTCACCTGGGGCACGGATGATGAGACCCCGCTGGGGCCTCTGGCCGAGCTACACAACATCATCGCGCCCAAGGAAAACCGCAACCTGGGCTACCCTTTGATGTACTCCTTCATGGCTGCGGGCGCCTACGCGCCCTACCTCGGCTGGATGAAGGTCTCGGGCGGCTGGAAGAAGGTCAGCGGAGAGTACCCCTGGGGTTTCGAGGATCCGGTCGGCACCCTGAAGGCGCTCACGTACATCTCGCACTTTGTCACCGTATGCTTGGCGGTGGGCTTGGTGCTGTGCGTCTTCTTCGCGGCCCGCATCACGTGGGGACCGATGGCGGGGTGGGGCGCCGGCCTCACCCAACTGTTGAGCTACCCGTTCTTCTATTACGGGCGGACCGGCAACGTGGACGCGCCGATGGTCTTCTTCATCGGGGTCGCGACCTTGGCTTTGGCCATGCTGCTCAAGCGGGGCGTCACGGTGCGCTGGGCCTTGGTCTTGGGCGCGGGCATGGGCTTTGCGGTGGGTACCAAGGAGTCCTGCTACTCCATCTTGGCCCTGATGATCCCCCTGCTGTTGTGGCATCACTTTAGGAGCGCCGCCCCGCAAGAGCGCTTGTCATGGCCCTTCTTCAAGCCGGTGGTCGCCGCTGGGGTGGCCGGCATCTTGGCGTTCGGCTTCGGCAGCGGTCTGTTCATCGAGCCCAGCCGCTACATCGCGCACATTGAGTTTCACCGCGCGCTGGCCGCCACCGTGGCCGCAGGGGATGACCACATGGCGCACTTTTTCGATGACTCCTTGGCGGGGCACTTGGGCCTGGCCTGGTCCATCATCCATCACGTCACCGCGATGGTGAGCTGGCCGGGTTTCCTGCTGTCCTTGGGGGGTTTGGCGGTGCTGGCCTACCGTCGAGATGTGCGCGGCCTGATGTTGGTGCTGCCCTGCTTCGCCTTTTTGGCCGCCATGCCGCTGCATCTGCGCCTGTCCCAGCTGCGCTATGTATTGCCCGCATCACCCGGGCTGGCCATCGCGGTGGGCGCGTGCATCGCCTTCGCGTTTTCACAGCCTCGTTGGGCCAAGAGCGCGCTGCTTGCCGTCTTCGCGGTGGGTCTGAGCATCAGCGGTCTGAGAGCCTTGGACCTGACCCACGCTATGCTCAACGACTCGCGGTACAGCGCCGGCGCTTGGCTGCAAGATGAGTTGCGACCCGGAGATCGCATAGATTTCTTTGGTGGCAGCGAGCGTCTGCCGCCCCTGCCCGCAGACGTGCGAACCGCGCGCGCCGCCCCGCACATGAGCGCGCACAAGGTGGCCCCGAAAGGGCCCGAGATCCAGGCTCAGATCCGGACCCGCTGGACCGAAGATCCACCGCGCTTCGTCATCGTCATGCCGGATCACTCCAGCCGGTTTGGGCCGCACCACCACACGCTGCCGCCTGCGACCTTCGCCGCCCTGGAAGACGGAAGCCTCGGCTACGATCGGGTGGCGATGTTCAAGACCCCGCCCCTGGTCTCCTTCATGACGCGCCCGCCTTTGGACTACCCCATGGTCAACCCGCCGATTCGAATCTACGCCCCACGAGGACAGCAGCCATGACGCGCCCCAAGTACGCGGCCATCAATATCAACTTCGACTCCCTGGGGGAGGCTTATGGCTTTCCGACCGACTACCGGGACCCCTCGTTTCACGAGGTCGCGGACCGCCTGCTCGACATCGCGGATCGCTACGGCTTCAAGTACAGCATCTACATCATCGCCAAGGACCTGGAGCGGCCCGAAAACCGCGCCGCCGTGAAGCGATGGGCCGACCTCGGCCACGAGATCGGCAACCACACCTACTCGCACCCCGTGAACCTCGGCACCCTGCCTGCGGAGCAGATGCGAGACGAGATCACGCGGGCCCATCGGCTCATTGAGGATACAGTCGGCAAGGCTCCCAAGGGCTTCATCGCCCCGGTCTGGGCGACCGGGGAGGGCGTGCTCAAGACCCTCATCGAGCTCGGCTACGAATACGATACTTCGGCCTTTCCATCGTGGTTGATGTACCCCTCCATCGCGAAGATCACGCTCAATCACCTCGGTAACGAGCGCATGGGGTCTTTTTTGCGCAGGAAGGACTTCGGCTTCAACCTGCTCGGCTCGCGCCAGCCCTATCTCAGCGAGGGCAGCCTCTTCGCCAAGCCGGTAGACCCCAGCCGGCCTCATCTCACTGTGCTGCCCATCCCCACCACACCGGCTCGCGTCGCCTGCTGGCATACGCTGGCCTTCATGTTCGACTTCAAGCGCTACGAGGCCATGGTGCAGTCCTGCCTGCGCAGCCTCGATACGTTCTACTATCTGCTGCACCCCGCAGACATGGTGGCGCCCGAGGACCTCGATCCCAATATGAAGCTGCACCTGGAGCGGGTCGAGGTACCGATCTCGACCAAGGTGCAGTACCTTGAGCGGGCGATCGAGATGATCCTCGCCGACGGCCGCGAGATCGTGACGATGCAACAACTCGCCCAGCATGCGCATGATCGGCTCAGTCTGGGCTTGCACGCGGCGGCTGGTTGACGTCATGCCCGGCCCAGGCCAGTGTCCGCCCCTGTGCCGGAATCCGTAGAGCAGCCCGACGAGAGCGGGCCGGGCGCCCTATATTGGCAGGCCATCTTGGAGCAGGCCCCGCGGGTCATGGGCCTGATGGACCGCGAGGCTTTGAGCCCCACCTCCGGGTGTTGCGACCGAACGTATTGGGCCTGGAAGTTCGTCGACTTCCCCGGGGCGCGCTTTCAAGAGGCCCTGTGCGTGATGGGCTTTCTGTACGCCACCCCCGGCGACGGCAACCAATATTACAAAAACCCCAACCTGCTGACCTGGTTCCAGCGGGGCCTCGAGTACTGGTGCAGCATTCAGTACAACGATGGCAGCTTCGACGAAGCCTACCCCTACGAGCGCTCGCTCGCGGCGACGGCCTTTACGACCTTCTACGTGAGCGAGGGGCTGTTCTTCGTCGCGGATGACCTGCCCAAGGACGTCGCGGCCAAGGCCAGCCTCGCCCTGCGCAAGGCCGGCGATTGGCTGGTCGATCACGACGAGCACCACGGCTTCTTGTCAAACCACCTTGCCGCCGCCGCCGCGGCCCTGATGAACGTGCACGTGCGTACTGGGGACCCGCGCTACAAAGAGCGCTGCCAGTACTTCGTCGACAAGATCATCAAGCACCAGTCGACCGAGGGCTGGTACGAGGAGTACGGCGGCGCCGACCCGGGCTACCAGACCCACGGCAGCTTCTACATGGCGCGCATCTACCAGCACGCCCCCGATGCAAGGCTGCTTGCTTCAATCGAAAAGTCGATGCGCTTCTTGGCGGAGTTCACCCACCCCGATGGCAGCCTGGGCGGCGAGTACGCCAGCCGCAATACCCAGACCTACTATCCCGCCGCCTTCGAGATGCTGACCCCGCACCTCGGCATCGCCTCAGGTGTGGCCGACAAAATGCGGCCCGCAGTGCGCTCCGCCTCCGCGGCCGGCATGCGCTCCGTCGACGCCTATAACTACTTTCCATTCCTGAATAACTTGGTCTTTGCGCACCGGGCCTATACCGCTGAGGACCGTGCGCCCGCCGCGCCCGAGCTGCCCGATGAGGCGGTGGGGTTGTTGTGGATGCCCAAGGCGGGCATCGCTCGTGTTCGCACCGAGCGCTACGACGCCTATGTGGGGACCCGAAAGGGTGGGGTGGTCAAAGTTTTCGACCGCCAAGAGGGTGTGCTGGCCTACTCGGATTGCGGCTACGTTGGCCGCCTTGAGGGTGGGGCCTTCTGCGCGAGTCAGTATGAAGACCTCGAGCGCGTGGTCCGGGTCGAGGCGGACCGCATCGTGGTCAACGGCGGCTTCGCGCAGATCTCTAAGCCGGTCATGAAGCCGCTCAAGTTCATGGCCTTTCGTGCCTTCAACATGACCGCGGGGCAGGTGCCCAGCCTCGCTTTTTGGATGAAGAACCTGCTCGTCAAGACGCTGATCTATCGAAAGAAGAGCCTGCCTATGCAGTTCGAGCGCACCATCACGCTGGGTGAGGAGCGCGTCGCTGTGAAGGATGAGATCACCGCTGGGGCGAGCGTGAAGGTTAAGGAGCTTCGCTGGGAGCCCGTATTCACCACTATTCACATGGGGTCATCGAGATACTTCATCCCCAACGAGCTGCAGGTGACCTTGCCCGAGGATCCCAACCGCAGCTCTCAGAGTATTGACCCCTCTCGCCTAGCTTCGACCGTCGTGGTGGAACGCGAAGTCACCTTCGAAAGGTAATGTCATGGACCTAACCGTGATCTGCCCCTTCTATAATGAAGCGGCTCTTATCGAGAAGAACATCCACACGATGCTCAACAAGCTGCGCACGCTGGATTTGGCGTGGGAGCTGATCGTCGTCAATGACGGTTCGACAGATGACTCTTTGGCCCTGGCCGAAAAGGTCGCCGTGACCGAGCCAAAGATGAAGCTGTTGTCCTACCCGGCCAATAAGGGCCGAGGCCATGCGCTGCGCACGGGCATCGCGGCGGCCGTAGGCAAGATCATCGTCACCACCGAGGCCGACCTATCTTGGGGAGAGAACGTCGTTACAGACTTGTACGACGCGATGCAGCGCTGGCCGGCCGCGGACATCGTTGTGGGCTCACCCAACTTGCCCGGCGGGGGCTACGAGAACATCCCCTGGAACCGCGTGCTGCTCAGCAAGCTGGGCAATACAATCATCCGAACCTTCATGCTCGATGTGGTGACCATGAATACCGGAATGACCCGCGCCTATCGCCGCGAGGTCATTCAGTCCCTGCCGCTGTTTGAGGACCGCAAGGAGTTCCACGTCGAGGTCATCCTCAAGGGCACCGCCTTGGGCCTGAACTTCAAGGAGATCCCAGCGACCCTCAAGTGGCCGGAGGAGCGTCATACCGACGGCGGCGGAGAGAAGAAAAAGCCCAAGAAGAAGGGCGGCGGG
>SPJJ01041904.1_pt1 | contig 16468 bp, 15 predicted proteins | sample 3741741 | NCBI WGS metagenome assembly SPJJ01 (sample SAMN10925908, study PRJNA522277) | cold seep metagenome | isolation source: Elba SIP-enriched marine methane seep metagenome, extraction at timepoint T1 | place: Italy: coast of Elba, Mediterranean Sea | collected 2014-05 | reverse complement strand
TGAAAACCCAGGGTTTGCCTACCTTTTGGTAATAAGCGGAGCCATGATGGGCTTGTCACTCAATTATCAGATAGGGTTGAGTCTGATTCAAATGTGGATGCCACCCGATGATTACAAGGTAATTTGGCATTACATCAAGTCATCAAGTAGTTATATTGCTGCAAACCTTTGGATAACCATCAAAAAATATACGCCGGTCGTACAAAGAAACAGTGTATTGATTTACAAATCATTGCAATCAAACATGTCTAAACTCATCGCATTATTGAATAAAACCGGTTAATGGCAGTGTCTATTTTACTTGCTTTAACTGCTGCTCTACCGCGTCGATACTTGCATCGCAATCTGGAATACTGTTTTTAACCCGGTTTTTAAACGAAACAGAAATTTTTTCATTATTTGCTTCTTTTTCGCTGTATTGATTCAGTAGACTGCAAGCATCATGCATTTCCATTTCCACTTGTTGCAGCGCATCACTTTCTTCTTCCATATCGCTGGCAGCCATCATGATTCGACTGGTCATGCTATTTTGTCGCCTGAAGACTTGCTCGGCATAGGCTGAAAACTCACTTTGATAAACCACGGCCGAGACATGACTGCAGGCGCTCAATACTGCACATGACAGATATATAAAAACAATTTTGCTCAACATTTTTCTTTCAATTCCAGTTGTTTTTTATCTCGGTTTTTCCAATAAAATGCCAGCATACTGCCGGACAAATTATGCCAAATGCTAAACAACGCGCCAGGCAAAGCAGACAACACACTAAAATGTTTTACTGCCAGCGCCACACTTAGGCCAGAGTTCTGCATGCCGACTTCAATAGCGACTGTTCGGGCAGTGGTTTTGTCATACTTGAGAAAAACACAGACAAAATAACCCAACGACAAGCCAGACAAATTATGTAAAATCACGGCCAGCAATACCCAGCTGGCCATATTTTGAAGATTATGATGATTAACGCCAATGATGATGGCAATAATTAAAATAATAGACAAACTCGAAAGCGCAGGAAAAATTTCTTTGATCAACCTTAAGCGAGATACCCAAAAACTGTTTATAGCCGTCCCCAATAACACCGGTATGACTACCATCAGAAAAATGCTTTGCAACATTTTTAATGCTGGAATATCAATATTCGCCCCAAGGTATAACTCGGTTAACGCAGGCATCAACAGCATTGACAACAATGTAGATGTTAACGTCATCAAAATGGATAATGCCACATTGCCCCCCGCCAGATAACACATCACATTAGACGCCGTACCTCCCGCGCTTGTCCCCACCAAAACCATTCCTAACATAATTTGAGGTGGCAGCTGCAATACCAAGGATATTCCCCAGGCCAACAAGGGCATGCCACCATATTGTATACACACGGCAACAATAATAATCAGTGGTTTGCGCAGGACATCAGCAAAGTTTTTCCATTGCAACGTCATGCCCATACAAAACATGACCAGCGACAATAACGGAATGATCAGCGTTTTAGCATCAGCAAAGAACGCCGGGTAAGCATAGGCAATAGATGACAATAAAACGGCCCATAACGGAAAATAGCGGGTAATGATATTGAACATCAAAACGCTTATTTTCCAGCAGTAATGATGCAATATTCCGCCAGATTTTCTGAAAAAAACTGATGCTGTGCCAGACCTACAAAATAATTGGCGGTTTGCGCTTTAGAGCGTAACCCCAACCATTGACTAATTTTTTGCACTGGATACAAGCGTTGTGCAACCTTGTACATATAATCAGCAGATGGCAAGGTCTGTGGCGTAATATTGTGTACCACCGTATTTTTAAACCCGCTAGCAGACAGATAGCCCGTAAATTCATCGCGGGTACATAAATTTGGCACCGCCCAGCCATTAAGACAGGTGACGACAGCCTGCCACTGGTTTTCATCAAATTCTCTCTGCAGCAGAAAGCCATCGCACACCACTAACCGCCCCCCCGGACGCAGTACCCGGTAGGCTTCCTGTATTAGCTCCGCCTTATTCAAAGCATGGCAGGAGCTCTCCAGTGCCCACACCACATCAAAGCTATTTTCCGCAAATGGCGTGTGACAAAAATCTGCCACTTCAAAATTAACGCGTTGCCTAACCCCATGCCGGTCAGCATGTTTATAAGCATACTCAGCTTGTTGAGCGCTAATGGTAATACCAGTCACTCTATTATTGTATTCGCGAGCCATCCAGATACTGCTGCCGCCAATACCACACCCTGCGTCCAACACATGATCATCTACTTTAATACCGGCTTTTTCATAAAGCTGCTGATTTTTGTTTAATAACGCCTGATGATGCTGATATTTATCCGTGCTGTCCCAATACCCATAATGCAATGCCAGGTTATCCTTGTTACACCATGCTGTCAGATAGTCACGATAACAATCATCATAATGTTTAACAGCATCCTGTTGCAGCGCTTCCTGGCTTAATTCAGTGCCCTTGCGCAGTGTTTGATCACGATAATCCTGATTTGGCTCAATTCGATATGTTTTCATAATTCTCTAGTCAACAGTTAGCCGACTATTATAATCGAGAATGGCTAGCGGCTTTAAATTTGCGCACTATGATTGATCAATATGCCGTGATTTACTGCTGTTCAAGAGAGGGTTCGAGCCATGGACTCACCTGTTCAACCCTCAATGCGCAATAACAAAGCATACATCTACTTGTCGACATGACGCTGACCAAAATAATCGAGATTAGCTACCTGCTTAAAATCAGGGTGCTGTGAGTATGGAATGTGTAATGTTTTGACAATCGATTTGATCGGCTGTCGATATAGTTCATCTATCGTCATGCCAAATCGGATTTTAAATAAACTGTCGCGTTTATTGACTGGCAAGCCGTCAAGTATCTGCGTAATCGCCTTATCAATGATTGTTTTCATCTGCTGCCACTGTTGCTTCTGTTGTTGATTAAGCTGCGGCTTAGAAATTGATGTGTGTTGTTCAACGTGAGCCTCTGGCGAAGGTCGGTCGCGCTGCATCATAGTGGCTAAACGACGACTTTTTCCCTCGTTGATCAGGCGACCGCTGGTTAATGTTGCTTTAGGTGTTTGTGAATTCATACCTTAATTTGTCTGCTTTGCAATACTTTGAATCCGTGGCTTTACTCCTAAATAAATCAGTTAATCACGGATTTTGTGGGAAATCTCTGGGCGGGCAGAAAAATACGCCTGCCTCTTCTGCATTCAATTCATCCCTGTATTTTAAAAGGCAATGAATCGCTCGAAAATAATGGCCTAAGTCCTTATTGAGAGCAATTGTGCAGAATTTTTCGTCCAGATTATCCACAAAACTGTGACGTGAAATAGTCCACCCATCTGCTGAGGTCACGGACTCAGGTTTTAAAGTAATGGCGCAATCACCAACGGAACAATGGCCATCAGTTTTACGACAATATTTAATGCCGGGCCCGAGGTGTCTTTAAACGGGTCGCCTACGGTATCGCCACACACTGCGGCTTTATGTACATCACTGCCCTTGCCGCCATAGGCACCACTTTCAATTAATTTTTTGGCGTTGTCCCAGGCACCACCAGCGTTTGACATAAACAGTGCGAGCAAAACACCGCTTAACAATGAGCCTGCCAGCAATCCACCCAAGGCTTGTTTATCTAGTAGTAAGCCAACCAGTACCGGTGTCATGACGGTTATCAATCCGGGTAAAATCATTTCTCGCAAAGAGGCTTTAGTAGAAATTTCAATACACTGACTGGAATCAGGTGGCACCTCACCTTTCATCAATCCTGGAATATCGCGAAATTGACGACGCACTTCTTCAACCATGTCCTGAGCGGCTTTGCCGACTGAGTCCATTGTCATTGCGCCGACCAGAAACGGCACCGCGCCACCAATAAATAAACCAATCACAACCAGGGGGTTGAGTAAGTCGATAGTATGCAGCTGAGCCGCACTGGCAAAGGCAGAAAACAATGCCAATGCGGTTAATGCTGCAGAGCCAATGGCAAAGCCTTTCCCTACTGCAGCCGTGGTATTGCCGATGGCATCCAATGAATCCGTAATTTTACGGGTTTCTGCACCCAGTTCTGCCATCTCACTGATGCCGCCTGCATTATCAGCGATTGGCCCATAGGCATCGACTGACATGGTCACCCCGGTGGTTGCCAGCATGCCAACGGCAGCAATACCAATACCATAGAGGCCTGCGGCATAATGCGCCAGAAATATAGCCACACAAATACCGATGATGGGGAAAACAGTGGAACGCATACCTATGCCCAGCCCGGCAATGATGTTGGTTGCAGGGCCAAATTTAGAGGCCGCGGCAATACTTTCTATAGGCGCGCGCGCGGTAAAATAATCCGTAACGCGACCAATAAAAATACCTACTGCCGTGCCTGCTAATACCGCAAAGAATGGCCCGTCAACATGGGTGATGCGTTCATCCAACTGGAATTGTAATCCTAAGCTGTGAATAAGCAGGTATGCCAAAACCAGAAATACCAGCGCAGCAAACCAGGTCACCCCTTCCAAGGCATGGGCAGGGTTAATCGTTTTAAAAAAGTGCATGGCCAACACACCCGCAATGGAGGCAAACAAACCCAAAACAATTAACGCAATTGGCAATAATAAAGCCTGCGACTGCATGACTGAGGCATCCACATAGTTTGTTGCCGATGCGGCAATCGCAATGGTGGCAATGACTGATCCAACATACGACTCAAATATATCAGCGCCCATGCCTGCTGTATCTCCGACATTATCCCCCACATTATCAGCGATAGTTGCCGGGTTACGCGGATCGTCCTCGGGAATCCCTGCTTCGACCTTGCCGACCAGGTCAGCCCCTACATCAGCTGCTTTGGTATATATTCCGCCCCCGATTCTGGCAAACAAGGCAATGGAAGAGGCGCCCATAGCAAACCCGCTTAGAATTTTATAATTTGCTATATCAGAGGGGTCAATGAGTATAAACACTGTTGCCACGCCAGCCAGCCCCAGTGAGGCGACCGATAAGCCCATGACAGCCCCACCGCCAAATGCCACCAGTAAGGCGGACGCCATACCTTGTTGATTAGCTGCTGCAGAGGTTCTAACATTGGCGCGGGTTGCGGCTTTCATTCCAAAAAAACCGGCAAACATTGAGCATGCAGCCCCGCCAAGAAACGCCAGTGCGGTGTACATCCCGATAAATATAAATATCAGTACAGCCACCACCAATACAAAAACTGAGAGAATTTTATATTCAGATTTTAAAAACACCATTGCGCCATCATGAATCAATTCGGCAATTGAGCGCATTTTGTCTGTGCCTTCATCACAGCGTAAAATTAACTGGTAAATGGCAAATGCAATAATAATTCCTGCGATACCTGCAAACGGTGCAAGCGATTTAAAAATCTCTAAGTTCATTTATTCTCCTGTGTTTTAAATGATTAACCTGAATACATCAGGATTTTGCGTCATATTCATCCACTTTCATATATTCAGCGGATAATTCTCTGATTTTTTTTATCAACGTGACATATTCAGCTGATTCATGTTTGGCATAATTCAAGTTCTTATACAAGCCAGTTAATCGCGTAAAATATTCTCGCGCTTGATTTTGTTGTGCAAAATCATAATCAAGATTGACTAATTCATAGAGCAATTCAAAACTCTCTTTCTGGCGTTGGATAGGCACTGCCACGTCTACGTCATCAAAAGCATCTTGCTGTAAATACACCATATCAACAAACAGTGCCGATTGGTAAACCACATAATCTGCCAGCGTAATGCCCTCTTCCCCGGCAACCTGGATCATCTGATAAATTTCATCACCGTGTTTTAGCAACGTTAAAATGCTTTGCACTTGTTCGGTCCATGATGTCGTCAGATGCTGGTCATACCAGGCTTGCAGTTGTTGTAGATAGCGAGACCAGGATATTAACGGATCAACGGCCGGATAAAATCGTTTATAGGCTCGCTCGGCGCTTAACCCCAAGAATGTTTTCACGGTACTTAAGGTTGACTGTGTCACTGGTTCTTCAAAATTTCCTCCAGCGGGTGAAACCGTGCCAATCATGGTCAGGCTACCTGTGCTGCCATCAGACTGTTTAATGACACCCGCACGTTCATACACCGCTTTGACAGCAGAATCCAAATAGGCGGGAAACGCCTCTTCACCTGGAATTTCTTCCAGACGCGCCGACGTTTCGCGCATGGCTTGTGCCCAGCGCGAGGTGGAATCGGCCAGCAATAATACATTCAAGCCCATCTGCCGGTAATATTCGCCCAGCGTGATTCCGGTATAAATAGATGCCTCGCGCGCCGCCACCGGCATGGACGAGGTATTACAAATAATGATGGTTCTATCCATTAAAGAACCACTGCCGGTGGGGTCGGATAATTGCGGGAATTCGCTGATGGTTTCCACCACTTCACCGGCACGTTCCCCGCAGGCGACCACAATCACAATGTCTGCATCTGAATTTTTTGACAACAAATGCTGCAGTACCGTTTTACCGGCACCAAACGGTCCCGGAATGCATCCCGTGCCGCCTTGGGCAATCGGAAAAAATGTATCAATCAAACGTAACTGAGTAATTAACGGCTGATCAGGATAATGACGTTCCACCTGATTATTTTTTAACAGACTTGAGGCTAAGGGGATTCTTACCGGCCAGTTTTGTTTTAAATAGATTTTCTGCTGTTTGCCCGAATTAAAACGGATTATCGCAACGGCCTCTGTCACACTGACATGGCCACTTTGTATCCAGCTGATTTCCGCCTGACCTTTAACATCAAACGGAATCATGATTTTATGGGTAAAACGGCGTTCGACCACTGTGCCGATCACCGCACCGGCGCAAACACTGTCACCTGTTTGCAGTAACGCACTAAACACCCACTGTACATTGGCATCCAGAGCAGGCATGTCCAAGCCGCGAGGCAAGAAAAAACCATGTTCATTAGCCAGAACATCCAGCGGATTTTGTAAGCCATCATATACTTGCCCCAACAACCCAGGCCCCAGTTCCACTGATAACATTTGCCCACTTTGTTCAACCAGGTCACCCACACCGACCCCCGAGGTACTTTCGTAAACCTGGACATCGGCCTGATCGCCTCGAATGCGTAACACTTCGGCCTTCAGGCGTTGTTGGTATTCGCTCTCATTGCGCTGTGGCAAAATGTACACTACCTCATTCTTAACCAACGGTGTATGACTGTCAGCCAGACTCTGAATAGATACAATATCGTCCTGCACGGCAATCACTCGGGCACTGCACTGTGTATTTTCAAGCATTTTTAACCTGCTGCATGCATGTATCAACCATGCGATTAAAACGCGTCAAGGCCTGTTGAGGGTCGCACTGACGCCAACGATTGATGATATCCCAACGCAACACGTAAATAACGACCGCTTCAAAATCAAAATAATGACCATTCCCCTGCCGCTCATACTGTTGCCAGACCAGGTTTAACAGCAATTTCTCCAGCTCAAGGCTGTTGTGTTGACTGATCAGTTCAGCCGCCTGTGCCAACCAGGGAAAGTGCCTCCCCAACCCAAAATCATGATGTTGCCAGTTTCTGGACAATATTAATGGCCAGCGCCCAAAACCGCTAACATCTTTTTCAGAGGCTGGCACCCTACCCTGTTGCCGGTGGCGTAAAGCGGTGATTAAGGTTCGCATTTCCAGACGCCAGAGAATCATTTGTTTAAAAAAGGTATTACTCACTTTGGGAAGCGTCTGCAAAGCATGTGCGACAAAATCATCATCACTGACGGCACTCAATGTCGACCAATACAATAAATCATTGATCAACGACAAATCCTGGGCATCTTTTTCATCCAACCATTGCAGGCGTTTATTTAATTGTATTTGTGTGACAGGTAAATGCTCGGTGGCAAATAAATTATGTTTATGTGGCGGCAGGCTGCTGATTAATAATGCATAGCGATTACGTGCGTGCATTATTTAACCATGCCTTGCAATATCGCGCGAAAGCGCGGTTGTATATGATTCAACAACAAGGCCGCCACCGTCTCGTCACTAAAATCAATCAACATGCCCTCTTCTTCAAGCTTGATATAAAAACCGCCGCTGAGGTCATTATCAACCTCAAACTTGACACCTTTCCGCAACATTTTTCCGGCTAGCTCGGCAGTAAACTGAGATAAATCACCGTGTTCCAGTTCCTCGGGGTTTTGCTTCAGTGCTTGTGTCCCCAGCACATCCCCGGGCAATACAAAAGTAGGCGCTGGATTTTCATCCATGCCTGTCTTTTCGCGAACATCAGCCGCCAGCCTCACAATTAACTGTCGCAAAAAATCGGGCTGTTGCATGTGTTGGCCAACCACACGCGTGACTTCTTCATTAAAGCTATTCAATAACATATCACGCAGACTGATAAATGCATCTCGCGCGGCTAATTGCAACGCATCCTGTCCCGAAGCCAGCATGGCATCCACTTGTTGTCTGGCCTCTTGCAACATATGTTCAGCTTCCTGCTCGCTTTCTTCCACAATCCATGCCGCGCGTTTCTGCGCATTTAGAACAATATCTTCTGCTTTATTTTGACCGGCACTAATGCCTTCATTTTTCAGGCGTTCAATCAGGGATTCCACCCCCGATGCGGTGCTTTGCGGTTGTTGTTCACTCATACATTCATCCCGGGAATACCCGCGCTGATGACCAATGCAAAGATGAAGGCAAATACCGCAAAACCTTCAACAATCGCAGCCGGGGCGATGGATAAGCCAAAGATTTCTGGCTTGGCCTTACTGGCATGAATCGCCGAGGCGCAGCATTGCCCCTGATATAAAGCGCTAAATAATAATGCAATGCCTGCCAATACGCCGATGGAAAATATGCCGGGTGCATTGGCCGTGGTGATGGGTTGGTTTAAGGTAAACATAATGACAATGCCATAAATGACCTGGGATGATGGCATGGCAGATACCCCCACATAACGACCGTAACCGCTCTCAGTATCCAGCATCGCACCAATTGCCGCCTGTCCGGCAATCGCACAGCCCATAATACTGCCAATCGCGCCCAGCGCCATCGGTGCATATAAGCCCAACCAGCCTAGAATCAATTGAAAATCAGCCATCAGGAAGCACCTCTTTTTGCAAACTCTTTAAATGGATAGCCTTCATCTGACACGCTCCAGTTATAAAACTCAATAAAATTCAAACGCAGTCCATGAACCACGCCACTCATTAAACACAGCAGCAAATTAAGACTGTGTCCAAATAATAAAATCATCAGGCTTAGCAGTAATCCTCCACCGGGTACCGACTGGTTGACCTGAATGGCCAGCTGGTTAAACGTCATCGCCAGCGAAGCACTGGCCAACCCCAGGGCAAACAGGCGCATATAACTCAAGATATCTCCAAACAGTTTGCTGATCGCGCTCAACTGCTGAAGCCCCGTCCATAAGCGAATGAATACATCGCTGAATTTCGTCATGGGTTGATCGCTACTGAAGAACAGAATGAATAGCGTCGCGACAGCAATTCCTCCCCAGGCAAACCAAAGCAAGGTATCATCTGCGTTGTTTGCAATCCGCCATAAGGTATAGCCACCAATCACTGCCAGACACCACCCTACTGGAGCCAGCGCCCTGTTATGCCGACGCCATTGCCAGGCTTTGATTAAATTAGCCAGACAAATATGTACAACACCCACGCTAATGGAAAACGTCATCATACTGTCAAAATCTTGCAAATCCATGACTTTAACCCGGTTCAAGAACGCTCCTGATGTCGGGCTGTAACCAAAATAGCTCCCGCACAAGGCACCCCAAAATAGTGAAAACATCAATGTGACTAATAACAGGGAACGCATACGCAGCCCTTTTTCGGTACGGCCCAATGCTCGCCATTTGATTGCCAGTATGCCGACAAAGATTGCTGCATATCCGGCGTCAGACAAGATCATGGCAAAAAACAACGCAAAAGAAAAAAACACCACGGGCGATGGATCCCAGTCACGGTATGCCGGGGTTTGATAAAAACCGGTTAATTGTTCGCCACCCGCAAGCTTGTCGTTGTTTTCTAACAAGGTAGGCGGCGTGTCAGTGGGCATTGGCTCGTTGATCAATATGGCTAATTGATGTTGCTGGGCAAAATCTTGATATTTTTCAATCAATGTGTGCGCTATCCACGCCTGCACGATAAAAACACTGTCTTTATCCAGCGTCATCTGCCGTGCCGATTTCAACGCATCATGATCTTCTGTCGAATACAAATTCAGTGATAGCAATGTGATCCAGCGAGTCAGTGATTCACGCTCGGCTTGCAGGTCGTCAAGACTTAATTCCAATTCCTGAAGTTGTTTTTGTAATTGTGACAAGGGAATTTGACCGGTATGCGTTCTAGCGACCGGCATCGCCGACTCAGCAGGCTCCTGCGCACTAATCACCACTACATAACAATGTATATTGTCCTTGGCAACCACCTGATAAGTCAGTGACGCATCGACTTTCTTCATCAAGCGTTTTGGCACAATATAAAACCACAACTTCAACGCACCTAAATGTGCTAATTGAAAGTCTCCCCACGGCTTTATATCTGCAATGCGTTCGCTTAAAAATTCCCGTTCAGCCGACAAGCGATGCCATTCAGACTTCACCTGTAACACCTGTTTAACAATGTCACGCGAATTAAAATTATCGGCATGATGCACTTGATGGCGTTTATTGGCGCATTGATTCAAGTACTTGAGCGCATCTTTTGTCAGTTCTGTTTGTTTTTTGTCGCGGCCATATGTAGATGGCGTCAGTGATACCAGGGGAATAAGATGCGCCCCGCCACACAATTGCATTTGCCTAAGAACCTGCTTTTTGTCCTTTAACAGTCCACACAAGGTCATTTTTTTTAATGCGACGATAGCCATAATCAGAGTGACACGCGTTTGTTTTTTGTGATTTTGGCTCTCACCACAGCCGCGCGTTCTGTATCCGACAAATAAATCTGAATTTTGCGAATATTGTCTCTGGCTTGTGGAATAAGCACTTTATCGAACAGATTTACGCGCTGGGTTACTTTTTTGACGGCCTGATCAAGAATATGCAATCGTTGCTGGTCGACATGCAAGCGCATCTTTAACGTCAACATCTGTTTCATTTTGATGACATAGTGATCAACCCAGTGGGGTTTGCAAAAAAATGAGTACTCTTTTTCCTGAAAACGTAATTCTTTAATCATTGGCAAATCGACCCCAACATGATTCTCCAGCACAATATCCAATGCGTCGATCGACACTAAATCCTCCACAACAATGCTGCTGACGGATAACATGGGCAAGTGTTGCTGAATATATTTTTGCAGTTGTAAAATACACGCTTCAGTCGTCTGAATATGTTTTTGTAACTTATTTTTTTCAGCCATCAATTGTTGTCTTTTCAGATCTAATGAAGGTAAATACTGTCGATAGCGCTTGAGCAAAGCGCTTTGACGGTGCAATGATGCTTTGCTATACGCCAGCCTGCTCATTCTCTGGAAAATATTTGTCAAGCAAAGACTGTTTCATCAGCAACTCTTGCGCAGAAAAACAGTCGGCCAGTGTTTGCCAGCTTAAATCCAACGCATCTTCAAGCTCCATCGCCACCTCAATATGCATAAATCGCTGCCTGAACAAACCACCAAATTTAAGCAGTTTCTGGTCAAATTCTGATAATTCAAACGCCATAGCCTGTTTTTGTTCTGCTTCATTCGCTGCAGAATAAAACCGAATCATAGTGTTCATGATCTGCGAGTGATCTTCGCGTGTAACTTTGCCTATCACATGCTGTTTTAAACGTGATAAGGAGCCAAATGGATCGAGCATATTATTATGTAAATAAAACTGCCCTTCGGTAATGTAACCCGTATTATCGGGTACTGGATGCGTCACATCATTGCCGGGCATGGTGGTCACCGACAGGATGGTGACAGACCCCGCACCGCGATAATCACAGGCTTTTTCATAGCGTTTAGCCAATTGTGAATACAAGTCCCCCATATAGCCGCGGTTAGAGGGGACATGTTCCATAGAAATCCCGACTTCCTTCATGGCATCCGCATAGGCCGTCATATCTGTCATCAATACCAGCACCTTTTTGCCCTGTTCCACTGCAAAACGTTCGGCGACCGTTAAAGCCATATCGGGTACCAGCAAACGCTCGACAATCGGGTCTGATGCCAAGTTCACAAACATTACCGTGCGTGCCGATACGCCAGCTTCTTCAAAACGTGTACGGAAAAAATGAAAGTCATCAAAAATCAGCCCTAATCCTGCGAAAACGACGATGTCGGCATCAGCTTGAATACCGATACGGGCAAGAAATGCGTTATAGGGTTCGCCAGAAATAGAAAAAATAGGGATTTTTTGACTTTCGACTAGACAATTGAATAAATCAATCATGGGGACGCGCGTGCGGATCATTTTAGACGCCAGCACCCGTTTCATTGGATTCACCGAGGTGCTTTCAATCGGGACTTTGGGGTCGGGTTGTAAATCGGAACCACCGTCCAGGGGGGCACCGACACCATTAAATATGCGCCCTAGAATATTGCTTGAATAAGTCACTTTCATGGAATGTCCCAGAAAACGAACCGATGCCTGGGTGGAAATCCCTTGAGTGCCGGAAAACATTTGTAGAGAAATATCACCGCGCTGAATTTTTATCACTTGCGCCAGTGAAGAATAATGATGTATATCCTCCACCATCGCCAAATCCCCAAAGCGTGGGTTGACGCCTTGTAACGCATCTTTCTCGGCAACATTGACGGTAATAATATTGCCGATGATCGACTTAATCCGAACATGCCTGATCAGGTTAGCAATCACGTTAATTCCCTCATTGGACGTGTAGTAAGGTAAAAGACATTTTTACCATCTCAATCAATCCGACCCATTCCACAGCCAAATTTTTTGAGTTCTATTTCCCTATAGAATATATGCTATTTAACATGCCTCTGACAAATAGAATTTTACAGCTATTAACAAATCCAAGGAGGCAGTTGGGTTATGGGGGGATGCTGCTGACAAGGCGACATGGATGCATTTACGCCGTGTCTTGAAAAGTTGGGTGAAAACAATCTGTAATTTTCCGGCATTGACAATCATCCGACAGCCTCAACCGCCTGCCCGGGGTTGATTGCCTGATCAGACGAAAGCAGTACGAATGGAATGCATTGACCACACCATGCAGGAACGGCAAAAAACACCCGTATAAGTTAAGCGGGTATTTTTACCGTTGTGATATCAAGAGCTTGCACCCTGTCTGTCGTGACTTCATAGTTCCTGAATTATTGCACGTTAGGCGTTGTCTTCTTCAACCGCATCGCGCAGTCTATCCAAAACATCCGGGATTGCGCTGACAACCCGATTCCAACTGGGTATAAACGGGGTATCACTGGGCTTGTCCAGGAAGGCTTCGCCCGCGCGGATAATATGCTGGGCAAATAATTCAACGGTTTGTTCTTCAAGATGGCGATCCAGCTTTAAGCCATTGATGCAGGCATCACTATAATATGATTCTACGGCATCCAGTGCTTCCCGGTAATAGGTCGCTTTAAGCGTTCTAAACGTTTCTTTGCTTAGCACCACCCCCTGAGTCGCGAGTTTACGGAAAATAGCTTTGGCAATGTCGATGACCATTTTGGACAGTCCAGAATCCACGTCATTCGGTGAAAGTTGCTGATGCTTATGGTCATAGGCATCGGCAATTTCTACCTGACAAATATGTTTATTGGATTGGTTACGGTAAAGCTCTGACAATACGCCTATTTCTAATCCCCAGTCGCTGGGTATGCGGATTTCCTTGATGGTATCAATGCGGGTGGCAAATTCGCCTGATAGGGAATATCTGAAGCTGTCCAGATAATCCAGATATTCCATCGGCCCCAGCACTTTTTTTAATGCCCGTAGCAAAGGCGTGACCAGCAATCTGCAAACCCTGCCATTAATCTTGTTATCTGCAACCCGGTAATAATAGCCTTTACAAAATTCATAATAGAACGACGGGTTGGCCACGGGATAAAATAATCTTGCCAGTAAATCGCGGTTATAGGTCAAAATATCGCAGTCATGTAGTGCGACTGCTTCCGCGCGACCAGAGGCAATCGCATAACCATAGCAAAACCAGACATTACGCCCTTTGCCCTGCTCTTTTGGCGCTACGCCCTTGTCAATTAACATGACATTCAATTTTCTTAAACGCGGCCCGTCATTCCATAATATTCGGTGATGCTGAGGCAACACAGAAAAGAATTCGCGGGCATGCTCGTATTCAGCCTGGCTGGCATTATCCAGGCCAATAATAATTTCGTTTAAATAATTAACTTTGCTGATTTCATCAATAATAGGTTTTAATGCTGGCCCTTGTAATTCTGAATAGAGTGAGGGTAACACCAGTCCCATCGGTCTTTGTTCAGCAAACCCGGCCAATTCCTGTTCCATGGCTTCGACCCGGTCCGATTCTAATCGATGTAAGGTTGTAATTGACCCGTTCTGAAAAAAATCACCCATTATTAACTCCTCGTTATTTGTTCTAACACAGTCTCAATTGCTTCCCGCCAGCCGGCTGGTGCTGTTTGCTGTGAATGAAATATCTGATCTGCAGGTCGTTCGAGTTGCAAAAATGACCCATCCTGTTTTTTTATTACTGCCGCATAATCTGCTTGCTCAAGCATGAGCTTGTCATTTTTACTGTCACCTAAAGCAATCGATATCATCGGCTGATTCGCTAGTAATTTATAGCGCTCGACAAGCCAATGCATTGCCTGAGCCTTGTCGTGTTTTCCCATAATGTGAAAAAAACGCCCTCCTTTAACCAAAAGCAATTCCTGTTCCATCAATAATTGAGAAAACTTTTGCAGGTTTGTCTGTGTATCGTGCCATAGTATGGGCTCACTCGCCTGTCGCTTAAGGGCTAACGCGGCATCAGCGGCGCTTAGTCCCGTATGGTTGACAACATCATCCACAGAAAAATCGCTAAACCCTTGAAAATTAAACTTATAATTTGTGCGGAATTTATGAATAAGAGGGATGATTTCGCTCAACGGTTTACCCAACATGATTTGATTTAAAGGTTCGTCGTAGCCGGCAAACAATCCACCACGGAAAAAAATCACAGCACCATTTTCGACCACAAAAGGGTCATCATTGTGCATAGACTCTCGGATAGACTTGATTTCAGCAAAGGTTTTGCTGGAGTTTAGGATGATAGGAATGGCTAAAGCCGTTAATTTTTCGATGGCAGGCAGGGCTGCAGTGTAGTTGTAATCATGATGATCAAGCAATGTGCCATCAAGGTCTGTAAAAACGAGGCAATTATTCAATCGGCTTCCTTTATTTTCTTGCAGTACAAGTGTAGCTTCTTATCAACATGCGCTATGTAAGGATTAATCGTTCTTTATATCTACCATTAAAATTCTTTCATTATCAAGTTGTAATGATAGTGTTTTACACAACAAACCGGTGTCAAAATCTTTATACTGGTCTGATGTGACAACCAGATTACCATCCTGTAAATTTTTATGCGCTAATAACTGATAAAAATACGGCCGCCACGACCAGTTAAAACCAATTTTTCTTGGATCATTAAACCATTTACCCTCGGTAAAATTAAAATCTGGTGAAATCTGATTGCCTAGTGAATCACACAGATAAAAACGTAAAATGCCGTATTCTTCAAATTGCCAATTCAAAAGGTGGTTTAGATTGAAATCATTCTGCAACACTTCTTTTAAGCGATAAAGTATGTCTTTAAGCGCTTTAGAACGCTTGTTTTTTGCTTCTTCCTGCAAGATTTTTCGCGTTAAAAATTTTTTTCTTAATGCGCCCACATGGTGAATAAATTTTTCAGGAGGTAAAAAACCATCTGTAGCATCCGCAAATAAAAAACCCTGGAAAAATTGTGCTCCGCTGTTCAGTCCAAACAGAAATTCTTCTTCAGATTCCACGCCTTCGCAAATGACCTGACTGCCTAAGCGTTTGCCAAATCGAGTCAGTAAATGAACAACATCGCTGGAAATCCCCCCTTTCACCGCTTTTTTAAATAAGCGCATGTTAATTTTGAGAATATCAGGATTAATTGCAATGACTCGTTCCAGTTGAAACAGCCCCGAACCAAAATTATTGATCGCCACGCGTAAGCCATCACGGCGATAGCGTTGAACCACCTGCTTCATTCTCTCCAGGTCAGCTTCTACTTCAGATATTTCTACAATGATTCGACTGCGATCAATATTCAGCTTTTCCAACATGTTCAAGGTTGGCAGATCGCGTGGGCTACTTAGTGAATCAATCCAGGCTGATGAAATGTTTAACGATAAATAACAGTGTTCTTCCAATTCAAGGTAGCGTTTTAGGGCTTGCCAGCGTACCTGTCGATCAATATCTCGAAGCCGTGATTCGGCAATATCTGTGCGAGAAAAAAAATCACCGGCTGAGACCACCTCCCCCTGTTCATGTCTATTTCTGGCTAACACTTCATACCCCACAATTCGGCCAC
>SPJJ01002997.1_pt1 | contig 16480 bp, 13 predicted proteins | sample 3741741 | NCBI WGS metagenome assembly SPJJ01 (sample SAMN10925908, study PRJNA522277) | cold seep metagenome | isolation source: Elba SIP-enriched marine methane seep metagenome, extraction at timepoint T1 | place: Italy: coast of Elba, Mediterranean Sea | collected 2014-05 | reverse complement strand
GCTCGCCGCACTCGACGCCATCACCGCGACACCGGTAGCGTTGAGTCGCCGTACCGAGTTGAAGGAAAAGTCGGCGGCCGGTGACACCCCCTTGACGTTGGAGAACGCACCGCTCTGGCACGCGTCGAGAATCACCACGCGCAGGGTTGCCGGCAACGCCATGATGCGATCGCGCAACGTATTGAGCGACAGCTCGTTACTACCCAGATTCAACGAGCTCGCCCGAGCGTGCCCCGAGTAGTAGAACAACACGACCGACTGCTTGCCCGCGCTGGCGTCCGCTTTCAGCTTGCGGCCGACGCGATTGATCGCGCCCAGCAGCTGGCCCGGCGTCGGCCGTTGCAGCAACGCAATGTCGGCGCGTTTATAGCCGCCCAGGGTTTGTAGGACCGAGGCGACGCTGGCTGCATCGCGCTCGGCGAACTTGAGGGTTTGTTGGCCCGCACCGCCGGGATTGCTGCCGACCACGATGGCATAGGCCTTGGGAGCGCTGTCCGCATGGGCCGTCGAGGTCGCTCCCGCCAGGCCGAAGCACGCCACCAGGGCGAGCATCAATCGGGGCTTCGTGAGCTTGTTCATGCCCGGACAACACGCCAGTGGGCCCGATTGGGAACCCCTTTTTTCTCCACAAGCTCCAGTGTGAATAAACGGTGACACAATGCCTCGAAAAATTAGTGTAATTCCGGTTCAGTGGAACGAAGCCGTCGACCTGTGTTTTTTCTTCACAGTGCCTGTTTTTTCCGCGTTTCCGGTCGTTTTCGTCTGACTCATTGCGCGAATAAGACGTCAATAGAGATATGAAGCGATTCCCCCTCAAGCTGACCATCATCATGTGCGGTTTGCTGATGGCGCTACCCGCTGCGTTCGCGCAACGAGGTAAGCGACGATCTGGCAAGTCTTCCTCTGTCCGCCGAGCCGCTCCGGCGCGCACGGCTCCGGCTCGCCGCCATCGCGCGCGGCCCAACCGGGCGCGGCGGGCTCAGCCCCGGCGAAGCTTTCGCCCCCGCCGGCGTCACGTGCGCCAGCCCCGCAATTTCAATCGCCCGCGTCGGCCCCGATTCAATCGGCCGAACCGGGTGAATCGTCGTTTCCGCAACAACGCGCGTCGACCGCGCCGCCCGAATTTCAACAACCGGGGTCGGTTCAATCGCCCCAACCGCCGCAGCCGCCACGTGCGTCCGCCCATCGTGCGTCCGCGCACGGGTCACGTTCGTCCGCGCCGCATCCAGCCCAAGCCGCCGCGTTATCGCAAGCGGCCGCCGCGCCGAGTGCGTCCCGGCGTTCGCGGTTGGCGCAGTGGTCCTCGCGTCCGCTATCGCAAGCCCCGCTATCGCCCCCGCCGCCCCGGCTACCGGGCGCGTCGGCCCCGTGTCCGTCCCAACCGTGTATGGCGCCCGCGCTGGCGGCGCTGGAACCGCAACGTGGTTCGTTGGACCACGCCGGTGTACCAACCGTACATCGCGCCCCCCGTCAACCAGTGCGTGTCCACCTACGACGACACCGGTGATTACATCTGGGTCTGTGGTCGCTGGAACTGGGACTCGTGGTCTGGTTGGAACTGGGTCGATGGCTACTGGGAGCGCGTGCGCTACGGCATGAGCTACAACCCCGGTTACTGGTCGCGCAGCGGGACCACCTACGTGTGGACGCCGGGCAGCTGGATCCAGCCGAACCAGGACCAGTACTACGAGTACTAGAGCACCGCTTCACACAGCAAACCGCCATTGAGATATCACCGCCCTGGGGCAACCCAGGGCGGTTTGTTTTTGCGCTACAGTAGGCAGAGGTTCTTGGGGGGACTATGACCGCTGCCATCGATCGTGCGTTTGCCATCATCAAGTGGCCCGTAGCCGTGCTCGCGCTGGCGATGCTTCCGGGCACATGCTGGGCCCTGTACGATCTGGGCAAAGCGTTCTCGCATCACCACACCCTGTACCTGCCGTTCCTCGGCGGCTTCTTCGCATACCTCATCCTGTGGCAACTGGTACTCAAGCGCCCCGCATGGGGCTCGTTGATGTCCACCTTCGAGCACGAGCTGACCCACGCGGTGTTCGCCTGGGCCACGTTGCACCCAGTCATCGACTTCAAGACGACGTGGCGCTCTGGCGGCCACATCAAGTACCGCGGCGAGGGCAACTGGCTGATCTCGATCGCCCCCTACTTCTTCCCCACAGCTGCAGTCGCCGTCGCCCTCGCCTTGATCTGGATGCCGGACAAGTGGCTAGCCTGGACCAACGCCATCCTGGGCGTGACCGTCGCCTACCACATGACGTCAACGTGGATCGAAACCCACCGAGACCAACCCGACCTGCACAAGACGGGATTCACGTTCGCGTTCATGTACCTGCCCGCCGCGAACCTGGTGTGGTACGGCCTGGTCATCGCCTTCGCGTTCGGCGGAGCGGACGCCACTGGCGATTTCCTCAAACACGTCTACGACCGGTCCGTCGACGTCGTTGGCAAACTGGGCTAACGCGGCTACGCGACGGGTACCGCTGTCGGCTCGACAGGCAGTTCGAACGGGGCCGTAATCGCGTCGTCGAGGGCTTCTTGGGGAGCGGCAGCAGGCGCACCGACCTCGATGACCATGCCCGTGATGTTGTCGTGCCCACCCCGCTTGCAGGCTTCGGCGATCAGCCAGTCGAGGGCATCGGCGGCCGCGCAATCGGCCACGGGCGGGCTGAGCTCTTGGTCGGCGAAGTACTCGTACATGCCGTCGGTACACAAAAGCAGACGATCACCGGGACGCAAAACCACATGGCAATGGTCGACGGTCACGTCGGGTGTGACCCCGATGGCGTTGGCCAGCACGGCGCGCATGGGGGATACCTCGGCCTCCTCATCGCTCAGGGTTCCAGCGCGACGATACAGCTGAGCCATGGTGTGATCGTCGGTCTGCACCTGCGCCTGGCCGTCTCGAATCAGATACACGCGACTGTCGCCAACGTGGGCCACGAACGCTTCGCCGCCCGCGATGAGCACGACATCGAGAGTCGTGCCCATATTCTCCTTGTCTGTCTCACATTGGCCGCGGCGATACACCTCGTCGTTGGCCTCGTGCAGGGCGTTCTCCAATAGGCGCTGAATCCATAGCCGACCATCGCCGACCACGGTGTCGCCGACCAGGGCCACCGCGTCGCGGGCGCGCTCCAGGGCTCGCCGGACCACGTCAACCGCGGTTTCACTTGCTACGTCCCCGGCGTTGGTGCCGCCCATGCCGTCGGCAACAATGTAGAACAAGCCGTCCGGGTCCACATACGCGTGGTCCTCGTTGCGCTCGCGGACCAGCCCGACCGACGTCTTCATCGTCGCGCTCACCCTGCCAATGCCGTCTCCCGCGCAGCCCACCGCCGTATATTCTGTTGAAACGCGACCCGGTTTGGTTGAAACAAATGACCGGTCTAGCGATTTCGGTGTGTGGGTGTGGGCGAGCGCGCCACGTGTAGGCGTCAGTTTGGCCGGCGGCCGAGCAAGAATGTCACGCTGTTGATGAACACTGGCGTCTTGGGAGCGTTCTTGCTGTCGCGTTTGAGCCGGGCGATCTTCCACACGACGGGCAGGTCATCACATTGGCCGAAGATCGTGTGTCTGCCATTGAGCCACGCGGTCGCCCGCACGGTGATGAAGAACTGGCTGCCGTTGGTGCCCGGACCGGCGTTGGCCATGGCCAGCACCCCTGCCCGGTCGAACTTGAGGTTGGGGTGGGTCTCGTTGGCGAATTTGTAGCCGGGGCCGCCACGCCCGTTGCGCAATGGGTCGCCGCCCTGAATCATGAAGTTCGGCACCACCCGGTGGAAGATGCTGTCGTCGTACAGCTTCTTCATAGACGTGGTGTTGGAACGGGGGTCCGTCCACGCCTTGAGGCCGCGGGCGAGGCCGACGAAGTTGGTAACCGCCAACGGGGCCCGGTCCCGGTGCAGCCGGCAGCGGATAGCCCCATGGCTGGTGTCGATCTTGGTCCACAACTGGCCATCTCGGCCCATGTCGAGCAGGTAACCGCGCAGGTCGTCGGCTTTGGGCGGCCGAACCGTGCGGGTCGCCCTCGCCCTCCGTTCGGACAACCGACACACACAGTCGCCGAACGTGCCCTTGGTACAGCGCTGGTACCCTTTGCCCACGGCGCAGGTGCACGGGATCAGTTTGCCGTCGCTACACCCACTGGCAAGCTCCGGATTCACGGGCTGCGGCGCGTCTGTTTTGGTCGTGGCGGGACCCGAACACGCGGCCAAAAAGGCTCCTGCGATCACCAAACAACGCATCTCCGTCTATAGTGCAACGCTCGCCGGCGCCGAGCCATTCCCTCTGCCATGAAACGCTGCCACCACTGTGATGCCGTGCTCAGCTCTGGCGAGCCCGTGCCCATCGAACGCAAGCTCCGCCACGACCTGACCAACGCGGCCGGAGTCACCTTCCACGTACGCTGCTACGACAGCGCCGACGGCGCCGCAGCCGCCGGCCCGGCCAGCGACGAACACAGTTGGTTCGCCGGCCACACGTGGCGCCGCCTGTTCTGCAAAGGCTGCAGCAAGCACGTGGGCTGGCTGTTCCGCAGCCGCACTCAGGTGTTCAGCGGCTTGTTCGACTAGGGCCGACGGTCGTGGTTGTCGGCGCGAGGGGCGGTGGCTCCGCGCCCCCCTGCACCGAGCTACTTTTTGCGCCGCGTGACCATCAAGTGCAGCCAGCCGCGGGTCTTGCCCCCCGAGTAACCGAACATGAACTTGAGGGGGCGGTACTTGTTGTTCTTCCACAGGCGCTTGAAGTCGTTGATCTGGCGCTGACCGGGATTGCCCATGGTGGAGATGTGGCTGTTGAAGCGGCCGTAGGTGATCTGCTCGTAGCCGGCCTTCTTGGCGATGCGCGGCGGGATCCCGGTGGCGTCCGAAACCATCCAGTCCACGTTCTTGATCAGGTAATTGCGAATGATCGAGAACGCGCCGTGCCACAGCAGGTAGCTGGCCGCCTTGGTCATCGCCGGCACTTTGCCCTTGGCTTCGAGGTGCGCGATGACTCGACCGTCTTTCTTGAGGTGCTTGTTGCCCAGGTTCGCGCGAATGTGGCGATGCATTTTGAGCGCGCCACCGGGTTTGCGGAAACGCAGCTCCATGTTCTTGAACAGTGCTTTGCGCGCTTTGCGGGCTCGACGGCGATTACGCCCGCCTTTGGCATCGGCAACGGCTTTGTCGGCAGCAGCCAGATCGGCAGCGCTCAGGTACTTGAGGGTGCCGTCCGGCTCGACGCTGAAGTAGCGCAGGGACACGACTTCCATGTCGTGAATGGCCAGAGCCATCAGGCTGAAGATCACTTCGCCGGGCAGCTTGCCGTAGTTGAACGCCTCGATCATGTCCACGGTGCGGCTGTGGGACGCAACCAGCAAAGACGCCACGTGGTGATGGCCGGTGCTCCAGTACTTTTTGAACATGCGCTGGCTGATCGTATTGATCGACCGCGGATCGCCCGACGGCTCCAGGGACAGGGTCGTGACTTCGGTCAGTTTGGGGAACACCGCAAGGGCAGTCATCAGATCACCGCCGCCGAACGGGTACACCACCTTGGTACCCACGTCGTTGGGTACCAGCTTGTCGAAGAACGGCCGCGCCTTGCTCAACCAGCGCCGCTTGTACTTGGCGATGCGCTTATTGACGAACGCGCAGTGCTTCTTCCAGTAGCCCTCGTTGAGCTTTGACGGCAGCGCCGCCGAGCCGCGACACATGGTCGCCTTGTACAGCGTTTTGGCGTCCGCCACGAAGTCCTGACCGGCGAGCGCCTTCGGCGGAACCGGCTCCTTCTTGGCCACCGGCGGTGGCTCCTTGCTCACGGGTGGGTCGGCTTTGACCGGTTGCTTGGCGACCACTTTGGGCGTGGGCGCGGGCGGCGTGGCCTTGGGCGGCGGGGTGGTCGTGGTCGCGGGCTGCGTCGGCTGTTTTACCGACGGCGACGACTTGCCCTTATCGTCGGACGCGCAGGCGCCGAGCACGAAGAACGCGAGCGCCGTGACGACGGCGACCTGAGACGAGACGGATGTTCGAACCACTGTGTCCACTCCTAGACGAAGCCCTGGGTCAGAGGCAGGCACGCTAGCCCAAACTCCCCGCGGACACAACGACCCGGCGCTGGCGCTTATTCGCGGCTCAGCGGATTACCACTCGAGGATGACCTTGCCTTTGGCCTGGCGAGTCTGAAGGTATTCGTGGGCTTGCGCGACTTCGTTCGCGCCGAACACCTTGCCCACATACGGCTTGAGCTGCATGTCGTCGATGGTGCTGAGCGAGTCGGTGAGACGCTTGACCCAGCGCTCGTCCTCCATAACGTGCAGCGCGTTGAGCGAGAACACGCCGATGTTGCGGTCGAACATCTTGAGAATCGACAGCCGGGGCGTCTGAATCAGGGTCTTGAGCATGCGGAAGATGTTGCGCTTGCCGTCCTTGACCCCGGAGTTGACGCCGATGCACACCATGCGGCCGGTAATGCCCAGGCGCTTGAGTTGCTTGCGCAGCTCCTTGCCGCCGCTGGCATTGAGGATGAAATCAAAGTCGGCGATCGACTTGTCGGCGTGAAACTCGTCGCGGGTGTACGCGGTTGCACCCAGGTCTTCGATGTACGATTTTTTGTGCGGGCTGGTGGTGAGGCCCACGACCTCGCAACCCACGTGACGGGCCATCTGAATCGCCAGCGTACCGACGCCGCCGGTGGCGCACTCGATGAGCACCTTGTCGCCAGCGCGTACTCGCGCCATCTCGAACAACGCCACCTGGGCGGTGAAGAAGTTCACGGGAATCGCGGCGCCTTCGGCCAGATCGACGCCCTTGGGCAACGGGAACGCCTGGTAGCCGGGGATGGTCACCCGGGACTGATAGCCGCCGAAGAACGTGCCGGCGACGACCCGGTCACCGACCTTGACGTGATCGACGTTGCGGCCGACCTCCTCGACGTACCCACTTACTTCGTAGCCGGGCACGAATGGTTTCTTGGGCGCGTCTGGGTAGAAGCCCAGGCGCATCTGGATGTCGGCGAAGTTGATGCCCGAGTACTTCACGGCGATCGCCACGTCGTCATCGCCGATAGGCTCGCTCGAAGTCTGTTCGCGTACGGCGAGGGTCTGGGCGGGGCCGTACTTCTCGATGGCGATCTGCTGGAAGGTGGTGGTGGTCATTGGCGGTTCTCCTCAACTAACACTGTTACACTTTGACAAGTATCGAAATAACTAGTTAAAAAAAGGGCTTAGCCCTGTTTGGGTCTAGGTAGCAACCACTTCGGCGGGCACTGGCTCGTCCGTCGCACCCTCGGGCTCGGGCTCCACAGGCAACGAGAATGCCGCGACGCCCTTCTCGAACACGTCCTTGAGCTGATGAACCATGTCCGGGTTGATCGAGCAGATCAGCTGCTTGCCGTCCTTGTGGGTGCGGATCAGCTCGGCGTTGACCAGCTCTTTGACGTGATGGGACACCGTTGGTGCGCCCACGTTGAGCTTGCGCGTCAGCTTGGCCAAGAAGCAGTTATGGACCGTGAGCGACCCCGCCTCCTGGCTTTCCTCGAGCAAATTCAGAAACATCTGCAGGCGATTGGGATTGGACAGCGCCTTGAAGGCTTTGCTCAATCGTTTGACGTCGTCTGCACTCACGAGATGTTCAGTACGATACCCATCGAACTATGTCAAGGCAAGTTTTCAAACCAAGGGACACCTGTCCCCACAGAAAAAGCCCCCGGCCTTGAACTGCGCCGGGGGCTCATTAAACCCGTTGAGGGGTGGTGCTAGAGGCGGTTTGGTTTACGGCTCGCCCATGCGCTCGCCCTGGAAGGTGGCGCCGGAGAGATTGGCGACTTCGCCGAAGTAGTCCACGTTGCCGCTCCAGGTGCCGGTGCGGAACAGGTCAACTTTGCTGTCGCCGTTGATGTCCTTGGCCGAAGCGGAACCGTCGATGTTCAGGTCCATGCCAGACAGCTCGCGGATGGTGTCTTCCAGTGCGCCGGCGGCGGCGTTGAGACCGATTTCGCAGGCACCCTCGAACAGGTTGGCCGAGCCGAGACCGACGAAGTCGTAGACCTCTTCGCCGACGCGGGTGCAGTTGACCAGACCGCTGAGCAGCTCGTGGATGTTGCTGGCGAACGGGTCGATGAGCGGGATGATGATCTCGTTGAGTGCGTACAGCAGCATGGCGCCGTAGGGCAGCTCGAATTTGTGAGCGGCGATGGTGACCATGTTGTTGTTGTCGTCGAGGCGGAACTGCAGGTCGTTGACGACCTGGTTGTTGAGACCGAGCTCGGCGTTGGTGAACGTGTAGCGCTGACCGTCGAGAGTGAAGTACATGCCGGTCATGGTGTGAGTCGCTTTGTACTCGTCGCCTTCGATGCCGCCGACCTTGTCGACTTTGAGGGTGGTGGTGACGCCGAACTTGCGGGCGACCTGGCCGAACTTGTCGCCGATTTCGACGATGTCAGACACGAAGTCGGGGGCGTACTGCAGCAGCAGGTCGTTGAGGAAGCCGTCGAGGGCCGGGCGAGCGGCGCTGGAAGCGTCGGACAGCCAGTCCTGGTCGATGGCGTTGATCAGCTGGTCGAGAATCCACGAGGTCGGGTCGTACGCGCCGTCGGTCATATCGACGAAGGTGTTGACCACGGTACCGACGGTGCCCGGAAGACCGGAAACAAGGTCGAACTCGCTCTGTACCTGATAGGTACCGGTGGGATCGAGCGGCGGCAGCGGGCCGGTGCCTTCGGCGACGGCGATGGACCACTCGACGGCGTCCGCGTAGTCGGCGGTCGCGCGAATCTTGAACGCGGCGTCTTCAGCGGCGCCGGCGATGACTTCGATGGTAGCGACGCCTGATGCATCCGTGATGGCGAATGGCGTCGTGATCGTGCCGCCGCGCGAGTTGCCGACGACCGCGAAGTCGACCTGGCCAGCGAGGGGCTCGTTGTTTGCGTTGTGATACTTGATGGTCAGCGTCTGGCGCCAACCGTTCTCGAGAAACACGTTGGTGTCGCCAACGACCGTCAGGTACGCGTTACCCGGCTGCGGGTCTTGCGGCTCTCCATCGTCTCCCGCATCAGCGGCGCAACCGCCGGCGACGGCGATGGCTATGGCGAACAAAAAGGACTTGGTGATTTTTGCGGTCTTCATTGTCTTGCTTCCCCTCAGTGGTGATGCGTTGGTTGCCTCGCACCGCCTCTAGTGCATCGGGTGTGCCAAGGGGCCTACAACCGCTCCCGTTGTGTGGTTTCGGGCGCTTGAAACTTACGTTGTCCTACACGGGGTACATCGGTCCCCGGATGGTCGAGTTGCCGGTGGGGTCACAAAAAGCCCCTCGCGTAGGGGTAGATCTCTGGTAAAAGCCCGTCATGTCTAGAGTCTTCGTTACAGGAGCCACCGGCTTCATCGGTGGCCATCTCGTTTCCGCCCTCGTCGAGGCCGGCCACGAGGTCACCTGCTTAGTTCGAAAGACGTCGAACCGGAGCGGCCTCGAGCCCCTCGGCGTCGACTTCCATGTCGGCGACATCAACTCGGTGGACTCGCTCGCCGAACCGATCGCCGATGTCGACATGGTGTTTCACCTGGCCGCCATGTTGAAGGCTCCGTGGCGATCCGACTTCCTATCGACAAACGCCGACGGCGCACGAAACGTGGCCGCCGCGTGTGCCCGAGCCAAACAGCCCCCTACCCTGGTCGCCGTGTCGTCCCTGGCCGCCGCGGGACCGAGTGAGCACGGCAGACCGCGCAACGAAGCCGTCGCCCCCAAGCCGGTGTCCAAGTACGGCCGGTCCAAACTCAACGGTGAGATCGCCGTGCGTGAATTCGCCGGCGAGGTTCCATCCACCATCATTCGGCCGCCCATGGTGTTCGGCGGCGGCGACAAAGCCTCCCTGCCGTTGTTTCAAGTCGTAGCCAAAGGTTGGCACCTGACGCCGACCCTGAGCTCCAACCGGGTGGCGATGATCCACGTCACCGACCTGGCCCGCGCCATGGTGCGGGCTGCCGAGCGCGGTGAGCGCTTGCCCGCTAGTGGCAGCGGCTCGCCAGGCACCGGTATCTACTTCGTGGCCCACAATCAGCAGCCGACCATGCTCGAGCTCGGCCACCTGATCGCCGGAGCCATGGGCCAACCCAAGCTGCGCGTCGTCCGCACCCCGTCCATCGTCACCAAGCTGGTGGGCGGCGTCGGAGAAGTGTTCGGTCGCATCACCGACAAACCGAGCATGTTCAACTACGACAAGACCCGGGAGGCGACCGCGGGCTCGTGGCTGTGCTCGACTGCCAAGGCGCGGGAACAGCTGCAGTTCAAGCCCGGCGCCCTGCTCGAGGACCGCCTGCGCGAGACCGCGGGCTGGTACCGCGACAACGGCTGGCTGTAGTTCTAGTTATTGAGGAACAGCGACGGCGCCGTGGAATTGGAGCCCGACAGGGCGTCCAGGTCGCCGTCTCCGTCGAGATCGCCGATAGCGGCGCGAATGCTGAAGTTGGTGCCCAGAGCCTGTCCGGTGTCGGTGAACGTGCCCGTACCGTTGTTCAACCACAAGGTGTCGGGACCTCCGTTGGCGACGTAGGCATCGAGGTCACCGTCGCCGTCCAGATCGACCAGGGTTATGCCCCGCGCCCCCGAGTCGGGAAACACGAACCCGCTGGCGGTGAACAGACCACTGCCATTGTTGAGATACACGGCGCTCGTACCGCTGTATGACACCACGACCGCGTCCAAATCGCCATCGCCATCGACATCACCCAAGGACACCTCGCCGCTGGGAACGATGCCAAAGGCGCTGCCGGATGCACTGAACTGACCATTGCCGTCGTTGAGCAGGAGCTCGTTCGCGTCGTCGAAGTCCCGAGCAACCACAGCATCCAGATCGCCGTCGCCATCGACATCGCCAAGGGTGATCCCGGTGGAGCGCAGCATGGACAACGTCTGGCCGTTCGCCACCATGGTTCCGTTGCCGCCGTTTAGCCACACCTCGTCGGCGGCCAACGGGTCGTAGGTAGCCAGGTAGATATCGACATCACCATCGCCATCCAAGTCGCCCAGGCCGATGCCGAACGCTTGGGAGTTGGCGCCGAAGGCCGGCCCGAGCGCAGTAAACCCGCCGGTGCCGTTGTTCGCCCAGATCTGTAGCTGCCCGGGGAAGCCGGCGGTGACCGCATCCAGGTCGCCATCACCGTCCATGTCGGCCAAGGCCACGCCGCCCATGGCGCCCATGCCGAACGTGGTACCAGCGCTGAACGACGCGCTGCCGTTATTGATGCCCACTTCGATGCCGTCCCCGGAGGCGGCGAGCGAGTCCAGATCGCCATCGCCATCGATGTCGCCAACCGTAACGTTCAGACTCAGCGTGCCGGGCAGCGCGGTGTTGCCGGTCAACGTGGCTGTGCTGACAGCCGTGGCGACGCGGAATTGCCAGACCAGCGGTCCGGCCGCGGTCATGCCGTTCGTACTTTCGACGGCGCCTGTCAGCGTGGCCTCGACCAGCTCACCGGGTTTGAACATCGTGCCCGAGCTGGGAGTGAACGTCACCTCTCGCGGATCGTTGAGCACGAACTGGCCCGCGTACTCTCCGTGGCGGCTGCTGCTGACCACGAACGAGCTCGCGTTGACGGTCGCCGCGTTCACAGCGCAGCTATAGGTGACGGTCAAAGACGATGTCCTCGGCACATCGATAGCGTTGGCGCCAGGACTGAGGTTCGCGCGTGCTAACCCGGTGCACGGTAGCGCCGCATCGACGTTCGCAGCATCCGGCGTAGCCACCATGCTATCGGCGCCGCCCACCGGGGCGTCCGCATTGCTGGCGGACGCATCGGCGCCACTGGAAACAGAACCGCAACCACCCGCGACGAGCGCGCAGCCGAACACAACTGTAGACATCCCCCTGAGTCTCATTACTGGACAATACCACCCGCCGGAGTGTGTAAAGTACCCCCATGGCAGGTTTGAACCCGGTCGAGCGCCTGGTCGGTCAGGCACAATTTCACGCCCTGCGCTGGATGTTGTTGCGCAGCTCGGGCGCCAGCGCCGGCGAGGTCCAAGTAGACGGTGTGACCATGCCCTACCTGGCTTGTGGTAGCGGCCCTGCCGTACTGATGGTCCACGGCTTTGGCGCTGACAAGGAGACCTGGTTGATCACTGCACGCGCGTTGGCCCGCAATCACCGGGTGTTGATGATGGACCTACCCGGGTTCGGAGCCGCGGGCGATGTGCCGTCGGAGCGTGGCTCGGCCAAAGCACAGGCGGCTGCCGTCGTCGGCTTCGCCGATCGCATGGGCCACCACCGGTTCCACATCGCCGGCAATTCCATGGGTGGGGGCATTTCGCTGCGAGTCAGCCACGACTATCCGGAGCGCGTGCGCTCGATGACCCTGATCAACTCGGTCGGCCCCGACGCCGAATCCAGCGACGTAGAGCGCATCCTGGACGAGGAAGGTCGCAATCCGCTGGTACCCGAGTCGCTCGATGACGGCGATGAGTTCCTGTCGCTGGTCATGGAAAAGCGGCCGAAGCTGCCGCGTACGTTGCAGCGCTACGCCCTTAGTCGATCGATCGGCCGCCGCCACCGCCACGCACGCATGTGGGAAGGCTGGAAGAACGGTCCCGACGATGACTACATCCCCGCCGAGCTCGGTGGCATCGAGGCCCCGGCCCTGGTGATTCACGGCGACCGGGATCGGGTCATCCACCACTCGGTGGGTAGCGCCCTGGCGGACCAGCTGCCCAACGCACGCCTGGAAATGCTCCGCGACATCGGCCATGTGCCCCAAATCGAAGTGCCCAAGCAGACCGCCGGCCTGCTCACCCAGTTCTGGGACAGCCTTCGCTAAAGTCGCCGGCGAGGCGGTCGATCGACGGACTGCCATGCCACACAAAATCCTCGGCCTCGCGGCCGCGCTGTGCGCGCTGTGCGTGGGCGGTGACGCTATCGCCAAACCGTCGGCGGACTGCTACGACATGTTCCGCCAACGCGCCCTCAAGGTGTCGGTGGACGCCAAGCTGGAGGCGTCGTTGGGCCGAGACGCTTCCGAGTCCCTCGCTACGCTCGACCGCATCGTGAAGCGCTGGAACGCGATCGTGCAGGCGCCGGCCATCCGCCGATGCCTCAAGGCGTACCCGCGGTTCGTCGACGCCCACTACCAATTCGTCACGCTCACCGAACGCGTGGTCACCAAACTGCGCGCTCGCAGAGACCGGTACTGCCGGATGCACGGCAAGTTCATGATCGCCCGAGTCATGCGCGGGGTCACCGAAGCCAAGAACAAAGGCGAAATGCTGCTGGCCAAGCGCCGGCTCGCACAGATCACCACCGACCTGCGCCGGCGGGCGATCTTTCGCAACTGCCCGGTCATGCGCGCCGCGATCCGCAAGCTCGGCCGAAGCTTCGTGCCTCGAATGCACGCCAGCCTGAGTATGCGGAAGCTGGTCGGCAAGCTGAGCACCGGCTACGGACGCATCGTACGTATGTTGGGAACAGCCAAGACAGAGCTCGGCGTCACCAACGACCCGGCGATGACATTCCGGGATGCGCCGGCGCGCGCGGCATTCCGCCGCGAGCTCGAGACCTGCAACAAACGCGTCAAGCTCAGCCGCGCTCTCGGCGGCACCGACACCACCAAGGTCGGCGCCGGTCAAACCCTCGGCGGGGTCGACACACTGTGTTCGGGCATGACCGACAGCGGAGCCGATGCCCTGTTCGCCAAGGTAGACGCCCACAACAAGGCGGTCGCCGAACGGCAACGAAAACGCTGGGAGAAACGCCTGTGGGGCTGGGGCATGTGGCGCATCTACAAGAAGTACGGCCGACCCGAGGTAGACCGCCGGGGGGCATCCGGAGCTATGTGGCGCTTCCGCTTCAAAGGTGGCTGCCTGACCGTGCGATTCGACGGCAAGGGCAAGTTCGTCAACAAAGCCAAACACGTGTGCCCGGCCCAGACCGTGTCGAAGAAATAGCGATCCCTGCCCAGCCGGGCAGCCTAATGTGACACCAGGCTGACAGCTATTACGGCTACGAGACGCGTCCACATTGGCCAAAACCTCGTGGCCGCTTGACGACTGAACGTCCGTTCCGTAGCCTAGCTCACCCTATGTCCAAGCAAGCCCGGCAACCCGAGCCAGATACGATCATCGTAAAGGGCGCCCGCGAGCACAACCTCGACGTGGACTACCTCGAGATCCCGAAGAAGGAACTCGTGGTGATCACCGGCGTGTCGGGATCCGGCAAATCATCCATGGCCTTCGACACGCTCTACGCGGAAGGTCAGCGCCGTTACGTCGAATCACTGTCGGCCTACGCTCGCCAGTTCCTGGGCCAGATGGAGAAGCCCAAGTACGACCACATCCGCGGACTGTCACCGACGATCGCCATCCAACAAAAGGCCGCCTCGTCGAACCCGCGGTCGACCGTCGGTACGGTCACCGAGATCTACGACTATCTGCGCGTACTTTACGCCCGGGTCGGCGAACAGCGCTGTCATCAATGCGGCGGTCCCGTCGGCGCGCGCAGCGCGGCGGAGATCGTCGACGAGCTGGCCGCACTACCGGAGAAGACCAAGGTCATCCTGCTCGCCCCGAAGGTCGAGAACCGCAAAGGTGAGTTCCGCGATCTGCTCGGCGAGCTGCGCAAAGCCGGCTACGTTCGCGTGCGCATCGACGGCATGGTGGTGCGCCTAGAAGACGTCAGTGGCCTGGAGAAGAAGAAGAAACACACCATCGAGGTCGTCGTCGACCGCGTGGCCATTCGCAAGAGCGATATCGGTCGACTCACCGATTCGGTGGAGACCACCCTCAAGGAGGGCAAGGGCAAGCTGATCGCCGACATCGACGGTGAGCGAATTCCCCGGTCCTACTCGGCCGACAACGCGTGCACCAAGTGCGGCATCGGCTTCCCCGAGCTATCGCCGCAGTCGTTCTCGTTCAACTCGCCCCTGGGTATGTGCGTCGAATGCAACGGCCTTGGCGACCGCCAACAGGTCGACCCGGAGCTGTTGATTCCGGACACCAGCTTGAGCATCAACGAGGGCGCCGTGGCCACCTGGGGCGAGCTGGGTACCAGCAAGAGCGGCAAATCGTCGTCGAGCTGGACGTCCAAGATCATCAAAGCCATCGCCCAGTCATACAAGATCTCCCTCGACAAGCCGTGGAACAAGCTCACCGAGCGCCAGCGCAAAGTCCTGCTCTACGGCACCGGCAACAAACGCGTCGAGGTCAAATGGCAGGGCCGCAATAGCTCCGGCTCGTGGGCAATGCGCTACGAGGGGTTGCTCGTGCAACTGGAGCGCCGCTATCGGGACACCCGCTCGGAGCGCGCCCGACGTCACTACGAGAGCTTCTTCCGCGCCATCGCCTGCGCCAGCTGTCACGGCACCCGGTTGCGCCCGGAGTCTCGCGCCGTGTTCGTCGGCGACAAGTCCATCGCCGAAGTCACCGGCATGACGGTGGGCGCCGCATGGGCCCAGTTCGACACGCTCAAGCTCACCGGCGCCCGGGCCAAAATCGCCATCGAGGTGCTCAAAGAAGTACGCGCGCGTTTGTCGTTCTTGCTTGATGTCGGCCTCGACTACCTCACCCTCGACCGCAGCGCCGCCACGCTTTCGGGCGGTGAAGCCCAGCGCATTCGCCTCGCCTCCCAGCTTGGCTCCGAGCTCAGCGGCGTGCTCTACGTGCTGGACGAGCCGAGTATTGGCCTGCACCAGCGCGACAACGAGCGCTTGATCGACACCCTACGCCGGCTGCGCGACCTGGGTAACACCGTGCTGGTGGTCGAGCATGATCAGGCAACCATCGAAGCCTCCGACCACGTGATCGACTTCGGTCCCGGCGCGGGTCGCCATGGTGGCAAGGTCGTCGGTCAGGGCACGTACAAGCAGCTGAAGAAGATCAAAGGCTCGTTGACCGGCCAATATCTGGCGGGCAAGGCGGCTATCCCCATCCCGGACGAGCGCCGCGAGCCCCGCGGCTTCATCGAGCTCACCGGCGCCCGGGAAAACAACCTCAAGACCGTCGACGCCAAGATCCCCCTGGGCTGCCTGGTCGCGATCACCGGGGTGTCTGGTGCGGGCAAGTCGTCGTTGATCAACGGCACCTTGTATCCCGCACTCAAGCGTGCCCTGTACGACTCGACGGATCGGGTCGGGCCGCACAAAAAACTCACCGGCCTCGACCAAATCGACAAGGCCATCGTCATCGACCAAAAGCCCATCGGCCGCACGCCGCGGTCCAACGCGGCGACCTACACCAAAGCGTTCGACATCGTTCGCGAGCTATTCGCCAAGACGCCGCAAGCACGCACCTACGGTTACAAGCCCGGACGCTTCTCGTTCAACGTGAGCGCCAAGCAGGGCGGCGGCCGCTGCGAAGCCTGCCAGGGCGCTGGCGTGCGCGAAGTCGAGATGCACTTTCTGCCCAACGTGTTCGTGACCTGCGAAATCTGCCGTGGCCAGCGTTACAACGACGCCACGCTGCGGGTGACGTTCAAAGATCGCAACATCGCCGAGATTCTCAATACCCCG
>SPJJ01005166.1_pt1 | contig 16487 bp, 13 predicted proteins | sample 3741741 | NCBI WGS metagenome assembly SPJJ01 (sample SAMN10925908, study PRJNA522277) | cold seep metagenome | isolation source: Elba SIP-enriched marine methane seep metagenome, extraction at timepoint T1 | place: Italy: coast of Elba, Mediterranean Sea | collected 2014-05 | reverse complement strand
TAGATGAAACGCCCAAAATGAACGAAGCTGCAGAGGACTATGTCCAACGCGTTGCCAGAGAAAAAGCTGAAGCAGGCAGGCGTCGTCGAATGAAGGAAAACCTTCCGGTGCTGGCGGCCGATACCAGTGTCGTGGTTGATGGAACCATTTTAGGTAAACCGACGAATGCTGAACACGCTTTTACCATGTTGCAATTGTTGTCAGGTCGTCGGCACCATGTTTTTAGTGCGGTCTGTCTGTACGGGGATAGTCAGGAAATTGTTTTAAATAAAACAGAAGTCAGTTTCAGAACGCTTGGCCCGTCAGAAATTGAAGCCTACTGGCATACTGGGGAGCCGTGTGACAAAGCAGGCAGCTATGCCATTCAGGGAATGGGGGCACTGTTTGTCTCTACCATTCACGGGAGTTTTTCAGGCGTCGTTGGCTTGCCATTATTCGAGACAGCACAATTATTAAAAAACCAGGGAATCCATATCCTCAATGAGTGAAGAAATATTAATTAATGTCACGCCGCCGGAAATTCGTGTAGCAGTCATAGAGAACGGTGTGTTGCAGGAGCTGTTTATTGAGCGGTTTCAACAAAAAGGGTTGGTTGGCAATATCTACAAAGGTGAGGTTTGCCGGGTATTACCGGGCATGCAGGCAGCTTTTGTTGATATTGGTCTGGAACGGGCGGCCTTCCTGCATCTTTCTGATTTCAATAGTATCGAACTGGAACAGAATGGCTCGGAAAATATCGAGCATTATCTGCAAGAAGGGCAGCAATTAGTTGTCCAGGTGACCAAAGACCCGATTGGCAGCAAGGGGGCTCGATTAACGACAGATATTTCCATCCCTTCGCGTTACCAGGTGTATATGCCTTATGCCAGTAACTCGGGTGTATCGCAGCGCATAGAATGTGATGATGAACGAAACCGGTTGCGCACATGCATAGACAATTATCAGGAAAAAAATAAAAAAGGCGGCTATATTGCGCGAACTGCAGCGGAGTGTGTTGAGGACGTTGTCCTGTTCTCTGATATGATGTTTTTATCCAAATTGTGGGACGCCATTATCGACAAATCCAAACAGGCACCGTCAAAAGCGCTTATTCATGAAGATCTGTCATTAAGTATCCGTACCCTGCGTGATTTGTATAAAGAGAGTGTGGAAAAAATAAGAGTGGATTCACGCGAAACCTATTCAAAAATGCGTGACTTCGCAAAAGTGTTTGTGCCTGACATTGTTGCATTGATTGAACATTATTCCGGTGAGCGTCCTCTGTTTGATATCTACAATGTTGAAGATGAAATTACCAAGGCTCTGGAGCGTAAAGTCACGTTGAAATCTGGTGGTCATCTGGTATTTGATCAGACCGAGGCGATGACCACTATTGACGTGAATACCGGCGCCTATGTTGGCAGTCGCAGTTTGGAGGAAACCATTTTCAAGACCAACCTGGAAGCTGCGCAAACCATTTCTCGTCAATTGCGCTTACGTAATCTGGGTGGCATTATTATTATTGATTTTATCGATATGCAAAGTAGTGAGCATAAACAGCAGGTGCTGAATGCTTTTCAAAAGCATTTGGATAAAGACCATACTAAAACCAAAATTACTGAAGTTTCAGCGCTGGGCCTGGTAGAAATGACGCGCAAGCGAACCCGGGAAAGTCTTGAGCATATTTTATGTGAGCCTTGTTCAGCCTGCGGTGGGCGAGGCGTGTTAAAAACACCGGAAACCATATGTCTGGAAATCTTCCGCGAGATTATTCGTGAAGTCAGGCAATATAATGTACAGCAGATTCTGGTACTGGCTTCAAATTCTGTGGTTGAAATACTGCTGGATGAGGAAGCCGACATGCTGGCCGAGCTGGAAATGTTCCTTAAAATCTCGATCAAGTTCCGTGCTGAAATTGAATATAACCAGGAACAATATGATGTGGTTCTTTTATAACTGACATATTGCTGATCATCGTTTGTGATTCATCGTATCCACCATGCAGTGCGTATCACTCTGTTTGTGCTGTTAATTTTGCTAGCTGTGGGGCTGACCTCAGCCCGCTTGATATTTCTGCTGGCGCCGGGGTACAAACACGCGATTGAAGAAAAGGTCGCAGAGCTGACCGAGATGGAAGTGTCTATCGGCAGTTTTCGGGCCGACTTTCGTGGCATCAATCCGGAATTGATTCTTCAGGAAATCCAGGTCGCTTCTACGGATACGGCTGATGAATCTGCAATCCAGTTAAACGAGCTGCGGTTGGGGCTGAACCTGGTAGAACTGATATTTAGCGGTGATGTGTTGGCATCCAGCTGGTTGTCACTGGTCAGTGTGCAGGTCTCGGTGATTCAATATGTAGATGGTCGTATCGCGATTCGCGGTTTGCCTTCGGGTGATGATGAATACCCTCTGTGGTTGTTGCGGGGTGGCAAATACGAGATTCTCAACAGTGAACTGCACTGGTACCAGGAAGACCAGGAGCACCCGGTAGTTTTCAGTGAGCTGAATTTCCTGATCAAGAATGATGGATGGCATGAAATTCATCTGACAACGCAATTACCGGATCAGTATGGTCGCGCACTCCGCGTGTCTGCCAATGTGCAAGGTGATGTGCTGGATATGCAAGCAACGCATGGACAGGCGTATCTGGATTTTGAACATTTACAGATACCTGCGCTTGCCGAGTTAATCGACAGCTCAAAGATCAAGATTGAACAGGGACAGGCGAACGGCAAAGTATGGTTGCAATGGCGTCAGGCGGCAATAAATTCAGTAACTGCCGATATTGATATTTCAAGTTTAAAGTCAAGCGTTGAAAACAACACACAACAGCATTTTGATCGTGTAAAAGGTGCGTTCAGCGCACAGCAAAATGATGCCGAATGGCAATTTTCTATACATGAGCTTGCTTTGCAGAGCGGCGAAAAACATTGGTTGCCGGCAAGCCTGAGTCTGGCACAGGACGCAGAAAAAAATATTGCTGGCAATATCAAACAGCTGGATCTGGATATTTTCAATCAATTGAAAGCAGTGGTAAACCCTGTAGCAGAGTTGCCTGACTGGATAGCTAACGTTGAGCTTAAAGGTCAGTTGCGTAATTTGCGATTTTTCGGCAATCAAGAAAATCAGCAGTTGGCCCTGCGCGGTGACTTTGATCAACTGGGGTTTAAAAACGCATTGAAAGAACCCTGGGCAGAAGGATTAACCGGCTCAGTGGAAGGATCTCAGCATATAGGAGAGCTGCGCTTAAATAGTGACGATGGCGTATTCTATTTGCCTTCAGTGTTCAGGAAGCCCGTGGCGGTTGAGCGTCTAGCGGGAAATATTCAGTGGCAGAAGCATGCGGATGTCTACACGTATCGCTCAAACCTGCTGGAGTTGGATACGCTTGATTTATCGTTGCGTTCTCGATTGGAGATAAGGGTTCCATCCGGAGATGAATCACCGGTAGCCGATGTTCAGATCCAGTTTGCAGGGCGTGACAACATTAAATTCATCCCCCGTATTTTGCCTGCCAGACAAATGGGCAGTAAAGCGGTGCGTTGGATGGATCGCGCGTTTGTGGATGGCAGGATAAAGGATGGGCATGTGTTATTTAATGGACGGGTGGATGAGTACCCGTTTACACATTCCGATGGCAGCTTTGAAGCCTTTTTCACCATTGACAAAGGGACGCTGAGTTTTAATGACGCCTGGCCCTCATTGCAAAATTACCAGGCATTTTTACATGTTGTCAGTGATACGCTCACCATTGATTTTGCACATGCAGAAGCACACCAGGTTACCGTGGATAATGCCCGTATCGTTATGCCCTCGGTTGATCGTGCCGATGTGTTGTTCATAAATAGTCAGTTGCACGGTGATATTCGTAATGTGTTGACTTATCTTTATCAATCTCCCCTGCAGGACAAAATCAGCGGTGTGTATAACAAAACCATGCTGACAGGCGATACGCAGATTGCACTGGATATGGAGATTCCGCTCAGCGATGATGAGGATATCGTGAAAGGCGTCGCACGGCTAACAGACGCCAAACTCAAGATTAATGCCATTGATCTGGACTTTGACAAACTCCAGGGAGAATTGCATTTTTCCCAGAACGGCATTTCAGCCGAGTCTATGACGGCCAGAGGGCTCGGGTTTCCTGTGCAGGGCAATATTGTCACTGAACCGGATGCGACGGTTGTCCATGTGACCGGCACAACCTCAAGCCGGCACATACAGCAGCACTTTTCCTTTTTGCAAAATACATTTTCCGAAGGCGAGTTTGATTATCTGGCAAAGGTGAGATTTCCAGACCAAGATAATTTGCCAACAAAGGTCAAAATCAATACCAATGGCAAAGGCCTGAAAATTGACTTGCCTGGTCAACTGGCCAAGGCCCAGGAAGATATCGGTTCTATGCAGTTGGATATTGAATTACCGGAAAATGCCCCGTCGGTGCTACATTTTAATTACCGGCAACACCTGGATCTCAATCTGCTGCTTGATTCACAAACCGGTGCGATAGATTCAGGACATGTGGTTTACGGTACAGGGAAGGCGATGGCTGATGGTTCTCACGGTTTGGCTGTTGATGTGATCAAACCAGAAGTGGACTTGACTGCGTGGCTGCCGTTTATCATGGGGGGTAAAGAAACGGAAGGGCAAAAAGGCGTTGCGGTCAACAAGGTTAAAATAAATGTTGATCAAATGTTAATCAATAGTCAATCGGTTGGTCAGGTCGAACTGGCCATGCAAAAGCTTGAGCAAGCCTGGCAGGGCAATATTCAACATGAGTACATCACTGGCGCATTCAATATTGCGGCAAAAGAGTGGGCAAGCCAGAAGTCGGTGCTGACGCTTTCGACACTGGACCTGACCGGGCTAAGTGAAATTAAATGGGATGATGAAGAGGCGTCAGCGTCAGTGATTCCCCTGTTTGACCTGACTGCCGACAAGGTGTTATGGCAGGGAGCCGATCTTGGCAAGCTGAAAATGACCGGGCAACCCGAAGAAAATGGAGTGTCATTCAAAGGTGTCACGCTAAATAATCAGCTGAATACCATCAACATGGATGTGGAATGGGTACATGATAAAACAGGAGCCACCCAGACCCGTTTCAATGCTGATTTCAGCAGTACCGATTTCGGCCGTTTTCTGGGGCAGTTCAAGCTGAATGATGATCTCAAGGAAACTCTGGCCTGGATTAAGTTAACCGGCGGCTGGCAAGGCGGGTTGCATGATTTCACCCTGGAAGGATTGAATGCAGACATGAGGGCGGAGCTTGAAGGGGGACGCATTTCAAGCATAGAACCCGGCATCGGCAGGTTATTGGGTTTAGTGGCATTTGATCAATGGATCAAGCGATTGACCCTGGATTTTTCAGATTTGTACCGTAAAGGCTTGGCATATCATACGGTCAAAGGCGATTTCCACATTGAACAAGGCAAGGCAACAACAGAAAACCTGATGCTGGACGCGTTGCCTGCTAACATCAAAATCATGGGGGTTACCGACCTGATCAACAAGACCGTCGATTATGATGCCATTGTGGTTCCCAAAAGTGCTGATGCGGTGCCGATTGCTGGTACAATCGTGGGCGAAATTGCATCTTTGCTAACCAGGGCGGTCACAGATCAATATAAAGAAGGATACTTTTTCGGATCAGAGTATAAAATGCAGGGGAGCTGGGGGGATATTAAAATTACCCAGCTACAGCAACATGATGGCATTCTGAAAAAAACCTGGCGGGGGTTGACAGAATTTCCCTGGGTTGGAACAAAGCCACAACCGGACAAAAAATAAAATACATTCATACACTATTTTCAAGAAAATGACTAAATCAGCAGCAATTCAGATGATCTCTTCGCCGCACGTGGAAGATAATTTACATCTGGCGGAAAAATTGATTGCGGAAGTCGCCGAAGCAGGCTGTCAACTGGTGACGCTGCCGGAAAATTTTGCCATCATGGGACTGAATGAATTTGACAAAGTGAAAGTCCGCGAGCAGGATGGGCAAGGGCCTATTCAGGATTTTCTGGCCCACATATCAAAAAAATACGGCATCTGGATTGTGGCGGGTACCACGCCCATGTGGTCGCAGTATGAAAACAAAGTCCGTGCCGCCTGCCTGATCTACAACGACAGTGGTGAATGCGTGGCACGCTACGACAAGGTGCATTTATTTGATGTTGATGTGCCAAATACCGGGGAAAGTTATAAAGAGTCCTCCTCAATTGAATGCGGAGATCAGCCCTTGGTGATTGATACACCCTTTGGGCGATTGGGTGTCGCCATTTGTTACGATCTGCGCTTTCCTGAATTCAGCCGGTTATTGTCTCGTGAAGGGCTGGATATTCTGGTCGCACCCGCAGCGTTCACTGCCAAAACCGGTGCGGCGCACTGGGAGGTGTTATTGCGTGCCCGCGCGATTGAAAATCTGTGTTATGTCATCGCCCCCAACCAGGGAGGTCGCTTGCAAAATGGCCGTGAAACCTATGGACACAGCATGGTGATTGACCCGTGGGGAAATATTCTGGATTGTTATAAAACAGGTAACGGCTATGCCTGTGGAGAAATTGATCTGGACAAATTAAAGCAAACCCGGGCCGCGTTCCCTGTTTTACAACACCGCCGATTTTTTACCGCTTGATCATGTATTTTATGAGATTCTCGTTTTTACCCCTGTTTGTGTTCTTCATCGGATGTTCAAGTATTACCAAAGAATACAGCGATACCTCGTTCCTGGAAAAACCGCCGAAAATGGTGATTGTAGAAAAGCCGGAAGATACTGAGGTCATTAAGGATGAACCCATCAATGAAGATGTTTTTCTGGATGATGCCGAATTCCCGCCAGTCCTGCATGTCAAAAAGTTGTTTGATCGCAGTTGGGAGCTGGTGGCCCAGGAACTGGAAGAGCAGGAAATTGAAATTACGGACAAAAATCGTGATAGGGGTATGTTTTTCGTCAAATACCAGCCGGATGAAGCGGATGGGCATATTTTTGGTGGCATGAAGATCCTGCTGTTTGAAGACAGTTATACCCTGGCCGAATACCGCATCCTGGTGGAATGGAAAGATACAACGACAGAAATCAGAGTCAAGATGTTGACCGAGAATGATGATATATCATTTGATGATGAAGAGGATGAAGACAAGATTCTGGATGGGTCAGAAAAGCTGATTGCAGACCTGTATGAAGGTTTGCAAACCCGTCTTGAAGAATGATCAACAATGCTACGACAACCGTGTGTGAAACCCAAGTGAAGTTATGAATATTTTAAATCAGGTAACCGAATCCATTTTAACGCCCTACGGCATGAACAGCGGCGAAATCGACCAGATCATGTCGCAATTACTTAGCGTACCGGTGGATCAGGCGGATATTTATTTCCAGTCCAGCCATTTTGAATCATGGCAACTGGAGGGTGGTATCGTCAAGGAAGGCACACACAGCATCGAGCACGGTGCCGGGGTGCGGGTGGTGTCCGGTGACAAAACCGGGTTTGCCTACAGCGATAATATCGCGTTGCCGGTGCTGATGAATGCCGCCAATAACGTCAAGGCGATTGTCCGCCAGGGGCAGGATGCGCAGACTGAAGTTGTGAATCGCATGGATTATCCGCAGCTTTATCAGCCGTTAAATCCGCTCAAGTCCTTGCCTGATGAAGAAAAAATTGCACTGCTGAGCCGGATTGATGAGCAAACCCGCAAGATGGATGAACGCATTGAAGAAGTCATTGTAAATCTGGCAGGTGTTTATGAAAACGTGCTGGTTGCCGATCAAAACGGTGCGCTGCACGCCGATATCCGGCCACTGGTGAGGATGAATGTCAGCGTCATCATGGAAGAGAATGGTCGCCGTGAACGCGGTAGTATGGGCGGCGGTGGACGTACCGATTACAGCCTGTTTATCGACGATGATCAGGCGCTGGATTATGCGCGGGAAGCGGTGCGCCAGGCTCAGGTTAATCTACAGGCGAAAGAAGCCCCGGCGGGCAACATGACGGTGGTATTGGGCCCCGGCTGGCCGGGCATTTTGCTGCACGAAGCCATCGGGCACGGGCTGGAAGGTGATTTCAACCGTAAACAGACCTCGGCATTTAGCGGAATGGTCGGTCAGCGGGTGGCCTCGGATTTATGTACGGTGGTAGATGATGGCACCTTATCCGGACGACGTGGTTCCTTAAGTATCGATGATGAAGGCACGCCTACCGAGAATACCGTCCTGATTGAAAAAGGCATTCTCAAAGGCTATATGCAGGACAGGCTGAATGCCCGTTTAATGGGCGTCCACCCAACCGGCAACGGCCGCCGTGAATCCTACGCCCATTTACCGATGCCACGTATGACCAACACCTATATGTTGCCCGGGCCGCATGCACCAGAAGAAATTCTGGCATCGGTGAAAAATGGTTTATACGCCAAAAACTTTGGCGGTGGGCAAGTGGATATTACCTCCGGAAAGTTTGTGTTTTCAGCCAGCGAGGCCTATTTGATTGAAAATGGCAAAATAACACAACCTGTCAAGGGCGCAACCCTGATCGGCAACGGGCCGGATGTACTGACCCGCGTATCCATGGTGGGCACCGACATGCAGCTGGATTCAGGTGTCGGGACCTGCGGAAAAGACGGGCAAAGCGTGCCTGTTGGTGTTGGCCAGCCGACATTGAAAATCGACGGCCTGACCGTCGGCGGCACCAGCGTGTGACAGATTGCCAGGGACATCAAATGCAAAATCAACAAGAATTAAGTGAAATTGTAGCCGATTTGCTGCAAGAGGCTGAGCGCCAGGGTGCGACATCGGCAGAAGCCGGGTTAAGTGTGGATAACGGTCTGTCTGTAACCGCACGTCTGGGCGAAGTGGAAACCATAGAATATCACTGCGACCAGAGTCTGGCGGTGACTGTTTATGACGGGCAGCGCAAAGGCTCGGCCAGCAGTAATGATTTTTCCAAAGCCTCGGTGCAGGAAACCGTAAGTGCAGCGTTGAGTATTGCGCGATATGCCAGTGAAGACCCTTATGCAGGCTTGCCGGATAAAGAACGGCTGGCAACTGAATTTCAGGATCTGGACTTGAGCCACCCGTGGGCGCTGGATACCGAGCAGGCCATCAGTATGGCGATCGAATGTGAAGATAATGCACGTCAATTCGACAGTGCTATTACAAATTCGGAAGGTGCCAGCATCAATACCCATCAAGGCACGCGCGTACTGGGCAACAGTCTGGGGTTTTTGCAGGCCTACCCGTCCACCCGTCATTCCATCAGCTGTTCGGTACTGGCCGGTCAGGATGACGCCATGCAACGCGACTACTGGTATTCGGTTGCTAGAAATTCACAGGCATTGGAAAGTGCGGCTGAAGTCGGCCGCAAAAGTGCCGAGCGCACATTGCAACGACTTGGTGCCACCAGTTTGAGCACGCGACAATGCCCGGTGATGTTCGCGGCAGAAGTGGCGAGCAGCCTGGTCGGTTCGTTGATCGGAGCGGTCAGCGGTGGCAATCTGTACCGTAAATCCACTTTCCTGCTGGATGCGCTGGATACCCAAATCATGCCGGAATTCATGCATATCCATGAGCAGCCTTTTCTAAAATCAGCCCTGGGCAGCGCAAACTATGATGTTGAAGGCGTTGCCACGCAAGCACGGGATATTGTCCAGCAAGGGGTGTTGAAATCCTATGTGCTCAGCAGTTATTCCGCTCGCAAACTGGGTATGCAAACGACCGGTAATGCCGGTGGCGTACATAACCTGACAGTCGATTCAGGCGAGCTGGATTTTGCAGCCATGCTAAAGCAAATGGACCGCGGCCTGTTGGTCACCGAAATGATGGGGCAAGGCGTCAACATGGTTACCGGTGATTATTCACGCGGCGCCTCTGGCTTCTGGGTGGAAAACGGAGCCATTCAATACCCGGTGGAAGAAATCACGATTGCCGGTAATCTGAAAGATATGTTCAAAAATTTTGTGACGGTAGGCAATGATGTTGACCTGCGCGGCAACATCCGTTGCGGCTCCATTTTGATTGAGCAAATGTCCGTGGCGGGTGAAGATTGAAGTTAGCGCGGTAGTCCAGGTTAACGCATGCGATGTACTCGTATTTCCCATAAATACATAAGTAAGCAAAAGGGAGTTAATTCTTCTGGATTAAAAACCATTTATTCTCTACGGCAGGGGCAAGCTGGATGTTTTTAAAGGTCAGAAAGCGACGGTCGCTACCCCATTACGTTTAGAAGAACATGAAAAACGATTCAAAAGCAGAGATGAAGCAATTGTGATAGCTTATGGACAGCGGTGGATATAGCATGAAAGCAACAGGTGATTATTTTGGCGTGCATTATTCAAGGATCAGTCGAATTATTAAAAAATAAACCAAATGGGGGGGATGCGAATGGTATAGCCCTGAATTTGCCTGGTTGCGACCCGTTGGCACGGAAAAAGAAGGCATGAAACGATATTTCCTTGGCGAGTCGGCAATCTGCTGGCCTCTTGGTAACACGATCAGCCTTGAGTGCTCGGCTCGGGTTTTACGCGTCTACAGAGCTCTGAAGGCACTGCAAAGTGAGGCGAAGCTGGATGTGCTGGATGTTGTGCCATCGTACACAGCGATTGCTGTGTATTTTGATGCAGTGGGTGCTGACATTCAGTTGATTGAGGATTGTGTACAAGCTGTCATTGATGACGATGAACGCATTACTGCCGTCGATGGGGCAGCCCAAGGCAAGAAGGCGGTGTTCCCAATACACTACGATGGTCAGGATATTGAAAGAGTTGCTGCACATAACGGGCTATGCAGGGAGGAGGTGATTGCTCTACACGTCAATGCGACCTACACGGTGGCTATGATCGGCTTCCTGCCTCATTTCCCCTATCTTATCGGTCTTGATAAAAAGTTGCATACCCCAAGGCTTGACGCACCAAGAACCCGTGTCCCTGCGGGATCGATAGCCATCGGAGGACAGCAGACGGGCGTGTATCCTTCTGAGTCACCCGGGGGCTGGAATATTATTGGCCAGATGGATCCGCAACTGTTGGTTTCTCTTGAACCCGGAGACCGAGTGGTGTTCAGGGAACGATGAGCAGAATCCTCTTGAATATTGATATCGGTGAGCAGGGTTGTAATCACGCAGGTGATCTTGCGCTCATCCAGTACACCGACATCGCCAATATCGCGTGTGGCGGACATGCCGGTTCCGCCGAGAGTGTTGACAGATTTAAGGCATTGGCAGAGCAAAACAACATCATGCTCACGGCGCATGTGGCGTACCCTGACAAGGCCAATTTCGGTCGGGCGACCGTGCATATGCCGTTCTCACAACTGCGTGAATCGCTGGTCGCACAGCTCGCCATGCTGCCTGATGTGACAGCACTCAAGTTTCATGGTGCACTGTATAACGACTGCTGTTCCGATGAGAAGCTCGCTCAACAGATAGGCGAATGGCTGGCGAGTACGAAGATCTCATGTGTGATAACCCTGAAAGGCTCAGCATTAGACAGGGAGTGTCAGCGATGTGGTATTCAGGTATTGGCAGAAGCTTTTGCGGAGCGAAGGTACGCCTATTCTCAATCGACGCAGCGGCTTTCCCTGCTCAGCCGTAAGCAACCGAATGCCTGCATCACAGACGTTGACGAAGCACTTCAGCAGGTCAGGACTATCGTCCAAAACCAACAGGTCGAAGCCATCATCACAAATTCTGCCGGGCAACCTGAAGTTCGGATGATTAGCCTGGACGCTGAGACTATTTGTATCCATTCAGATTCGTCGATTGCGTTGGAACTGGCAAAAGGTGTTGCGGCATTGCTGGGCAAGGGAATGGGTACTGCAAAAAGGGATTGATTATGAGTGCATTCAAATCCATTGGCACCGGCCTTTTCAGGGACGTGCAGATGCCACACTACGGACGGCAGGATATCGGTTATAGTCCGGGCGGACCCATTGACAGATTCTCCATGCAGGCGGGTAATATCGCGCTTGGCAATCAAGACGTTGCACCAGCCGTCGAAATCGTTTTCATCGATGCGCTTGAATTCGGGCAGGATTGTCTGTTTGTGTTGGTCGGTGCAAAGCGTAAGCATGCTTGTCTCCAGCACAAGCAATCAGGCGATCAGGCGTCCATGGATGTCCCTCACGGCATGATCTGCTTGGCGCGACAAGGTGACCGGATCTCCTTTGGCGAGACAGAATATGGCTTCCGCACCTACCTGTGCTATACGCCGTGCGATCCCAGCAACTTGTCCGCCGGCCAGCGATCAGTGATTGGCAGAACAATTCCACCCTACAGCGAAATCTGTACCGTTGGACAGCCTGAGCACCGAATTCGTGTGCTGGCGGGGCCCGAAGTTAACGATTTGGAAGCGCCATCGTTCTTTCTCAATCAAACATGGCAAACCACTCTGGATATGAGCGACATGGGCATCAGACTTGCGCCCTTAAGCGGCGAGCAACCGGTGATTAAGCGGATGGATATGATTTCTGTGCCCGTCAACGACGGCACCGTTCAACTCACCCCCAAGGGGCCCATCATACTGCTGCGCACGCGTCAGACCATTGGAGGCTATCCACGCATCTTCAATGTGATCGGCCCCGACCTCGATCTCCTGGGACAGTATGCCCCCAAACAGGCCATACGTTTCATCAAGATCTCGCTGGACGAATCCCTGGACATTGCAGCCAGAAAACAACAAGACCTGGATCAGTTCAAGCTTAAATGGATCGGACAACCCGTGGATAACAAGAAACATCACTGAGAAATTACCGGGATTTATTTTAAAAAAGAGAGGTAGGAGAATATGTTCTAAATTAATGTGTACTTGACCGATTATTTTGTACAAAGCCTCATAATAACTAAAAAAAGGCTTATGATTTATCGTCTAAATCAGTAGGGTACTTTGAAATTGATGTTTCTTGGTGTAGCTATTTATGAGTACCTGACCTCGACTATTCTCTTCAGATTCAAATATATCTTGTCTAATATTTGCGCGGTGCATAATATGCAACGGCTGGTTGGGAACAACGATTCGGGGTAATCTGGCCATTTAAGACGTGTAGCAGACTCTTAATCAGAGGTTCCTTAATATCAAGCTGGCTTGTATCTTACACCTTGATTACGCCCGTTCTGTATGAATGGAATAATGTAATCGACGCAAAATTTCACGCGTTTGTTGCAGCACATTTTGTTTAGGCGGGGTTGTTGACATACGCAAAAAAAAGAATTATTCTTCGAGTTAGCTATTGATAAACAGGATAATATCAATTATCAGGGCTATTCGACAGGATAAATTGCATAGCAGGCAAACGTGCCTGATTTCACGGCCAATACTGTGGAATAGCAAGGCAAAAGATCAGGATATTAATATCCTGTCAAATGTGCCTGATTGTTCTGTCAGTATCTAGAATATCAGGGCAAATATGCCTGATAATAATAAGTTCGGCAGGTTGCTCCGCTATCGCTACGCAACCTGCCGAATGCCCGAGTTGACAGTAGACCTGTCGACCGCCTGCTCCGCAGTCCGCTACGCTACCTGCGAACCAGTCGTTCGACAGGACAAATCTGCCCTGATAATCGGATTACGCTACGCTACATCCATTATCAGGGCAAATTCGCCTGTCAACTCGGGCATTAGGCGAAGAAAATAATCGGGAGAAAGCATGATCATAGAGCTAAATGATATCGGGGTTCCTTCTAAGCTACCCGTATTCGACTCCAAGGATGACCTGATAGATACTTCTTTTTCCCAGAGTGAAAAGGCGATTGGGAAGTTACGGCTACCGGGCGTCGGCAACGGGAGATACGAAAAGAAGCACCCTATACTATTCGCAGATGGCAGTGTCGCGGGGCATTTGAAAGGTGCTGTCATGGATATTGGTTATACATGGGAATGCATCTACGTGGATAAAGCAGGTGCATTCTTTCTTACGTCTATACCATTTCTTTATAAAGGAGAGGGTGGGTTTATCTCTATCGTTAGGGAAACTGGAACATACAAGATATTTGCTAGTGGCCCAAAATTTGAAAAAACAAGTTCCATCAATGTAGAGTTTGGTAATGGTTGGCATACCGAGGGATTTAAGCTGTTTTCAAATCAATCAAGATTGCTGGTCATAACAAAAGCTGGTTTTGGATTGGTGGATACGCTAGGGGAGCGCCTCGTGTACTCCATTAAGTTCGATGAGCTAGATCACTACTCTATTCAGAATTTTTCAATATCGCCCAATGAAAAGTTACTGGCAATATCCTTCAGCGCTTCGGATTATCAAGATCCAGTAAGCGATGAATGGAAATTCAAAAATTACATTAAGATATTTAATCTGGGTACAGGTGAACAACTTGGAAATCATAGCCTGGACTCAGATCAACCACTATGGGCGAAAGTTCAATTCAGCGTTGATGGTAAATCTTTATTTTTGAACGGCGATCAATACCAGCGGCAGTTTGAGCTTGTGTCAAAATCAAGGTAGGGCACAGAGTAAATCGCCTAACAAAGCAAATTAACACGGACGCAATACTCGCTGGCGCTCGCATCGCTCCGGTTATTTGCGGCGTTAGCGGGGTAACTGGCGCAGGTTCAGCCAAGGTTTTTCAGCGTTTCCGCTACCCCAGCATTTATCGCAAATGTCGCCGGTAATCATCTGCCCACCAATGCCACCGCGCCATGTCGTCGTGCCGCCGTATGCGCGGACGCCAGCCCCACCGCACAACTTGCAAGGTGTATCTCCGCCCTCGCGGTCAATACCTCTCCACAGCAGCATGTCGTCATACATGCGGTCTCTGCGGTCTTGCAACTGCCGTATCTGTTCTTTCAGTCGTGAGTTTTCCGCTAACAAGGCGGTCAACTCGGACTCGTCGCTACGCTGCACTTCGCTCATCGCCGGTTACCTTTGTCGTTCGGCAGGTTGCTCCGCTATCGCTACGCAACCTGCCGAATGCCCGAGTTGACAGTAGACCTGTCGACCGCCTGCTCCGCAGTCCGCTACGCTACATCCATTATCAGGGCAAATTCGCCTGTCAACTCGGGCGTTATGTGCAAAACAAACGGAGGTATTTATGAATTTTCATAGCCCGATACCAATATTGAGAAGTTTTAATGAAGCAAAAGCAAAAGAATTTTATGTTGACTTTCTTGGGTTCAATATAGATTGGGAGCACCGTTTTGAAGACAACACTCCCCTATATATGCAAATTTCAAGAGAAGGTTGCATTATTCATCTTTCCGAGCATTATGGTGATTCAAGTCCAGGGGCATCTTTAAGAATAACGACGAAAAACCTAGACGATTATCATAAAGAATTAATAGACAAACAATACGAAAACGCAAGACCAGGTATTCAAGATATGCCTTGGGGTACTCGTGACATGGCTATTTCAGACCCATTCGGAAACAAAATCATTTTTAATGAAGAACAAGGTACATAAATAAGATCGAGAGTAGAGAAAATGAGACTTAATAATCTGATTCCAATGTTGAATGTTAACGACATTAATAAGAGTTTAAGCTTTTACGAAGACGCTTTAGGCTTTAAAATAGTTAGTGATCCTAATGCAGTCGAAGAGTGGAGGTGGGCCACGATACGATCAGGAGAAACAGAATTAAAAAAAAAAAAAACGGAAACTGATCTCGGATTGGAGGTGGCAATAGATCCTCAAGAAAGTACAAAATGGCCATCAATTCTCTATTTTTACCCTGATAATGTGAATCGTCTGCACGAGCATATAAAACAGTGCGGGCATCTACCTACGCCCATAATTAATACTATTTATGGAATGAAAGAGTTCAGCATCCAAGACCCTGACGGTCACGTGCTAAGTTTTGGTGAAGACTTTGTTGAATCTTCGAAAGGCACATAACAAGGCAAATTCACTCGGACGGCAAAAAGCGCCGCTCGTTCTGCTTTTTGCCTCCGGTGATTTGCGGCGTTCGGCAGGTTGCTCCGCTATCGCTACGCAACCTGCCGAATGCCCGAGTTGACAGTAGACCTGTCGACCGCCTGCTCCGCAGTCCGCTACGCTACCTGCGAACCAGTCGTTCGACAGGGCAAATTCGCCTGTCAATTCGGGCATTATGCAACACAAATAGCCGGGTCGTTTCACACAAGACTACCCTGAAAAATGTCAAGAGATCACAAGGAATCGTAAATGCATCTACTTAATTTTGAAGTTGATAGAATTATAATTCATCAGGTATTTCGTAGAGACCCCGATGGAAATAAAGTAGTTCCCACCCAAAGTCACGAATTCACAAACCTTGAGCAGGGTGCTATGCGTGAATTCAAGTCACGAGTAAAGGATGCAATCGGAGAAGGTTCAAGAGCTGTTCAAATGGAAATAGTAAGCCAAGAAGCTAACGACTTGCCGACTCTTGTAGATCAACTCATAGAAAAAGGCGACGATGAGTTTGCCGCATCTTCTTATGACATTGCGAGAAAATTAGCTAACGCGCAACAGACAAAATCAATTCCCGGTGGAATAGTCGTTGTATTTTCAGGAACACAGGGCAGCCACTCCAAGAAATATCTTGGAATCATCAAG
>SPJJ01009446.1_pt1 | contig 16506 bp, 16 predicted proteins | sample 3741741 | NCBI WGS metagenome assembly SPJJ01 (sample SAMN10925908, study PRJNA522277) | cold seep metagenome | isolation source: Elba SIP-enriched marine methane seep metagenome, extraction at timepoint T1 | place: Italy: coast of Elba, Mediterranean Sea | collected 2014-05 | reverse complement strand
GTTTCAACAAAAGTACCACGTGACAGTAATGCCGTCCCATAGTCAAACAACCAGCTCTTGGCATGGCCGGCACGCGAGTACCAGGGATAGTTAGCCTGCCGCGCAATCATCACAACATGATCGAAATTACCGCTCCAGCGAGAAGGACCATCTGCTTCCTGCAGGGCGACGATATCTGGCCGGGATGCAACCAGCACATCGACAACTGCCTGTACCTGTGGGTCCCCGCGCCGGATATCGCGCAGCAAAAGGCCGGGCCCGCCACGGCTGAGTTCGGTATTGAAAGTGGCGATGCGAACTGTCTCTGCCTGCGCCATCACCGGCAGCAGTAACAGAAACAGGATGCGGATCATGCGGTTTGCGTCGACTCGGCAGTGGAATAGGCGCGGCGTTTTTCGACGATCAGGTTGGCGATCGAGATGAAGATCAGGGCATAGACGGAGGCTTGGACGACGCGGTAGACGCCGGTGTCCTCTTGGTGAAACGCTGCGTGAAGCCATGCCCTCACGGCGCCACCGTAACAGGCACCTCCGACCAAGCTGAGCCGTGCCAAACCCGTGGTCGCCGGCGGCGTCCAACCCTCCGTAAACGCTCTAAGTCTCCAAAATTGCGATGGCTGGCTGCAACATTTCCTTACCCAGCCGGGAAGCGCAGGGGGCTCTCTCCCGTAGTATGCGGTAATGGCGCGCGATTTACGTAGTAAGGCATCCTCGGCGGGAGACTTCGGCCCCAGCCGCAACCAGTCCAGCGCGGGCAAAGGCTCACGGGTCGCCGATCGCTATCCGGTGCAGCTCAAAGCGTCTGGCGGTGGCGCAGTCGAGGCCGACGCAGGGGACGTCGCGCAAACGGGCTTTGCCGGCCCGGCGACAGAGCTTCCCCATCGCGCTCAAATCGAGTCGAGCTACGGAGTCGACCTCGGCAACGTTCAGGCCTACACCGGTGGTGAAGCTAGCAAGGCGTGCGATGCGCTGGGCGCGGAGGCGTATACGGTCGGCAACAAAGTGGCGTTCGGCTCGTCGGCTCCGTCGTCGTTCCTCGCCGCCCACGAAGCAGCCCACGTCGTCCAGCAGGCCAGCGGTGTTCGGATGTCGAGCAAGACCGGCAGCCCGGGCGACGCGTATGAGCGCCAGGCGGACAATGCCGCCGAGCTTGCGGTGCTCGGTCAGTCGGCCAGCTCCGTGCTGCCCGCGACCGGTGGCGTATCCGAGATGAGCGGACCGGTGCAGTGCTACTACAAGGAAAACGGCGCCCGCATCTCCGACGACGGCAAGATGGCCGTGCTGGAAGAATCGATGATCGGCTCTCAGACGGCCTACGCGACCACCGGGTTGATCGCCTCGGCATCCGCCGCCCTGCAGACGGCGACTTCGATCATCAAGCTCGAGCCCGGCAGCATGAGCGCGAAGCTCAAAGACAAAGACGGCAACAACGAGCAAGACGTGGTCGATGTCGTTCCGGTCAACACCACGGACGGCAGCCGCGATACCGACATGAACTTATGGGCCGACTGCGGTCGCTCTGCCAAGACCGTGTCCGGGATGGATGGCGGCAGCGGTCAGGGCAACGCCGCGCCAGTGGCTCGCTACAATAAGGACGGCGAGAGCAAGAAGGGCAAGTACGGCGACTGGATGGAGATCCAGAAGGTGCGCATGTTCATGGATCTGTTCACGACCAAGAGCAAGTGGTGGCAGGTGTTCAAGCCCAAGTATCAGAGCAAGCTGGATCTGGCTACGCTCAAGACCAAGCTCAAGCAGTACGACCAGACCAAGGCCAAGTGGGCGGCCGAGCCGGACAAAGAGTCTGGCAAAGCGATCGCCCTGCAAACCAGGATGGCGCGTTTGGCCAAGCAGCTCGACGAGCTATCCCGGGCCGAGTACAACAAGCTCGACGACGACGCCAAAGACCAGTTCGACAAAGAGGCCGGCATCAACATGTACGCCGACCCGGAAATCGGCGAAGCGTTTCACATCAGCACCGGCGGTAGCGATCACCCGGACAAAGATCCCGACGCGGGCACGTGGAACTTCCACTGGGCTGGTGTGGTGATGAAGAGCGCCGGTGACACGATGACGTTGGAGAACTACTCGGTCTCCGACTACACGGTGCAGAACAAAGAGTGGGCGTTCCAATTGTACGGCGTCGGCAAAAAAGGTCAGTCCGCTCACGAAGAGCATCGGGACGTGCACAAGCAGCACGGCGATGCTCCGACCACGATGGTCGCGACGAACAAGTAGTTGGAGGCAGCCATGTCCAACAAGCTCCCGATGAAGCCCAAGGCAGCGAGCAGCGCGAGTGCCAGCGAGGCGCCGCGCTCCACCCTGGAGTTGCCCGCGAGCTACGCCGGCGCCGATGGTTTGCCAGCCGTCGATTCGCGTGCCGGCCTCGATGCTCAAGATATGGAAGAGGTGCGTTTAGCCGGCACCTACGTCGAGTTCGACGCGCGCAACAAGCAGCAAGCCCCCGCGCAGTTCCGTGGCCACGCGGCGATTCGTCTGGGCGACGGCACGGTGGTCACGTTGTTTCCGACGTGGCACCGCGATGCCTTGCGTCCCCAAGCCGAGATAGACGCGCACAAGGACAAGGCGGTCGTGGTCGTGGGCATGGTGTTCGCCGAAGGACCCGCGAGCCCCAAGGGCGGCGCCAGCCTCAAGACGCCATGCATCATGGACGTCAAAGGGCTTTGGCCGACTTAACGGGTGAAGTACAGCTCGAGGCCGAGGATCGGTCCGCTTAGATCGCCGTCGTCGATGCCGTCGATGTCCGACGCAAATGCGCGCCGGTAACCCAGGTGGCCACCGAGCATGAACCACTTGGTGATCGGCTTGCGCACGGCCAACCTGGCTTCGGCCATACCGAACACACCGTCGTGTTGTTTGGTCATGGCGATGCCCGCGAGGGCGACCGCGCTCACCAACACGGCGCGTGACTGCAGCAAGTCGTAGCCGAGCATCAGCTCGCCGTGAAACAGCTCCACGTCCATGTTGGCGTCGGCCTCGCCCAACTGAAACACGGTGCCACCGCCGCCGCCCCAATACAGGTTCTGGGTGGCGTACAACGCCCCTCCTCCACCGAGCTCGACGGCGACGTTTCCCGCCAGGGTCGTGGGTCGAACGAGCTGGCCGCCAAACATCCCTGCTCGGGGCGTTTCTGCGCCTGCTGCTGTCGTGGAACCGATCAAAACCATCAAAATTACAGCCACATAGTTGCGCATGGGGTGATTGTTATAATGTTATGACAAATATGTACAGGGGGAATCCCGACGAACGTACTCACCGCTGCTGGCACCATGGTCCTATGAGGCTGATCCTGGGGGGAATCGTCGTCTTGTTGTCGCTGCCGTCGTCTGCTCAACTCGCGGTGGCCAAGACGCGTAAGCGCGCATGCGTGCCGGCAGGGCTCAAAGCGGGTGGGGCGATCGCGTGGAAGCGAGGCCCACGGGTCTACTTCTGCCTGGGCAACTGGGAATCGTACAGCGAGATCACGCCCGCGTTGTGCGCGTCGTTCCATCCCAAGCGCAAACGCTTTGCCATGCGGCCAACCCGCATTCCCAAAGACAAGCGGTTGGTGGTCACCGCCAAGTCGGTCCGCGTGTGTGCCGGCCCGGGGCGCAAACGATGTCGAAGGATCCGCACCAAGTCGTCGGCGAAGCCCGCGGACGCGCGCTTGCGCATGGACGGCAAGCACCTTGCGCTGCTTCGTTATGGCACGGACGCCGGCGACGTCGTCGAGCTCTACGCCACGAAGTCCGGACGGTTGCTGCGGACGATCAGCGTCAAGTGTAACGGCTACTCGTGTACCAAACTGCGCTGGCTATACAAGACGCTGTACGTTTGGGGCGCTGCGGCTGGACCACACGCCGTCGCCCGGCTGTACGACGCCAAGACACGCAAGTTGCTCGCGCGGATCAAGGCTGGCGGCGAAGATCTCAACATGGATGGCGGTAGCCCTGTGTATCTGGGCAAAGGCGGATGGGGGTTCGTTGGTGACGACAAGCTGGTCACCTACGACCTGCGCACGGGCGCGCGGCGCAACGTCATCCCTCTCAAGGGCCTGCCGGCCTCCGGCGTAGGTGGTTTGGGCTACGCGGGCGTCGACAAGCGAACCTTGGCTGCCGTGGGTCCGCGCGGCCGCGTCGTGCTCTACGATCTGAAAAAGCGCAAGGTGGTGATGGATCGCTCGCTGCCCACGTGCCGTTGAGCCGCGCTACATCGCCAGGAAGCGGATCGCGGTGATGTTGACCCGGTTGAACGGTTGATCGCCGCCGCCGGGATTGACGTACCGGGTGAAGTGGTCGAAGTACGACATGTTGGTCGCATCGCTGATGATCAGCCGGTAGGTCTTGGTGCTGTCGAGCGACACCGGTAGCAGCGACGACGCGGTCCACGTGGCCCAGTCATTGCGTTGGGGCATGACGATCATGCCTTCGCCGACGATGGAGTCGTCCGCGGTGTCGCGGACCTGAACCCATTTGGTCGCGGCGGTGATGCCTGTGTTCACTGGCCCCGCGCCGTTGGCGTAAACCGTTTGCAGGTAGTAGTCGCCAGTTTGGCTGGGCTGGAAGCTGTCCACCTCGAGGCTATGACCCGGGTCGCCCCAGTCTTGATAGTGAGGCCGCCCGTTGGCGGTGGAGAACGTTCCGCCGGTCGCGGTGAAGCTGGTGGCGTCGATTTCGCTTACTCGTTCCACTGACTCGCCCCAGAAACACACCGGCGCCGAGTAGTGAGACACCAGGCCGCCGCGTTTCGCGCGCACCGCGTAGCAGCGAGTGCGCGTGGCGTAGTCTGTCGCTTCCGCGTCTTGGACCACAGTGCTCGTCGTGTCCTCGGCGATCCACTCTCCGTCGCGCAGTACGTCGAAGCTGACCCCGGTCTCACCGCGAGCGTCGATGGTCACCGCCAGATGGTCCGCCGACACGGCTACCTGGCTGATCTGCGGCTCGCGAGGTGCGATGAACGTGGTCGGGTCCGTCAGGTCCGTGAGTTGGGTCATACCACTGGTTGCATCCGGCGCTGCGCTCAACGTGATCGTTAGCGTCGCGGTGCTGCCCAGCTCGTCGGCTCGAATGAATCGATCGCCGATATCGACACCGTCGAGCCAGACCGCATCGGTTTCCAACCATTGGTTATCGTCGACGCAGTCGGGAAGGATGACGTCGACGTCGATGGAGTGGCCTTTGAACGGAACGTTGCGCAGGTGAATGCGTCGCTGTGAGCCGAACCAGTCGTGACGTATGCGGCCCGTCATGGCCGGACGGAAGCGAATGCCCTCGCTGCCCGCCTCGACGCCGAACAGGCCTTTGGTGACCATGGCCACGTACCCGGCAACGGACCATAACTGGCGCCGTGAGTTGACCACCGGGCCGCTCAGGCCGCCCGCGTCCGTGTAGTTGTTGCCATTGGCGAAGTCGAAGTTCTCCATGTTCGACAGGTTGAGCGCTGCGCCGGTCGCCAGCGAGCCGACCTCGAAGTTGAACACGTACGGGTTGCGAACTTTGCGCGCTGCCAGCAGCGAGTAGGCGCTGACGAACGGCCAGCTGCCTCGGTTATGATAGATGGGGATGTCCGGGAGCTGCGGCCAGATCACCGGAGAGCCGGTGGGCGAGCGCGGATAGCTCGCGACCGCATCGCCGCCGTCGAGTACGTCGCCCAGAATCGCTAACGACTCGCCGAGCAGATCGCGATGTGCTGTGAGCGGAACACTCAGCTCTGTGGCGATCATGCTGTGCGGGGCGGCGGGGACGCTTAGCAGGGTAGTGCGGATGGCGTCGGCCAGCGCGGTGGCGAACCCGGCGTAGCGCTGCTCGGCCGTCGCGTCCGACTTTTCGTTGGCCAGGTCGCGGGCCAGGCGGAGTAGGGCGAGGTGTCCGATGTTGGTGGACAGCGTTTTGGACATGGCGATGTGGCTCATGTCCTGGGCCATCCAGCTCGGGTATGACTGCTCGCGCCAATCGAGAAACGATTGCTCTCCACGGTACAGACCGTCCCGCGGGTCGAACACCATGGTGCGGTCGAGCTCGATGGTGTTTACGGCGGCGTCATAGGCGAGGTCGCGAAAGTTCGTGCGCTCGTCGCCGGCCAAGAACGCCAGGACTTCGCGGGCGCCGTGTGCCCACACGACCCGATCCGTGCTCACTGGGTAGCTGCCCCCGGAGCCCGTGTCTTGAACGATCTGTCGGTCGCCGCCGCCGACGCTGGCCTTGCGTTCGGACAGCTTGAACTCGAGGGAGCGGCGGGTGCGACTGGGGTCGACGAGTGCGAGGCCGAGGTGGGCGGCGTAGGCGGTATCGCGCGTCCACACGTAGGTCCATTTCTCTCCGGTCTCGAAGCATTCGCAGGCTGTGGGAGCGCCGCCGCCAAATGCTCCGTCGCGGATTTCGCTGACGCTGTTTTGCCGTACCTCTTCGATGGCCATGGCGAACAACGCGTCGAACATGTCGTGACCGCTGCGCAGGAGCATCTGCCCCTGCAATTCGCTTACGCTGATCTCGCCACCTACGGGGAGTCCGTCGCGCAGCGACGCCGTGGTGCGCATCGTATAACTGCGCAGCTCGGTTCCCGTGAGCTCGACACTCGCGGTTTCGCTGCCGCGGCTAATGGTGGTGGTGTCCGTGGCTGCGCAGGTGGTGGCCGGGCGGACGGCGAAGGACAACGTGTGCGCTTGGCGCAGGGGCGCGCCGTCAGGTGTGGTTACGCTGGTGGCGACATCCAACTGGTAGGTGACCTCCGTCGCCAATACAACGGTGGGGGTCACGGTCGCGGTCAGACTCGCGGCGTCCCAACTGACCGTGAACGAGCGCTCGGGAGTCAGCGTGATCGCCGCGCTCAATGTCTGCGGGTCGATGGCCTTGTCGAACACCAACGCGATTGCCACAGCTGGTTCGATTCCGGCAGCGTCGTTGCTCGGCGTCGTCGACACCACGATGGCGCCATCGTTGGACGGCTTGGGGGACGAGGAACAGGCGGTGAGCCCGATAACCATGAGAACGGCAGTACGGCAGCGCATCGAAAGGCTGGCCAAGTCTACTATGTTGGCCGCGGTCGACGAAGCTTCCTTTGCGGAGGGACTCTGGTACCGTTCTGGAGTGACCGAGGAGCCCAAGCCAGAGCTGCAGTTACACCGGTCATCAGCCGTGCGCTGGGCGTATTTCCTACTGGCCTGGGGGTTCTTCGCGCTGGGGATTATCGGCGTGCTGCTACCCGTGGTGCCGACGACGCCGTTCATGATCTTGGCGCTGGCGTGTTTTGCGCGCAGCTCTCAGCGGTTTCATGATTGGCTGTTTCGGCACCGCATCTTCGGACCGCCGCTGCGGGCCTGGGTGGCCCACCGAGTGGTCCCGCTGTGGGTGAAGTTGGTGGCGTGGGGGTCGATGACTGCGAGCACCGGGTACCTGTTCTGGCGGGGGGATATGCCATGGCCGGTGTTGGCGGGGGCCGTGGCGTTGGTCGTGATCGCCGTGTGGTACTTGGCGCGGTGCCCGAGTCGTCGTCCGAGTGACTCGAACGAGTCGGCGGCGAGCTAGAGGGGCTCGACGTATACGGCGGTCAGCGTGGTCATCTCGGAGCAAGCGTTGCCGGCGGCCGCGTCGCGAGCCAGGTCGGTGGTGCAGAAGCCGTCGCCATCCTGGGCGTAGTCGTCGGCCAAGGTGGTCTGCTGGACCAGGCTGAGGCCGTTGGCATCTACGGTGATTGCGGTCTCGGTAACTGTGCCTTCGGTGCACACGCCATCGATGCCAAAGCCGGTGCTGGCACCGCCGCCGATCAGCGCATCACCATCGGCGTCGTGCATGATGAAGCTGAAGTCGAGCTGGATCGATTGGCCGGCGTCGAAGGCGGCGAGCTTGGCTCGGCAATCGGCCGGGCTGGCGCACGACCACACATACAGCAGGGGAGTGCCGAACACGTCGCGCTTCTGCGCGACCAGGTATTGGTCGCTGTCTGGACCGAGCAGAGAATCTCCGCCCGGTTCACAGGCCAGCGAGTTTTCGTTGTGGGATTGGATCTGGTAGATGCCTTCGGCATCGTTCGCGAGCGTATCGAATTCACCTGACGAGCAGGCAGTAGCGGTAAACAAGGACAAGGCGACAAACAAAGCGGGGGAAGCTTTCATGTCCCGGCTCTAGAGCAAGCTCCAGACCAACCCGGACTCACCATCCGAAATGTTCGGGATCCTTCGTCGTACAACTTCGGTTCGCCCCAGGTCGTGAACAGCCGTTCACGAGGTGTGTGTGGCGCTTCGGCGGCGCGGACGTATGGGGCGCAACGTAGGTCGCGCGTCTACATGACTAGTGTTCGCTGATGCCGATGTCTGTTCGCATGTGTTCTCCGCTCACGCGGCTGCGCGATCGGTTCCGGCGTTCGCCGCCTCGTTGTCGAGCACGGTCGCGGTAGCGTGAATGACCGCCGCGATGCGCACTGCGTTTTGAATGTGTTGGCGCCCCATACCGCCATCTACGAGCACGCGCTCGTGAGCGGCGACGCAGCGGCCGCAGCCGGTAATCGCCGAGACCGCCAGGCACCACAGCTCGAAGTCCAGTTTATCGACCCCGGGCCGCCCGATGATGTGCATGCGCAGACGCGCCGGTAGCTTGGCGTATTCGTCGTCGTCCACCAGGGTCAGGAACCGATAGTAGATGTTGTTCATCGCCATGATCGACGCGGCACCCCTGGCGGCGTCCAGTTCCGCGTCGTCCAGGTGGTTGCTGGCTTCGCTGGTGAACGCAGCGATCACATCGGGGTTGCGGGTGGCGATGGCGGACGCGAGGGCGGTGCCCCACAATTGCCGCTTGCTGAGCCCTTCCGTCCTCGGAATCGCCGATAGGTTCAGGCGGATATCCTTGGCGTAGTCCGGAATACGCTGTTTGATGTCTGCAACGCTCATGGTGTGTCCTCCTGCTACAGGGTGGCTTCGCCTTTTTGCCAGTTGCACGGGCACAGCTCGTCCGTCTGCAAGGCGTCGAGCACACGCAGCACCTCTTCCGGGTTGCGGCCGACGTTGAGATCGTTGACCGAGACGAAGCGGATGATGCCTTCGGGGTCGACGATGAATGTGGCGCGCAATGCAACGCCTTCGGTCTGATCGAGGATGCCCAGCTCGCTGGAGAGCTCGCGTTTGATGTCCGACAGCATCGGGATTGGCAACTCGCGCAGGTCGTCGTGGTTCTGTCGCCAGGCCAGATGCACGAATTCGCTGTCGGTGCTCAGTCCCAATACCTGGGCGTCGCGCTCCGCGAACTCGCCGGACAGGGCACCGAAGGCCGCGATCTCGGTTGGACACACGAACGTGAAGTCTTTGGGCCAGAAGAACAGCACGGTCCATTTGCCCTTGTAGGTGTCGTTGTTGATGTTGACGAACGGCTCCTGAGCATCTGCGGAGACGACGGCCTTGAGGTTGAAGCTTGGAAACTGGTTACCGATGGTGAGCATGTGTGTTGTCCTTAGATTTCAGTATGTTGTATTGAGGGGCCAGGGCGCGTCCTTGGCGTTGAATACAACATGCCCGCGCTTCATTGATAACTCCAATTGAAAGAATCTGTTGTTGTGATAGTTTTAAGTTATCAGGCATCTACCGACGATTCGGCAGCTGCAATACGCGGTTGCGGTGGCCGACGAGCTGCATTTCCGCCGGGCGGCCCAGCGTTTGGGCGTGAGTCAACCAGCCCTGAGCAGCCAGCTGCGTGTGCTCGAACAGCTGCTGGGAATTCAGATCTTCGAGCGCGGGTCCCGCCGGGTCATGGTGACCAAGCCGGGGCAAGAAGTCGTGCGCCGCGCTCGCCAGGTGCTGCGCGAAACCGATGAGCTGGTTTCGTTGGCTCGGGCGTCCGCGGCACCGCTAACCGGCGCGTTGCAGCTCGGCGTGATTCCAACGATCGCGCCGTACCTGCTGCCGCGCGTGTTGCCAGCGGTGCGCGCCGCCCATCCCGAGCTCGAGCTGTTCTTGCAAGAGGATCACACCGAGCGCATCGTCGCGATGCTCGCCGATGGTCGGCTCGATGCGTGTTTGCTCGCGCTCGGCGTGCAGGGGACCGAACGCGATGGCCTTACTGCGCTACCCGTGTTCGACGAGCCGTTCTGGTTGGCGGCCCCGAGCGGTCACCGCTTGGCGGCCAAGCCGCAAGTGAGCGAGGACGACCTGTCCGGAGAGCAGGTGTTGCTGCTCGAGGATGGTCATTGACTTCGAGATCAGGCGCTGGCGGTCTGCCAGCGTAGCGGCGCTGAGGAGAACGCAAACGTCCGGGGAACCAGTCTGGCAACTCTGTCGCAGATGGTCGCGAACGGTTTGGGCGTGACCTTGTTGCCAGAGATCGCGGCGATCGCGGAGAACGAACGGGCCACCGACCTCACGCTACGTTCGTTCAAGGTGCCGCCGACTCGTTCGATCGGTTTGCTTTACCGTTCCAGTTCGGGACGCCATCGCGAGATGCGAATGCTGCGCGAGGCGATTCGAAGTGCGCGTCCGCACATCGGTCGGATCTCGATGACATGACCGCGATATTGCGCCAAGATACGTCGTTCTGGTCCGACCCTAATGCGCTCTACTGTTGTAGCTATCGCGCTGCTCGCGCTGAGCAGCTGTGCTCCTGCCGGAGATGAGCCCGGACGGGCGTCGTCAACGTCCTCCAGCCCGGCGACTTCGACAGCCCAACAACCTGCGACCAACGCACCGTCCGCCGTTGCACGCAGTGGTGTGCCTCCGGCGAGGCCCAGCTCCGCTGTCGTGGCCGCGCGTAAGCCCGCTGTCGTCGAGCTACGCGTGACGGAAATTTCGGCCAGCCACGCGGAAAACGGGCGGGGCGCCATCGTAGCGACGAAGCGGCCGGTCGCCCTCGATGTCGTGGCGCCGTCATGGCGAGGCCGGGCCCTGGATCCGGTACTCAGCGTCGGCCGGTTGCGGTTTCACAAGTACAGTCATCCCGCCAAAGGCGTGCTGCGCTTCATAATGAGCGATGTCGATCAGCTGGTTGCCGGCGCCGAAGTGTCGCTGCAATACGGTGGCGATGTCAGCTCTCGCGTCGTAGTCAGCAAAGGCTTGAAGCTGCCTTGACGCGCTGGTTGTTCAGTGTCGTCGCGCTCATCGCCGTTGCTGGCTGTGGTGGCTCGAGCAAGGACCTGTGCACGGCCGACGCCGAGCTGGCATGCCCGGCCGCGATCACCCAGGAATGCACCGGGGCGCTCACCAGCGTGCCGGTCGGCTCGCCTGATATATGCGCCGATCATTCGTTGTCGTCGGATGCACCGGCCGACGGCTATGCGGTGGGCGATACTACGATCACATTTACCAATGACACCACCCAGCGATCTTGCACCACCAGTGTAACTGTCACCGACAGCACGGCTCCGACCGTGACCTGCGAGCAGACCCAGACGTTCGTACGCACGCAGCCGGGCCCGGTGCAGGTGAGCGCCGGTGACGTGGTTGCCAGCGACAGTTGCAGCGACCAGGTCGACGTGGCGTTCTCGCCCAGCCAGGTCGACGCCAACGACACCGTTGTAGAATTCACGGCCACCGACGCCGCTGGTAATAGCGCCAGCTGTACGACCGCGGCGCGGCTCGTCGACCTGTTTCCGGTACTCGACCTGCAGCTGGTCTCGTCCGAGTTGGCCGGGGCGTCGACCGATGTCACCCTGGCGTGGCGCTTGTCGTCGGTGGGCGACGCCACCGGCTACCGGGTGGAACGAGCCGACGATCCCGCCGGGCCGTGGACAGCGCTGGCGACGACGGCGACCAACGTACAGATCTTCACCGACACCTTGCCCGGTACCAGTGCCTACTACCGGGTGGTGACCGTCGGCGATGATACCGACGGCGGCGTATCGAACACGGTGCGCGGCTTCGCCATCGCCGCCGACCTCTACGATATCCGCGACGTCAGCGTGCCCGGTGTACCGTTCGATACGACCCTGTACGGCGTCGTGCGCTATCCCCAGGACCTGTCCGCCGGGCCGTTTCCGTTCATCCTGGTGTTGCACGGCAACCACGGTAACTGCCGGCCGACGCCGACCGGCCCCGCCGACTTCTGTTCGACCCGTCAGGATCACGAGTGCGCGTCCTCCGGCGACTTCACCACGCCAAACGCCGAGGGCTATATCTACTTCCTCGAGAGTCTGGCGGCCCAGGGCTATGTCGCCGTGTCGATCAGCGGCAATGCGATGAACTGCCGTAACGATTACATCATCGAGCGCTCCCAACTGATGATCGAACATCTGCGCCAGTGGGCGACCTGGAACACAGCGACCTCCGGACCGTTCGGTGATCGCTTCGTCGGCAGCGTCGACATGACCAACGTCGGACTGGTCGGCCACTCACGTGGGGGCGACGCGGCGGCGAACGTGCCGGCAATCCTCGATGCCAGCCCGGTAGCCGGGGTGGATGTGCGCTCGGTTTTCGCTCTTGCGCCCACGGACTACCACGACGCCACCGTTCCTGACACCGAGCTCGCGGTGTTGCTGCCGGGCTGCGACGGCGACGTGGTCGACCTGCAGGGCATGCACATCTACGACCGGTCGATTCCGCTCAACGATGGCTCGCGGCGCACCCAGGTGTTGTTCGTCGGCGCCAATCACAATTACTTCAACACCGAATGGCTGAGTAACGACAACGCCGGGTTCGTGTGCCCTAGCTCCGAGGACGTCGGTCGCCCGGCGCAGATGGGCATGCTCGAAATGGTGCTCGGTCGCTGGTTCCGCAGTAGCCTCGCCGGTGACCCGGTGGATTCGTTCATGCGTGCGGACTCCGAAACCCCGGGGGTGTTGGACATCTGGGCCGGCCTGCAGCTCGATCTGCGCTGGAGCTACTCGTCGGCGAGTCGCCTGATCGTGGACGACCTCGACGGCGCCAACGTGCCGGACGTCAACGACCTGGGCCAGAGCAACAGTTTCACCGGCGGATTTCACAGCCTGACCCGATCGTGTGTCGAGACCGGATGCTCCAGCCGGTTCTTGCACGACCTGGGCGCCATGCGATTGTTGTGGGAGGCGGGCAACACCCCGGTAGCGCGTTGGGGACTGGGCGGACTCGATGCCAGCGGTCACGAAACCATGTCGTTCCGCGTGGTCTCGCGGTTTAGCAGTCTCAACAGCGATCTCGACGTGCAGGACTTCCGCATTCGCATCAGCGACACCACCGGGGAAGTCGTCGACATGTTGCTGTCGGACTACAAGACCCTGTACCACCAATACCCCGCGTATTCTCCGTGGGGGATCTTGCAGACAGTACGCATCCCGATCGTCGATCTGGTCATGCGCAACCCGAGCCTCAACGTGACCAGTCTCGATGGTCTCGAGCTAGAAATGACCGCCCTCGATCGTTCCGGCTCGGTGACGGTGACCGACTTCGAGCTCGCTCAGTAGCGGGTGTCGGTGCGTGTGCGCGGCGTGCGCATGTGGCTGTGAACGTTGCCGCCGTGGGGATTTGTTCAACCGTATGGCTGGCCACCGCAACTGTACATCGGAGGCATTTCATGCGAGCGAACCGAGCACCCCAATGGATCGGCACCGTGGCCCTGGCTTTGGCCATTACTCTTACAGGCTGCGGCGATGACGGTGGCGGCGGTTCCGGCGACGAGGACGCCGCGGTGGCCGACTGTACGGCGTCGGGGCAGACCTGCGCGGTCGACGGTGATTGCTGTACCAACTTCTGCGATCCCGACGTGAACGTCTGCGGCCAGCGCCCCGGCGAGTGCGTTGCCACTGGCGGTGCATGTCAGCTGGGCGTCGAGTGCTGCTCGTTCTCCTGCGTGGACGCCAAATGTTCGGCGTCGCAATGCGTGAGCGACGGCGAAGCCTGCTCTAGCAACGGTGAGTGCTGTGGCGGTACCTGTGATTCTGACTCGGGCACGTGTACGGCTCTGAACCCGGGGTGTAAGACGTCCGGCAACGCGTGCGCCGACAACAACGAATGCTGTACCGGCTACTGCGGCGCGAACGGCGTGTGCGCGAATCCGTCCTACTGCAGCCAGGCGGGTGACACGTGCACCAACGACTTCGAGTGCTGTGGCGGCATGTGCACGATAGCCGACGGCTCGTCGGTGGGACTGTGCCAGGTCGTGCCCGCCAGTGGTGCGACCCAGTGCAAGACTGCCGGCGAAGTGTGCGGTGGTGTCTATGACGGCGGCGAGCTGCCCGAGTGCGGCGGTGAGTGTTGTAGCCGAGCATGCTTGCCCTACGGCGCGGCCGGCGTGCTGATCTGCCAGCCGCCTAGTGGCTGCAATCCGACCGGTGAAATCTGCCAATCGGACGCGGACTGTTGTGGCTCGGCCACGAATCCGGACGGCGAAACCTCCGACGTGCGTTGCTCCAAAGAAGGTGACAACCCGATCGGCCGCTGCGACAACGGCAACTCGTGCACGCCGGCGGGTGGCATCTGCCGCCTCCAAGACGTGTCTTGCAACGCCAACGCCAACTGTTGCTCCGGTAACGTGCTCCAGTTCGATACCTGCAAGCTCGACAACCTGGGTATCCCGCGCTGCCTCGCCGCGGAGGTCGACTGCACCGATCCTAGCGTGTTCGAAGGCGAGTCGTGCGCGACCAGCGCCGACTGTTGTGGTTTGCCGTGTACGCCGAGTGGCAGTGGCGAGTTTCCACCATTGACCTGCGGTGGCGAGTGCGTTCCGGTCAATGGAACCTGTACCACTGCGGCCGACTGCTGCGTCGGTGCATGCAATGTGCCCCCGGGCTCGACCATGGGAACGTGCAGCGACGAGCCGAACCAGTGCACCGAATACGGCCAATCCTGTATGACCTCGGACGAGTGCTGCAACAATCTCAACTGCACCGCCGAAGGGGTGTGCGGCAACATCATCCAGTAGGGCTCGTCCATAACGAGTTGGTCGACGGCCGCCGGTGTCTCAGGCCGGGAACCGACATGATTGGTCAGGGCTGAACTTTCATCATCCTTGACAGCTTGGGGTCCGCGTGGTGTTTCCTCTCGGTAGTCATGAGTGCTCAAGCCCGCGAAGAATACGGCTCCGAAGGCGTCGTCAGTGCCTACGCCCAGCGCAGCGATCTGCAACCTCCCGAGGCGCGAATCCTCGAGCAACTCGGGCCGCGCCTCGCGGGCGCATCGATGTTGGACATCGGCGTTGGCGGTGGCCGCACCACCGTGCACTTCGCGCCGTTGGTCAGCGAGTACATCGGCATCGACTACGCGCAACAGATGGTGGACGCCTGCAACCAGCGATTCGACGGCACGCTTGCCCACGCCCGGTTCGAACAGTGTGACGCTCGTGACTTGTCACGGTTCGCGTCGGACAGCTTCGACTTCGTGCTGTTCAGCTACAACGGCATCGACTACATCGATCACCAGGGGCGGTTGCGCGCGCTGCGCGAGATCGAGCGCGTGCTCAAGCGCGATGGCCTGCTGTGCTTTTCGAGCCACAACACCGGGTCGATTCGCAAACTGTTCGAGCTGCGCCACCAATTGTCCGCCAATCCCCGGGAGCTGATCGAAAACCTCGCTCGCTGGGCCCGTCTGCGACGCCGCCATTCCCGAGCCGACGTTGCTGAGCTTAGTCGCTCCGAGCACTGCACCTTCTTCGATGGTTACCGCGATACTTACTACGTCGATCCCAAAGCGCAGCTGCGCCAGCTCGCCGAGGGGTTCCGCGATCCGACCGTGTTCTCCCTGGACTCGGGGCGGGTTTACGGCCCGGCAGAGCTGGGCCGGGCCACCGACTACTGGCTGTACTTCTTGTGCACCAAACGCTAGCTGGGCGAGACTCCGGTCATGGTCTACCGGCGTCCGGGCAGCGGTCCCAAGTCCAAGTACATCACGCCGGAGGGCTACAAGACCCTCACCGACGAGTTGATGGAGTTGTGGAACGTCGAACGCCCGCGGGTGACCCAGGAGGTCGCTGACGCGGCGGCGCTGGGCGACCGTTCTGAGAACGCCGAGTACATCTACGGCAAGAAGCGACTGCGCGAAATCGACCGCCGAGTCCAGTTCCTGCGCAAGCGGATCGACAAGCTCGAGATCGTGGCGCCGCCCGACCGGGATGACGGCAAGGTCAGGTTCGGCGCCTGGGTCGAGGTCGAGGACGAGGACGGGGACATGGCCACCTACCGCATCGTCGGCCCGGATGAGTTCGACGTGTCGAAGGGCTGGATTAGCCTGGATTCGCCGGTCGCCCGTGCGTTGATCGGCAAACGGGAGGGGGACGAAGTCCGGGTGCGCCGCCCTAAGGGTGAGATTCTGTACACTGTGGTGGCCTACCGCTACCAACAGGCCTAATTATTCATCGCACTTAGCTGGCAGCCGTGGTACAAGTCGATGTTCCCGATCCAGACGCGCGTGGTCTGTCCTGATCGACTCCTATGGAGTCTCCATTTGTTTGCTGGTGCGCCCGACTCGACATACGGACGCTGCGCCGAGAGCAAATACCCCATAGTAACCGGGCCTGCGGTACGCTGGCCTGGCTCGAGCTGTACTTCGATGGATTCCGCATGGCGGTTTCCCCAACCAAACGCTAGAGAGAGAGACATGAACGATAAACTGTTTGTCGGTGGCCTTAGC